>Ga0075447_10000001_pt1 | contig 114088 bp, 92 predicted proteins | sample CoawatmetaG10DNA_FD_72352 | JGI IMG/M metagenome (GOLD analysis project Ga0075447, IMG submission 72352) | Marine microbial communities from the West Antarctic Peninsula - Coastal water metaG104-DNA | ecosystem: Environmental > Aquatic > Marine > Coastal | place: Atlantic Ocean: West Antarctic...
ATCTTCCTCTTCCTCTTCCTCTTCCTCTTCCTCTTCCTCTTCCTCTTCCTCTTCCTCTTCCTCTTCCTCTTCCTCTTCCTCTTCCTCTTCCTCTTCCTCTTCCTCTTCCTCTTCCTCTTCATCTTCACTGTATATTCCTCTGTTTTTCATATCATTAATATAATCGCTGTACATTCCTCCATTTTTCATATCATTAATATAATCGTGTAACATAATCATGATATCATTGTTATCAATATAATTTTGAATATTATCTGTATAATACATAATATCTGAGTCGCGAACCAGTGCTTGCAACTCCGTATAATTTAAATTTATCCGTATACGTTTTGTATAATTAGATAGATGAATAAACAAATATGAAGCACCCATAAATAGTGTTGAAGTCATCATAAGTAGCAATCCAATCAATTCGAAACTGAAATTAAACGTATTCACACATGTTTGCGTGCAAATATACGTAATTTCTTGATAATTATAACTGTTAGTAGCCATTATTTTACTTTTACAGATTGATTTATAAAAAATCTATAAATCAATTTTATTTGATAAGTAAAAAATGAAATCAATTTCACCATACGACTTGGAAACTGAAAAATTGCTTCATTAAAACCGGTATTTTTAATGTACAAAGGTGTAAACAAGACAATACAGTTAAGTTGTGTTGTTTTTATTTTTTTCGTCGATTTATAGATCAAAATCCATCATATAACGAAGTACTAAAGTGAATACTATCGCATGTAATAAAATTCCTCCCATAGTAGGACATCCATTGGACGAAGCAATTTTTCCAAAAAGTTTACTAAATAATTGATTGGTTAATTTGTAGGTTAGAGGATTTACAACCAAAAGAAAAACAAAAGTTGTGTAAAGCGTGTAACGCCATTTATCGCCATTTTTGGATACTTGGGAAGATTTACTACAAGAACATTTTCCCGAAGAACAATTTTTGCATTTTGAACAACTCATACTATATATATTGTATAGAAAAAATTCAATATTCAAATTATTGATGACATCTCCTTAAATATTCAATCATTTAACATCGCCAGTGTTTTCCACAATCCAAACACGTTACAAATATCGTTGATGGTTCATCCGCACTTCGCGTCTGCATCTCATAATACGTACAACGACTGGATTTGCATTTACGACACGTATACATATTTGTGGACGCTTGATTTTTATCCTCGTATTTGGAAGCATCGCGGATCATTTTTTTCTCAATCATTTTTTGCCATTTTTCGGGTTTGTATTCATGATGGGTCATAAACGCCAACTTCTTCGGATCAATTTCACCATTTTGAACCTGATTCATCAATTCTTCGTTTTTCAAATTCATATAAATAGAACGAAGACGATCCATATACAAGGATACAAACTGTGGGTTTTCCCATTTCTTTACTATTTTTTTTCTCGTACCTTCTTGAATTGCGTAATTATATACCCCCTTTTCCAAATTTATTGCATCATTTTCCTCCAAATTTAAAATTGGATGAAACTTTTTGCGAATATTTTCGCGAAACGCAGTTGAATTTGTTATTTTATTCATAATAAACTTGATTTTATAATGAATAAACATATTTATTGTTTAAATCAATTTTGTATATTACACATATTCTTCTTCACTTAATTCACTTTCACAATTTAAAAATTCATCTTCCAACGCATTTTGAATCGAAATAAATACATTGTTCTCAGATTTTTTTGCTCGACGTTTCGGTTGAACACGTTTCACAGGACTAGGTTCATCTTCATCATTTGTATCTTCATCTTCATCTTCATCTTCATCTTCAACATCATCAACATCAACATCATCATCAACATCATCATCAACATCATCAACATCATCAACATCATCTTCATCTTCAGCATCAGCATCTTCGTCATCTGCTACTACAAAACCGTCCTTTGCGTAACCCTCTTTTGTCTGAGGTAAATCGGCATCTTCGTCGTCTTCGTCCTTTTCCTCTTCACTGTCTTCATTTCCAATATCTTCAAATCCACCAAATAAATTCTCATATATTTCTTTCCATGTCTTGACAGATAAGTCGACCTCCTTATTTTTTTCTTTCATAATTAATAGACATGAACCAAAAAAGAGGGTATTATCAACTGGCGGAGGCATGTCATACTTATTTTCTTGTCCTGCGCGACCTTCTGTTTTTCCATACAAATATACTTCTATGTTTTCTTGTTTCCAACATGTTTGTGCTTTGAAATCTTTTGAACTTTTGAAACCTGCTTTTTTACATAAATATTCATTGTCATATTGCTTGATATTTAGTTCTTTTAATGACCCGGTTTTCTCAATGACGACTACTTGTACCATACTTATTGTTTTATTTAGGAGTTGTGTTTATATATCTTTTCTATAATAGTTATAATAATTTTGTTACAATAATATATAATGCCAGAAAAAAAGAAGTCTATTTATACTCCAAAAAAAGGACGAAATATTTCACAGAAAAGGTTATATAAATTACCACCCAAAGGTCATGGTCAAAAGGGTGGTGGAATTATGAGCGCTATTGGATCATTTTTTAAAGGTGGTGAAATACCTGGTTCTCCTGAAGTAGACGGAGATGGAAATGTTGTAGATATTGAGAATAATACAAATGATGAATCTCAGATGTCAACTCTTACACCAGATGAAACGCCCGACGAAACACCAGAAGAATCAGATGAAAAAGAATCGGATGAAACACCTGATAAAACACCTGATGAAACACCTGATGAAACACCTGATGAAACACCTGATGAAACACCTGATGAAACACCTGATGAAACACCTGATGAAAAAAAACCCGATGGTTTATTACAAGGTATTGGAAAAACGGTAGGTCAATCAATAAGTGACACTACAGGTGAAATCAAAGATTATATGAGCCAATCTTCAACTTCAGTAGATGATTCTGACAATGAATCATTAATGGAATCTTCTTCTGTAAATATTCAAGTTCCATGTGACGAACTTTTAGCCGAAAATAAACTGTTACATGAAAAGGTGGATCAACTCCAAGAAGAAATTAAGGAATTACTTAAAAAAGAGGTAAACAGATTGGAATCTGGTCAATTATCAGATAGTGAAGATGGATCATTTTCACCAAGTCCCATACAGCAAAATTCATTAAGCGAAAATAATATGGAAATGGATAGTCCAGGAGAATTTAGTCAACCCGATCCTAATGTTGTAACAATGGAACAATCCCCCGAGTCAAGTTCTGAAATGAATATATCACCAGAATCTCAAGACCAATCAATGGAAACTGGCAGTCCAGGAGAATTTAGTCAATCCGGTCCTAATGTTGTAACGACGGAACAATCACCCGAGTCAAGTTCAGAAATGGATATATCGCAAGACCAAACATCAATGGAAACAGGCAGTCCAGAGGAATTTGGTCAATCCGACCCTAATGTTGTAACGATGGACAATTCACCCGGGTCAAGTTCGGGAATGGATATATCACCGGATCAATCGCAAATGGATGAAAATCTAGGTGGCACAAAAAGACGTAGAAAGAAAAATCGCAAAACAAAACGTAAAAGAAACAAACATGTTAGTTTTAAATAATAAGTTTATATAAGAAAATAGTATTCTGTTTTTCTTATATAATGTCCTATTTATTCACCATAATTATATGTTTTTTGATTATATATTTAGTAGATCAATTAATTAAGTATTTACGCGATAGTTATACGACGAAGAAAACGAAAGATATTGTTGGTCATCAAATAAAAAAATACCAACATTTGATGGACGATTTTCATAATCAACATCAAACTATAGTCCAAGAACAAAAACCGGAAGATACATCTATAAAATTAACGAATTCGGATTTAATTGCTATGAACGAAGAACTCAATTCTATGATCACGGAAGATATGATGTAAACCAATAACAGGTTAAAATATATTTAAAATAGATTTAAAGATTGGTCAATACATTATATACACAATGAACTTTACCTCGCTTACTTTTCAACAAACCAATGATATTATTTCTCGACTCCCTCCATTTGAACTTTCCTATGAAACTATTTCACATAAGAAAGTTTCCAACCAATATGACGTTACTTTTGCCATTCCTTATGGCAAAAAGGTAATGTTATGGTATACATTTTTTAAAAACAAAGATGTCTGTTTATTGCTTGAAATTGGGAAAAATAAAAAGATTACTTCCGTTAAAATGATTCATGAAAATATTCCCCAGCAATTCGCATACGGAACACTTTTATATGGGTGTTTGTGTGAAATTCCCAATGTGCGCGAATTTTTTGTTATTGAAGAATTGTTGTATTATCAAGGCATTCCTACGCATAAACAACCATTTCAAGAAAAATATGGATTTTTAATGGATTTACTACAAAACAATGAGCAGTGGTTTCACAAAAATGAAAGGTTTCCTATAATTATGCCCGTATTTTGGAACTTGTGTGAGGAAAACAATACCATTCCTGAACATTACAAAACCATTATTCCTTATAATATTCATCATTTACAACATCGCTCAAATGATCGCATTGTTCCTTATGTGAATTTTCCTTGGTCAAAAAATATATTGCCGAATTTTTCGAAACAAGATCCGGAAATTCCTCCTAGTTTACTCTTCATTCCGCCACAAGTTCCCCGTTTTAATTATTCGAAACCTCAATACAAAGAACAAACAATCTTTGAAATCAAAGCAGATCTACAAAACGATATTTATCATTTATATGCGTTTGGAAAAGGTTCTGACCGTGTTTATTGTGGTATTGCGTATATTCAAAATTATAAAACCAGTAAAATGATGAACTCTGTATTTCGAAATATTAAAGAAAATCGTAATTTAGACGCACTTGAAGAAAGTGATGATGAAGAAGATTTCGAAGATAGTCGTATTAATAAATATGTAGATTTGGATAAAACGTATGCGTTTGAATGTACATATTTACACAAATTCAGACGTTGGTGTCCCATTCGACAAATAAATGGACGCGGTCAAATTATCCATATCCGACAATTATAATCTTACTCCTTTATATATGACAGACTTTCAATCTACACAAAAAATCTTACCACCTTATACAAATCCGGATCTAAATCCTAATCAATCCGCACTTGCCAGTGGTACAAATAATCCAACATTATTCCCTAGTGTATATGGAGGGAAAAAACGGACAATTCGTCGTAAGAAATGGAGCACAAAACGTAAACGTACTATAAATTGTAGAAGACCTCGCGGTTTTTCTCAAAAACAACATTGTAAATACGGACGTAAAAAACGCAAAACCAAAAATCATCGCGCTAAACGATAAACAAATGTTTAGTAAAAACAAAATTGAATACATATAAATACTACATATGTATTCAATATAATCATGACTGATATTAATAAATTTACCAAAAAGGAGTTGTTGGAAAAGTGTAAGGAACACAATATTCAAAAATGTTCTTCTAAAAACAAACCACAATTAATCGAATTGTTATCCAATTTCATTGTTGCAGAACCCGAAACACCTGCGATTGTTCCACCAATGCCAGAAAACGCAAAATTTAAATTCATTGATTTGTTTTGTGGTATTGGTGGATTTCATCAAGCACTCAATAGATTGGGCGGACATTGCGTATTTGCGAGTGATATTGATCAACATTGTAGAAATACTTATGAGAAAAATTATGGATTAAAACCACATGGTGATATTACCAAGGTGGATCCGAAATCAATACCGGATTTTGATATTTTAACAGGAGGATTTCCATGCCAAAGTTTCTCCAATTCGGGCAAGAAAGGTGGATTTGGTGATAAACGTGGACAATTATACGAAAATATTTTGGAAATTGCTGCTGAAAAGAAACCGTCCTATATGTTTCTAGAAAATGTCAAGCATATTAAAAAAATCGACAATGGTGAAGTATTCAAACATATTATCGGATGTATTCAAAATACGGGGTATCATGTAGAAACATTTGAATTAAGTCCTCACCAATTAGGCGTTCCGCAACAACGAGAAAGGGTTATTTTCGTATGTATTCGTAATGATTTATACGACGAAACCAAAGAATTGGATATGACCCCACCAGAATGTCCAATTGATGTTAATAAAATTATCGAAACAGACAAGGAAAAAACCAATAAATATAAGATCAGTGCTGAACATGAAGAGATTTTGACTATTTGGGATGAAATGGTCAAAGAATTTGAAGTTGGACAATCCATGAGTCCTACTATTTTATGTAATGAATTCAATAGTAATTATAGTGTAGAAGAATTTGCGAAATTGCCACAATGGAAACAAGATTATATTACCAAAAATAAACCTCTTTATCAAAAATACAAATCGTCATGGGATAAATGGTACGAAAAATACAAAACCAAATTATCCAAACGTGAAATATATGCCAAGTTGGAATGGCAAGCAGGACCAAAACAAGAAAATGATTCGATTTTCAATCATTTTATCCAATTGCGACAATCAGGTATTCGCGTGAAAAAGAGCAAATATTTTCCCACATTGGTCGCTATTGTCCAAACACCGATTTATGCCAAAGAGAGACGACATATTACACCACGCGAATGTGCGCGTCTTCAATCCTTTCCAGATAGTTTTCAGTTACACGAAAGCGATCAAATCGCATACAAACAATTTGGTAATGCGGTCAATGTTGATGTGGTACATTTTGTGATGTCAAGAACATTAAACTGTTACAAAACATTTTGATAATATTATACAATCTATTATTTTCTTGATTTTCTTGTTCTTTTATGTCCCCTTGACTTCCCTCCAGAACTTATTTTTTCACCACTTTCGGGTGATGGGGTGCGTTCATGATCTTTATGCACTTGAAATTGAGGTGACGAAGATATAATGGGATTCTTAAAACGTATTTCAATTCGAAAATGCATTCCATTTACTACTATTTTATAAAACATTTTTGCAGCACCTCTTCGTTTAACTTGTAAATCACCTTTTTTTATATTTGCTTGTGTAGGTTTCTCATAATAAAATCGAACATGATCCTTAAAATCTCCGATATTAGTTGGAACATTCAATTTCATATATTCCTTTCCATTAAATTGATACAAATTATATTGTAAATCAACCGGAAACATATTATCAACTATTTCTCTTGAAATACGTTGACTATTTTCATCAATGTAATGTTTTAATGCACTCCAATAAGCATTTTGACCTTCTAAACTATCGTAAAATAATGAATTAATTTTGTTATGTATAAACTTTTTTCCTGTTGCCGGATCGAGTTCATCTCGTACTTGTTTATAATTGGTTTTAGTTATATCATTTTCACTTAATATTTTCAGTCGCGCTTGTTTTAAATTTTCTTGGATAGTTTTTCCAACATTTTCATCAAATAAGTCACCCAACATTTTTTCGGTAGAATAATTTGTCATAGTACATTTGTCGTCTTGCTTAAGACTAAATCCTACTATAGTACCATCATTTGTTTCAATATACACATCGGACTTTGCTTTTTTTGTGTCAACTCCCTCGTTTAATTTCTTTAATCTTTGGGTTGTCAATGTTTTCCCCTCTAAATATACACATTTTACTGCGTCAAATCCACCTGGAACGTAATGACCAAAATTTTTACGCATATTTGTAATATGATTATTTACACGAGTAATTGTTGCATCTTTTTTTTTTCCATCTTTCATATAGTTACCAAAACATACTTCATTACAACCAATAAGTTGATTATTTACATCTTCAAACTTTACCTTCTTTATATCGTCTTTAGTCTTAATTTTATGGTCCGTATCTAACGCACATAACGCAAACACTAATTCAAAAAAATTGTAATCGGTATTGCGTCTTGTACTAGGAGAACATGATTCTGGTTCAATATACCCTTCTATTTCATCCAACATTTGATCCGCTTCTTCTTCTGCAACTGCCTCTACTATAGATTCGAATGTCGTTTTAGTAGGGACTTTTTTTCTAGTGACTTGTTTAACCGATGGTGTTTTGGTTTTACGAGGTGTTATTTCGATCGATTTATATATATCTTCCTTACTAATATTACTATTTTTGATTCTTTGTATTAAATCTGCTTTTTTTCCAGAAACATTATTTTTGCTTTCTCTAAGTACGGATTTTAACTCATCTACCTTATACTTTACTAAATTTGGAGATTCTAATAATTCAGGCGATACCTTTTTATTTTCGGAGGATGACGACATTTTACTCATTTATATAATATAGATAAATGAATATTCATAAACCATTATATAAGTATCGCTAAACATATACTCATCATTTTTCGATTCTTACGGGTGGTGTAATATTGGGATCATAGTGTGTTTGGAATTGCGGTGCTCCAGACCATGCGTTTCCTTTGAAACGAATTTCTATACGATATTTTTTATCGTTCACAACTAATTTATAAAACATCTTTGCTGCCTTACGACGTCTGTTTTTATCATCATAATAATATTGCGAGTGTTCATAAAATTCGGTTTTATCACCACTTGACACATCCAATTTTTCAAGTGTAGATCCGTCAAACTCATATAGTTTGTATGGCAAATTTGTAGGGAACAAATTTTTTATCAGTTCATCTTTAATAGCGTCGCTATTATTATCTAAATGCTCCTTTAATGCGTTCCAGTACAAATTTGTACGCTCCAAACTATCATAAAATATTTCATTTGCTTTATCGCGATTCTCCTTCAAATTTTTGTTGTTAATACCAATTGATTTTAACACTTCTTTCCGTTTATCACCAATTTCTTTCTTGAAATTTTTCTTTAATATTTTATCACTAATAAGTTCACCTAACATTTTTTCAACAGAGAAATTGGTTTTTGTACATGATTTGTCTTGTTTAATACTGAAACCAATGATTTCTTTATCAGTTTCTATATAGACATCTGATTTGGCTTGTTTTGTGTCAAAACCTCTGTTCAAATCCTTTAATTTTTGGGTAGTAAGCGTTTTTCCTTCTAAATATACATGTTTTACTTCATCATTTACTACATCTGAAAATGCGGATTTGAAATTACGAATATATTGATCTACTACTTTTGGTTTTCGTGACTCCACATCCTTCTTGTATTTTTCAAAATCGGGTTCAGAACATCCCATTAACTTACCATTGTATTTTTCAAAACTAGCATCCATTATATCACTTTTATTTTCAATAGAGGAATCGCAAGCGCACAAAGCAAATATGAGTTCAAATCCATTATTTTCTACATCCTTGCGACATTTCTTAGGACTCTCTTGTTTCGTATCTTCAACACTTATTTCTGCTTTCTCGGCAAATGTTTCCGCAACTTCATCTGCTTCACTTTTGGTAGTCATTTTACTTACATCACTAGCAATAGTTGGTGATGTCATAATTGGACTTGTAGACGTAGATTTAACAGGCGAACCTCCTAGTTTTTGTTTCGTTTTTCGTATATGTTGACTTATTCTATTTTTTTTTGTAGGCATTGAAAAAAATATACATTATTATGAGATTTCAATTTTGTAACTAAAGTTACGAATCCTCATTTAAATCCAAATCCGAAATCGAAATTAAGCATTTCTTTTTCAATACCGGATTACCACCCGTACATTCATCATCGTCTTTTTTATTCCACTTCTTTGGATCAAACAGTTTGGTCCATGTTTTATCATTTTCCCAATCCAAAGTCATGGTTTTATATCGAATAGAATCAATTCCAATAATTCGATAATTACATTTTCGGTAAAATGTTTTACGCTGTTTCCATTGTTTCTGAAATACATCATGATGATCCACAATATCCACTACGATTGGATTGTCGTGTCGCGTACGCAAAATACGTCCTACTGATTGTGTAATATCCGTTTTTGGGGTTGCCATCACCAAAATTGACAATGATTTAATATCCAGTGCTTCAGCTGCCATAGCATATGTTGCCAATACAATTTGTTTTCCTTCCGTTTCTTGTAAATCGCATTGTTTCATACCTCCCACATAATATCCCACACTCGCAAATCCTTTATGTGAAATCGATTCATAAAAGTATTTTAATAATGAACGTGTGTGTGCTAGAACCATGATTTGTGCTTCTTCGCCTTTTTCACGACTTTCGTCTATCAAATCCTGAATTGCTTTGACGATAAAATCACTTCGTGGACCAAAATTACCCAATTTTGAGATCATTGTGCTGTATTTTGTTTGTCCTTTAAAATCATATTCTGTTTCATTAAATTCCGGATCCGAACTAATATATTCCATCGAACGCACACAAACAGGGTCTTCATCTTTGCGTTGCTCGGTGTAAATTTTTGGTCCAATGAACATATATAACACAGTTGTTAATTTATCTTTACGATCTACCGTTGCTGATATACCTAACATATTTGGACTGGCAACGCGTAATAATGTTTTGGAAAATTGCTCACTTCCTATACGATGAACCTCGTCTATAATGGTCAAACCAAAACAATCAAACGCATTCTCCGGAAGTGCGCGATCATACAATGTTTGTAACATACCAATAACAATATCTTTTCCTTCTACATCGAAAACCGGTCCTTGGATTTTCCCGACTTTAGCACCAGGCAAGAATTCGTCAATGCGGTCAATCCATTGATTCATTAAGAATTCTTTATGAACAATAATTAACGTTTTCTTTTGTATGTCGGATATGATTTTGAGTGCCATTACCGTTTTGCCTCGTCCACATGGAACCTCGAGTATACCACCATTGCCGTTTTGTTCAGAACCACAGCATATAGGGTTGTCTACATGTTTCATGTAAACATCAATAATTTTGTCTTGGTAGTCGCGCAATGATTTAGGGAATTCCAATGAAATATTATCTCCTTTTGTTATTTCCGATCTATTGGGAAGTCCATAACGTTCAATTCCGAAGAATCTGGGTATATATATTTTTTTATCATTTTCTCGATATACTGGAAAAGATCCTTCGTCTGTAGGCGCACCATATGTAACACCTGGAGTGATGGGCTTTACGTTTAAATCTTCGTATAATGATTCTAAATCTTTCGGTTCCAATAGACTTTTCGGAATTGTATATCCTTTTTTTCCCAAATATGCTCCGTTGCGTACCATTTCTTTATAAGATTCCGAAGGTTCATATTTTGTCTTTATATTCGCCTTGTTTTTTTTGAACATCATTTTTCTTTTCCATTGTGACGACATTTCGTTAATTGTATATATTACTTTGTGTTTATACATTTTTCAATTTTGTTTTTATGCGTTTCATTATTTTACTTATATAATATATAAATATGAATATGCCACCGCCACCACAAGATGTTCAAAACGAGCGAGACATAATAGATACACGCATTCAAGGTTCTCACAATGTATATGACGCAAGAGAATATGTTCGTGAAAGAAGTCCTACAGGAAGTCCTACAGGAAGTCCTACAGGAAGTCCTACAGGAAGTCCTACAGGAAGTCCTGGGATTACTGTGAGTCCTGCTGGAAAAAAACGTCGTGCTCGTGATACGAGTTTTGACCCTTCTATTGTCGGTGGCAAGAGACGCACCCGCAAACAAAAACGCAGTGGTAAGAAATCGAAGACAAACAAAAAACGCAGTGGTAAGAAATCCAAGACAAGTAAAAAACGCAGTGGTAAGAAATCCAAGACAAGTAAAAAACGTGGTTCTAGAAAACGCGCATAAATTTTATAAAATCATAAATCCACTGATTTTATAAATATTTTCAACGTATAAACATTTAGTAACAACAATTTTTTTAAGAAAATATCCACGTATTCTATATAATGAAAATCAATTCCATGTTGAAAAAGGTAAAACCTGTCGAAATTCTAGTCTTTATTGTATTTGCCTTATATCTAGTTTTCCCTGTAACTACACCTAGTACACTTTCTCCTTATATTGAGTCCCCTCTTGGACTCTTGGTATTATTTTGTGCTATGATTGCCATGTTTGTTCATAGTAGTCCAGTTTTAGGCGTTCTTTTTGTATTTGTTGCTTATACTTTATTAAGACGTAGTGCCACTGTTCGCAATAAGAGTCATTATGTTCAAAATACAAAGGAAACTGGAGCAAAGAATAGAGATGTTCAGAAGCAAGTTGAGAAAGCAACCCCTCCTACAGAAACTCCTCGCACTGTTGACATTCAGATCAAGGATGAACCAACTTTAGAAGAAGAGGTTGTCCAAGAACGCGCACCAATTGGACGCAGTGAACCGGTTAATTTCCTCCATAGTTCTTACAAACCAGTTTCTACTAATGTAAATGGAATCGCTAGTTTTTAGACATAAGGTAAAATAATAACTTTTCTATATGTTATTACTTTATAATGAAAAATTTGTTGGTAACTGGCGGTTGTGGATTCATTGGGTCGAATTTCATTAATTATGTTTTCAAGCAAGAAAAATACAACATCATTAACGTTGATGCTCTTTATTATTGCGCGAATAAAGAGAATATTTTGCCAGAAATCCGAAATTCGGACTATTATAAATTTATAAAAGGGAATCTTACAAACAAAGATTTCATGGAACACATTTTGGAAACATATCAAGTCCAAGAAGTCATTCATTTTGCGGCCCAATCCCATGTTGAAAATTCATTTGAAGATTCACTACAATATAGTCAAGACAATATTTTAGGCACACATATTTTGTTAGAATGTTGCCGAAAATATGGAAATATTGAAAAGTTTATCCACGTATCTACTGACGAAGTATATGGCGAATCTTTCTTGGACATGAATGAAGAGAAAAAGACGGAACAATCTATTTTGTGTCCAACGAATCCATATGCGGCAACCAAAGCAGGTGCCGAATTGATCGCACAATCTTATTTTCATTCCTTCAAAATGCCTATTATCATTACACGTGGAAATAATGTGTATGGACCGAATCAATATCCGGAAAAATTAATACCGAAATTCATTAAAATGTTAGAAAACAACCAAAATGTCACTATCCAAGGGGATGGAAGTTGCGTTCGTGCGTTTCTACATTCCTATGACGCCGCACGCGCATTTGAAACAATATTGGAAAAGGGAAAAATAGGGGAAATTTACAATATTGGGTGTGACGAACATATGGAATATAGTGTGTTTGAAATTGCCAAATTTTTGATTAAAAATATCAAAAATACTACCCAATATGGAAAATACATTACTTATATCCAAGACCGACCATTCAATGACCAGCGGTATTATATTAGTAATCAGAAATTGAAAGATTTAGGATGGGATGTATCAATCGATTTTGAGGATGGTTGTAAAGAATTACTACATCACAAAGAATCAAAAGAAGGAGAGTCCAAGAACCTTATTTTGGAATTAGAAGAGTCTTTGATTCACTAAGTATTTTGGTCATTTTTTCATATTATTATATGCTGTAACATATAATCATGTTTGTTTATTTTTTACTTTGTACGGATGGTTCAACTTATATTGGCGCTACTGTAGATTTAGATAGGCGACTGAGACAACATAACAAAAAAATTAAAGGTGGTGCTCATGCAACAGGCATCAAAGTTGCTGCCGGACATTCATGGTGTCGCGTTTGTCATATTTCAGGATTCCCCGACTGGAAAGCAGCATTACAATTTGAATGGCGATGGAAACAAATATCTCGCACATTGTCCAAGACATTAAAACCCGTTGAAAGACGACTTATGGCACTTCAACGGTTATTGTCTCTTGAAAGACCCACTACAAAAGCATTGACCTATAGTGAATGGGAAGATAAACCCCATCTTCATATGGAACAATGTTTAGATATGTTTTCTTTATATTTCCAAGAAAGCGAAGAAAACCCCTATATTTTGGTTTAATTTACGATTTTTGACCTTTTTGAATTTCATCAATAGGCCAGTCTTTAGAAAACGATTTCTTGGACTCAATAATTAAATAAGAAACTACCAAAATGACACACATGATTATACCATATAATAAGTAATTGGCATAATTAGGATATACATTTGGATCACCCACAACACCAATATATAAGCAATACCCGGCTATAAGTCCAAGAATCACAACAATAGATTGATTTACACGTATCATTGTTCCTCGCTGTTCTATAGGATTGACAACTTCACTAAATGAAAAAACAAACTGTAATATGAATACATAACCTAATGGAATAATATTAAAACATACCACGGCCATAAAAATAAACACAATAAACATCATCATTGTTTTTAAGGAATTTGTTGCTGCGCTGTCTTGGACTAACCCACTACTTACTGGTAGACTGTAAGCAGCAACTTCATCAGAATCGATCGGCACATAGTCACATTCCATCCATTCACCTGGAACAGGTGCTCCAAGAATATTATACTCATCCGGTTGTAAATTAAACAAATCCAGATTATTTTGTAAATTCATTGCGCTCATGGAAATAATTTCTAAAGCGCGTCCAAAAGTAATGACAGTTGCGTTGTTTCCTAAATTGCTGGTATATTCAATGTATTTCGTATCCGGAACAGTTTCACGGAAAATATCGTTATTTAAATTTACTGTCATTTGTGTAACATTATCGGCTGTTGCGCGAATAATACTATCAATCGCACCACGTTGAGGACCAGGATTCACAATATTCAATGGAAAACACATAAAAAGTGTTTTGTCGCCGTTTGCGTTAATATTGCGAATAATTAATTGGGCATTTGATTGAACTCCATTCAGTTCATTCATTTTTGTATCATTGGAATTGCTTATAATCCAAAGTTTGCTTGCTTTATATTCGGTTGTATTTCCACCATCCGTATACGTAATATTGGAAGAAGATGAAATAGCACAATCCGCAGTAATATATTGATTCACTTCATCTCTAAATATAGATGTAATGCCCAAAGGTAAATAATTAATTACTACAGATCGACTAGTATCAACTGTTTTACTTAAATCAAATCCTGACATCTTTTTATTTGTATAATAAGATGTCACAAATTAATCAATGAAAAATATCATTATTCTATAATCTGAATCAATGGTTCCATATAAATTTCTTTCGGGGGGTTTTGTTTTTCACCATCGTCGTCGATTATTTTTTCAATCATAACAACACTGTCCGTTTTTCCTTCTATCTCATCATCGCCAAACAGTCCAAGTTCGGGAAGGCGTAACATATTATTTAAACTGCCCATAACACCTTTAATCTTGATTTGTTCTTCTTGACCAACAGATGGGTCAAAATTATAAGAAGATATTATTGGAGATCCCTTTGATGATGTTTTTTGACTATCATTATTTCCCTCCCCTGAAGTTTCTGAACTATTACTTGTTTCTTGTGTATTAGAAGGACCACCTGATGTATCTGTGCTAGAACCATCTATTTGATTTTTATCAGATGATTCATTCGTTTCTTTCAAAGATTGATTAAATTTGTCGGTCGATTCTTTGTCTCTTTTTTCTTTGTCTCTTTTTTCTGCTTCTTTTTTATCCAATACAACAATTTTATCATTCGGTATGTTTAAAATGTGAGCAATCAGTTGTGGTATATTTTTGGTTTTTTTAATTTTATTTCTCTTCCTAAACCCAAACATACCACCTTTCTTAGGTATATTTTCAGATTCTCTTCCAGAAAAACTCATTTATATTACATGACGATTTTATTAATAAGGAATGTATTTATAAAGCATATTTTCATAAATGGTTGCGCGGAATGTATCTTTGTATCCTTCTACGTAAACAACATCTCCATTAAAAATTTCGTCACACCCTAAATCAGATGTACAACTTCTACCTTTTACACTTATAGGCAATTTAGTATGAATATTTCCGGCATTATTTGTCATTGTATAATATTGGTATTTATCTCGACCATTTGAACTACGTCTTCCCATTAGGGGTAAAATTAAATCATCGCCGCTATTTTCACGTGTTAAAATACCAGTTTGACTATAATTCAATTCGGGACCGCGCGTTTGTATATTAATAGCAGCACCTCCTTCTTGTTTCAATGGAGGACTATGTAAATTTACTAAAGGATGAGTTCTACTAGACACAGGTGCTAAAGTATCAGGGGCAACATCTTGGACTGGCGGTGCCATTAAAATAACTGGTTGACTAAAACTGGTATTGTTATAACGAAGACCTGGTTTTACAATATTCATATAATACATGTAAATAACTGTAATAATTAAAACAAACAATAAAAACATGGTCATATTTTCCATACAAAATAAACCTGGAATACATTTTTTTGTCGAAACGCGTGGCATTGTATATATTAGTTATATACAATACTTATTTGTCAATTTTCTTATTTTTTATCATCTTCCTTCTTACTATCATCTACACCATCAAAAGCAGTCTTAAAAGGAACCGATGCTTTTTTGGGCGGCGGTGGTGATGACCCCCAAAATCCAGGTTCCCAATCATATCCAGGTAAATGACGTTTATTAAACCATGCTCCCCATCTTTCACTTGGCATTAGAGTTGTGAATATATGATTAATTCCTGATAATATTTGATCACCCGAGCAATTCAATAATTCACCCCACTCGGCAAACGTTTTGTATATAGTAACAGTATGCCCATTCTTCATGGTCCATTTACCTTCACATCTGTAACATTTACGTATTACCGATTCCGGCCATTTTATTAAATGAAATCCAGAAAGAGCAAAAAATAATGCGTCCAATGGCAACATGAATATATTCCATATCATCGTGACTAATGGTGTTAAATCAATACCGAAAATGGCGTTTATCAATATAAGAGGGAGTTCAATGAAAACACCATATAAAATACCAAATACCATATCGACAATATAATAGCGTGTACAACTTCCGTTCAAGAAATTCTTGAACTTATACCAAGTACAAGATGCCATTACATCCAATACAGTACCGGTGTTTTGAAAACCTGTAGCAAATTCTAAACCAGCACAATCCATATGTGCTCCAAAACCTTTCATCCATGATTTTCCACCAACAACAAGCATAATTATAAGAGAAATTGCCATTGCTAGTCCTAACGCAAAAAATATAGCTTGCATAATAGTAGAAAACATTGTTATACCAATCGCAAATGCTTGCAATATAGATGCGGCAATTTGTAATCCAGTTAATAGAATATTCGCAATTGCCGAAAATATACTTTGAATCATTCCAACAATACTTAATCCTATATTTAAACCTCCCGCAAGACTCTGTATTGCGTTCATTGCCGGATCGATCACATCCATAAAACCTTCTTTATCGTTATTAAATGGAAAATCGTTATTAAATGGAAAATCGTTATTAAATGTAAAACCTTCTTTCATATGTTAAATAAAATATATATATTACTATTCCATAATATATATATTTCTCGTAATTAATGTAATTAGTGATTTGCTGTCTTTAAAATATCCTTAAATTCGTTGACTAATGGAGAAATGTTCATTAATTGATCGATTAATTTCATTTGAATTGAAAAAATGCTTTCAACTTCTTTCCGTTGTTCTTCATTTACAATACGATTGGAATGTTTCATTGCTAAAGTAAGTTTATCTCTGGCCAGTTCTAATTGGGATGTATTAATGGACTTGTCCAGTTGTGACAGCATACTAGAAGAAGAGACACCTTTTACTAATTTGTCTAGTGTTTGATCTCGCTTCTCCGGATCTTTGTTCAATTCGGTTTCAGATAAATCCATATTTGTGATCTCATCTTGCACCTTTTTATTAATCTCACCCATGTCAATATTCTTTAATTGGGCTTCTACATCCTCTTCTGTCGGGTCGTCAACGTCATCTGTAGAAGGGGAAGTTACATGATCTGTTAATGTGTCAATATCAATACCAGCAAAACCTTCTTTACCCGATAATTCCGTTCCAAATCGGATCAAATTAGTAACGGCAATTGCTGTAAATAATATGACAATCATGTTTTTACTAAAAAAAGACGTTAAGAATCCAATAATAATCATAACCCCCGCATACATTTCATCGCCAATCATGGTATAATTATATAAGTTTACAATCACTAAAAGTACCAAAAAATATAATACTGATTTACTTTCAATTAATCCTTGGGATGTTTTGGACATCCAATTTCCTATTTTGTTAAATACCATTTATATAAATACTCCATATAAAACAATTATAGTCTTATAATAAATTAATCGTCCTTATTATCATTCGTTGTCACTTCTTCTACATCAGATTCCTCTACATCAGATTCCTCTACAACAGATTCTTCCACAACAGATTCTTCCACAACAGATTCCTCTACAACAGATTCCTCTACATGATCTTGGATATAATGGGATGGAATACTTTCTCCTTCATAAATGTCTAATACTTCCTTTACTACATCTTCTCGCTGTATGTCGGTTTTTTCAAATTCAAAACTTCCTATACTTGACGACCTTGTTCCACGAAATTTGTCCAAAAAATCGTCTAAACCATTCATATTTTCTATTTTATCACATTGATCTAAATCACCGGTAATAACAATTCGACTATTTTCTCCTAAACGTGTTAATAACATTTTCATTTGAGATATTGTTGAATTTTGCATTTCATCCGCAACAATCCAAGCATTTTTAAAAGTTCTTCCACGCATATATCCAAGAGGTGCGATCTCAATTGTTTTATCTTCTAATAATTCAGTCACTTCTTTTGGATGAATAAATTGGTATAAAATATCATAAATAGGTCGTACCCAGGGTGCCATTTTCTCTTCTAATGTACCCGGTAAATAACCCAGGTCTTCATCTACCGAAACGGAAGGGCGAGTGAAAATCAATTTCTCACATCTACCCATTAAAAAATGTCGCACACCATATTCAGTAGCAAACATGGTTTTACCTGTTCCGGCAGGTCCAGTAGCAATAATAATTTTCTTTGTTTTGGACCGTAAAGTAGAAGCATAGATCTCTTGACCTCTTGTTTTGGGACGGGCAAACTTTTGTTCAAAAAGATCTTTTTCATTCTGCGATAAATGCTGCATATTTTCGTACATGTTTCTCTGTTCTTGTAGAGTTGATTGAACTTCACTATTGTACTCTTTTAGCAGTTCTTTCTCGTTGACTTTTCTCCCTCGCTTACCACGTTTTTTTTGACCTCCTAAAGAATGATGTGATGGATCACTCATTATTATAATAATAGGATTATATTTTTTACATAAATATTACGTTATTCGAGTTTAAACAAAAAAAATCATTTATGTTATATAATATATCAGTCATGTCATGTCATATTCATAATCTAAACATCCAAGAATATTCTTTAGACGAAGTTCTTGGACTTTTTGATCTTCATAGTTACGATATTAGTATAGATGATCTAAAGCGTGCCAAGAAAAAGGTTTTGATGTTACATCCCGATAAATCGAAATTGGATGCCAAGTACTTTCTCTTTTATAAGAAAGGATTTGATGTAATCATTCAGTTTTATGATAATCAGCATCGTCAAGACAAAGAAATCGATAAAACGTCTTTAGCATACGATCCAAATATGACTCAGCAAAACAAAAGTACATCCGATAAAATTAGCAAAACTGTCACTACAATGGAAGACGGGTCATTTAATGAGAAGTTCAATGAACTCTTTGAAAATAATAATATGGGAAATCATCAAGATCCTAGTAAAAATGAATGGTTCAAAAATGAAGAATCTGATTTTGATTTACCACAAGGCAAAGTCTCAAAACAAACCATGGATGATAAATTTCAACATATAAAACAACAAACTAGCAATCTAGTGAAATATAATGGGGTTCAAACATTAAATCAGGGAGGATCGGGGACAAATATGTTATATGGTGACGATGATGGCGGTTATGTTGCTAGTGATCCATTTGGAAAATTGAAATTCGATGATTTACGTAAAGTTCATCGTGATCAAAGTGTATTGGCCGTAAGTGAGCACGATATACACAATATGAAAACATTTAATAATGTAGAAGAATTCAACCGAGAACGTAGTCAATATTCATATGATCCCATTGAAAAACAACACGCCGATAAATTACTCCAAGAGCAAGAACGTGCAATGCGTCATCAAATGATGGAAAAAGAATATAAATCGAAATTGGAACTGGAAAAAAACATCGAGAAGAACCAATCCGTTTTGTCGTCTTTTTTATTGCTCCAAAACAAACCTCCTTAACGCGTTCGATGTTTTACATTGTAACTTTGTATAGTATTACAATCTTCGCATATACCTAATACTCCATACGGTTGAACAAACAATATATTATGATTTTCGCGAATACAACATCTGTCTTTCCAGGTATTCAAATATATATGTTTATGTTCTTCTGGAACGTAATTATACATCGTTTTCATTTTATCTACATCGAGAATATTCACAGGATTGATTTTACTTGTATTGGAACAACAACTATTTCGTCTTGTATTATATTGTGTACGCAATTGTGTTGTTCTACATAACGGACATCCATTATTCCAATTCTGAATACATTTTGTATGAAACCTATGTGAACAATTCCATTTTTGTACACATTCCGAATTATTTTCAGTTAAAGGATCATAACATATGGGGCATACATCCACTTCATCTTCTTCGATAATATCCCTTTTTGGTATAACGTGATTACTCATTTTCGATCCCATGTTTATATTTATTTTTTTGTATAATCAATATTCAATTGAAATAATCAATTTTATAATATGTTCGATTAAAAATAACAAAGTGTTTATTTTGTTATTTTGTTTAAGAAAATTACTTTAATTTACGAAGAGCTCTGGCGGTCTTGAGACTAATACCACGAAGACGTTCAGATTCAGTGCGTCTCTTACTTGTCTTTCTCTTTTTCACAGTTTTGCGATTCTTGTTGTGCTTCTTGCGGCAAAAAGTCCGCTTAGGTCCCTTTGCTACTTTACATCCGGTAAGTTTTTTACAACGGTTGGGTTTAGAGGTGCGTTTTCCTTTACAAAGACTAGTTGCCATAATATACAATATAATTATATTATATTTTTAAGGATAGGGTAAAGTTGATATATCATCATTTACATCGGAACTCATTTCACGCATCAATTGAGTTCGACCAGGAGAAGTATACGCACTTGTACGTGTGCGAGTTAATAGTGGTGGTCCTATAACAGCATCATCTAAATCAATTGTTTGACTGCCACTATCAAACGCTAGTTGACGACCCTGCGTATTTTCGCGAGCACACAAATACGTGAATGGATCCATTATATTGTTGTTCATTTCTTTCACTAATGTTAAATCGTTTACTAAACCTTGTAACATTTCGTCATTTTCTATATGATGTTGTTCCATGAATTTTTGTAGATTATTCTTCAAATCATCGGCACAATCTATTTGATTATTGTCAAATTCATGGAGTGGCGGTGGAAGTCCGAATGTAAAACAATCACGGCGAAATACTAATCTTTCATTTTTGTTGTCTAAATTACTTCGTATATCATAAAGGAATTTCTGAACACAAAGACGATAATATTGTTTTAGCAAGGAAATATTATTATCAATTTCAGGTGTTTCTTTTGAACTATTCATAGTATATGTTTCTCGTGTAACAACATTCGTTCCATTCAATACTATAGATACATTTTCCATATTTTCAGCCAAGATATGATATTCCTTTTTTGCCTCAGATGACAAATTTCCAATTTCTAATGAACTTTCAAAACATCCTTTTTTAAAATCATAAATAGTTCCATTATTCACAGTGATGACACATTTATCTAAAACTCTATTTGTTTCATTAAACAAAATTTCACCATATACATTTCCAGTAAATTCAATATCATCAATAAACCAATCACAACAAGTAGTATATTTTTTCCCCAATGAACTCATAAGGCGAGAGTTATGATCTTTCCCTAACGCAATAAAATGATTAATGTATTTTGGACTTGCGAAATTGACTAATTCTGCCACATTTGTAATTCCACAAGTAGGTTCTCCATCGGTAATCAAAATGCCTACTTTATTATAACATTCAATGGATTCATGTTTAATATCCAGGTTTTCATTCATAGTATTTAATGCTAATCCAATATCCGTGCTATTCATTGGATGAATACCGTGAATTTTGGAAATAATATCATTCACGTTTTCTTTGGAAACACATATGCGCTCCACATAATGATGAATATGGTTGTCAAATCCATTGATTTCAATATACACATTTTCTCTTTTATGAGCAAAATGAAGCACCATATTTTGAAGAGTATGTCGAAGCAATTGAATTTTGCTGCGACCTTTACTTACAATATCCGACATAGACCCCGAAACATCAATCATAAAGGAAAATAACATACTAGTAGAAGAAGGAGAAGATGCTTTGGTTTCCAATGATAATACGCCATATTTCTGTGTGTGAAAATTCCCGTATTCCTCGGGAAGAGACGATAAACTGTAATTTAATTTCAACTGTTTCAACATATTTAGTATTTACTATATTATTATTTAAGTAAATTTTCAAAAGAATCAATTTTATAAAGTAACTAATGCCATTCATCAACTAAGATAGTGCAACATTTTGACCCAATGATGAAATATATTTAGAACTCCGGTCTAAACCCTTCAATTTTGACATAACATGTTTCATCTTTTCCGTACTTTCTTCTTCTATATGTTTTCTTTGAATTTGTTGTTTTAATTCCAAAATATCCTCCTTTAATAAAATTATTTCGTCCTTCACAAATTTTGTTAAATCTTGAACTTGTTTTTCCAATTCTAAAAATTGTTCCTTCGAAACATATTGTTTTTCGACATCTTGAGCCCATGATACTTGTTTAGGTGTTTTTTCGTTTTCATCCAAAGATTGAATTTCCAATGAAATCGGTTTGTCATTTTCGATTGGTTTTATCGATTCTGATTTAGGCACTTTTGATTGAAGCGGTTGTATATCATATTCTCGCTCCTTCATTTGCTTTTGTAACAAACTATCTATATTATCCAAAGGAGTATCGTCTTGTTTTTTCTCACTGAAATCTATTTCTTCAACAGTGGGTCGTTGTAACATGGAACCATATTCTTGTTGGCGATTTTCAAATTGGTTATTTATTTTGGTTTGCTTTTGTTCGATTAAATAATCGCGCGATTCCATCGAATTTGATTCTAAAGAATCGTTTTGAAAAGGAGTAGAAGAAATTCCGTCGTATGAATGAGAAGAAAAGTCTTTTTTTGTCTTCAATTCATGAATCATATATTGAATGGTTTCCTTATTTAGTGACCTGAGTTCTGGAACATTTAGTTTGGGATTGGACTTATCATAAAATTGTTGAATGATACTTTGAAACCATTTCTGTTTCTCTTCTTTTTTCTGAAAATGGGACATTTTCGATATAGTATTCCATATTAATGTTTGATTTTCAGGTAGAATATACAAACTCATATACTAAATGAAAATAATAATATTTATATTATTATTCGCAATATATATGTAAAAATTAATCTTTCATCGGACATTTTAAATTGGGATCAATAAGTGCCTTGTCTTCTGGTTTTCTTCCACATACATCTTTTCGGATCATCTCTTCTGTAAATTGTCCACGTCCAATAAGATTGGTCTTATCATAACCGAATTTCTGACGTACTTCATTCACAAAATCCATGTCTTTATGTGCTAATATAAGACGTTCTTCTAACCAATGCTCGTAGTTTTTACCACGTATGTTTTGGACACCTGATAAAAAACTAAAAATTCCTCCACCCTTTTTCTCATTACTCTTCTTTGGTGGTTTCCGGCATTTAATCGGAGTATCAGCACCAGGTTCTAACGCCACATCACTGTCTTTAAAAACGAATTCGTATACTTTCTCCTTTTCTTTTGCGTCAGGGGGACCTTTTAATGTAACTGCTAATTCCTCTTCAAAATCTTTGGCAACCTCGGATATAAAATTGACTAAATATTCGCCATGCGAGTCGACTTCGGATGCTTGAGGTCCTTTTTCGACACGGATCATACTAAATATATCAGGGTTCGTGTGTTGTCGAGCAAAAACAACACGCACCTTTTCCGTGCGTTTTTTACCACCATGATGACGCTTTTTAGTATTGGTCTTTCTTTTCTTATATGTTCGTTTTGAATTATTTTTTTTCATCTTATAATAACATGAGAAAAAGAGTTTACTAATTATTTTTCATTGAAATACACCTTACGATACGATGTCATTAATTCGTCTGTTAATCCTGGTTTGGTAAAAATGTGAACAATATCTTTTGTTTCGAGTTGTTTTTTCCCTCCTTTCATAATGGTTTGGAAATGATCATCTAAATTATGCGTTACAAATGTCACAATAAAGAAAAGTGAAAACATGCCGCATTCAGTATTTGTTTTTTGATGACTATAATCGTTTTGAATATATTTGAATAAAATCGGTTCATCTAACTGTTTTCCTTGTTTGATAATTTCTTTCTTCAATTTATTGATTTGTCGAGGGACCGAATTCACCGCACTATCATAATAGAAAATCAAACTTTGGTCCATATCAATAAACATCGAAACCCAGTGAGAACCTGGTTCATCGTGTTTGTCTAAATTAAATATAACACCTAGTTTTGTTTTTCCGCGATTTTTCAAGTCCTGTAAAGACAAACGACACAAATCGTTCCATACGCATTTATCATCTCCATACGGTTTTGCGTCATAATCAATTGCGGATGGACCTAGTAATTTGAATTCAGGATGTGAAACCTCATATTGTTTTAAAACGGATTGAATGTCGTAATTAGACAACCACGCATTTGGTTGTGTTTTCCACGAATTCGGTTTATCGGGCGAAAAGAGTAAATTATCCAATTCTTGTTTTTGTTTTGAATCTTTGATTTCGTTTAACCAACAATCTTCTTTTTCACAATGATCCATTTTTGAACGTAATATTGACCAAATTTTCCTGGGATGAGACGTTCTTATTTTTTTGTCATGATTTTTATTATACGCATCGCGAATTGACAACAATGCGTCCTTGGTATAACAAGTATTTCTATCTACTTGCTTGCCTTTATTGCGCGGATGACAATTCATTTTCACCGTTTTATTATATATTTTCTTGTTTTTTTTACTATATTTTGGTTTACCCATTATAGTATAATAGGTTATTTTTTTCTCATTAAATATTTATCCATTGTTCCAGTAGAATAAGAAGGGGGTTTATCGTCTGATTCTTCACTTTCTGCTTGAAAAGGGAAAAGATCATCTCCATAAGAATCATCTTGGTCATATTCTTTTTGTATTTCATCGGATCGTTTTTTAACTTCTAAATATCGTATCAAAGTGCGGGAATAATTGTTAAACGCTTCGTTTACATCGGACCCATAATTGTGTTGTTTACATTTACATAATTCAGTCGTGACTTCTTGAATATCTTGCTTAAATGTTTTACAATCTTCAATAAATTGTTGTTCTTCTTTATATCGCGAATCATCCGTTTTGTGTAAATATTTGCTATAAGATGTTTGATTACTGAGTAATTTCATGGTGATTTCGTCGATGAATTTGTCATTTGGTGATTCACTAATAGGTATATCATTTTCCATTATATATATGTAAAATGATATTTTTGTTGTTGTAAATAGCGATTATTTTTTGTCTAACTCATCTGCTTTTTGTAGATGTGTTGTGTATTTTTGTTCAAAAGTGTTTTTAATTTTGTTCATGGTTTCCTTGTTTGTGCCTTCCAATTTTCCTGATATACAATCAATCTTGTCCATAATATTTTTATAAATGTCTGCTTTGGCACGATCACATCCTTCTTTTCGACCGCTCATGAAAGTATTACAACTAACACCAGTTTTTTCAACAATTTTAGAATTAACCTGCGATTCCAGCATGCCAATTTTCGTACGATCAAAGTATTCGGGATTTGGTTCATCTAAGGTATTTTCTTTAATAGCATTTTCTATATCTTTTAATAAATCCATTGTATCTTTATAATGAGGTACCTCTGTGTTATTCTGTAATGCTTGATATTTTTCCGTTACTGTAGTATCACATGTACCATCCCCACCACGTCTTTTTCTATATTTGCGCGTTTTTTTCACACGTTTTTTATGATTTTTTGATTTTTTCCCATGTTTCTTGGACAATTGTTTTTTGCTTTTATATCTACGAGTAGCCATTATATAGAATATGTAGATTATATTATGAATGAACGCATTTATATCTTTTTGGGGGGATTGGTTAAATGTCTAAATACCCTTTTAGTTTTTCAAAAATCAACTATCTCTTCTTACGCGTTTCGTTCTTGGACTCTGCCTTCTTTTTGCGCGTGTCTTCTTTTTGTTTGCGTTTTTCTTCTTTTGCCCGTTCCTTTTCTTGGCGTTTATATTCCTGATCTTGTTGTTTCAAGCGCTTTTTTTCTTCCTTTACACGTTCTTTTTCTTCTGCCTTTTCTTCTTTTTCGCGCTCTTTGGTTTCTTTCTCTTGGACAAGTTGATGTTTTACATCGCGAAAGTCTTTTTTCGTTTTATCTATATATTTGGAAACGAGATCATTCATTAAACCCTCTTTAAATTCTTCGCGTAGATCGCCTTGTTTACGTAGTGTTTTACGTAATTTATTTTCCGTTTTCTTTTTCTCCTTTTCTTCTTTTAACTTTTCTTTTACTTCATTTTTCATCTCTTTTTTCAGTGTTGTCATTTTCTTGGACAAATCTTTTTTTATTATTTTCTGTTCGAACAATAAATCTTTAGACTCTACACCAACCTGTTTTTTGCGTAGTTTCATTGTTTTCTTGTGATTTGATTGTTCTATTTTGATGGCATGTTTCACAACAAACGTTTCTAGTTTACTGAGTTCTCCGTTTCGCAACATAGTTTTGAGTTCTCTTAATTTCTTTTTATGGTTTGAGACCATAACATTGAGTTGGTCGTCTAGATCCGAAATACGAGTTTTAAACGCATCTAATTTATGTTGTATTTCTTGGACTTGTGGGTGTTGTGAAAGAGTATTTTCAATCGGACCTTTCTTAGTAATTACTTTTCCACAATCATATTTCAAAACATAATACAAACTATCTTCAAATTCCTTGACTTTTGTTGGATCCGTTTTCTTCAAATTGCTCAATTTCTTCAAAATATCTTGTTTGAATTTCTTTTTCCCACCAATAACATCTTTTAATTGATTGATTTTGTTTTTCACTAATTTGGTATAATCTTTGGCTTCGGAAACTAATTCCTTGATATTTTGATTCGCCATTTTTAAACACCCTTTTTTTACCGTACCTTCATATTCATTACATAAATCGCGCAGCGCATAAAACCGAGTTGCTTCTAGATCTTTAAATTCTGCGTCGATTTCTTGGCTTTCTTTCTCCATTTGTTGATATAATTGTTCAATTTCTTTGGAAGTATCGTCGCGAACTACCCTTTTATCCATTTCTTGGACAATTTTGGCGTCTTTCATCATAGGAACATGAATATGTTTAATAATGGGTTGAGCAAATTGACGAGCATCTTTTTCACGATTTAAATAACTAATGTGTCCGGCAACATTGTCCAAATAATGTGTTTTGCCATCTTTGGTAAAACTGCCATCTTCATGTAAATATTGTTCAGAGAATACAGGAAATTCTTCGGGCATTTGTTCGTGACTTTCTTTACATAAATTCATTAATTTTACTAGTTCCATGGGATTTTCAGTAATAGGTGTAGCAGTCATGAGCAACAAACGAACCGAATCGGGACCTGATAATTGATAAGAATCCATAAGTGATTTATGGAGTGCTTTCATATCAGGACGTTCAATGGAAGATAAATCGCCACCGCCATATAATTTGTGTGCTTCATCAATAATAAGTAGTGTTTTGCGCAATGGATCAGTAGAACCATTAATATCAACCAACCGTTTATAATAATTGTTTTCTTTGGATACTAAATTGGAAAATTGTTTATACGAAATAGGACGTATTTTCCAAGCATCCGACAACAATTTCATGCGTTTATTGTGTTCTTCGGGAATTTGAATTCCATCGGCAATCATGGTGCGTATTTGTTCGTTACATACTTGATCAAACATATTTTTCCAAATATCATTTTTCAATGTAGTACGTGTCACCCATAGAACAGTATAACCTTGTGGTGCAAACGTGGATGTGGCAGCAGCAATTGCGGAACATGTTTTACCAGTGCCGGTGCTGTGCCATAGCAACATACCTTTAACTGGGCATTGAGGAGTAAAATAGGTTTTCACAAAGCGTTGAGTAGGAGTATATTGAATAATATTGCCACCACCGGTTTTGTCCACACACATATTTTCCATTTTCACGTTTTCCCATTTGACGTCGGACAATTCTTTGACGTAATTACGGAATTGAGTAAATCGTTCGGATTTGGAGGCACCATGAATAGAAGTAGGCAACGAAATACTCTTTAAACCTCCACCACTCATTACAGAAAATTCATGAACTGCTTTGTTTAATTCGTAATCCACCGAACCATAAATAGAGGTTTTTTCCATATGCTCCAAGAAAGACAATAATTTCATGTCTAAATTCAACGATTTCAAATACAATTCAAATGTGGTCTTGGAGTCCAAGAAATGCCGTTGTACAGAATCGGGAATAGAAATGTCATAAACAAACACATGTAATGGCCATCCGCGACTTGGATGAAAATCCAATCCCTTTTGACCACATGTACGTGTTCCGCGACCAATAACTTGCTTTTGATCGGCACTATTTACTGCAGGTTCAAAAATATGGACGTATTTGATGTCAAATAGATCAATCCCTTCTTTAAATCCGCTGTCCATAATAATAAAACGGACTTCTTCGCCATGAACATTGGAATCGCGGTTATTGAATTTGGCGAGCATTGTTTTTTTGGTTGATACATTAATGGGTTGATCATACACATTGACCGAAGAAAGTAAATAGAAATTATTATGTTTGGTTTTCTTTAATTTTGAATCACTATCCAAGACAATTTTATCGAATCGTTTTTTAGTAGCACCCCCGGTTTTAGGCGATTCTTCCTCGTCGCTTTCCTCGATGTTGTCCATGGATTTCAATTTGCGAGATTGTTTATAATTTGTCAATACTGACGATGGGCGTGGAGTATCTTCTCTCACTTTTTTTGCCGGACTAGGAGTTTTAGGTGATTTTGGATCATTTTTATTATGGGCGTCATATGCTAAATGGAATCCATTGGCAACAAATGCCGATGCCAACATGCGAGCACCTTGATTCGACGATTTCACATCGCAAAAAATGAAGTGTTTATAAAAATGTCCATCTTTTTCCTTGTCTTTTTTGTCCAAGTTACGAATATTGTTTAAGAGAGCAATGAGTTTGGGAGAATTTGTTTCGGAAACTTCTTTTAACAATTCGGGGTCAAATTTATCCGAATCAAATTTATATTGTGGGGTTGCTTTGGTCCAATTGCTTTTTTTACGAACACCATCAGATTCAAATGTTTGTATTTTTTCCATAATTACTAAAAAATTATATATATTATAGAAAGATATTTAGTCATCCTTTTTAGCATAGAAAATAATATCACGTAATACTATAATATATTATGGTTTCAATGAGCAATATTCTAGGTGGTCCTTTTACGGGATTCTCTCCTCAACAAACAGTATTGAATTACAAAGATGGTGCACAAACCTCTACGCGTTCTATTTTACGTAATGCGTGGAACACATCTTACGCAAAAGGAACATATAATGGACATAAACGTAAGATTGGTCCTTTTCGAGCAATAAACAATGCGGGTGATTTCTTATCTCGTCAAAATTACAAGTGTGGTGGTCCCACGGGTATGAGTAAAAGTTCCATTGGATGGTCAGGAAGCAAAATTTACTTGGGTTCACAAATTAACAACTGCGATAATACAGGTGTTCCTGCGTCGGCAACAAATGTGAAATATGTATATGATTCATCTGACTTTGTAACCTTTAGAAGACAACAGGCGATCAATAGTAATTACAATGATTTGAAAAATGGCGGCGATGACCATAACGGTTCATATGTACCATTAAAACACGTGCGTATTTAAATACGTGTGTATTTTAACTCTATACATATTTTAGTGATAATATTTGATATAATAATTATATTTTTAATTATTATAATGGTTTTTAATTCAACAACTCAAACCGAACTACAAACAGCACTTACAAGTTGGTATACAACCGCAAATCAGAGTGATGGAAGTGGTGGTTATACTGATAATTCTACTACAGCAAACAGTGTTACAGAAAGTCAATATAACGACAGTTCATCGCCTTATTATGGAAAATATTTTGGAAACCCCGATACATGGGATGTAACAGCAGTAACAAATATGACCAATTTATTTAGGAATATTGCGAATATAGGTACTTATACTGTTCATCCTGAAATTAATAGTTGGAATACATCGAATGTTACTACCATGTTCTATATGTTCTATGGTGCGACAAACTTTAATCAAGATATTGGAAATTGGGACACCAGTAGTGTGATATATATGTATGGTATGTTCGAGCGTGTGACAGCATTTAACCAAGATATTGGAAATTGGGACACCAGTAGTGTTAATGATATGACTAGTATGTTCTCTAATGCGACAGCATTTAATCAACCTATCGGAGATTGGGACACCAGTAGTGTTATTAATATGAGATATATGTTCTCTAGTGCGACAGCATTTAATCAAGATATAGGAAATTGGAACACCAGTAAAGTGACAAATATGTATGGTATGTTCCAAAGTGCGCCAGCATTCAACCAACCTATTAATACAAAAGAAGTTACGGTTAATGGTGTAACATATAATGCGTGGAATACCAGTAGTGTCACAAACATGAGTCGGATGTTCTTTGGGGCAAGAAACTTTAATCAACCTATCGGAGATTGGAATACATCAAATGTCTTGGATATGAATTATATGTTCTATAATCTGACCAACTTTAATCAACATATCGGAGAATGGGACACCAGTAGTGTTAATGATATGACTAGTATGTTCCAAAGTGCGCCAGCATTCAATCAACCTATCGGAGATTGGGACACCAGTAATGTTACTAGTATGAGTAATATGTTCCAAGATACGTCAGCATTCAATCAACCTATAGGAAATTGGAACACAAGTAGTGTGACATATATGACTTATATGTTCATTAATGCGACAGCATTCAATCAACCTATCGGAGATTGGGACACCAGTAGTGTCACAAATATGTATGGTATGTTCCAAAGTGCGACAAACTTTAACCAAGATATTAATACAAAAGAAGTTACTGTTAATGATGTAACATATAAGGCATGGAATACCAGTAGTGTCACAAATATGTCTAATATGTTCCGTTCTACGTCAGCATTTAATCAACCTATCGGAGATTGGAATACATCAAATGTTACTACCATGTTCTATATGTTCCTATATGCATCAGTATTCAACCAAGATATTGGAAATTGGGACACCACTAGTGTGACAAATATGTCTAATATGTTCCGTACTGCAACAGTATTTAATCAACCTATTAACAATTGGAATACCAGTAATGTGACAAATATGAGTTCTATGTTCCAAAGTGCGACAAACTTCAATCAACCTATTAACAATTGGAATACATCAAATGTCACAGATATGGTTAATATGTTCTATTTTGCAACAAACTTCAATCAACCATTGAAGGCAAAATATAATCCAGAGGATGATGTAGAACTATCTAATATTGAATTCACTTTAGAATTAGTCGATCTAAAGATTGGATATGGTTGGCAAGAACAAACCTCCCTTTCTGAAGACGTATTAACAGGTGTAACTCTTAAAGATGACAAAGGTGAAGTATTACTTGATACAGAAGGAAATCCTATTAGTGATATTAAATTAGAAAACGGACATAGAAATGGATCAACTGGACCATATGACAAAAAGACAATAACATTTCAGGTGACAGATCTATCTAAATCGGGTATATATATAACCACCGGAGATGCAGCGTACAACGATATAGGAATAATATTAAAAACAACAGACCCAAAAATTCCATTTGTAAAAGAAATTTCGGGAACTAACGCAGAAAATCTAGAGAATAAAAAACTATTGGATGTCGACATATACGTAAACACAATAAAGGCAAAAAATGATAATTGGAATACATTAAATGTTACAAATATGTCTTATATGTTCTATTATGCGACAGCATTCAATCAAAATATCAATTACTGGACTGTATTAGAGGGGACAAACCTAGGCAATATGTTAGGCGAATCAGGAATAACAAACGATAATAAATACGGATTATCAGTTCCTACACCAACATATGATGAATTTAATCAAATACCACCATACGAACCAGCAAATAAAGATGATTTACAAGCAGCTCTTTCTCTTTGGTATACAAAGGCAAATGATGGGTCGGAAAACGCACTAGAGAACGCAAACAGTTACAATGGTGATGAATATCAAGTAAACCCAAATACATGGGATGTAACAGCAGTAACAAATATGTCCTCGTTATTTAAGGATATTACGAATATAGATACTTATACTGTTCATCCTGAAATTAATAGTTGGGACACCAGTAAGGTGACAAGTATGGGTTATATGTTCTCTAAGGCGACCGCATTTAATCAACCTATCGGCGATTGGGACACAAGTAGTGTCACACATATGGTTGGTATGTTCGAATCTGCGAGAGTATTTAACCAAAATATTGGAGATTGGGACACCAGTAAAGTGACGGACATGCGTAGTATGTTCGAATATGCGAGAGTATTTAACCAAAATATTGGAGATTGGGACACCAGTAAAGTGACGGACATGCGTAGGATGTTCCTTGACGCGACCGCATTTAATCAAAATATCAGTTACTGGACTGTATTAGAGGATACAGAACTAAACATTATGTTCGATAAATCAGGAATAGCAGATGGTGATTACGGATTATCAGTTCCTACACCAACATATGATCAATTTAACCAAGAACGACCATACACACCAACAACTAAGGGCGATTTACAATCTGCTCTTAGCACTTGGTACACAAAGGCAAATGATGGATCAGAAAACGCACTAGATACAGCAAACAATTATACAGGAACAGGGACAGGATCTGATTATTTTGGAAACCCCGATACATGGGATGTAACAAGAATAACAGATATGTCCCAGTTATTTTATGGAATTTCAAATATAGGTACTTATACTGTTCATCCTGAAATTAATAGTTGGAATACATTAAATGTTATAAATATGAATAATATGTTCTCTGGGGCGACCGCATTTAATCAACCTATTGGAAATTGGGACACCACTAGTGTGACAAATATGTCTTATATGTTCAATAATGCGTCAGCATTCAATCAACCTATCGGAGATTGGGACACCAGTAGTGTTACTAATATGAGTAATATGTTCCAATATACGTCAGCATTCAATCAACCTATCGGAGATTGGGACACCAGTAAAGTGACAAATATGTCTTATATGTTCAGAAATGCGATAGCATTCAATCAACCTATCGGAGATTGGGACACCAGTAGTGTCGAAAATATGTCTTATATTTTCGGAAATGCAACAAACTTCAATCAAAATGTTAATCATTTAAATGTTAGTAATTTGCCTACATCTGGCTGGGGATGCACGCATCTATTCTATAATGCTACTTCGTTCAATAACGGCGAAGAACCTGGTAAATCAACAAGCCCCTTAACTTTTGTAGGTTACGAAACTAGTGGAATGAGGGGATTTGGTTATCAGTCTTTCTATAATGCTACATCGTTTAATCAACCGCTAGATTTTGTTTGTAGTAAAAATGATATATGGTACTATACATTTGCTGATGCTACATTATTTAATCAAAATGTTAATAATTTAATACAACCAAGTATAGATGTGAGAGGTCATCGTTATGCTGCGAACGTGTTTCAAAACGCATCCGAATTTAATAATGGTGGTGTAGATCTAAATATTCATATTAAAGAAGCCGATGATAGTTCTTCTTGGTATTTATCGAGTTCCGATTGGGATAATAGAATATTCAGTGGTTGTTCTAAATTAAATGTTCCAGTAACAGTGACCTACGATGTTCACAAATCAGCAAATGTCAGTGTAAGAAACATGTTTAATAATTGTACTATATTCAATAAACAACTAACACTAATATTTCCTAATAATAAAGTAACAACTATGAATGGCATGTTCCAAAATGCGATAGCATTTAATCAAGATATTGGAAAATGGGACACCAGTAGTGTTACTAATATAAGTAATATGTTCGTTAATGCGATAGCATTTAATCAAGATATTGGAAAATGGGACACCAGTAGTGTTACTAACATGAGTTACATGTTTGAAACTGCTACTAGTTTTAACCAAGATATCGGAAATTGGGATACATCGAACGTTATTAATATGGGGAGTATCTTCATGAACGCATCCAGTTTTAACCAAGATATTAGTAGTTGGAATGTTTCCAAGGTGGAAGATATGAAAGAAATGTTTTCTGGTTCTGTCACATTTCAAACCGCTTTTGGAAGTGCTACTAGAGTTTTTGATACTCCCGAACAAGGACAAACAACATATAAACTTCCATCAACCGCAGAATCATGGGGGGGTTTTGGTGTATCAAACAGAGAATTAAATCTTCCCTTGAAATTTACAAATAATGGAACCATCACTTTCAACGCATATACAAGTACAGACGCAAATATTAAATTCCGTTTGGAAAAAGACGTATATGTTTCAAGCACTGAAGATCCAAAACAAACAACCGATTTTTATGAAACATCGGAAATAACCATTATTCCTGGTCAAACAAATTACTCCATTACTATTCCAACCCAAGGAACAAATGAATTTAATAATGTAATGTTATATGTAGTAACACAAGATGTTCCTGTAACAATTAATGGTCTAAGCATTAACAATGATACACCAAGTAATGTAATGTCATTCGATCAAAACATCAACATATGGAAAGTAAATCAATATAAACAAGATGGAACAACATTAACGGCATTAAACTACATGTTTGATAATATGCCTATAAAAACTGGAAATATATATGGTTTTACAGTACCAACACCAACATTTGATGAATTTAACAAAGAGGTAGATACAACCGCACCTGTTATTACTAATAATTTGAGAACTGAAATAAATAAAAGTCAAACCAATCTAGGTTTGGTTTCGGCAAATGAAGGAGTTAGATGGTCTGTAAACAATAATGATATTAAAGTTGATACAGATGGAAACGTTTATTTGAAAGAACCCGCAAATTACGAAACAAAAGAATCGTATAGTTACATTATTATAGCAACTGATCAAAATGGAAATACAAATTCGATTAGTCAAACTGTATCAGTATACAAAGTATTTACCCCTGAAAGAAAAATCGAGTTACAAAATGCTATAAATACATGGTATAAATTAGCAAATGGGTCAAATAATGGAGGTTATAGTTCTCCATTAGAACATGCAAATAATTATATTGGTAATCCAAATACATGGAATGTAAGTTTAATAACAGATATGTCAGGTTTATTTAAAGGCAAGGTGGAAGATAATCATCCTGATATAGAATATTGGGACACATGTAAAGTAAAAACAATGGAATCTATGTTCGAAGGTAGTAATTTCAACGAAGATATTGGTAGTTGGAATGTTCGTAATGTACAAAATTTTAAAGCAATGTTTAAAAATAATGTAATATTTGATAATGCTGGATCGGATTCCATAGATAAATGGACAACATGGTGGACAAATAAAAATCCTAGTTGTTAAAATGATTACTGATGTCATTCGTAAAAGTTAGAATTCAATGTGAAATATTTGATGAAATATCTCATACAATAGTATAATGTCTAGTGATAAATTACAACCTTCTCCATTTAACAACGCAATATTAGAGACTGTAGGTGCCTCTCCAGCAAAAGATAGTACATCATCAAGTGGAAATAGTTTTTCCATATTAAGAAACTCATTTAGAAGAACATACACTTCGGTTCAACCAGAGAAGAAAGAAATATATGGAGACAAAGATGCTTCAGTAATAGTGCGTCAACGCGCAATAAACGAAACAAGTCGCACTTTAAACGCAGTTGGTTTACCCATGTCTTTTACGAATGGTAATGATACAAATTTAGTAAGAAGGTCCGTCCAAAGAACTCGTAATAATGGAGGAGTGCCGAATAAGGTGGCAAAACGAGGTCCATTCCAATAATTATTTCCTATTATAATGTATAATAAATGGAATTGTATTTAGCTGAATTTATAGGAACTTTATTTTTTGCCTACGTGGTAATTTCTACAGGAAATCCTCTAGCAATTGGTGCGTCTTTGGCATTAATATATTTACTCAGTTTCCGTTTTAACGTGGTTACGGTAAACCCGGCAATCACCATCAGTTTAGCCGCAGCAGGCAAAATAGCACCAAGTGAAATTATTCCATTATGTGTGTTCCAAGTTCTGGGTGCTTTAACTGCCTTAGAAATTTACAAACGCGTCAATATATAAATGCGTTAAAAAAATATTCAATAGTTATAACATTGAATATTTTACGAAAAACGAACCTTTTTGATTATTTTATCCAAAGAAAAAGATTTTGCTATCATTTTGTATATAATAAAAAAGAGAACAAGAAATAGAATAAAAATATAGAACATTGCGCCCATATCTAACCAAGAAACGGCAACTCCTTGTTTAGGACATTGTAAAAATGTATCCGAAAATCCTTCACAACTACAACAATCTTCTGTAGAACCACCATCATTTTCCAGATCTTGTACTGCTTTACATTGACCATATCCAAAGAGATTTCCATAACGAACTATTGTTTCAGCAACTTTATAGCGATATGTATTGTTTAATAAACCTTCCATGGTTTTGTAATCTTTACCATCAATCATAGTTCGAACATCAGGCGGTTTACTGAATAACGCAAATAACCCGATATTTTTACCTGGGGCCATAATACAAATTTGTTTAGGAGGTAAACTGGGTAAAGTATTTAAAGTGTCGGTATTATTTTGGTTTGTTTTTAATGTTTCGATAAAACCATCAAAAAATTTATCCGGTGAGATAGGTTTATTAAATTTTTTACGTTCATTATCACATAAATCACCGCGTTTTGCGTCACTGCTTTCTTGATCGGGTATTTTATGTCCGTTCCATATTTCTTCCACACATAAATAAGGAACGCGGCGATAATTTTCCTCATTTTTACCACATTGGTATGTAGTATTTAATAATGTTTTGAATAAATCGTAAATACTGGTTTTCGAATTTTCAGACAAATATTTCTTGGTTTCACGTTTAAGTGCTACTTTAGCACCGGCATTTTTCGCGGATTCAGAACGTTTCTTTTGTTCAGCTATATTTTTTTTGTTCATATCAGAAGCTTGTGATTTAGAATTTTTCGAATGGTTATTTGCACTTTCTTTACTTTTTTCAACAGCGTTTTGTGCAGAATCTTTTGCTTTTTGTGCTTCTGTGTTTACTGAATCTGCGGTTGCTTTTGCGTGTTCTTCCATGACTGCCTTCTGTTTTTTTGCACCGTCCATAAATTGATCTCCTGTCATATCCCCTCCTATTGTCATAGGAGGACCCATCCCTTCAATTGTCCTCGAAGTCATGCCCTCACGTATTGCCAATGGATCGATATTTCCACGGTCTTCTTCAATAACCCATCCTGTAATATCACGGTCTTTCTTATCGTCAGTATAAACGCTGACACTAGTACACAATGGCATTGGTTTTTGTTCGACATTGCTTAAATAACCAGTTCCGGAGTGTTTTTGAAAAGAGGTGGGTTCACCATCATCCATTGGAAACATAGTATCATTATCAATCGATTTCATAGATGCTAATAACGAGTAAATGATACCTTTATTCCCGTCCTTTGCCTTTGCCATCGCACTTGCGTGAACATTATCTACTAAAACAGAACGTTTGTGAACTTGACTATTATCATTCTTGTCTAAACATTGTGTTTGTGTATCCATAAAATATCGATTCCCAAGAAGTTCTGGTGAATTTACATATACATCAGATGGTCCCTTGACAAGAGCATCCGCATAATCTCCAATTAATTCAGAACTATTCGCTTCCATATCTCGTGGAGTTTTATATAATTCACCATAATTGACAAAATTAATGTCAAATGAGTTGTATACATTATAATCTTCTTTTGACATAAATATGTGTTATATATTGAATATATATCTTTTTTGTTAGAACAACCAAAATATTTAGGGATTATATATATAATGACAAACCATGAAAATACGTCAATGTCGTTACTCGAATTTTGGAACAAAGAACAAAAAAATAATGATTTAACGTTTTTAGAAAATATTCAAGAATCATTGGATATAAGTATTGTTTATATGAATCAATTTGACTGGGAAAAATACTATGTAACATATCCTGACATTCAGGGACAACATAATGAATTGAACGCATACAAACATTGGATTGAACTTGGGTTAAAGGAGAATCGTTGTGCTGGTAAAAAATTCTCACAAGAACCATTTGAGCGTTTTGATTATAAATCATATGCTAAGTTAAATCCTGATCTAAAAGATTTGAATGAAATAGAATTGTACAACCATTGGATGAAACATGGTATATTGGAGAATCGTCAAGTAACCAAAGTGGAAGATATCGAAAATATAAGCAACACGGTAGAAAAGATTTCAGTAAAAGAGAATGTCGATATTTTTAAAAAACCCGAAAAAAATGAAGAATGGTTGAAATTATTAAAAACGTTGCTAGAAGAATTAGTATGGAAAAATTATTTAACGAAATACAGTGATTTAGTAGAAAATGGAATTAGAACACAACATGAAACAGTTATTCACTGGTTGTGTTATGGTATACATGAAGGACGCAGCGGAAATAAACCTCGGTTGTTAAAGAAACCATTCATTGAATCTTCCACTAATTTAAAAAAAGTAGTGGAAAAAAAGGTACAAGAAGAAAATGAAAATATAGATGAAAACACCACAAAAATAACAAATGAGAAAATAAAAAATATGCCCATGTTTATTATTAATTTAAGTGAACGCATTGATAAAAAGATGGAAATGAAACATCAATTACAAAAAATAGATTCTCAAAAATATCACATATATCGAGGTTTTGACAAGAATGATCATGAAGTTAAAAGTGAGTTTGAGAGATATCATCGGCAATTTGTTCGTGGAAAGAATAACACAACTTTTTATAATAGTAAAACAAGGTGTAAAGTAATTACCGCGATTGGTGCGATTGGATTAATTAAATCAACAATAGAATTATTCAAAGAGATTGAAACAATGGGAATCGATTATGCGATTATTTGTGAAGATGACGTATGTTTTCATAAATCATTTCAATATATGTTAAAAGCAGTAAAATCGACCATGTTCAATTATGATTTATTGTATATTGGATATAACAATTACAGCGAAGATATTAATCATTTAATAAAGGATAATCACACTCATTTAACATTACCTATACCAAGTGATCGTTCATTTCAACCATTTTATGGCACATATGGATATATATGTAATTCCAAATTCAGAAAAAATATTATTGAAAAAGGAATCAAATGGTTTATTAATAACAACGCAACAATCGATTACGGTTTTAATATTATAACATGGGAAAAAGAAATTCAATCGGGGGTTGTAACAGGTGAGCAATTAGTATATCCCAGGATTGATGATACTGAAGCAATTAATGGAATACGTACAGATAAGGACATTTTTTATACAAAACGTAAAGTAGATATAATGAATTATTGGAAACCATTAAGAGAAGAGAAAAAATTTGTATTTATAGTACCAAGTTTTAATAATGAAATGTGGATAAACAAAAATGTATTATCGGTATTAGATCAGACCTATTCGAATTGGAGAATGATTTATGTGAATGATTGTTCAACTGATTCAACCGAAGATAAATTCCATGAATTGACTGAAAATTATAAAGAGAAGGTGACATATATTAAAAATGATGTAAAATATGGTCAAGCATTTAATCGTTATACTGCGTATAATATGTGTGAAGATGATGAATATTGTATTATGTTAGATGGCGATGATTGGTTGGTTGGCAAATATGTATTGTCTTACCTAAATATCTTCATTCAACATTATGATTTAGATATGACATATGGAACATGTGCGCAATATTTAAAAGGAAAAGTAGATAATGTAACATGGATTCCAGATGATTATTCACAAGAGACCATAGACAATAAATTATATAGAAAAGACATATGGCGTGCTATGCATTTGCGTGTAATGAAAGCAAAATATTTAAAACAGATAAGTCCACTTGATTTTATTATGAATGACAATGAATTTATTATATGTACGACGGATATGGTAGAAAGTTACCCATGTTTAGAAATGTGTAAAGGTCGTCATAAGAAAATCACAGAAACGTTGATGATTTACAATCGTGAAAATTCACTCTTGTACCCTACGTCATTTTACCACAAAGATTCCAAACAAAATATTAAGGACGTTATTTTTAATAAAGTGAAAGAAACTCCTCCTTATCAAGATATGATCCATAATAAAAAGGTAGTACTGGTTGATATTGAAAACGAACATTATAGAGAAATGTTACAGCATTACAAGGACCACTATATTAGAACAACCGATTTGTTCTTAGTTAGGAATAGTCTGCTACAATATTATGTCAATAAATTGAATAAATACGACGAAATCTGTTATATTTCGGAAAATGACATACAAATAGAGAAAAGTACGGACCAACGTGAAGAAATTGTAAACAAAAAGGTGGATGAAACGGTTGAAGAAATTATAAAAAATGATATTGTCTCTAATGTAGAAGTGAAAGAACCATCTTCGTCCATTATAATTAAAATATCAAAAAAACGAAGAAAGAAAAAAACCACAAACCCATTAGAGTCAACAATATAAACTAATGTTATTATTTCCCCGTCGAACCGAACCCACCGGTGTTTCGTGAGGTAGTTTCAAAAAAGGATGAATCCACTAGTTCAATCAAAATAGGGCGCAAATCGGGGGCACAAATTTGAAGCAAACGCGTATGTTTTTCTACTGGAAACGGTTCATTACCACTTGATATATTTCGAAACGCACCGATAATATTACCTCTGTATCCACTATCAATAATACCGGTTTGATTTGCCAACATTAATGGTGTTTTAGACATGCTAGACCTAGGATACAAATAATAACTACTAGGATTCCAGTCATGCGTTTCTTTATCGTAAATGCGCATTTCACATTGAATATTCATAGATACAAAGATAGAGTTTAATGTGGTGAACATAGTTTCTTCTGGAAAAAATAGATCAACTCCTGCGTTAGGATAATGATCATTACTAATATGTGTATTGTGTTTTTCGGAAAGACCTTTATACTTTTCTAACAATTCATCATTGTCTTTATTAACGGAAATATAGAGCACTGCACATTTTGTATTAGGAGTCATTATAAATAAATATAATATAAATCATTTATATTTATTTCATTTGTATTATATGAAGTGTATTATACATTAAAACCTCTGCGGTTTAACAATAACTAGATAAACTCATAATATCTGTTAGTGCCTTGTCCATTTTTAGTTTGCTTTTTATAGTATCATGTTGAATAAACATTTTGAAGAAGTTCCATTGTTTTTCTTGATCATGAATTTTATATTTATCCATATAAGAAAGAACTACTTGACTGCTATTTTCTTGAGATGTTTCTTTTCCGCCAATCTTATTTCGATAATGACTAATATAACCATCTTTGAAAAAAGTAAATCCTTTAATATACACTTCTTCTGCGTCACTAGACAGTACATCTAAAATAGCTACGAGTCCCGTATTAATACGAGTATCTGCTTGTTTGTCCCATTCCATATATTTATCCATATTTATCATACCAAAAGGAATAGTGGTTTGATTGTTTAAATGAAACATCACATACCAATCCAACCGTTTTGTGTTACGAAATATATGATCCCGTGTATTTTGCATATTATAACCGAACATAATTGGGTCAACTATTAATTTTAAATTATGTTCTTTCGCATAATTTATATCAATTACACCACCACATTCTTCGCTACAATTCATACAATTATACAATATATCCGTACGTTTCCCAATATAGGTATCTAATGAAGAATCGTGGTGCCATTGCTTATTAATACGAACAATAATATCATATTCGTCTTCTATTTCGCATCCATTTTTCTCATTATATATTGACGGAGATGGACCAATAATCGCAACTTTTTTTCCTGAAAAAATAGATTCATAATTTGTCATAGTTAAAGCATTCATTTCTTTTACAAATTGTTCTTTTTCTTCTAAATTAGTTCGAATAATATAAGGAAATCGTTTATGGATAGGAATAGTAGTAATTTTTTTCAAGTTTGGATATTTATCAATAGTTTTATTCATTATATAATAAAATTATGTATTAATTATAACAATGTATCAAAATCAATTTTTGTAAAATAGGGAATTTTAGATACAGATGACCCGTTGCGAATCGTTACATCTTCCGGACAATATGTATGGATATTTTCCCATGATCCCATTTGAAATGTATCAGTATTCGGTAAATTAAACTTGTCGCCCTTTTGTTGATACTCACTAAACCAATAATTAGGATTATGGTTTAAATCTTTGGTCAACATAATACGATTTTGTTTATTTTTATCATAATGTTTTACACCATCAACTTCTTCAACATAATCACAATCACAACCTAGTAGCACTATTTTTTTATATCCTAACATAATACCGATTTGAAGTGCGTTTGCACCCGATGATCCAGGATTATAATATTTATCGAATGATGTAGAAATTTGTTTATAGTCATTTACATTAATATGAATAAAATTAAACTGTTTGAATTTTGAATGATTGTATACTGCCTTTTTATACAATTTTTGTTTTTTTGGTCCATTGCCGATGAAAAAAAAATGTTGGATTGCGGTGTCTTCTAATACAAGGTTTTCAAATGCTTCTTTGTGACTCTCATTGACTACATAATCAAAACAACCAAAATAAGTAGGATAAAAGTTATATTTTTCATAAGCACGATATGCCGCATTTAATCCAAATGTATGGTTGTCGCGCAATACTTGTAATTTTTTTGGATCGTTCATTATTTGACCTAACGATGGACCATTTCCCATAATGAATAATGTTTTTGATGTGTCAATAGTCATAATATATTATTTGTATATTATATAAATTACAAATTATTCGTCGAAAAATCAAAAATGTGGGTTTTTAATCAGATTTAATATTATTTCGGATCTCGAAATTCCACTTCTTTTTCCACCACGAAGTGTGTCAGAATGCGATAAATGTAAACCAAATAAATGTTTACAAGAATTAGTGTTAAAAAACAAAATATTTATATTATTATATAATAATCTTAATAATAATTCTCTTTCTTCAAATCCATGCCCGACTATGTTATGATCATATCCGCCAATATTTATCAATTTTTGTGTATTAAAAATATAATAATGTCCATAACACGTATGTTCATTTCGTAAAACAGTCCCATTGTTTGTTTTATGTACAGTGTTCGTTTCTACACACGGAAATGCCAAGTGATATTTATCAAAATCGAAATGATTAAAATTTTCTATAAAATAATCAAAATAATTTGGGTCAAATATAAAATCTACATCTGAAATCAAAGATAATTTGTATGGGTTTTGTTGCAATCCATAATTAATAAGGAGTGAACGATTCCATGTTGTATTACTATTGATTAAATAATGTTTAATATCTATTTGTAAATTTAATTCTATAGTCAATTGTTCAATGTCAATATTATTATCTGATTTGTCTTCCACTATAATCAATTGAGCATATTTATTAAAATTTTTAATTTTGTTTAAATATTCTAAATAAATTCTTGTTCTAAATGGCTTGTTTTTTATTATTAAAATAATGGACATTATTTTATCCGTATGATAATTAGTCATTTCGTTATTTAAGTAATTTTCTGTATCGATCGAAACTAAATTGTTTTTTATAGTTGTAAAAAAATCATTTACCTGAATATTTTGATTTTTAATTCTCATTTTAAAGTATTTATTTACTTCAGTTTCCCATATTTGTAATACATCATATATATCATTATAATTGAAATAGAATGTTTTAATGTTTTTGCGTTTCAAAAAGTGGAAACACTTTTCAATTTCTTTATTATAACTTGTATTTATTCTTGAAATATGATTTTTATCAAAAAATGTAATATTTGAATCAAAAGAGCAATTAATAATATCAATATGATGAGGACAATATTTATATAAATTATGCCATGAAGTTGTAATATAATTATGTATATCAATATCAATATCAATATCAATACTACAACCTAATAATACTATTCGTGTATAACCAAGCATTATACCTACTTGAACTGCGTTAACTTCACTTGTTCCAATATTATAAAACTTTTCAAAATTTGTGGACAACATATTAAAGTTGTATATATCCATTTCTTTAAAAACAATGTTTTGGAAATTTTCACTGGTTTTTACATTTTCATCAAAAAAATTTTGTTTTTGTTCTTTATTACCAATTAGAAAAAACTTACGTATATTTTTATTTTCAAGAACTAATTTTTGTAATGAATCTTTATGTCTAATATTACATTGATAATTAAAACAACCATAATAAGTTGGATTAAAATCATATTTTTCCATAATTTTATAAAACCCATTTAATACAAAACTATCATTATCGCGAAGAATCTTACATGTAGTTTTATTTTTTAAATCTTTTTTCGATTGACTTCCTAATATGAATAGAGTTTTATAATTCATATAATTATATATTTGAATTATAAAATATATAATTATATTATTTTAAACCAAATAATTATAATTGTAGTTTTTCATTTAATTTATTCAAAATCCATTCTGAACCCTCATATGACAAGTGCATATTATCAACTGTATATTTTTGTACTTCTTCATCAGTCCATTCTAATAAATCTATCATATGTGTAAACTGGTTTTGCATTTGTTTTGCATATTTGTGAATAATATGAATATTTTTTGGTCTTCCTAGTTTATTTTTTAATAAATAGTTGCCTTCCCAATTTGGTACAATAGAATTTGAATTAATATATATTAATTTCGAATCAAATTTTTTTAAATAAGGTATAATAACATGTTGATTTATATCTAAAGAAATTAAACTTCGCGTATCTTCACCGTCATAATATACGTTATGAGAAGTATCTAAATGTTTTTGTAATAATTCAGATGGAATAAATTGTGTCATAAAATCTTGTTTATTGTTAATGATTCTTCCTTTTGTTCGTTTTACATCAATTAAACGTTCAAATATGATTTCTGAATTTTTTTCCGGTTGAAAACAGTTTTTGAAATTTGATAATGGACGAGGGGAAAATTCTACTACACCTGTAAATAATATTATTTTATCGTAGAAATCAACATCAATAATTTTTTTCTCTATAATTTCGATAAATTCCAGTGTAGATGTCCAAGAAAATGGGCAGCACATTTTGTCTACGACAAAACCCTTGTCTTGCAACATTAAAGTTACTTTTTCTGTAAATATGTGGTCATCTTTAAATGTTGCTTTATGTTCTCCGCGACTATCTGTGAAAATTAAAATTTTTTTCATTATATATATATAAATAATTAGAAATGGAATTTGTCAGATATGTTCTTTTATTAATGAATATTGAAATTTTTGTCATTATATATATATATAATTAGAAATGGAATCTGATGCATATGTTCTTTTAGTAATGAATATTGAAAATGTATCATTAGTTCAATCTTCCATTGAACGATTATTTAATCAGTCATATCCACATTGGAAACTGGTACTAATATATAGAAATGACTTACAAATTAAAAATATTCAAAATGAATATGAAGAACATAAAAATATAATATGGCAAAAAAATAGTGACCATCATATTGCGAATGCTTTCAATAATATGTTAGAATATTTCTTGGATGAAGAATATTTCAGTCATTTGATTTTCATAAATGACCATGATAAATATTATCCAAATTTTATAAAATATATTTTAGATGGAAAATGTGATTTTACTTATGGAAATTATCATAAACATAGAGACCATCTGATTGAATCAAAAGAATACAAAGACAAAGAAGATTTAATACAAAATTACCAAGGATTATGTAATACCATGTGGTCAAAAATGGCTATAAAAAAAATCGGTTTTTTAGATATATTAAAAGAAGAAGTAGCGTTATATGATTACTATATTCGAACATTTGATGTTTTGAAAAAAAATGAGATAAAATATATTAAAATATCATTAAATACATGTCTATGTGAAAAATATAATAAACTACGATCAACATTGTTTGATGAATATCATAATTTTTGTATGAAAATAATAGATGATCCATATTTTACGAAAAGACTAGAAAAATGGAATGTGTTTAATAAACGTGAATCCATGATGATCGAATTAATTGATATTGATGAAAATATTGAATATGAAGAATTAAACATGAATTCTGAATTAAATGATTATATAATTACGTTATTAGGTTATAACTCTGTTAAATCAGACGGAAAGCGTCATACAAATTGGTTTCCATGGAATCGCTTCAAAGATGTATATGAAACTATTGGATATAAATGCGAATGGACAAGTTTAAATAAACTTCAACGAAAAGATGAGAAACGTGTATTTATTACATGGAACGAACCGACAAGTTTAGAGTTGGTTCAAAGTGGTAAAGTTCATTCCAATGATATTATTTTTCAGAAATTAACTAGTTTAGGAAAAGGTATGGAGAAAGAAAATTGGACAAGTGAACCTAAAGAATGGTGTAAAACATGGAATTGGCCCATTTACAGAACATTCGAATATTTATATGATTGTGGAATCAATATTTACGGTTTCGGTTGTAAAACTCGTTATGATGAATTTCCTGAAAAAAAACGTATTTGCGAAAAATTAAAAGACCGAATTTTTTGGATTTCATGGGGAGGTACTCCTTTTAATTGGGAACAGATAAAAAACGCAAAACCAATAATGGATAATCTTACTAGCGATATTACTTTTGTAGGAAGTAAATGGGGTGCTATTGGACGCGGTAATATTGACGCATGGGAAAAATATATTGAACCATTACAAAAAACTGACTATAAATTCCAACAATATGGCGGAATTGGTAATAAAATGGTAAGTGATGATGAAATGGTAGAATTGTTACAATCATCCAAATTATGTCCAATTATTCACGCACCATCATGGCAGGCAGAATATGGTATACAAGATAGATTTTACACGGTATTTTTATCCGGACGTTTTGGTATATGCGATAATATGGGTATGATTGATTTATTTGGAATAGAACTAGAAGACATTTGTTCTGAAGATCCAAAAGTTTATTTTCAAAAATCAAAAAACTTTTTGAAGTTTCCACAAAAACAACTTCCTTTTATTAAATATATTCAACATAAAATAAAGACAAAATATAATTTTTATAAACAATGGGAATCTATTTTAAATAGTGATAAAATTCATAAAAATTGGAATTTTACAAATTCTTCAAAAGAAATGATTAAAAATCTTGGCAATATTCCCTATGTTTCTACCATGTATCATTATGAGACACTTATAAGTAAAAAATATAATTATATAAATGAACTATTATTGTTTGATGGAACTATAAAAGATTATTATTTATATAAAATAAAAAAACAATTAGACCTATCAAATATCCATGAATACAATGATTTAATATGCTCAACTGAATTTACAAACCATTTTCACAATGAAAAAAGTGTAAATGCCGATTTTTATAATTGTTGTGATTTTCTATTGAATACAAATTATAAATTAATGTTAAATAAAAATATTTCAAAGGGTCTAGTTAAATATTATTATCAATCTAATAATGTCAATGAAATCACTATGGATAAAAATTTAAAATTAGATCAAAAACTTTTTACTTATATTTTAATTGTTAAAAATCGTGCCGATCGTGCTATGGCATCTATCAAATCACTTGTAAACCCCGAAACATACAAATATTGTGATTTTATTATTATTGAAGATGTGAGTAACCATTGCTTGGATTTATCCAATTTTCAATATAAACATTTTATAAAACATTATCTTATTGATACTGAATTAATTTGGACTCGTTCAGGAACACTTAATTATGGAATAAAACGAGCAAATACTCCATATATAGTTGGTTGGGACGCAGATTTTATTTTTGATAATAGAATAACACGTGATATTGATAAGTTTATTAGAATATATAAACCACTGAATATCATTGGTATATCATCGTTAGAATCTTTTTTTTCTGACATCTCCAAAAATGAAGGTTTTCCGTGTGTTCCGTATGGGTATATGTGGATTTATAATGTTGGTGTATTAAACAATGTCAAAGGATTTAATACACAAATGATCGGGCATGGTTTTGAAGAAAGAGAACTGGAAGCAAGAATTAAACAAACATACAATATAGGTCCAATAAAAACATCACAAATACGGTTTGTTACTCATACTAGTCACAATTCTAAGTTAAGAGGTGATGGCGGAGGCAACAATAGAGAGATATATTTTAAAACATTGAATGCAAAACTCGAACTCGATTGTTTTAATGATAACTATACATTACTATCTTCTTATGTATATATGAATTATGATATTGTTCGTTGTGGAAACAATGTATACCAGTTATTTATAAATAACAAGAGCAAACTCTGTGTCTATGATTTACATAGAAATAAAATGATTATTAAAAATAATGAAATTGTTTATTCATCAGAACGTGATTTTTTCTGGGATTACACCATAATTAGTGAAAACCAAATTGTAATTTATCATAAACATATGTATTTAGATTTATCGAATAAAATCATACAACCTAATAATATCGAAAATAATATAACACTGTTGGGTAAAGAAGATGATATATTTAATTCTTTACACATTTCTAATTTTGATCATTTTTATTTAAATAGACTATACAATGATGGAATTCAAGTTATTGGACCTGCCGATCATATTAAAAATCTGAATAATCTAAGTAATTCTTTAGTTTGTATATGCAACACAAGTATTAATTTATTAGGAAAAAAGATAAAGAAGGTAGATATATATTTTCATTGTGTTTCTATGTGTGGAGATAGTGGAGGTACAATTAATGTAAATAAACTTATAAAATATGGTTGTCAACATATTGTCTTTGTATATCCAATGTTAAAAATAGATGAAAAAACAACATTTAATAACATTGGTTTATTAAAGGATTATATTAATTTAGGAAATATTAATTTTAAAACATTAAAAATGTGGATGATTAATAAAGATACATATTTACAACTCGAAAAGGAATTAGATAGTCGACCAAACACAGGTTTTTTAATGAATTATATGATGATTAATAAATTTTATTCAAGTTATAGATTATATATCAAAGGGTTTAGTTTTTTTAAAACAAATTACGCATTAGGTGTTCGCGATGTCATTGATGATATTCAATGTGAAAACAATAATCATATTTTAGCAAACAACAGAATGAAAAAATCTGGTTGGCATGATCAAGAAAAACAAATTTCTTATTTTCAAACATTTATAAAAAATAAACCAAATGTGATGGTTGATAAAGTATTACATGATGTTTTAGAAGGTAATAATATTCATTAAACATTTTTGTATTTATATAATATACATAAATGAAAATAATTGGGAACGGACCATCCGTGAATGAATTGGATCATAAGGATGTGTTTAACAATAATGAAGATAGCGCATCGTCCAACCGCGCTTATATAATTTATGAAAAATATGATTATTATCCAAATTATTATTTCTGTATCGATAAAGCCGTATTATTGAACTGTTTACCACATATTAAACAATTTTTTGATAGTCCTATAAAACAGTTTATATTATTACATTGTGATGAAACGGCTGAATTAGTATCACATGAAAAGGTGGTTTTAGTACATAAGAATAATGATAATGAAAAATATTTTGGTGATGTTTCTACTTACATGATTTATTATTTATATAAAAACTTGAATATAAAACAGTTCAATGTATATGGTTGTGATTGTAGTTATGTTGAGGATTGTGATCAATTAAATGTAAATGTTGAATATAACGAAAATGATCCAGCGCGAAGAATTGTATTAAAACCTAGACCTGGTTCAATCGATCCAAATCATTTTTTACCGAATTATTACGATGAACATACCGAATATTCTGTTCCGCGAACTAAAAATCATTTAACTATGTGGAAAAATATTAGTTCACTTCCAAATATTGTTGTACATTTCAAAACATTTTCAAATGGAAGCATTTTTTTTTCTATTGAAGAACACTTGTTTAATGCAAAAAAAAATGTGTATGACTATGTTTCCCATTGTTCTTTTTATTGTAATGAATTAGTAGAAAAAAAACAATTTATCAATATACATTACGAATCATCTCTTTCACCTAATTATCGTCACGTTGAAGATCATATTTTACATAATGCAAATAAAACAAGAAATGAATGTAATATAAGTCAATATAATAATGTTGTCGATGAAAAAATTTTAACATTTATCATATGTATTAAAAATAGAAATATTAGAACAAATATTTGTTTAGTCAATTTAGTACAGGTTTGTAAAGAGTTTGATAAACAAGTAGATATTATTTTAGTAGAAGAAAAAGGACATGATTTATTTATTGATAAATTTAATACATTTCAACATACAAGTTTGAAACACATTCAAGTTAGTGAATATGATAAAAATATATTTAATCGTAGTCATTTATTGAATATTGGGATAAAGTACGCAACTACCAAATATGTTGCTATGTATGATTGTGATTTTTTAACATATAATATATCATCACTAATGAAAACATTGTCTTATTATTTTCATCATAATAATCTCATATTTCGTTGCTCGTTATATGAAAGTGAGGCAATGAATAATAAAAAAAAAATGCAACCTTATAGTTATGTATGGATTTACAACAAACATATTATAAATCAAATTAATTACTTTAATGAAGATTTTGAAAATTGGGGTTTCGAAGAAACAGATATTGCGTCCCGTATATTAAAAAATGAAAATAAATTAATTCATATTTATAATGATTTTTTCCACTTATCACATGAAGAAAATACGCGCAATCGAAACAATAAAGGCAATAATTACAAATTGTTTCGTTCAAATATTATGACTCCAAAAAATCTTCGTTTAATAAAACATAACCCTTTTCACGGAGAACATATTTTATTCTTAAATTATAATGAATCTAATGAAATTTTTAATGACCATGATGCTATTATATACACTCCACAATCATTAACAGTTGTTTTAATTAATAAAGATTTATTTAAATGTAAAATAATTGGAAATATTACAGAAATACCTTTTACAGACGACGTGTATAATACATTTAAGACGATAAACGCATTCGGATTTGATACTTTACCACTATGGTTTAAAAATATGAACAATATAGGTATTATAACTCCTATGTTTAATCAAAATGAAGATATATATAACATTCATTTATCATCAATAAAAAAACAACGTGATCAAAATTATATTCATATAACAATTGATTCATTTTCAAAACCCAATTTATTATATAAATTCTTTGAAAACAACCATCCTCAATCGTTATTTGTACAAAAAAAAAGTAAAATAGTCGATGCTATACAAATTGGTTATAAATTGATATGTAATTCAGTACATTATTGGTCTTGGTTAAATTCAGACGATGAATTATATGATGAACATACATTACATATTGTAAAGGAATATATATGTAAGATGAATCATCCTGAATTACTATATGGAAAAGGAATCTATGTGAAAGAAAATGAAACGAAAAATGTGAATGTATGTAAAGAGCATGAAAAAAATCCGATTGATACTTTATTAACGCACGTAGGTATTTGTCAACCATCAGTGTATATGAAATCGAATGAAGAAAAAATAGAAAAGTGTTTATTTAATTTAGAAGAAAATATGGTTTTTGATTATGAATTATGGATAAAACTAGCGTTTCAACATGTTCAATTCAAATATATAGATCATAATTTATCGAAATACAATTTTACAGATATTAATATTACAGGAAACAATAGAACTGAACAATTATATCAAACATGTACTACGGTAAAGAAATATTATGGTTTTGTGCCACTAGATTGGATTAATAGATATAGTGGAAGTAAATTAAACAATGCTGATGGAATTTGGAATATGGGTAAACCTTCCAATTTAGATACATTTAGTAAGGAATTTAATAGTGACGCAGTAATATACGAAAAAGGAGATTTTATACAAAATGAATTTAATAAAATAAAATTATAATTTTTGCGATTATATTATTCATATGTCTATATATATATATGAATAAAGAGTATTTAATCCAAAATCTCAAACATTGGGATTGGGAATCCTATGGTAAAGAAAACAAAGATTTGCGTTATGATTCATCTAGTTTATTCAACCACGCATTACGCCATGGTATTAAAGAAGGACGAACTTTGAAATTTGATAAAAATAAGAACTTTTTAAAGCATAAAGATGTAGATTTAGTAGAATATTTTAATAAATTAGATAATTTTTTTATTATACAACCAATATTTGGTTTAAGTAATCGTTTGAGGACAATAGCGTCGGCATATAGTATATGTAAAGAACTGAATAGAAATTTAATTATTAATTGGATTCAAGACTGTCATTGCGATTGTAGAATAGAAGATTTAATCACAAATATTGATGATTTATGTGTTGCGGTTATTGATAATATAAATACAAACAAATTGATGAAATTGGGAGTATCATTTCAAAGGAATTATAATGATAATCCGATTATTGATCATACTAAAAAAAAAATTTATATTGAATCAAATTGTGCTTTGAATAATAAATTTTCAGGAAAGCATTCCAATTCATTTTTAAAATCATTAATGTTTAATACAGAAATAAATAATCTAATAAATTCTATTCCAAATATAAACGAACATATTGGAATGCATATACGTATGGAAGGAGGTAAAGAATATACATCAAACGAATACGAAAAAGAATCAAATTGGGATGAAAATGGAAAAAGAGAATTATTTAAATATAGAGAAATTTCTCATATTGATAATTTTATAAATCAGATAAATAACATTTTACATAAAAATCCTGAACAAAAATTTTTTATTGCTACAGATATGAAAGTAAATTATAAAAAATTAATAGATATTTATGGAAATGATACAATAAAATTTTTACATAGAGATTTATTTGACCGTTCCAAAAAACAAATTTATTATGCTATTGCGGATATTATATTATTATCGAAATGTAAACAATTTTATGGTTCTACGTGGAGTTCCTTTTCTGAATTAGTTACATATTTTCAAGACACCAATGTTGAAAATTTAAATATTTTTACTACTAATTTCGAAATAAATAATATTAATAATTTTTCAAATAAAAATTTATTGAATAAATCAATAAAAAATGGAAATTCTGTATTAATTGGTTGTAGAAATAGAATAAAAAATCTTTATAAAGTCTTGACACATATTATAGATTACCCTAATATAGATGAAATAGTAGTAGTAGATTGGAATTCTGATAGACATATTAAGACTGAAAAGGAAATCATTGAACTATGCTCAATATTTAATAAATTAAAAATTTATACTGTAACGAATGTTGATAAATGGATACATACGAAAGTATGGAATTTAGGTTGTCTTTTATGTGAATATGAAAATATTTATAAAATAGATTGTGAAATTCTACCTCATAAATATTTTATCCATGAACATCCTTTAAATGATTTTATATTTTATCATGGTCACTGGAAAGATAAAAATAATAAAATCAAAGATAGTGATAAAATACAAATTGTCGGATCAATATTTTGTAAAAGAAAAAATTTATTAACTGTAAATTTATGGAATGAACATATTCGTAATTATGGGTGGGAAGACTCTAATATATATGAACGATTAAGTGAAAATTTAAAAAAAATATATATTGATGACGTACAATTTAATTTTATAACTGATGATGATAAAAATAAAAATTACTTAAATGACGTAGTCGATGAATTAACAGTACCGCAGAAAATTCAAAAAAATAGATTATTAACCAATGTTTACAATATATATAACTGGAATAGTAGAAATATAATAAGTAAATATAACTATATTGACAATAATAATTTCGAGATCATACAAAATGATTATTCATTACATGAATCCTTTGTAAACAAAGAACTATTAACTAAAATTTTTTTAGATGTTAAAAAATATTGATAATAATTGATATAAATATAATATTTATATATTTATATAATGAACAAAAAATTGTTAATTGTTTTTACAGGCAATGAAGGAAGTAGTTACTTAACTAATCAATTATGTAAATTTGATTTAATGTATGATTTAGGATATGAAAGATTTGATAAACATATATATACACGACAACAAATAACAGACGAAGATGAAATAAAACGTTGCTTCACGGATGATTTTAAAGTTTGTTATAATGATGATTATAAAGGAAAAATTCCTTTTTGTAAATGTAGATTATTTAAATACTATACAAATTCTAATAAATATAATAAAGAACATATTTTTGAAGTTATAAACGAAAGCAAAATTACACATATTATTTTAATTTATAGAACAGAATTTGATAATATTATCAGAAAATTTTATTTCAAAAATAATCCACCAACAACTATAAGTATTGATAATGATAGATCAGAACAAAGTTTAGGACAATTTAATCCAAATAGAAATAAATTATTTAAATCTGTAAAAGGAACATTCTCTATAAATAAAAACATTTTTGAATTATCGTATAAACAAAAAATCAATGAATTAATAGAAAAAAAGGAACATTATAAATTAATACAACAATTTACAGACTGTAAAATTATAACTATTGAATATAATAATTTAGTATCATTGAACGATAATGATTTCGTATTTAAAATAGAAAATTTTATTGGTAACAATCTAAATTATAATACTGAATCTGAATTATTATCAACTGATATTAATGATAAAGAATTTGTGTGGATTGATTTATTTGATGAAGAATCAAAACAATATTTACAAAAGAAAGAAACAGAATATAACGATTATATTCAAGATTTATTCTTGTAAAAATATATCATTTTATTTTTTACATCCTTGAACATTTAAAACACATATTTTCCGATGTCAATATCTTTTTCAAAAACTTTAGCAACTTTATCAATCATCCACTGTTCAGTGTAATATGTTCGATAATCCGTTTTTTTTGTAGTGTTCAGATGTGGTATATCTATTACATTATAATTTATTCCACAATGTTTAAAAATATCATTATTTATCATTTTATTAGTTAATGTTTCAATTGGATATATTTTAGTAACTACTTGTTCATTATTTTCGTTGAAGCAAAAATAAGAACAATTCGGAATACCAACACCACACCAGTAATCTGAAGTATATAAGTCTTTTATTAAATTTTTAAACGTATATTTGCCAGCAGTTTTTTTATCATGTTCTGGAACATACCATGGATTACCATTAATATCGCATTTTTGATATTTAAACGCACTAACCATTCTATCCCATGGATTTCTTATTGTTGTAAATGTAAAATAATCTCTCGTGTCAATGTCATATTGAATTAAAATATCCTTATATGCATTAATACTCCAATGATCATGATATAAATTGTTTGTTTTTAATTGATTTATTAAAGGGTGACAGTTGATTTTTTTATCCATAAGTTTTCGAAGCGACGTTGAACCTGTTTTTGGATTAGCCAAATACATTATTTTATTATTTGTGTCTATTCTCATCCCTATATAAAACATATATATAATTTAAAATACAGAAATTATATTTGCATTATATATAATGAAAATATTAATTACCGGTGGAACTGGTTTAGTTGGTTATGGCATCCAGCAAATTTCATCTCAATATGATGACGAATTTGTCTTTCTGAGTTCGAAAGATTGTGATTTAACAAATTACGAAAATACACTAAACATGTTTCAAACTCATCAACCCGATTACGTTATTCATTTAGCAGCATATGTCGGTGGATTATTTAAAAATATGAACTTTAAAGTGGATATGTATGAAAAAAATACATTAATGAATTGTAACGTTTTAAAGTGTTGTCATGAATGTAAAGTGAAAAAAGTAGTAAGTTGTTTGTCTACTTGTATTTTTCCCGATAAAACAACATATCCTATTGATGAAACTATGTTACATGACGGACCGCCTCATCTTTCCAATGATGCTTACGCATATTCGAAACGTATGTTAGAAGTTCAAAGCAAAGCATATCAAGAACAATATGGTGACAATTTCATTTGTGTGATTCCCACTAACATCTATGGTGAAAATGATAATTATAGTTTAGAAAATGGACACGTTATTCCTGCTCTTATACATAAGTGTTACAATGCTAAACAAACTAATTCTAAATTTGTAGTTTGTGGAACCGGTTCACCATTGCGCCAATTTATTTATTCAAAAGATTTAGGGGAATTAATATTATGGGCATTAGAAGAATATCATGAAAAAGATTCCATTATTCTATCCGTTGGTGAAAAAGATGAAGTAAGTATTAAAGAAGTTGCTACATTAATTGCTAAAGAATTCGATTATGGTCATATGATGGAATTTGATACAAGTTTTTCCGATGGACAATTTAAAAAAACTGCAAATAATTCTAAATTAATTTCGTTATATGACAACTTAGAATTTACACCTTTACAAGATGGATTAAAGAATTCTATCCAATGGTTTATAAATAATATTGACGCTTGTCGTAAGTAATATTTTTGTATATTTTCTATTATATTAAAAATGTATAATGAAAAATCATAATACGTTTAACCACGACTATCACAGAAAATTACGCGATATTGTACACAATATTTATAAAAAGAAATACAACAATTTCCAAACATTTGAAACAATTCATTTACTTTTAGACGAAAACGTGAAATTAAAGGAATATTATAATGAAATGCCTATATTTGGTAAAAATGATAGAGAAAGTGAATTAGTAACATCTTTTTACAATGAAATGAATATAAATTACACTTTTTTGAATGAATATTTAAATTTCATTAAATCCGATATTAAACCTTTATTTCCTGATGAAACTTATCTAGTTGTACAAAAAATGCCAAATATTCGTTTTCATTTACCAAATTGTACTAATATTGGAAAAAGAGAAAGTGATTCTTATTTAGATACAATAGGTGTACACACGGATAGAGAATTTGGTCACAATACAAATGAATTAAATGTAATCTTACCTATTACAAAAATGTTTGATACAAATAGCATATTTTATGAAGAAAATCCTGATTCTAGTCAGGATGTTCATACTTTTAATTCGGTATTATTGAATGAGAATGAATTTGGTATTCATCAATTTAATAAATGTCGTCATTATAACAAAATTAATAACACTAATGTTACTCGCGCAAGTTTTGATTTTAGAATAATACCTTATTCAAAATTTAATAGTGAAGAGATTCAATCGGCAACAAAAAATATAAAATTTGATTTAGGTGATTATTATATGTTGGTATAAAAATTTTGTATATTTTATGTTCTATATAGAATATATAATGAAAATAGCATTAATTACAGGTATTACTGGTCAAGATGGATCATATTTAAGCGAATTGTTATTAGAAAAAGATTACATTGTATGGGGTATTATAAGACGCGCTTCTGATATTAATACTCATCGCATTGAACATTTACGTTCTAATTCGAATATGATATTAAAATATGGCGATCTAACAGATAGTTCCAATTTACTAAACATAATATATGACATCAAAGGTACCTATCCAGATATGGAACGTCTAGAAATCTACAATCTTGGAGCAATGAGTCACGTAAAAGTTTCTTTTGATATGCCCGAATATTGTGCCGATGCCGATGGAACTGGTACATTGCGTTTATTGGAGGGTATTCGTAGTGCCGGAATTATGGATAAATGTCGTTTCTATCAAGCATCTACTTCTGAGCTTTACGGATTAGTCCAAGAAGTTCCTCAAAAAGAAACCACCCCTTTTTATCCTCGTTCTCCTTATGGTGTTGCCAAATTATACGGGTTCTGGATTACAAAGAACTATCGTGAGTCTTATAATATGTTTGCGTGTAATGGCATTTTGTTTAATCACGAAAGTCCAAGAAGAGGACCTACTTTTGTAACACGTAAGATTACAAGAGGATTAAACTCCATTTTAAAGGGGGATAGTGATAAATTAGTGTTGGGTAATATTGACGCAAAACGTGATTGGGGTCACGCTAAAGACTATGTAGAAGGTATGTGGCGCATGTTACAAGTTGATACTCCTGACGATTACGTTCTTTCTACTAACGAATTTCATTCTGTGCGCGAATTTATTGAAAAGTCTTTTGCTTTAAGAGGTTTCGATATTAAATGGAAGGGAACTGGTATAGATGAGATTGGTTATGATGAAAATACCGGAAGAGAACTTATTTTTATCTCTGAAAAATATTTCCGTCCTGCCGAAGTAGAAGAACTCTTAGGTGATAGTATGCGCGCCAGAACCGAATTGGGATGGGTTCCTCAATATAGTTTTGATGAATTAGTCCAAGAAATGGTAGACGAAGATTGTAAGTAAATCCAAATAGTAACACCAATAATTTATAAAATATACAGATTTTTATAAATTATTATATTTTTATTGTTGATCGGGTATTATTAAATGATTTAGGTGCGACCAAAATCATCTTCATAACGCACTATGTCATCTTCGCCTAGATAATCGCCTATTTGCGTTTCAACAAATTCAACCATTTCGGTTCCAATATTTTCCATACGATGTAATGCTTTCGCAGGAATATATACGTGTTCATTGGGACTCATATCAATAAATTGATCATCTAATTGAACACGCGCTTTTCCTTTGACAATCACCCAATGTTCACTGCGCCTATTGTGACTTTGTAACGACAGACGCTTTCCCGGATATACACCAATACGTTTTACTTTGAATCCGGAATGATCATTTCCTTCCACATTAATATACCATCCCCATGGTCTATATGCTTTCGCATGAACAATTTTCAAATCTTCATCCTTTTCGGGAATTTTCGCAATCAATTTTTTAATATCTTGACATTGATCTTTGTGAGCAACCAATAAAGCATCACGATGATTGACAATAATTAGGTCTTTTATTCCTAAAGTTGCTACTGTTGCGCAATCACTTTCAATATAGCAATTTTCTGTATTTTCTGTAATAATTGATCCTTTTAATGTATTATTGTCTTCATTTTTCTCACATTCATCATGTAATGTTTTGAATGAACCAATATCAGACCATTTACCGGAATATTTAAAAGTATAACAATTTATACTATTACTATTTGATGTTAATGGTTCCATAATAGCATAATCAACCGATATAGCATCACATGTTTCAAATAGTTCCTTGTTTAATGAAATTACATTTTTTGAAAGAGGACTTTTTCCTAAAGTTTCTTTACATGTTTTCAAAATAGAAGGTGCGTATTGTTCAAAACATTGTATCATGGTTTTATTTTGAAACATAAATAAACCAGCGTTCCATAAATAAGATCCTTCTTCTACATAAGTTTTAGCAGTTTCTTTGTTTGGTTTTTCTTTAAAACCAAGTGTTTTGTTTTTATCATTGGTTTGAATATAACCGTATCCGGTTTCAGGATAAGATGGTTGAATGCCAAAAGTAATTACTGAATTATCACAATGGTGTGATGATTTTTCAATTAAACTACATAATTTATCATCATCGAAAATATGATCACATGGAACAATTAATGAAACAATGTTTTCATCATCTACTAAAGATGCCATACATACGGCAGGTGCTGAATCGCGACCAATAGGTTCAGTAATAATTTGAAATTCATGTTTTAATTGTAAATCATTGATTTGTTCTTGGACAATAAATTCGTGTTCTTTGTTACAAATAATTACGTATTTATGAATATCTAGATTGGTTGTTTGAAATCGTAAAATCGTGTTTTGAAACATGGTTTTTTCGTTCACAAGTGATAAGAATTGTTTAGGCAATTTCTTTCTTGATAAAGGCCATAAACGCGTTCCACTACCACCACATAAGAGGACAATATTCATATATACAATAGGTAAAGATTGTATTTGTTAATGGATATGAGGTCGGAAATTATAATCACTGTCAAAAGTTTCTAAATTCATTATTGATTCTAGTGCCTGATCCATTTTTATTTTATTGCACATTGCTTCATGTTGTAATAATATTTTAAAAAACTTCCATTGTTTTTTTTGATCATGATTACGTCCTTGTGCCAAACGCTTTATTACATGTTTTGTGCTTTCATCTTCAGTAAATGTAACATCATGAATACTCGAACGATAGTCTTTCACATATCCATCTTTAAAAAAAGTAAACCCTTTTACGTATAATTCTTTAATATCGCAATGTAAAATATCAATAATTGCTAATAGACCAGTATTAATACGCGTATCGGCATATTTGTCCCATACCCAATATTTCGTTGGGTGTATCATACCAAAAGGTACTATATTTTTATTATTTAAATGAAAAAAAGTGTACATATTAAGTCTATATGTACCCGAAAACATAAAAAAATCGCGTTGTTTTTTATTGTCATATAAATATTGGATTGGATCCACAATCATTTTAACGTTATTATTTTTCAAATATTCTGTATCCATTGTACCACCACATTCTTCACTATAATCCAAACAATTGTATATTACATCAGTTCTTTTTCCAATATATTTATCTAAACTTGGATCATGTTTCCATTGCTTATTTATACGAACAATTATATCATAATTTTCTTCAATGAAATCTCCATTCTCTTCATTATATATGGAAGGGGATGGACCTATAATTGCTATTTTCTTATCTTTATAAAAGTCTTCGTAACATATACTTTTAGCATTCATTTCATTCACAAAATTAATTTTTTCTGTTTTATTTGTTTGCTCAATATATGGTTTTCGTTCTTCTACGGGTATTTCGTGATATATAAAATTTATTGTTGGATATTTTTTTAATATTTCTTCCATAATATAATAATTTTCATATTATTATTTTACATTGTTCGTAAAATTTCCATAGTATCTTGATATTTTGTTACATGATGTCCGATTACTCTTGGATCATTGTATATTTCAAAATCATTTCCTCCTTCATGTGTCTTATCGCCAAAAAAATGGATTTCATCGTAGTGTTCTTGGACAAACTGTAAACAATATGTCTTGTCCCACCCTTCCGGAAATACATCTACACTAATTTGTCCTCCAATGGAATATTTTATTTTAGGTAGTTCTTTCAAATTATTTTCGTATATATAATTTGCCCAATGATGTTGGATTTTTCGAATCATTTCTTCACGATAATGATGAATTTCATCGTGTTTTTCAAAATTCTCGCGTTCTGATTGACTACAAGCGCGACCAACCGGGGAAATATTAATCATACCGTTACGATATTCAATAAATGTTCCTCGTTTTACAGGACACTCAATGCTAGACAACACATTTAGTGTGATATTAATCAATTTTTGAAAATGGTTTTCTCCTAAAGTTTCTACAAAACTTTCTTTGTGAATACAAACATTGTCTTTGTATCCTAGCAATCCATTTTCTGAAAATCGCCAGTAAAATAAATCGAAATTCTCTTCTCCTAGTTGTTCCAATTGTTTTTCCAAATTAGAACCACCTACAAATCCTAATTGAATATTTTCCTTTTGTTTCAATTCTTTTAACATTTCCAACATTTCATTTTCCACACGTTTTCTTGGAACAGTCAATGTTCCATCTACGTCAAACAAAAGTAGTTTCATTATATTTTGTTACAATATAATAAAATAATGATTATATTTAATTGTTCTAAAATATTGTTCCCAAAATCCTATAAAACTACCAATCCCATAACAATATTAGACCTTTTTTTCAGTTAAGTAGTTTGTAATTGTTTCAATGGCAATATGACTCGTTTTATCAACACCTTCAATAGTATTGGAACCGTTATGAGTACCAAAGATGTTTTGTGGAAATTTACGTAAAGGATTTTCATGTCCAAGAGGTTCTACTTCAAATACATCAAACGCAACACCGTCAATATGTCCACTTTCCAATAATTCAACTACATCTTTTTCACAAACAACGGGTCCACGCGCAACATTAATAATACGAACACCTTTTTTCGCATTTAGAATCACTTCTTTATGAATCAAATGATGTGTATGTTTGGTTAAAGCACATGTAACAAAAATGTAATCACAGTCTTTAGACGCTTCGTCGAGTGTTGTAATGCGCGCTTTATATAATCCTTTGTCTACTTTTAATTCAGGATTATAAACACATTCAATGGTGCCATTTTCTAATTGTTTAAATCCTGGATCAGATACATGTACATCTAAGTTGAAAGCAAGCAATTTCCTAGCACTACTTCTTCCAATATCACCAAACCCTATTAGACATACTTTTTTGCCAGTTAAAGATGTTCCGCAAGGTTTGTTCCATTGACCTTTTTTTACACCTACATCAATTTCAAATAATTTTCGAGAAAGTCCAAGAAGAAAACCCATACCCACATCAGATACTTCTTCGCCAAACACACCTGGAATATTGGTAATGGGAATATTGAAGTCTTTACACGCTTCAAAATCCACATTATCAACACCCACACCCCATTTTACAGCAGCTTTTAAGTTTCCTTTTATACCAGCTTCAAATACTTTCCGTGTTGCTGGATCATCACCAATAATCCAACCGTCATATTGAGGTACGAGTTCAATTAATTCTTCTTCGGTCATAATTTGAGTAACGGGAGCACAGAATATATCTAAACCGTTGTCAAAAGCAGTTTGTTTATAACGGTCAAACTGTTTAAGCATAGGGGGGCATGTCAATAAAATTTTAAATCGCTGAACATATGAACCTGTACACAAAGTGTCAGGGTTCATATGTTTATCGATCATTGACCGAGAAGAATTTAAATCCGCTGTGCGGATTGAATTATTCGTCGGTTTAAACATTATATACTATTTTAAGACAATATATAATACAAAAAAAAACGAGTGTCGACCTTCTATTTGAACAAATGTTATATTTTTATTTTTAAATATACAATAGTAATATATAAATGATTATTCTCATACCATTAGGTGGAACTGGTGAACGATTTAAAAAAGAAGGGTTCAATAAACCAAAAGCATTAATTGAAGTTAATGATAAACCGATTTTGTTTCATTTATTAGACAATTTAAATTTTAAAAATATAGATTTCGTTTATATACCATATAATAAGGAATATGAAAAATATAATTTTGAACAGTTAATAGAAAAAAAATATAATAATGTTGTTTTTAAATTTTTAAAATTAACTTCTAACACTAGAGGTGCTGCTGAAACCTTGAATATTGCGATTAAAGCTCTAGATTATCACGATTGCCCCGTTTTATGTATTGACAGTGATAATTTTTATTTATCAGATGTTGTAAGTTTATGGAATGGTAAAAATAAAGTCTTTACGTTTAAAGACTATTCAAATTCTGATAAATTTTCTTATATAGATAATAATAATTCTATACAAAAAATAGTTGAAAAAAATAAAATATCTGATTTAGCATGTTGTGGTGCTTACGGTTTTGATTCACACACAGCATTACAAAAATATTGCCAAATGATAATTAAGAACAATGTGAGACAAAAGGAAGAATTTTATACATCAGGTGTTATTCAACAAATGATTCAAGATAAAATAATCTTTGAAGGCGAGTTAATAATGAATAAGGACTATTTTTCTTTAGGTACTCCTAATCAAGTAAATGAATATGAACATCCGTTTTTATTTGACTTAGATGGAACTTTAGTAAATACGGATCATATTTATATAAAAGTTTGGAATGAAATAATGAAAAAATATAATTTACCAATAGATGATCATTTTTTTGAATTTTATATCCAAGGGAAAAATGATCTCACATTTTTGTCATCTATTTTTTCAACTATAACTAAAAATGAAATTTCTGAAATAAGTAAATTAAAAGATGAATTGTTTATTGAATATTTAAAAAATGATCAGAATGATATTTTCATTGAAGGTGCTGATAAATTTATAGAAAAAAATAAAAATCGTAAAATGTGTATAGTTACAAATTGTAATAAAGACGCAGCAAAGTGTGTTATTGAAATAACAGGATTAAATGAATATATGCAATTTATTATTGCGTCTGAGGATTGTACAAATCATAAACCTCACAATGAACCATATATGAAAGGTATTTCTTTATTAAATTCAAAAAAAGAAAATTGTTTCATTTTTGAAGATTCAATGTCGGGATATAAAAGTGCAAAAAATGTAAATGGTTCAAAAATAACATTAATAATAAATGAAAATAATAAAAATATTCATAATAGTACAAACGAATATAAAATTACTAATTATAATGATTTTGATATAGAATTATTGCAAGGTAATAATATTACAAAGGAAACTAAAGAATTAATAATACAGAATTTACCATCATTACCTATTAAAGACGTTATATTTGAAAATATCAATGTTAAAACAGGATATATATGTGATGTACAATCTTTAATTATTGAATTAAATGATGATTCTAAGAACGTGATATTAAAAATAGAAAACAATGATAATGAATTATCAAATGTAGCAAAAAAACTAAATTTATATAATAATGAAAGTTATTTTTATAAAGAAATATCAAAAGAAATTAACGTAAAAATACCATATTTCTTTAATACATTTATGTTACACAATAAGAATGCTATAATAATGCAGAATTTAAATGATTTTCATGGTGAATTTAATATTGATTTAAATAAAGATGTTGATGATATATTAAACATTACAAAATGTGCGGTGAATATGCATAATAGATATTTTTTCGAACATGAAGATTCTATAATTGAATCTATGAAAAAAGTAAATAAAATAACTGATATTAACTATTATAACGAATTGATTAAAGAAAGATTTGAAAAATTCATTAAAGTTAATAATCGTTTTTTTACAACAATAAATATAGAATTATTGAGAAAAATAGCAATTAATTATGATAAAATAATAAACCAACTGGGTCAATTCCCGTTAAACTTTTGTCATGGTGATGTTAAATCTGCTAATATTTTTTTTAAACAAGACGATACTATGTGTAATCCAATATTTTTAGATTGGCAATATATACATCTTAATAAAGGTATTAGTGATATTACATTTTTATTAGTCGAGAGTACCGAATACAACGAACATATCAATAATATGGTTTTAAATTATTATTACAATAAATCAATAATGTATAGAAGTTTTGATGATTTTATTCGTGATTTTAAATTATCACTATGTGTATTTCCGTTTTTTGTTATGATATGGTTTAATACAGAAAATAGAGATTGTTTAATAGATAAAGTATTTCCTATTCGATTTATGAAAAATGTATTAAAATTTTATGATTATTATTTAGATGTTGATTTTTTTGAAAAACTATAAATGATTAATCACAAATTTATAAATTTATTATATTCTAATTTAATTTTTTCAATACCTTCCTGAGAATAATGCAATAAATCATTTTGTAATAAATATTTTTTATTTATAATATCTAATTGCCGATAAGGTAATATCAATGGAATATTATATTTTTTACAAATAATATAATATTGCTCTTTTATTATTAAACAATTTTTTATTCCACTAATATTAAAATGTGATACAAATATAATTTTTTCTGGACCAATTAACTGAACAATTGTTTCTAGATAACCGATAATTTCATCCTTGTCTTGTATATTTATTAATGATTTATAATTAGAAATAAAAGGGTTTTTACACGATAGTAAAGTTATGTTAATGTTTTATTAATGATTCATATTCATCATAGGTTATATATTTATTGACATTTATTTTGTTTTTATCATAGTATAATATTTTATCATTTCTCACGATTCCGGTTTGTATATTAACTTCTTTTACATCAATATTACAAATAATTTTTATATAATATCCCATAATAACTTCACGGAAATATTTAACTGGAACTGATGCGTCAATATTATGTATTATTTCATATAACTCTAATAATTGATTATATACGTTACAATAACTACATAAATGTTGAAAATTTCCGGTAAAAACCATTTGTTCATTTATTGAAATTTTTATTTTATTTATATTTACATCATGTGAGTTTGACAATGGAGTAACAATATTATTATTCAATATTTTTAAATCTACGTAATCATCTATAATTGAATCAGGACGTATTTTAAAAAAATATTTGTATTTTTTTATATGTTGTAATTGTTTAAAACTTTCAATTCCAATATTATTTATTAATGATATTGATACAATCATACTTTTATAACTATTATTACCATATGTTTCATGTGGAACTTTAATTAAATTACATAATTCATTTATTTTACATTCGTACTCTGAATATTTTATAAATTGAAGCATTACTGGTTTAAACTCTTTAAAAATTTGTTCAACTATATTCATGGATATAATATCTTTTTCAAAATAATCGGATTTTTTATATTTTACAAGATTATTAATTTTACCATCTACATCCCAAAAAGAAAAAAAGTAATCAACATTATTATAATTTGACGCAAATTTTTTTATTGATCTAATACTATGTTCATAAAATCTAGGCATACCGTCCATTAATATAGCAATTTTTTCATTGTCTTTTTCAACATTATCTTTTTCAACATTGTCTTTTTCAACATTATCTTTTTCAACATTATCTTTTTCATGAAATGATTGTTTTAAATGGAAACATATTCGATCATATCTAACATCAATATCATAATTATATATATTACATAGTTCATTTATGTTATCATATGTTTGTTTTTCTTCATAATATTCCATTATATACTATTTTAAGACAATATATAATACAAAAAAACTAATAGGACTTATTAATTGTATCATTTTGTTGGTAATAAATGATAGATTTGTAAGCACCATGTTCTTCATAAAACCATTTTGTAAATTTAATTATAGAATGTTTTTGTTCAACAATATTTTTAACAAAATTATTCAGACTATTGGATTCACGTTCATGACGTTCGTTTAATATTGATTCTTTTATACCATAATTTTCGGTTTCAATAAATTCAATATGAGAATTAAATATAATTGTATTAAAATAATTAAAAATGACTTTTGCTCTTGGCATGTGAAAATTTGATGTAATTAATGAGAAATTTTTTATTTTCAAAGGTTGAATATAATTTAAGTAAGCATAATATCCGTTCGCAATTGTATCATATGATGACCATTCTCTATATATATCTTTCGGATTTACCGGACCGTTCTCAGTTAAATATATTGCGCATGAACTAGATTCATGAATGACATAATTCGATTCATTTAATACGGGTGGTTTATGATATGTTCCGCCCCCCATAACAATGATTTTACATTGTTGGTATTCAATTATTTCGTTATAAATTTCAATTGCTTTATCTAAACGCAATTTAACAAATTCATTTACTTCTCCATTTGATTGTAATCCACCGGCAAGAACAAAAATATATTTAATTTCTTTACTGTTAAATAATTGATCTCGGTTTTTAGGTTGCTTTATTATTCTTTTTTTTTCCCAACCATTTAAAATTAAATCATTCGAATCCATAATTTATATTATAATTATAAAAAGAATTACGGATTATTCATTTTATAATTCATAATGAGAAAGTGTATTATCATTCCCATCAAACACTCTTCTAGTCGCGTTCCTGGCAAAAATTACCGCGATTTTAATGGAGAACCTCTTATGAAAATTGTATTAAGCACCATTGTTCAATCCAAATCATTGGACACAATTGTTATTGATACAAATAGTGATACTGTAAAAGAAATTCTAAAAGAGTATAATGATGAGCGAATTATTGTGTATGATCGCCCGGAACATTTATGGGATGGAAATACACCAACCAATGTATTACTAGAAAACGTCATCCAGGACTTAAATTTAGATCATGAAATCATTTTACAAACCCATGTTACAAATCCATTATTAACTTTAGAGACTATTGATAAATGTATTTCACAATTCGTAGAAAAAGAAAAAGATGGATATGATAGTCTTTTCACAGTAAAACAATTACAAACACGATTATATACGTTGGAAAATGAAAAAGTAAACGCTCTAAATCATAATCCAAATGAATTGCTTCCGACCCAAGATTTAGAACCATTGTACGAAGAAAACTCCTGTTTGTATATTTTTAAACGTGAAGTATTGTTTAATAAACACCATCGTATTGGTTACAAACCATTCATGTTTGTCATGGATGACATCGAGTCTAGTGATATTGATACAGAAACCGATTTTATACTTGCCGAAACATTACACAAAGAATTGGTGCTAAATAAAGATGCTAAAGGTCGCATTGTACTCGTTACAGGTGCTTCACGTGGTATTGGTTTAGAAATCTGTAAAAAATTTCATAAACTGAAGTGGACAGTGGTGGGAATAGCGCGATCTAATGATTTTACTCATCCTTCGATTGATACATATATTTCGAAAGATTTGACTTGTCCCGAATCAGCAGAAGAAATTATGGACATTGTCCAAGAAAAATATGGTAAATTAGATTGTATTGTCAATAATGCTGCTCTTCAAATTTGTAAACCTGTTTGGGAAATGGAAGATGACGAATGGTCAAAAACTTTCGATTGTAATGTGAAAACCGTCTATTTGTTTGTAAAACATGGTTTGTCAATGTTGAAAGAATCCAAAGGAAATATTATTACGATTGGTTCAGTTCACAGTGTAGTAACATCGAACGAAATTGCGGCTTACGCAAGTAGTAAAGCCGCACTTGCTGGATTAACGCGTAATTTAGCAATTGAATTAGGACAATTTGGTATTCGTGTGAATTGTATTTGCCCAGGTGCAGTAGATACACCTATGTTACGTGATGGTTTAAAACGCGGTCACGCGGGAAATGGAACATCAGACGAATTAGTAGAGTCATTGGGAAAATCCCACTTATTAGGAAAAGTTGGACAACCTGAAGAAATTGCTAATTTTGTTTTGTTTGTTGCCGATGACAACAATGGACGTTTTATCAATGGTGCCAATTTGCTTATTGATGGTGGCGCATGTGTTAAATTATCTACAGAATAAGCACATAATTTATTTAGTATACAAAAATAGGTTCTTCAACACCTTTTTGATCACTATTTAACACATATATTTTTCCATTGTCTTCGATATTATGATAAGCAGAACTTACGAACAATTTGTTCATATGTTCTCCACCAAAACAGCAACATGTAGTATATTTACACGGAAGGTCAATATGATCCACTTTTTTTTGTTCATGAAAGACATCAATACCATATCCTTCCCATAAACAACTATAATACTGATCATTTTCGTCAAATATGGCGCCATCCGGACAACAGTTTTCATAAGTATGTACTGGTACAGAATATTCGTTAAAAATGGTTTTCTTATAAGAATCCGCATAATACATTTGGTTTTGACTAGTAAACGCAATACCGTTGGAAATTCCGATCGAAGGTATGACTTCTTCCAAACATTGGTTTTGGTATTTATAAATAGAACCAATGGGTTGTTTGGGGTCGTTTTTACACATGGATCCAATATACAAAACACCATTTTTCGAACACTTTCCATCATTTAGGCGTACATTGGAATCATCAATTTTAGACAAATAATTATAAGAGTTGTCACGGTAATCATAAATTCCAATGCCGTCTTGTACTGAAACCATCATTTTGCTTTCGTCAATGAGTGCTAAACACGTTGGTTTCTTGTCCATTTTGTGCTCTATTATTCCTGTTTCATCATGATAATGTTTTATTTTGTAACCATCAATGTCAACCCAATATAAGGTTTGGTTCATATGATTCCATAAAGGACTTTCGCCGAGTTTGTTTTCACTTTCAATATTATTCATATATTATGACCAACGAAACTTTTTATAAAATTCTTCATTTTTTCTAGGATACGAAATTGCACTTTTTTCTAAATCACATATAACCATATTTGGATACATTACAACACAATGGTCTTGATTTTGGTTTTGAAAATCGACTAAATAATTGTCTACAGGTTTTATTTTTTGTTCAAATAATTCCAATAAAACAGAATATAATTCGCGCTTTACCATGTATGCAAACGTTCCAAAACTATTGTTGGTGTGATAAACCCCGTCTTCTATAACAATATTTTTCCATTCATATTGCGAAGAACCCAAATAAATGAGTTGTCTGTCTGAATTATTTATTTTTTCCAATTCTGTTAATATTATTGACCACGGTTTAGTTAATATGACATCGTCTTCAAAAATAATTATGCTTTCATAATTGTTTTCTAAAGCATGCTTTAATACTTGAATATGGGACATTAAACACCCCCATTGTCCTTTGTTTACAATATCATTATTTTTATAGCAACTTCGCATTTCTTTTTTTCCAAAATTTATCCAATGTAACCAAGCATCCTTTTTTGTATGAATCCTGTTTTGTTTTAAATCAGGATATCGATCAATGTAATACTTCCAATCAAAAGTTTCATAATTAATATGTATGTTATTTTTTTCGATCCATGAATCAAACTCGGTTTTGTATTGTTCACTCAATGGATCCACTCCTTCTATAATATGAAATTCAAATTGATTCGTTACTTCTTTTTTAAAATGTTCTAATTTTTCCACATCTTTTTTCATATTGATCACATAGATTTTTTCTATCATAATAATAATAATATTACATTTTTATGATATATTTACTTATTCATTTTAACATAGATTTTTTCCAACGATTGTAATGAATATACAAAACTTGCTTCGCGCATTGTACAATTGTATTTCTTGGACAATTCATCGATTTTATTGTAACAATCTCCCATTTTATAATCCAATTTGTCCAACACGTCTTGCTTTTCCCACTTCATAGATTGCTTGTTTTGTAACCATTCATAATAACTCACCAACACTCCCCCAGAATTGGCTAAAATATCCGGGATCACGCGAATTCCCTTTTCTTTTAGTATAAGGTCTGCTTCATGGGTTGTTGGACCATTGGCACCTTCCACGATCAATTGACAATCGATCTTTTCAGCGCGCTCAGCAGTAATTTGTGATTCTAATGCTGCCGGAATAATCACATCTGCTTTCAAAGCATAAAAGTTATCAATATTTATGGTTTCACATTTAGCATACCCACAAGTGGGTCCCCAAAATCCTTTGATCGATCCTTCTGTAGAAATATGATTTAATATATTATTGATATTAATCCCTTCTTCGTGATGTACATATCCACCGCTGTCACCAACCGCAATCATTTTCATACCAAATGATTCCAATGTTAATGCCGCAAATCTTCCCACATTACCAAACCCCTGAACTGTGAATGTTTTTCCTTTTAAATCAATATTCTCTTGTTTGGCCCATTCTTTCACTGTCATGGCAACACCGCGTCCAGTTGCTTCTTCGCGTCCTTCTGAACCTCCACAATCAATGGATTTTCCCGTAAACACTCCTTGTTCGCGTTTCAATTTATTGTTATTGTTATATTCATCAGTCATCCAATCCATGATTTGGGAAGTTGTTCCCACATCCGGCGCAGGAATGTCTTTGTCTTCTCCAATAAATTCACATAATTGTTTTGAAAACGCACGGGAAATCAATTCCAATTCTTTTTCAGTATAATCTTGGGGTTTAATGGTTAGACCACCCTTTCCGCCACCATATGGAATGTCTTGTAGAGCACATTTCATGGTCATCCATGTTGCTAAAGCACTTACTTCGTCCATATTTACATCCGGATGAAAACGAAGACCACCTTTATATGGACCCAACCAATTGTTGTGCTGAATGCGATATCCTTCAAACATTTCTACTTTATTATTCATAATTACAGGAACTGAAAACAAGATTTTGTTTTTTGGTTGTAATATATGCTTTTCAAAATTGGGGTTCATTTTGCCAATTTTGACGGCATTCCTGATTTGGTTTTGTACTGATTTGAAAATACCTACCATATATAGTCTGAAAATATTTAGTTTTTTACAAAAAATATGGTTAATAATGACCATATTTTTTCATATTGTTTTCTTTTATATTATTATTGTTTTCTCTTTAACGTTCTATGACCTTTTTTCAGTTGTTTGTATTTATTTCGTAATTGAATTGTTTGTTTCTTTCTTGCCTTTTGCGTTTTCTTATGTTTTGCGTTTCTTCGTTTTCTTGATTTTTGCAAATTACCACCCAACCCATACATCATGCTCAGGGCGGCGTCATACTCGTCGCCATACTCGTCGTACTTATCATTCTCTTCTGCCTCTGCCTCTTTTTTTGCCTCTGCCTCTTTTTTTGCCTTAATCATTTTATGAATTTCTTGTGTTTTTCGAGGAACACAGTTTATGTATAAGTTATTATTATTTGTCATTTCACATTGTTCATATTTTATGTTTGTTTTATTTTCATTATATACATTTCCGCCCAATCCCTGTTTATCGAATCCATAAATGATATCTATGTTACAATCAAACGGTATTATTGTTTCGTTTTTATTTTCATATGTTTCGTTTTCAACTTCTGATAATAATTCAAATATATTATCTTGAATATTTCTAACTTGTTTTATTTGACTTAATTTATTTTCATCACTTATATATTTGTAATATCCATATTTATCATAATCACTAATATCATCAACCTTATCTGTATTTACAAGTGGAGTATTTTCAACTTGGCGTGGTATAAGGGTTGTATTGTACAATTTATCAAAAAAGGATTTCGGAATATATGTCTTGAGATCCCTTTCTTTGACTTCTCCAACCGCAATTGTTGTTGGGCGCAATAAATTTTTAAAAATTTGTTCCCGCATTCCCGATGTGTTATCCGAATCATTCGTATGACTTAACGGGTCTAACTGTTGAATTTGATCAGCAACATCAAAATCTCCTTTCAAACGTTTGTCAAGGTTGGTTTGTGTAGTATAAATATGACGTTTAGAATGTGTTCCATATATAGTTGAAAATTGATTTAAATTATCTTTGTCAAAACGATTACCTGCGAAATATTGGTAAATCTGTTTATCATATTTACATACAGAATTTGTTTCAGTTTGACATGTATTATTTGTTTTTTTATATTTTCGCAATATTCTTCCATATATTTGTTCTTGATCTCCTGTAGAATTAGGTAATCCTGGTAAATATATGCACGGACTATATGTAAAACTAAATCCTTCTTTATGTTCTGGCGATATGATTATACAAATGGGATTATATATTTCGCCTTCATCACGTGTTTTTTCATGTGAAATTGGAAAAGTTAAAGAAGCACCGATGTCTTGGTGTAATTCCATATCCTCAGGTTTTAACGTAGAAGACATCAATATGTAATTTTCGGTTTTACTCTGCAAAAAAATACAAAACGCACACATTATTTCTATTGTAGTTGGATAAAATACAGGTAAATAATATCTATATTCGGGGGTTGCGTTGACTATTGAATCTACTTCGTTTTTTCTTGTTTCTATTTTTCCTGTTAACGTGGTTTCTTCATCGGACGTGATCTTATTTATATAATGTGGTTGAATTGTCAAATGGTTATTTACAAATACAGCACCGCAACGATTTATTTTCATCAATGTATATACATGTTCAAATCTGTTATTTTTTGTATCTTCTTCATCGTTCTCCTTAGGCAACTTATCTATATTATTTTTTACACTTTCGAATAATTTTTTCAAGTCCTTTGGCACATCGGCATCACTCGTATTTAATAATTTGTACTGAAAATTATTTGGAATATTATAAATACCATATTTTGTATTACTATATATAGTTGGATATATATATAAATTCTTCTCTAGTTTCGATTCTAAAAACTCATCTTGTTCCTGACGCAAAGGTTTCTTTTCATTTTTTAATCTTTCTTTTAATTTAATATTGTCGGTAAGGTTTTTATCTGATAGTATTATTAAATTTTTCGCATCATCTTTATTAAGATAATAATCTGTATTACAATAAATATTATCATAATCAAGTGTTTTTTTTACAAAAATTACTGCTTTTTCGGTGCCTTCTTGTTCTCCTTGTTCGTCTTGTTTGGGATCTTCGGTTCGTGCTAATTCTGGTTTCGTTCCTGCCATATTATCCAATTCAATTAATTTTTTCACTTGATCATCCGTTGGTACGCATAATATTTCTTCAATATATTTTCTCGGGAACCGATTTTTATTCCCTTTTGTATTTACTCTATCCCATCTGAGGTTTTCTTTATCTGGTTCTCTTTCTTGTATATCATCAATCGCATATTTTTGATAATCATAATTATAAATGGAAACATAGGGCATTAAAGATAATTTTACGTTGGGTGGATTTATAATGTTATTTGAAAAATATGTTAAATTTAAGAATGCTCCCGCTGCTATATATATATAAGCAACTGGTTGAATTACTCCACTCACGACATGTGGGGAAATTTTAAGTTTACTCGTAACAAAATTAAAGAGGGTACTGTATGTACTGTTAACAAAACGTTTTTGTATTTCTTCCTTAGTGAAATCAATAACCGCCATATAGTCTTTGCCAATGTAATCCATTATGTAATTTGCAAATATAACTGAGTAATTTGCTTCAGCATGTATATCTGTCTTTCCGTCGGAACAAATATCCATAATTATCGGAGCTATTATTACTACAAATCCACCCAATAATCCCATACTGAACGGTGATTGTAAAGTGACATTATTTAAAATATACTCTAATTTCGTTAATATAATTTGTAATATAGATATATTGCCTTCGGTTCCTACTGTAGCGAGACTTTTATAATGATCAATAAAAAAAATTAAAAGATCTTTTGTTAAGTTCATCATTTTTAGAAACACATCTGGTCCCATGCTAATTATCTTACTTAATACTTGAATTAGTGGTTCTAATATACCATTACTAAAAACCAGAGATGTAACAACTCCTGTCCTAATAAGATTTAATATGATACTGTGTATATAATTTCTATTTTCACGTTCATTATTCTGTCTCTTAGTTTCATCTGTAACAGTAGATGAATTATCTTCACCTCCTTGTTGTTTTGCCCTCTTTTCAGCTGCTATTCCCGCCTGTTTTGTCGTATATGCACTTTTCTCTATTTTAAACACGTCTGTTGAATTTTTTACTAATTTTTCATTATTTTCAATTGTATAACGACAATAAAATACTGTTGCAGTTAGGTTTCCAACTATATAATCATTATGTGCCTGCCAATTCTCTTTTTTGATATTGGTACCTGCAAGAATATTATTAATATACCCATTAATATATTTATCAACAATATTCTTTGTATATTCTTGAGGATTACTATAAAAAATCATGGGTACTAATATCATATTTAAACATCCATTGTAATAATTTTTTGTTAATTCTTCATTATTTTCGAATGTAAAGTCTTTTGCTGATTTTTCAATTATGCGCTTGACAACGTCTTCAACTACAGTTAATTTTTCCAAAATAGTCAATTTTTTAAAATCTGTAATTACATATTTTTTGTACAAATTTTCAATTTCTTCTGATGATTTTTCGTTTTGTATATCATCTAATAATTTATCCATTTTTCCACTTGGGTTGTTCGCATATTTTGGTGTCGATTGCTCTTTGCCATCAAAAATAAGACGTCGTTGATCAAGTGGAATGCCATCACCGTCTTGAAGTGCCAATGTTACTGCTTCGGTTGTATTCTCTTTATCTACATACTGAACTTTTGTTGTTCCCGATGAATGTTGTTCCTGTGTCGGTTGTCCGCCCTTTTTTTCTTTAGTGGAGTCACGATAAAAAATCGACCCCAGAATACCTGCTCCTGCTGCTCCCAATCCTACTCCTGCTGCTCCCAATCCTACTCCTGCATTTTCATATATAGAAGATGCGAGTGTATCTAAATGTAGAAATTCTGCTGATTTACCAATGATAGAAAAGAAATTCCTATTCATTTCCATTTTAAAACCTGTGTTTGCTCCAGGAGCACGCAAATAAGGTCCAATTGTACGAACCCATCTTATACCATTCGTCGGGTCGAGATTTTTTACTATCTTCGTAGTACGTTCGATAAATGAACTTTCGGATTGATCTAATTTTCCTCCAATTTTATCGGCTGTATATTGCCCATTTTCCCAAGGTATAAAACAATGATCACCATAATCAAAGTAAGAAAGCATGTCATTATATCTTGAAAAATTACTCTTATTTAATAAGGGATTATTCAAAAAATAAATAATATCAGTCAAATTCGATGTTTTATTTTGTATAGGAGTGCCTGTTAAAAAAATAATTTTTTTTGGTGGATCTCCTTCCTGATTATCTGTTGTATATTTCATACAACAAAATTCGAAAAATCTATGATCAGATATTATATTAATTGGATTCGTTGAGGGATTTTTATCGGGTAAAACAAATGGGGTACTATTTATATAAGCATCGAGAGTGTTCCTAGGAAATTTAGATATATTGTCTTCGTGTTTCATCAATTCTAATACGTTCAATTTACCCTTATTTTCTACCTCTATTTCTACATTCAACAATTCTAAATTTCTATATGATTTAAATTGTGTAAGTCCTCCTTTTCTATATCCTTCAAATATGTTTTCATAATATTCTTTCTTTCTTTTGAAATAGTGTTTTTTGTCTTCGTCTTGAATTTTTGCGTTCTCTGTAAATTCGTTTAACCTATTTGTTTGATTATCTTTATTATCTGTTTGAGTTGTTGGTTTCCCGTTATCGAGTTCTTTTAATGCTTCTGCTGCTTTTTCAATATATTCTATAATTTCCTTTTCGTTTTTTTTAAAATATTCCATTGGTCCAAGTGATTCTGTTATTAATTTATGAGCTTCGTCAAAAATAACTACGTGCGCACCTAATATTTCTCGAATTCCCTCAAATCCGTTATTTTTTATTAAATTATTATAATCAAGTCCAATAAAATTAATGTAAGAAATGTTGTCTTTATCTTTCTTAATTTGTCCTTGAAAACTTTCGATTAATATATTCTTATTTTCATCATGGGGGGGATTTATAATGTCACTTTGTGAATCATATGTATAAATATTCAAAACTTCCGTATCTTTTTTAAACGCAGATAAAAATAATCCACTGGGACCAACAATTAATATTTTTAATGGGTTTTGCTTTGTTCCAAGTACTGATTCTACTACTCCTGCTGGTAATGCTTCTCCTACTGGTATTGGTGGTGGTGGTGCTGCTCTCACTTCTGCTTCTGCTTCTACTTCTGTTGTCTCCAAACACGTAAGTGCTAAAGCAAGAGACGTTATAGTTTTTCCTGTACCCACTCCATGAAATAAAAAAGATCCTCTATCTAATTCATTTACTTTCGGGTTTGAAAATCGTTCCACTGCTAAAAATTGGCGTGTGTCCAATTTGGTTTCCGTGGAGACAGAGTCAAATAATTCATCACGAAATGGTACATTAACTTCTTGGTCGTATTGATATGCTATAGACGGTACTTCATATGCTCGAGGTAATTCGTCGTTGTTTTTAAAATATAAATATTGTGCATAGATAATAATTGATAAAAACACTTTTCTCGGAGCACAACCTTGTCTACCATGTTGTGTTTTTATTTCATTTTCAGATTTAGTCTCGTTATTACCAAATATGTGTTCTCTAAATGTTTTTTGACTACCATCAACAATAACATACAATCCTAAAATTGGTGTTGCAATTTGAAAAAGATCATCTAATTTTGTAGAATTATTGTAATTTTTCGCCATAATAGTACTAATGTCATTATCTTCTTTAAAAGTTATATTGTCATTATCTTCTTTTAAAAAAAAATTTTTTACATTCAAAATACTAGTATTATCTTTACATTCAAAATTTTTATTGTTTGTTATAAAGAGTTCTCTAATAACATCTTTTGTCATTAAACGAAATACGTCAGTCTCAAAAATCTTCATAAGAAGGTTAATTTTGTTAGTATATGATTTTTCTTTCTTAATCTTGGTCCTATCATCTTCTGTAATTGGTAAACCATTTGTAGTATCAGTTACCGCAGCTATTAAGTTTTTTATTACGCCTTGTGCTTCGACAAGAGTTTGAATCTTATCTGTATTTGGAACCCAAATTATAGTTTTTCCAGTTGTTTTACTAATTATAAGGCGTTTAAGCAGTATATTTTTATTTATATTAACTTCTTCTTGTGCTGGTACTGCTGGTACTGCTGGTACTTCTTGTGCTGCTGCGTCTTGAACGTCATTATCCGGCATATTACTTATAATATATAATATTCATATAAAAATACCTAAATTATACCTAAATTATACCTAAATTATACCTAAATATTGAAAATATTCAAAATATATGTTGATAACATGGTTTACAATAGTTATTTTCATAAAAACCGTATATTTTTTGAAAATGAGACTCACATTTTTTGCAATAAGACACTTTGCAAATACAACAATTTTTCACAGTTTTTTCTCTTTTTTTACATAAAACGCATTGTGTTAAAAAATCATTGACAGGTTTTAATAAATAAGGATCCATTATTTATTAAATCAATTTATTTTATTTATTCCACAGTAACCACTTTTGCCAAATTACGAGGCATATCAGGATTTAATCCTTTTGATAATGAAAGTTCATACGACATCAACTGAATGGGTATAATCGACAACATGTATCGATATGTCTTATTATAAGGAATAATAATCGCGTTTTCTTTCTCCTCATCCTGCTTGTCCGTTATTAAAATGATTTTCGCATGGCGGGATTTAATTTCTTCATAAGCGTTCATCGATTTACTATAAAATTCATCTTCTGGAGCAACCAATATAACCGGGAAATCTTCATCTAAAAGAGCAAATGGTCCATGTTTTAAACTACTTGTGCTATATCCTTCGGCATGAATATAAGATATTTCCTTTATTTTTAATGCACCTTCGCGAGCAATACTTTCTCCCTGCCCTTTTCCTAATAAAAAACATGAGGAACGGTTTTCAAATAGAGGAATCATTGATTGAACAATAGGTTCACATTGTTCAATAGTTTGTTTAATATCCCTGTGTAAATTGCGCAAATCTTGAATCATTTTTCTGCGCTTTAAAGGGTGTTTTAATTTTACTTGCGCAAACCAAATTGCCATCATTGACAAAATAACGATTTGAGAAGTGAACGCTTTTGTGCTAGCAACTGCTACTTCGCGACCAGCATTCAAATAACAACCACAATGTACTTCACGAGCAATTAACGAATCCACCACATTGACTACGCCTATCATATATAGTTCGTTGTCTTGCGCAATGTTAATACACCGATGTAAATCTTTCGTTTCGCCGGATTGTGATAATAATACTAAAGCAGTTTTTCCAATTTTTGGAATATCTTGAACTGAAAATTCAGCACCATCAAACAATTGTACACTATTCATTTCTGCAAGTTCTTTAAAAAAATGGAGACCTACCATACCCGCATGATACGATGTGCCACAACCCAACAATATTAAATTATCGATTTCTTTTAATTCTTTCTCTTTTTCATATAATCCTCCCATTTTTACTTCGTCGTCTGAAATTAATCGTCCTCCTAAACTCACCGCACGTAATGAAGCATCAAATTGCTCGTTAATTTCTTTAATCGTCCAATGAGGATAAGGATTAGGGGTTAAAGCATTATTATTTTCAAGCGCTTCTCTAGTTTCATAATTGTCTTTGGTTTCAATGGTTACTTTTTCATCTTCATATGTGAGTACGCAAATGTCGTGATTATTTAATATAATGTACTTTTGAAACAAATTACAAAATCCACTCTGTTCACTTGTAATTATTGCCATATTTTCTTCAATACCCACTAGCAATGGACTTCCATGGCGAGTACAGTATATTTTATTCGGTTCATTGACATAAACAATACCTAGACCCCAGGTTCCTTTCAATTGTTCGGTTGTTTTTTTAAGCGCCTCATATACATTTTGAACCTCTTCAAAATGATAAGCCAATAAATTAACTACCACTTCTGTATCGGTTTGTGATTTATTAATAATGCCTTTTCCTGACAAAAATGTTTTGATCTCTTGAAAATTTTCAATAATACCATTATGAACTAACGAAAATTTATCATTATGAGACATATGAGGATGTGAATTGATGTCTGTTTTAGCACCATGGGTGGCCCATCGCGTATGTCCAATACCCATATTTCCTTCACAAGAATATTCTTTTAATTTATCTAAAGCACTTGAATTGTTTGAGGAAGCATATTTATGCGTTTTTAATTCATTATTTTCAAAAACGCAAATGCCTGCAGAATCATAACCACGATTTTGTAACTGGTATAAACTATCCATTATTTTTTGGTAAGCATTATCACTTCCAATAAAACCGCATATTCCACACATTATATTATAACTATATACGAAAAATATTCGAATTTTTTATTATATATCTTCATGTTTCTTTTTCAATACTATTTGTATTGCCACCATAATTACCAATTTTATTATTGAATTGCGTGGTAGTTAAAACATGATTCACAAATTGTTTTTTGATTGTTTTATTTTCAAATAGTGGTTTATAAAATGAATAATCACCATATTGTTTCGACCCCCATGATGATTTTTCTTGTAAACTATGATGAAAACATACCATAGATGTGTCAATTTCTCCTAAACATAATTTATCTTCATTCGACGGATGTACCAATTTATCGGGTCGCAAAAACTTCCATATGATCATATCATTGTCTCTTATGTACGAATTGATAATTTCGAAACATCGGTTTCCTAAATAAATACCATCATCATCTAAAAATAAAATATAACCGTCGTCAATTTTCTTCATTAATTGATTACAATACAAGTTAAATTTGTATTTGTCTTGACATGTTTCTTCTACATGAAAATATTGAATTTTCTCGTGATTTTTATAAGGTTCTAAATAAGATAAACTTTCCTTTTTATCGTAACAAATAGTGACATCGAAATTTTGGTAAGTCTGTTCTAAAATGCTCTCTATTGCGGTTTGGAAACATTCAGGACGATTACTTGTACGCATTAATATATGTAATTTGTTCGGCAAATATATTGGAAATAAACTGTTTTGCTCCAACGCTTGTTTGTATTGCGTGGAATGGTTTAATATCATTTCATTTTCACAACATGCACGCCCTTCCTTTTTTCCACATGTTAAATAATGTGTTAAACATTGTTTTTTTGTATTTATTCCATGTTGTTCTAGATCATTATATGTATTTTTATAAAACTCGTAATCAAAAAATAAATAGGTTTCATTGGTTTTTATTGATGTTGATTTATTTCGCAATAAAGAAAAGTTCATAATAAAATTATACTAGAATCAATATATATAATGACAACGAAAAGCAACTTACACGCACTTATTTTAGCCGGCGGTTTAGGAAAGCGCATGAACTCCACACTTCCAAAAGTTCTACATAAATTATTAGACAAACCCATGTTAGTACGAGTCATTGAAACTGCTAAATGTCTTTCTCCTACCAACATTTATATTGTGGTTGGAAAATACGAACCCATTATTCGCGAAACGTTGAGTCGATATATGAGTCTAGACAATATTATTTTCGTAAAACAAATGGATGCGCAAGGAACTGGACATGCGGTTCAATGTGCGTTGCCTGAATTTGCGAAATTGGATCGTAATGATAAAGTGTTAATTTTATCGGGCGATGTACCTTTATTGAAAGAAGATTCCATGAGATCATTAATCACAAAGGATCCAGTCACTTTATTAACTACTAAATACGATGATCCTACTGGATATGGACGTATTGTAACCAATAGCGCAAATCAATTCATTAAAATTGTGGAGCAAAAGGACTGTAATGACGAGCAAAAAAATATACAAATGATCAATGCTGGTGTATATGCGTTTGAGGTGGGATTATTATGCGATCATTTACCGAAATTGGACAATCACAATTCCCAACAAGAATATTATTTAACGGATATTTTTGAAATTATATTGCGCGATGATCAGGTTGCCATTGACGCCATCGAATTACCTAAACATAAAAGTGTTGAATTGGTTGGTGTGAATACAAAAGAACAATTGGAAGAATTGGAAATCAAACTAAAATAATAGGTTTGTAATTGTTCAGGTGTTATATTTGTTTGGTTTGTTGTATTTGAACACACGTTTGTAGACCAAATTATGAATAGTGTAATACGAAAGACCTTCCACATTATAGATTTTTTTGGATTGTAAGCAGACACGCAAGTGAATAGCAAAATGGGAATATAATAAAATATGGTTTTGTTATATTCTTTTTTTTTCGATCCTTTCAATTTTATTGTGTTCGATAATTCTGTATTTTATAAAGTGTGTGCTAATTACATAGCATGGACACTTTGCTTTTTGCGTTGGAGAAAAGTTTCAAAGAAATTTCGAAATTAATTCGGAACCAAAATTCCTTGGATTTAGGGGGGTTATTAAATGAAAGCAACGTTTCAGGTGACGACGTAAAAGAGTTAGATATTGTATCGAATGATCTTTTAAAACATAATTTGGCACATTGTTCTTTGGTACGAACTATTGGTTCAGAAGAAGAAGACGAATTGTATGAAACTACTCATATTGATGCCCCTTATTTAGTTTGTTACGATCCGTTAGACGGATCTTCCAATGTAGATGTAAATATTACCACAGGCACCATTTTCGCAGTATATCAATATGATGAACATGGCAAAATAGAAAGTGGTCGCAATATGGTCATGTCTGGATATTGTTTATACGGAGGATGCTGTCAATATATATTGGCACATAATGGAATTGTTTCCATGTATCAATATATCCCATCAACCGGATGTTTTTCTAAATATATTTCATCAAAGAATGGGTTTTCAAAAATTCATGAAAATATAAAAATTCAAGAAAAAGGAACCATCTTTTCCCTAAACGAAGCGCACAAACATAAATGGTGTGATAAAAGATTTCAACCTTTTATTGAAACTATGATTGAACAAAAATACAACGCACGTTGGGTGGGAAGTATGGTTGCCGACGGACATCGTACACTCATTAAAGGTGGATTTTTTGCTTATCCAGCAAATGAGAGTAATCTTTCCGGCAAAATTCGTTTGCTATATGAGGCGTATCCGTTTGCTCATATATTCGAAACGGCAGGCGGTATTGCTACAGACGGGACCACGAATATATTAGACATCCCTTATCCTGAAAAATTACATCAAAAAACACCTGTTATTTTATCAAGTAAAACAGAATATGACATTTTTTCTAAATTGTAATTTCAAGCATTTTTTTGTTGATGACATCTTTTATGTAATACTTGTAAATTCTCAATAATTGTAGGACCCCCTGAAGTCCATGATTGAATATGATCACCATGATATTCATCTGCTGATTTGATTACTAAATCGCAGAATGGACAAATATTATTTTGAGAATCAAGTTTTTCAGAAATTTGTTTTTTTGTAAACAACCGGTTGTTTATATGTTCATCATTGCTTATAGTATTTTTTATAATTTCATCAATATCATTTAATACATTTTTTTGAAATACAGCATTTCTATTCCCCTTTACGTAGTTTTCAGTTAAAATTTCTACCAAAGAATGTTTAAGATTATCTGCGATTCTATTCAATGAAGAATATGATTTCATAAAGAAACAACATCTTGCAATAATAAATTTATATATTAAATAGTATTTTTTTTGATTTCCTTTTCTGCTGGAAAATAATTCACTCTCTTTGAAAAGTTTTATTAATTTACGCATTAATACAAGTTTATCATCAATATCTGTTTTGCTATTTTTAACAAATTCAGATACACTTTCAGTTGTATCACCAATATTTTTTTTAATCCACCCATCTGTTAATTTTGTGATTGACGACCAGCAATTTGGTAAGTCGTGTGTTAAAACTAACATTTCAATTATTTCTACATCGATATTTCCTCGTCTATCTTTTTTTTGAAAAAAATCTAATTCCAACAAACCTTCTTTGTGAGTTGAAATAATGTCATAAAAAGGCGTTAGCATCACTTTATTAAACTCGTAATCGGTTAATGTTTTACTTGAACGATTCAATATTTCATACATATCTCGTAGTTTATTTGTATTATTTTTGTAAGAAGAATCTAATTTATTAAATGTGAAATTATAATTGCGAATTTTTGATTTATCATCAGAACTTAAATCTCCAAATTTCTTTTTATGATAAAGTTCGGAGTCAATAGATAATAAATAGTTTTTATTGATTGAAAAATCATTATTAAAAAACGCGAGAGCTGTTGTAATTCGGTGCATTCCATCCAATATTTCTTCTGAATCGTCGTGATCATTTAATATTGTCCAAATCGGATTAGTAGCACGATTAAGTAACATAGTTTCAATAAATCTAGTTCGTAGTTTATCGTCCCATGCTTCATAACTTCTTTGAAATTCAGGTGATTTATTAATAAAAACTTGACTCGATGCCAATGCTGTTTCTTTATTTGTTCTCAAGTTTATTACTGCCAATGACAAATTTTCCATTAGATCTAATTCTAATATAATTAGATCTAAATTCTTTATGTGGTTTTCTAAAATTTTTTCTTTTCAAAACGCCTAAAAGTACTTTGCCATTTGGGCACCCTTTCTTTTGTATCCACATTTTTCGTAAAATCCGATATTTTCGTCAGAACAATCTAAAATTGTTTTATAACATCCCATTTTCTTGGACTCTTCGCTTAAATGATCGATCATTTTTTTCCCTAAACCATATCCTCTCATCTTTTCATGTACTACAATATCTTCTATATGTCCAACTTTTCCATAATTGCGAATTAATTTCTTTTCAATTAACAATGTTCCTGATGCCACTATTTCTTTGGTACTTTCTTGTTCCACAACAAAAATACAATGATGATTATTGAGAGAGTCCAAGAACTCCGTTGTTTTCTCACGATCCATCAATTTTGGATCCATTTGTGTTAATTGTCCAAGAAGTTCGTAATATTTTCGACTAATATCTGTTTCATCAATATTGCGAATAATAAATTGCTGGTCTTTTGCTTGGAATTTTATCGGATTCATGTGTCTTTCTATAAAAAGAGAAAGTTTGCGTTGAATTTGTTTCACCTTTTCCACATTTTCACCTTCTACATAAAGTCGAACAACATTTTCAGTTCCTGATGAGCGAACAAATGCGCGAATATCTTCATTTGTTAAAGATTCGATATAATGCTGAATAAAAACTGGTTCGATTAACGTCAATTCGTCATGAGAACTTTGAAACATATTTTTGTCTTGGACACATTGTTTTGTCAATAAGCAAAATTTGGGTTCAAATAATTCATACCAATCTTTTGGTTCCATTTTAAGTTCTTGTAAAATAAACAATGTTGCGTATAAATCTAATATTCCATCTCCGATATTAGGATGAAACATGGATTGTAGATCATGTATTTCGTGAATGGTCTTTTGAAACATGACATTTCCATGTCCATTTTGTTCGAAATAAATGCCAATATCCATTTTCTCCGCCTCGCGATGTAAATGTTTCACACCTGTAGCAGTACATATACAAGATAATTCCACGTTTTCAGGGAAAACAAGTGATTTCACATAGTCTACACACGCTTGATTTGTATAACCAGTGTATATGTATCCTAACGTAAGTTTTTCTGATTGGTTTTCCAATTTCTTGGACAAATAGGTTAGAATAAGTGCCGCAATATAATCGCCATTTAATATAATAAATTGAGTTTGGTGTAAAAAGTAAAAGACTATGCGGTCGGCATCCCCATCTAAAGAAGCGCGTAATGAACTGGTAAAATATTTGGCACTTTGTTGTGGTAATTTTTTATTAGAACAGACAAAATCTGAACTACATTCGTGATTCAATAATTTTGGTTGTGTCCAAGAATAATTAATTAACGAAATACGATCGTTTTTTATTTCTAGAAGTTTCTTGGACCCAATTCCATTGGCACAATCGACCACACAAGGATAATGTATTTTATCTGAACATTGTTGTAAATAGGTAAAATAATCGATGTCTTGTTTCGCAAACACATAATGTAATTCGGGGGTTGTAACAAGGGGTAAAATTTGAACAGGAAATTTTAAATTCGTTCTAAAAACCCCTTTTTGAATGAGCTTCGCAATTGTCGGACTGCTTTCACGCGAATCGTATCCAATAACAATGCTTATGTTATTATCATTCAATACTTTCACAACATCATCTTCTACGTGTATAGCTGGTCGAAAGGGTGGTCCTTTACCTGGATCATCTTGATACATATTATTTACGAAGTTTTCTAAATATTTTTCTATATCTTCGGAAACCATGTGTCCTTTATTATCCATAATTTTGACACCATTATCTTCATGATGATTATGAGAAGCAGTAATCATGATTCCAAAAGATTGTCTTTTATAAGATGCTAATAATGCCATTGCTGTACCCATTTGAACCGCAATCTCTTCAATTTCACTATGATGGGTTCGAAATCCGGATGTACCATATTTCATTGTTTTCTTCATATATTATATAAAAATACAATGACAAAGGAAAAAATTATACTTGTTGGTTATGGATGGGGGTCTTTAGGATTTATTCAACATATTGATACAAAACAATATGATGTTATGCTGTTTTCGAAACACGATCATTTTGTATATACACCTTTATTGGCACAAAATGTGAAACATGATCGCGATCTAACAATTCATGTAGATCAATTGAAACAATCCTTGGAGTTTGTTCATGATAAAGTTGATGATGTAGACTTTAAAAAACAAACAATCCAAGAAAAGAAATATGATTTTCTCGTATTTTCTCATGGTGCCGAAGTAAACACATTTAATATTCCCGGTGTCCAAGAAAACACTCATTATTTAAAAACGTTGGATGATAGTAATCAAATTAAATCCAAATTATTAGAACTACCCAAAGACTCAGTCATTGCCGTTATTGGATGTGGTCTTGCAGGAACGGAACTCGTTGGTTCATTAGTAGACATGCGTAAATTCAAAATAGTGGGAATTGATGCTCTCGATAGACCAGTAAATACATTTGATAAAACATTGTCCGAAAAAGTGGTGAAATCATGGGAAAAAGAAAGCGTGTCCATGTATTTTCAAAGTTTGGTTCAAAAAATAGATACAAAATCTTTGGATATAAAAGACAAACCTTCTGTACATTTTGACATGGCAATTTGGTGCGGAGGAATTAAAATGAGCGAATTGAGTAAAAAAGTGAATGATCAATTACAAATAGAAAATAATCGCGGCATACCCGTGGATAAATTTTTACATATTCAAGGACAGAAAAATTTGTTTGCTATAGGTGATTGTGCGTTTAGTGGCAATCCACCAACTGCGCAAGTTGCGTATCAACAAGGAACGTATTTGGCAAAACAGTTCAATCAAAAATTTCCTAAAAAAGACGAATTTATATTCAAAGATAAAGGTCAAATAGGTTATATTGGAAATGGCGAAAGTATTTATCAAAGTAATTACTACAAAGGTGGGGGGAAACTCGTCTATTATTTTAATAATTTGGTTCATTTTTACAATTTCGGAAAAATATATGTGAAATCAAAATTTTAGATCAAACCTTTCAACGACTTGGGGATTTTTTTATATTTCTTAAATAATTTCAACATATTGTCAGCTCGTGATGATATGAGTCTCGATACAACTTCATCTTTTATTTCAATTCCAGGTTGCTTCAACAAATATTCAACTAGATCTGCGCTATTCCTGGTTGCTAATAAAGAGTCAAGTACAGTAAAAGTAACTGTATGACTACTGTATTCAAGGTATTGTTTAACATTTACATCAAAGCCTTTGTGTTTTATAATGGTTTCTATTTGTTCTTTTCGTATATCGGTAATCTCCCCATATCTGGGAATAAAACGAAACACTTCATGACTATCAAATGGCATGATTTTTTTACAAGTATCCTTGATATTCCTTCTACAAATAGGGCACGGAGGGGCAGTCAAAAGCGACTGACTTTTACACCATCCGATCAAACATTTCTTATGAAATTTATGCTTACATTTGGTAGTTACGTTTCCAGATACAATTCTGTCTAAACATATAGAGCAGGTTTTATCTAAAACACTTTCACAATTACCGGTTTTCTTATTTTTTCGGGTCCCGTTTTTACAACGCGATCTTTTTGTTGCCATTATAATTTATAACCATAAAAAAATGGGTATAAATTCCGGATTACCTGATTCGAACAGGTGACCTATCGATATTTGTTGAAACCACTACAGTCAATTGCTCTGCCAACTGAGCTAAACCCGGACAAAGAACTAAAACAAACTATTTTAATTCAGAAGGGTTATACCCACAATATCATACATATTCTTTTTTATATTCTTATACCATTAATTCATTAATTTTATCATTGAATATTTTTAAATTCCGTATAAATACAGGTTCATCACTATGAGGCATCACTTTTATTTTGTATCCATTCTTTTGTGTCATTTTAAATACCATACGTTCAAAAACATGTTCATACATATTGTCCGGATGTCCTTTATGTCCCGCACCCCACGCAATGTTATTTGGGTACAATGGTGGACGAGAACGAGACGATTTAAAAAAACGGAAAATATCTTGGACAGTGGGACCCATTTGCTTTAATTTTTTCCCTCCATAATAGGATTTCACCCAAACCGCATCAAATGTTTTGTTGCTGTTTAATAAATAATAGTCTTTGTAATTACCGTATAACCCATCGGCAATTTTTTTCTTACACACAAAACAATTTCCCTCCGGAAACATATAATTTTTCCGATTTAAATCATAATATCGATCTAGATCATTTACATAAAGAGAATTTCCCAAATTCCATTTACATGTAATGTTTCTTGGTTCAATGAAATGATCTTTGTAAATAACACACGCATAATCGCCCATATAAACAAGCGGCGGAACGTATATACCAATCGATTCGTTTTCCAATTCCTCTTTAATATCAGACAAATTATGAATCAATGGTTCCCAATAAAGTTTTCGCAAACTAGCATCTGTTTTAGAATGTAAAAATAGAATAGAATCGTAATAAATACTCTTTTTTTTCAAATAATAATTACATACATACTTCCCACCTATATCCATACCAATATTCTCACATTGTAGTAATGTAATCGAACTATCTTTACGCATATTTTTACTATTTCCAATAGTAAATGTCACTATCAGTAACCCACAATGTTGTTTTATCTGTTCCAAATAGGGGTCATATAATCCATGGAATTGATCAATATTATAACAATGTAAATGTGCCAACAATTTATAAGTATTTTTGTATTTGGACACAAAAACCTCCTTATATGGGATTGAACTGGTTTTGGAAGTTATACCCAATAAGTATTTGTGAAATAAAAAAGGATGATTTATATATTCTTCGACTGATTTTTCCATTTCTAAGTCTTCCTGTGTTTTTTTATATTTTCGCGCTTGATAAATACCATATTCACTATAATGACATTTTGAGGTAATTTCATTTGTACATATATCAGCTATATCACGATTCATTATTTTATACATTTTCCAGTTAAAATCGTCGGGAATATTATCAAAATTGGTTTGATACGGAAGTTCTTGAGGATGTCCAAATAGATCATAGTGTAATTTTGTGGTATATTCATTGACCCTATATTCGGGTGTAATAGTACTATTTAAATCTAAATATAATTTCCAGTCAAAGTTTTCTGGAGTATGATAAAAACAATAAATTCTTTTTTCTGTTTTACCTGTAATATAAAAGTGTACTTTTGCCAAAATTTCAGTTGCATAAATTTTTTTCACGTCAGGATTTAATTCCAAATAAGTTTTCCAATCGAAATCTTCCGGAATTTCACTATCAGGCACTTTATAAACTCGATTCTGATGAATCCCTTCGTTCAAATAATGTTGTTCAACACTGTTTTTATTATTATATATAACTTTTACATCATGATTTATTTCGCAATATACTCTCCAATCGAAATCTTCAGGTACTTTTTGTGGTTCCGGTAAATCGTATTCATAAGAAAGTTTCTTTTTTTTTCCAATTTTATAATAGTGACAAATTGCTTCGATTTTATTTTTAACTATTGATTTTAACGAAGGATTTCGCAATACATATTTTTCCCAATGAAAATCGTCTTTTATGTCTCCATGTTGTAACGTATATTTACGATTTTCAGAACACCCGTGTTTTTCAAAATGCATAATAGATGCCGGTTTGCTCTTACAAACAATATATACATCCGGATTTAATCCTAAATAAATTTCCCAATCGAAATTTGTAGGTAAATTAACCGTTTTATATAATCGTCGTTGGTGTATGCCATCTCGCAAATAATGTTGTTTGGCACCTTCTTCATCATTATATACATTTTTTACATCGTCATTTATTTCTAAATATGTTTTCCAATTAAAATCGCTAGGCAATTTTGACGATGTATATTGAATTCCATGGTATGACATGAATAACCTTAATTTAATGACAGGTTTTATTTTCGTATTATACACGATATCCTTTATAGTCATACGGATCAACATTTTGTTGAGGTTTTAATAATGTTTGGATGTTTGTATCTATTGAATTTGATGATACAAAATGGGTTTTTGTTGAATAAATATTCATTTTTTTTTGTTGAATCATGCGTGATAAATAACAATCAACCTGACCATCTATTTTTGTTTTGTCAACGTCATCTACAAATTTTTTGGCACCCTCTTTATTTAATATATAACAATTCATTCCCCAAAAAGACTTTAATTTATTAAAAGTTTTGTTTTCACTATGTCCAACCGCACGAATCGTATAAAACAATAGCATATCCCAATCTTTTGGCGCTTCTTTTAACGATTTTATTATTTGGTTGTAAGTGGTTGGCAACATGGTAGTATCATCTTCAAAAATTAAATACGCATCGACACTATTATCTTCTACTAATTGCTTTGCTAAATTATAATGACTTAAGAAACATCCTAACCCACCCCGAGTTACACTATGATGATGTGTTCTAAATCCATTTTTTTCAATAAATTGTAATTCTGTTAAAGCATCTTTTGACAACCAACTTTCAGGAGGAACTTGTTTACCTACAATTGCTTCATATCGGTTTACAGGCAATGATGTCAAATCGGAGTTTTTATAATGTTTCATTAATTTTTGATATCGCGTTTTATCTTTTTCCATATTAATGACATATAACCGCAATTTCATTTGTTCCTCCAATCCCTCTTGCGTTTGATTTAATATATTTGAACGCAAAAATAATATACTAAATATAATAGTTACTAATATGGCAATAATTACTCTATTTTGTGTTACTAATTTCATAATCATAAAATATAACTAGGTTTTATTTTTATAGAATGGAATGATTTTCATATATCTCCATAATATTCTTGGAAAAGAACATAAATATATAACCAATATATTATTTAAACATAATGAGTTCTGCTAAAACTATTGAACCTATCCTTGATGTTACGGATGATCGTTTCGTAATGTTTCCACTGCAATATAGTGATGTTTGGGATTTATATAAAAAACAAGTCGATTGTTTTTGGCGCGCCGAAGAGGTAGACTTATCGAAAGATTTGGGGGATTGGGAGAAATTAAAACCCGATGAAAAAAAATTTATTTCTATGGTTCTAGCATTCTTTGCTGCGTCGGATGGCATTGTATTGGAGAATTTGGCGTTGCGTTTTATGGGAGATGTACAAATTGCCGAAGCGCGCAGTTTTTACGGGTTTCAAATTGCCATGGAAAACATTCATTCTGAAATGTATAGTTTACTGATTGATACTTATATTAAAGATAGTGTTGAAAAAGACCACCTGTTTCACGCAACTAGCAATTTTCCATGTATTATGAAGAAGGCAGATTGGGCCAAAAAGTGGATTGAAGACAAACGATCATCTTTTGGAGCTCGTCTTGTTGCGTTTGCTGCGATTGAAGGCATTTTCTTCTCGTCTTCTTTTGCGTCTATTTATTGGATCAAAAAACGAGGGATTATGCCAGGATTAACATTTTCAAATGAATTAATTTCACGTGATGAAGCACTTCATACCGAATTTGCTATTTTACTATACAAAAAACTTCAATCAAAATTGTCTAAAAAACGCATTCATGAAATTATCAAAGAAGCAGTCGAAATTGAAAAGGAATTTATTTGTGAAGCAATTCCTTGCCGCATGATTGGTATGAACGCGACTTTAATGACTCAATATATTGAATTTGTTGCGGATCGTTTATGTCTTCAATTGGGGTACGATAAAATATACAATTCGCAAAATCCATTTGATTTTATGGAACTAATTAGTGTCGAGTCCAAAGTCAATTTTTTTGAACGTACCAATTCAGAATATGCTTTAGCAAATAAGAAAATCGACGGCGATGAATTCGAATTAAACTGTGATTTTTAGATCCTTACGAATTTAAATAAAACCCAAAAAGTACATAAAATTGATACTCCTTTTTCACATGAAGGTAGTAGTATCAATCAATCAACTTGAAAAAGAACTTTATACAATATGTCAGCATTCTCTCTATACATCCCTAGCGTGTACGCCAACATCACTGCTCCCATGATTTCGGAGACATTTCATCGCATGAACGTCGGACGTGTCAAGCATGTGGAACTTGTTTCTCAGAACGCCAAGAATGGTCCTCGTCAAAACAAGGCGTACGTGTTCTTTGAGGCGCTATACCAGTCGGATTTTGCAATGAACATTCATAACAATATCTCTAACAACGTCAGCACAAAGTTGCCATATGGACGTAGCGAGCACGTGTTTTGGGTGCTTCTGAACTCGAATCGCCAATACGATGGTTCCAGCAACAACGGTGAATATGTGGAACCCGACTTCACCGAGGAGGAAATTGCCTTCATGGAGCAGGAACTTGAGAGACAGGAACACGAAGGTGATGTTTCAATGGTAAGTGCCGATTACGCCAATACTTTGGAGAAGGATATTTGTAATTTGCGCTACGCGAATGCGCAACTCCATACCAATTACATGCGTGTTTTCAACAATGTTCTGGTCTTGAACGACAAGATGAATAAGTGGACAGAATTGGGTATGAACAATCAGGGCACACGTTTGTGTAACGCGATTCAGCGCGAAAATAGAAGAGAAGACGGAGAGGAAGACGAGGAAATTCCAGTAGCAGTAGTAAATTAAAAAATTTTGTTTTGTAACCTTTTAACTAAATAACCCTTTTTTTATTTAACATTAAAATCTCATTTATATTATATAATGAGTGAACACATAGATTCATTGCCTGTCTTCCCACCAGAGTCTAGACCAGTAGATACTTCTACTTTACCTCCAGTTCCACCCACTTTAACCGAGGAAAAATTGGATCTACATAACGAAGTCATTGAATCTTTCCAAGAACATCAACAAAACGTTATGGATGAATCCTCTCGTTTATTAAATGAAGTTCATGAATCTGATAAACTAATAGATGAACAACAGCAGGCATTGGAACTTCCTCCTATAGCAGATGAACCAATCGAACAATCAAATCCAAGTGATTTAGTAGAAGATGTAAAAACATTGTCATCGCTTGTTGCCCTTGTTCTCGCAAAAGAACCCACTGAAAGCCAATCACTTTCTATTCCTTCTGAAGTCAAAAATATTTTATACGAATTGTTGTCTATGGGCGATTTTTATGATGATGTGGAACAATTATTGAAAGACATTGTCCGTGACGATAAAATAGATGCTCAAGATGTTCCCAAACTCATGGTCTTAATCGTGCGTTTATATGAAATATTACGATCTACTACTATTATATTTGATGCAGAACTTTGTGGTGCTGTATTGAAAATATTGTTTCGTTTAGCAATTGATGAACAATTAATTCCGATTAGTAATGAAGATATACATTTATTAAACTGTTTGTTTGATATTGCTGACACAAGTGTTCGTTTATTAGCAATGCAAACTACAAATAAAAAACGCAAAGGAATTCTTCATAGTATTGCCAAATTATTCAATGGATGTAAATAATTCGTTTGAGCAATATATATAAATAAACAATCGTTATATATATTATTATGCCTGTTATTACTAAGATTGCTAATTCACAAGTTCTTTCTCAACTACTTCAACAAAACAATGGTCTTATTTTAATTAAATTAGGTGCTACGTGGTGTGGACCATGTAAGAAAATAGAACCATTGGTAATGAGTTGGTTACAAAAGATGCCCGAACAAGTACAAATCGCACTAATTGATATTGATGAAAATGTTGATTTGTATGGATTTTACAAAAAAAAACGCATAGTAAATGGCGTTCCAACCATTTTGGCATATTATCCTGATAGTGAACAATATTTTCCCGACGATATGACTAGTGGCAGTGACATTAAAACTACAAATGATTTTTTTATTAGGTGTGTTGAGCATTTACAAAATACACAATGAATGTTGCTTAAATTGGTTCCATTTTTCACTGTTTTGCGGATGACGTTTGATAAATAAATCTACTATTTCGATATTAAAGTCATCCAATGAGTCATTTAGTGTTTTGTCTAACAAATGAAAGATTGGACTTATATGAAACATATATAAATGACGATATGCTTCATAATTATATACATAGTGGAATGTGTAGTATGTATATCCATACCATTGATGAAAACATTTTTTATATTCTCCTCCTTGAAATTTCTTCAATAAAACATGAATAGCGGGAGGCAATTGTTGTTCTAACTGAAAATCTTGAATATTTGGATTTTTAAAGCAAATATAGTTACATATCATAAGTTGTTCCGGATGTATTTTTATACTTACTGTATTCATCAGCATATTTATTAATTGATCAACATTTTGTAAAGTGATTACGTAATCAAATAGGAAAATGTTCATTTGTGGAAAATCTTTGCTTATAAGCAACAGACGTTGTTGATTTTGTAGTAATGATTTGCTGTCATGAAAATCATCAATTATGATCAACAGAGTATTTTTTTCACAAGACAATGAATATGTAAAATTGGGGATCATTTGATTCAATGCGTTTGAATATTGTGTTTTTTTTGGACATTGAAAATGAACAGTTTGTTCATTGTATTTACTTCCGAGTGAAACATATACATAATGACAATCGTATGTTTCTAAATATTCTTTTATATTTTCAGCAAATGATGCTAAGTCTTTTATTGTATTCATATTATGCGTATTGTCATAATATGAAGTACTGTACTATATATCAATTTTATTTCTGTTTGGTTCTCTTTTTTTTTGAACGTCTATTTGATTTACGACCCTTTTTTGTTTTCCCACCCTTTTTCTCGTTTTCTTCTGGTTCCTTAATTTTTTCTGGTTCCTTATTTTCTTCTGGTTCCTTAATTTCTTCTGGTTCCTTAATTTCTTCTGGTTCCTTATTTTCTTCTGGTTCCTTATTTTCTTCTGGTTCCTTATTTTCTTCTGGTTCTACATTTTCTTCTGGTTCTACATTTTCTTCTTCTTCTTCGTTTACATTGTCTACTAAACTACCCAGCATTGTCTCTTCGTTTTCATCTTCGTTTTCATCTTCGTTTTCTTCTTCGTTTTCTTCTTCGTCACGAGGACTTGTAGAATAATCCATATATGTAACATAGGTAAACGAACCAATCATTGCTGTAACTATCCCCATAAATGCGTACGGTACATCGTATTTTCCCGTAGAAATCAAATAATTTAAAGTGTTGCTTTGTTTGATATATTCAATTGGATTAAAATTAAATAATTTTTTAATTCCGCTGACTGGATCGGCAATTCCACTTCCTGTATTGCTCATTATATTACATAATTAATACATTAAAAATCAACCAGGGCGCCTAAATGATTATTATTAATAAATATATAAAGGTTTTAAAATATTACATAAATAAGATGTATTCTTTTTTACTTTTATTCACCCTTATTTGTTCGGTTTCTTCATGGAAAACTGAGAAAACGTATTGTAATATTATCGTAAATGATTTATTACAAAATACATATGAACCCGTGTTAAGTGAAGAATGGAATTATCATTCTTTACAATCCCAAATGCGGAAAAATGTTTTATGTGGAATTATTTATTTACACGACAATAAGATGATTATAGTGGACAACGAGTCGCCTAGAAATATAACCTTACATAACATGCACTTAGTAAAAACAACTCCTGAATTAGCAAACAGTGTTATTCAGAAATTACAAGACAATTATATCGACTTTTACATTGAAGATTATTATCCTCGTTCATCGTGGTTAATTTGGTCAACTTCTTTCTTTTTAAAATTTCTCTATTATTATTCGATATACTTTATACTTCGTTCTAGTTTACGATTATTATGGATTATTCGTACACTTCATATTGAGCAAATATACAATAGCGAAAACGAAAAAGAGGACAAAATAATATTCAGCGATGTTGCTGGATGTAATGAAGCAAAATTCGAATTACAAGAAGTAGTTGATTTTCTAAAACATCCGGAAAAATTTAAAGAAGCGGGGGCAAAAATACCCGCAGGAGTGCTATTAGAAGGACCACCTGGAACCGGTAAAACTATGTTGGCAAAAGCAACATCAAATGAAGCCGGAGTTAGTTTTATTTATGCTAATGGATCTCAATTTATTGAAATGTATGTTGGTGTGGGTGCTTCAAGGGTGCGAAAATTATTCGAACAAGCAAAAGCAAATAAACCATGTATTGTATTTATTGATGAAATTGATGCGGTTGGTCGGTCTAGGACAAGTGGATTTGAAAGCAATAGTGAACAAGACCAAACTATAAATCAATTGCTCACGAATATGGATGGTTTCGATAAAAACGACGGAATCATTGTCATGGGAGCAACAAATCGCGCGGATATGTTGGATTCTGCTCTTACGCGAAAAGGACGATTTGACCGAAAAATTACAGTTGGATTACCCGACAAAGAGGGTCGACAAGAAATATTAGATGTTCATTTGGATGATAAGAATGTAGAAAAAAATTTAAAATTGGATTCTATATATGAACTTACAAGTGGTTTCTCAGGTGCTGATCTGGCAAATTTAGTAAATGAAGCGTGTATATTGTCTGTGCGTTATAAATTGCCCAATATTACAGAAAAGTGTTTTGTAGATGCGTTTGAGAAAACCACCATTGGTCTACCCAAACAAACTGACAGACGACCCAAAGAAAATATTAAAATGGTGGCTTATCATGAAGCGGGACACACAATTGGAGCACTTTTTTTCAAAGATATTTTTGATGTACGTCGAGTCACAATTAATGCCAATAATAGTGGTGCTGGTGGTTACACTTTATTTACACCAAAAGAAGAGGTTGTTCAATTTCCGACAAAACGTTATATGTTGGCCAATATTATTGTTTGTTTGGGGGGTCGCGCTGCCGAAATGTTTTTATATAAAACACAACAAAAAGACCAAAGTGTAGATGAACTGGTTTTTCCGGATATTGATGATTTAAATGTGACAATCGGAGCATCAAATGATTTGAAGCAAGCACATTCTTTGGCGCGCAATTATATAACCACTTATGGATTAGGCAATAATGTTGGACTATATGATTCAGATGATTCCCGTCAATTTCATACCAAAATGTCTGATTATACCAAAAAACGTATTGATAAAGAAATTGAATCTATTATTGACAAATCCTTGGAATCCATGTTGCGTATTTTAGAAGTGAATAAAGATCAATTGGATAGTATTTCAGAATTATTGATCAATTATAAAACCATCGACGAAACTATGTTACATGAAAAAATCCAAATAACATATGAGTTTGATTAGCGTTTACGTTTTGTTTTCCTCTTTTTTCTTTTCCTTCCACCCTTCTTCGTTGGACTTTTACTTGATGAAGACTTTGGTGAACTTTTACTACTAATATTTTCTTGTAATGGACAATTGTTTTCAAAATCATAACTTTCTGGAGTAAGTTTTTTGATATAATCTGTGATTTTACCATGTTCGCCACATATATCTTTTCCACCAATATATTTCACAAAAACGCGCAAACATAAAACAACATCCATTATCGCATCATGTAACGCTTCTCCATTTGGTTCATAACCAAAATAATGTTTGTATGTTTCTGATAATTTGGGAAATTTATAATAATTCTTTGGTGGATCTCCCTTTGATTTTAAATATAGGTCTAGATTTCTTTGCTTTTCCGATTGTAGTTTACACACTTTAATGTTGTCTCTCATTGTACAAGTCCATTTTGAATTTTTAGTAAATGTCTCAAATAATGCTAAACCGCGCGTTTTCAATTCTTCATTTTCTAATTGTTTTAATTCATGTATTAATACATTTTTATCAAAATCTACATTGTGAGCAACGACGTGATCGCATCTTTCTACGTCATTCAAAAAGTGTTCAAGTGCATTTTCCATAGTAAGTTTTTTTCCAGGACTAGCTCTTTTTATTTGATCTTTACTAATACCATGAACTTTAGCTGCTCCTTCACTAATTTCAATAGAATCGTCTATATCAATCAATTTGTCAACTATTTTTGTTTTTTTTGGATCTGATGTATCATAATAGATATATCCCAATTGAATTACACGAGGCATAATTGCTCTTTTTTTCCCACTTTTATCTTCTACATAATTAATTTTATCGGTTGTTTCTGTATCAAACACTACGCATGAAAAATCTTTGGAAGTCATATATATTAATATTTAGATTTTATAGTATATCTGGACGTTCTTTATGAATTATATATCCGACACCAACAAGGGAAATAATAAACACAATATATAGAATAAGTATAAGCATATACAGTAACAATTTATAAATAATAATAACAATATTATCATTTATTTCCTATAATTATGCTTCTATTTTTTTCTTGATTTTTTTCTTAATGTTTTTCTCGATTTTTTGCCACCATATCCAGGAGGTGGATAATCAGGAGATGATGGTGGATAATATGGTCTTGTAGGAGGAGATTCGGGTAAAGGAAGACCCCTCGATAATATATTTCTAGAAATTTGATCTCGGTGTAGTTGTGAATCACCCTGATAATATCTATTCCTTGCTTCCATTTCTTCTCTTGCTTCCATTTCTTCTCTTGCTTCTCTTTCATCTCGTTGTTGTGGTGTTTCACGTGCAATCTCTCTTCTTCTTCGCGCCAAATAATTTCGTCTTTCTCTTGTTAATTCATGTCGTCTTTCTTCCGCCGTCATATTCATCAGTCGTTCTCGTCTTTCTTCCCTAGACCTAGGACTATCCGATATTATAAGTCGACGACGGCGAGGCAATGGATTAATATCGGATTTACAAGATTGTGTGATCTCCGCGCGACAAATTGGACATGGAACATCTCTATTGTTTTTACTGCTGCAAAGTGGCATTAAACAATGTTTATGAAATTTATGCTTACATCGTAATTTAGGTATATCATCCCCTTCTTCAAATTCGTCAAGACATATAGCACACACTTCTTCTTCTTCTTCTTCTTCTTTTACCGGTTTTGTTTCTTTAGTAATTGGTGTAGTATATTTTCCATCTGATTTACTTATTATTTTTACACCTCCTTTTTTTAAACGCGTTTTTCTAAACTTTGTAGACTTTCTATATTTTCGCGTTGTCATTACTACTATATATTTATCGCAAGATATTGTTTCCATACATTTGGGGATATAAAATGATTCATAAACGAATGAAACATTTTAAAGAAGAATAAAAAATATCATAATATAATAATGATAGAAATTGTTTTAGTTACTATAATCGGACTTGTAGAGTTAGTAGGTGATGTATTATTTAAGAAATGGGCGGATGGTAAATTCGAATTTAATAGGAATCTGGGTATTGGAATATTATCTTATATAATAATCGCTATACTTTACGCAATTTCATTGAGACATGGAATGTTAAGTATTGTAAATGCTATGTGGCAAGGCATTAGTTTATTGTGTACTTTTTTATTAGCTGTCTTATATTTTAAAGAACGTCCTACTATCAAACAACTTCTATGTATTGGATTAATATTTATCGGGACAGTTGGTCTAATTATTGTATAATTATTATCTAATTACATATTTAATTTATAGTAGACAATTTTATCATGATTAACACATTAAACTTTTTTGGGGGATATAAAGTCATTCATAAACTAATGAAATATTTGAAAGAAGAATAAAAACAAAATCTATTATTATTATAATGACAAGTCGTAAAAATAATAGCAAATGCGGCGGAACTAAAAAAAAACGTACTAATAGTACTAAATCAGACAAAAAAATGTTAGATGAATTTAGTCATTTATTTGTAACCTATATTAACCAAATTTTCGGAGATCGTACTTTAAGAACCATTATTTATGAAGAATTTGGCGAACAGAAACATAATAAATATTTACGATTTGGTCTTGTTGCTTTCCATCGTTATGAAGATCCATCCGATGAATGGGTAGACGCAAACGAAAACAAAAGTGTCTTAAAGAGAGATGCTTCTTATTATGACGATAAAACAGATCAGGTCACATTAGAAGATAGTGATGCGAATCATCACGTATTATATGATACAAAAAACAAAAAATATGTTGACAGTATCAATACAGAAGGCATGAAATATCAAGATCAAGAACGTGACGAAAATGATTCTTTATGTCAGAGTTATACGTTAATGTTTTTCTTTGACTATGAAATGGACAATGATCCGGTACAAAAACAAATGCAAATTATTGGCATGTATGATATGTTATTAAAACGAAAGTCCTTTTTAAAGAAAATGAAAAAGGAAATGTTTTATAAAAAAGACCAAGAACACGAACATTGGGAAGACGAAGATGGAAATATTTTACCTACACAAAACGAAACAGATTTTAAATATATACTTCATCGCATTAACGACACTTTGAGATTATGGGAAGATTATGGTTATTGGCATTTTGTTGGAAAAGGCAACAAAAAAAATGTAAAATATGACATAGATGACTATGGTTTAGAAGGTGATAGTGATTATGAAGATGAAGATGAGGAGGAAGATGAAGAAGATTAAATCAATAAATATTCATAAATATTCATTGATAATAAACAAATTAGTGAATCATAGTATATTGACGTTCTTCCACAGCACGTCTTTTCATTTCATCACGCGCCAAAGCAATATTATATTGTTTGCCCCACTTTTCCTTTGTTTCGTTCGAAATGACTGAACTAAAATGACGCTCATATTGCTCGGGACTGTCGTAAAATAGTTTGCGCGGTTCAGGTCCAATACCGTTTACAGAAAGGGATACTCTGAAAAATAAATCTTCATCAACACTACCCACTTTGTATATGGGCTTACCCATGTAATCACTTTCAAAATATCCCGTTGCCGCATTACGTATGGTTGCACCGCGATGATACGATGTACTAAAACCGGTAATATTGGGGTTTTTTGTACCCGTTTTGTTTTTACCCGTTTTCAATTTAAAAAAACCTTTGTCATTGCTGTGTAGTTCACTAAATTGGGTCTTAATTTTTGTTTTTTCTCCATCGCGTGTATGTGAAATAGTTGAAACACTTTCATTATCGGCAACGGACATAGTGTCATTTAGTTCAGTTTCGCGCCAATAATCGGGTTGTCCGGAATCAACTTGAATAAACGACTTATCGTTCATTTGTTCATATTCATTTTCGAGTTTTTCTGCGTTAAACATTTAAGTAAAGACGTAAAAACTATATGCTATATGCTTTGTCTGTAAGTTACATTCGCGATAGAACTTTATATTGTTTCATTTATAATATTAAAAACTAGCAACTATTTATAGTAGTATGTCGGAACAATATATTCAATCGCAATATTTAATGAATCAAATTACAAATGATTTCTTTAAAGATAAAGATAATTCCATGGTATTTAAACGATTCTCTAAACATGACGATTATATAATAAATAGTGATCAAGAGAGTGATAGTTCCGATGATGAATCAAAACAAGTCCAAGAAGAACATTATAGTTATTTAGATGAAAATAAAGAAGAATTAAGCACGATATTTGATGTATGTGACAATGAAGTCGATATATTAAAGAAATATACAGTCTATGTTTGTGGATATTCAATACAACAATATAATGAAATGCCTTATGTTCAATATCTATTTGTCCAAGAAAATGGGAATTATGACCTTCCATACTTTACCTTTCAGTGTTCTACTAACATTTCAGTCGACGAGTCGGAAGAAATGTCTCCAAAACAAGTGGTTTTTCAAAACGAATGTATGAAACATATTTTGAAATTTATCGAACCTTTAGAAGAAACGAATGATGAGTCTGTTCCCTTTCATCCACAATTTCAAGGGTTCATTCAAAGTGATGTCCAAGAAGATACAATTTACGCTTTCATGAATATTGACCACTTCCACGCAAATAAGGGTGTGTTTGGTGTTATGGATGAAATTGTTAATAAACATAGTATATTAAATATTCCCATCTCAGCACATGTATTCCAACTATTTTATAATTATCCTAGTCTGATTCATATTAAAAATCAATGGGGTAATCAAGTCGAATTACCCAATTTATTATACAAATGTATATTTGAGGATAATGATTATAAAAATGTCCAAGAAACAAATGAAGATATTATTTCTATTATTGATGATCGTATTGAACACCCCATTTTAGGAAATAGCTTTATTTTTTCTTGTGAACCAATTGATGAATCGAACAATTCTTCCATTAAACGGTATTTAGGGTTTTTATCAGATCCACTATATTTAACGAAATCATTGGATTCTTTTGAAAGCGACGAGTCATTTGCTTTGGGTTCTGTCATTCCTTCTATTGTTGATTATAGTAAATCCTTTTTTTCAAAAAAAGACGACGAATCAAAGGATGAACAAGAAGAAACCGAAGATGATAATAAAGAAGAAGAACCCGAAGATGATGAAAAAGAAGAAGAAACCGAAGATGATGAAAAAGAAGAAGAAACCGAAGATGATAAAGAAGATGAAACCGAAGATGATGATAAAGAAGAAGAAACCGAAGATGATGAAAAAGAAGAAGAAACCGAAGATGATAAAGAAGATGATGAAACCGAAGATGAAACCGAAGATGAAACCGAAGATGATAAAGAAGATGAAACCGAAGATGAAACCGAAGATGAAACCGAAGATGAAACCGAAGATGAAACCGAAGATGAAACCGAAGATGAAACCGAAGATGAAAAAGTTATATTATCAAAAACTGAACAAAAAGAATATTTATTAGATTTAATGGAACAACATAGCGGGTGTGTATTCTTCCCTATTAAACAAAATAGCAAAACTATTTCAGCATGGTCTATACGAAATAGCAACTATTTTACAGAATTATAAAATCATTTTATAATATAAATGGAAAATGCTAATAAAGCACAACAATTAGTAACAAAAAATATGGGAAAAGGATTACAAAATACAACTAAACTTGCCGGTGCTACAAAAAATAAACTCAAAATGTTACTAGGAGATTTTGATCTAGGAGTATTTGGAAATATTTTGATTTCTTTGGTAATCATCTATATTTTATACAAAGCATGTTGGGCTTATTTGAATAGTTTTAATTATAATACTCAGATGGACTTTATTAAACAATCGTTTTATTATTGGGCATGCATTTTAGCAATTATGGTTGCGTATGCGGCTCTAAGTAGAAGAAAATAAATAATTATTTTGAATTATACAATTATTTATTAATGATGTTTGCGACTCTTATTACGTTTTCTTTTAGAACGTTTTTTTGTTTTATAACGACGTTTTTTGCCGATTTTTCGTCCACCTTTTAATCCACATATTTCTTCTGATACTGGTTCCACACTTCCTGATTTCCCACACAAGGAATGAGTTTTAAATTTATTTTCTGCTTCTTCTGCCGTTTTTTTTTCAATAGGTACGCCTTCTTTTAAATCAAATTCTGATATTGCTTCTGCGATGCTTTTATTTTCCAAATTTTTATCTTTTGTAGTAATAAAATGCCAACTATTTGAATTACGAATTGGTCCGATTAATGGGTCTTTTTTGAGTTCGTCCAAATCAAACAGAACCTTTTTGTCACCGATATTTATTGGGAAACTCTTCAAATAGTCACGCATAATATGAGAATGTGTAACAATATGAACTTTATTTTTCTGATGATGTTGTTTATAATAATTTGAATCACTATTATACCAATCCATAAATTCTTTTAAATTTCCAGTTTTTGTAAATTCAGGACCATTATTTGGACCAGCACTATCTTCTATGCCACAGAAAGAACTTAATTTATATGGTTCGTTTCCATTTTTTTCATATTTAATTTCTTGTGCTTTATCTGCCCCTTTTTTTGGCGGCAATGTTAAAACAATAGTATTTGGTAAATTTCTATACCATGTCATTCGTTTGTCTTCAGGAAATAGTTCATCTATACCACTGTTAGTTGTACAATAAATATGTAACTCATTTAAGAATTTTCGAAATTTAGATGCCATATGTGCGATTGGTTTTGGAAAATTACCCGTTTCTAGTTGTCCATGAAACTCTTTCAAATAAGGACTTACATATAAATTCAATTTGTCAACTGGAGTCAAATTGGTTCCATATAACAAGACCGCAGTAATCCATGTCCTGTATAAATTCGATACATATACATGATCGAAATTAAAATACGATTTTTGGCCTTCTTGTTGAGCATATTTAATTGTTTCAAATATGCCGTATACAGTTGCTCCGGGTTCAAAATCTTTACCAACTTCGACCCTACCAAAAGTCAGTTTACTTATAAATTGTCCATGTTTTCCCATATCAATATTATTACAACTCAATACGTGACGTGTAAACTGAAAATTTGTTTCTGTATGTTCAATAGTTTTTTTAGAATCGTCTTCATCAGGTTTATTCGTTTCTATAAGTGCGTTTTCAAATACATGTCGTTTTTCATCAACAGTACCTGGTGGTATTACGTTTGTGTCATCATATGGTGTTTCACCACCAATATGATGTTTATCCCCACCTCTTTTCTTTATTTTTCTACTATATTTTTTCACCATTCTATAAAATAATACTATATATTTTTTAAATATGATCGCAAACAAATTTTTCTACTTTTGGTGCTTCACCATATATATAATCCTTCTTATGTGGACAAACAGACAGTTGTTTTAATGTAGTAATCGGATTACCAACCACAGTATCATCAATATCAACATAATTATGTTTGTATTTGAGTAAACGCAAATTGCTAAACGCAGGTTCTAAATCACGTTGATACAATTCGGCAATAGAAATTAATAGTTTTCGATTCCCTGTTTTGGCATATTCATCTTTTAATAAATCAAGAGATTCCATAATTTGATATATTTGATCGCGTTTTCTGAATATTTGTTGTTTATTTTCAATATTATTGTATATTTCATCATAGTCGTTTTCAACTTCTTTATATAATTTACTTGTTTCTTGAAAACGCTCCAAATTTTCGTCGAAATGTTTACTTGCGGTTTGATCGGAAATGTATTTAAATATAGAATCCATCTTGGATACAATCATTTTTTGTTTGTCATCTTGTATTTCGTCTAAATATATGTTTAATAAATCATAAATACTATAAAATTCTCCTTTATATAACTTGATGTTCAAGTCACATGGTTTCACAGTATCCCCGCATGAAGCAATATATCGATTATCCACTAATCTAAAATGGGTATTTACATTGCGTTTACAATGAATACATGGTGCCTTTACTCCTTGTATACGACGTTTAGAATCTTTTTTGGAACTACCTTTATCGTATGCTTGACGCTTTAGTTTACGCAGTTTTGTTTCGTATTGCGTTTTCAATTTAAAATAACTATTCACACCTTCCAAATAATCCAATTTCTTCTTGAATTTTTGAACACTTTCTTCGTCGTTATTTTCTTCAATCTGTATGAATGGATTATTTTCCATTTCTAATTTGCTAATAGAAGACGGAACATTTTGTAATACTAAAACGGGATTATTGGAACAAATTAATTCTCGTAATTTGTAAGAATTTGCTAAATTGAGTTCTCGGAGTTGATTATTTTCACATTCCAATATTTCTAGCGTTTCGGGCAAATTTTTTAATTCAATTAATTCATTATTGGAAATATTAAGAACCTTTAATTTAGGAAGAGAACCGCAATCAAATTTAGTAATTTCATTGTTGTTGATTGAAAGAGTATCCAAAGAAACGGGTAAATTTTCCAATTGAACAAGCATTTGATTGTTACAATGAATTGTTTCTACACTATCGGGAATATTCAATAAATTTGTAATTTGACCCTCCTTTTCCACAAAAATAGATTTCACATTTTTAAACCCGCGATCTTGTAAAATAGAAAAATCAATATTCCCGGACAACACTTGGGAAATCCGGATTTCTTGGACATCCACACTGTTTAATTGATTTAATAAACCAATAAATAGTGTTTGACCATTATTTTCTTCAAGTAGTTGTTCTCTTAAATCAGAATTATTCATTTTATAATAGATTATAAAATAAAGAAATATTATAAATTTCCTATCGGTGACGTCATAAGATTTTTTTGCTGAGCTTGATAAAATCGAATTCGGTCTAATACATGTTGTTGGTCTTTATACAGTTTCTGTTGAACTTCATAAGCACTTGGTTTTCCTTTATACCGATAATATAAAAATATTCCAATAACTAAAAATAAACATACTAAAACTCCACCGTTTAAAAATATGGAATATGTTTTAGTTCTAGTTTCATGACAAGATTTCAAATTAGATTGTAAATGTTCCATAAAATTACTTTCAATCAACTGTGGATAGTCCATTATATGATTCTTTTGAAAAAAATTGCGCCCATATAACTATTTTTACAGAAAACATGAGTTTACAATATCTTTCGTTTATGTATATAGATGTCGGAAGATCATAGTCATAATGAATCAAAATCAAAACCAAAATATTTGATGACATTACTTTTACTATGTATTGGATTTAGTGTACCTCTTGGACTTTGGTTTAGCGTTGTATATGATTCGGAAGGAGGGTTTGGAAATTCGATGTTAATCTATTTGGGCGCATATATTATCGGTTTCATTGCAACCTTATTATATTATCGAATGGCAGTCCAAGACGATACTGAAGCAAAAATAGATAAAATTTCAAAATCCAAGGTTTCTTCAATTGCGGGAAGTACATTTGCTGCCTTTTTGGTTTTATTAATCACCGTTGTAATTTTAGCAATTAATCCAGATTTAATCACTATATTCGAAAACTCAATTGGTATATGGGTTATAGGAATTTTAGGATATAGTGATTTTATTAATGAAATATTTAAAAGTTCCATTTTTGGAAAATTGCGCGAATCATCTGACGCGACTATATTTAATCAGAACTTTTTATTAACTCAATTCAATGAAAAAAATATAGAAGAATTCGTCAAATTTTTCAAAGAAGATTGTGGAAAACAGGAACAATCCACTCCAGGAATGGACTTTCCGTTTGATTTTTATCCAGTATTTGAAAACGAAGGACAATTGTCAAAATTACAAAGTTTGGTAAAAATGAAAAAATTAGTCGGTTACTTTTCTTGGATTTATTTGACAAGTGTCATTAGTTTATTAGTAAGTTTAATTGGTGTAACAATGAAAACAATGTAATTAAATATTTGAATATTTCAATATGATATGAGAATTGAAATGTTCATCGGTTTACATTTTCAAATAAAACAAAACTGCTAAATACGAAAAAATTGCCAAACTAATTGCGACTGCCCAAATAGGAACAACCGTTTTATTCTGAAATCCTACACCAAATTGACGAAATTCTCCATCTTTACCATAAGCAAAACTGGGTTTACATGCGTGAAATGATGTGAACAAAATTAAGAATAATGCGATCGCATAATTGGTTTTATATAATCTTACAACGGATCTTTCAAACATAATATTTTGTATATACATGATTTACAAAATTTTATAATGATTTGACTTAGTTTTCTCTAAAGTCATTGTCTATATCTTCTTCGTAATACGCGCCATCTGCGTCATCACCCATGAAATTACGAATATCATTTGCCTCTTCTTCATAAAAGTCGTCTATTTCTTGATTATCTTGTTGTTCTAAATCTTGAACCGACACTTGAATTACACTATCTTCTATGTCAATATTTTCTGGATTTGCCATTTGATCAAATAATTGGTTGCGTTCTTCTACATAGCGCGCCTTGTCATAATTAACTAATCCTTTTTTTAACCCAACGTTCCATCGTCCCAATTTCAATATTTTCTTCGTATCTTCGACACGACGTTCGTCATCGTCCATGTTTTTCAAGAAATCGGTAATCATTTTCTTTTCGTTTAACCTGGATCGTGTAATGCGTTTTTGAATATCGCCATATTTCAAATCGACGGTTTTCTTGTTGTTCATTTCCATATTGATAAGAGTGAGCAATAACTCTCCAATCCTGGTTTTGAGTTGTTCATGTTGACCTGCAACAATTTGAACTTCTTCTAAATCATCGGCATATTGTTCTTGGACTTCATTTAAATCTTCTTCGTTTGATGTACCAATAATTGCGTTCGATCGTTCATTTTGTATATCTTCGCGACGTATCGTTTTACTTGTAATAAAATCAACTTGTAATAATTCGTCGTTATCTGCTGCTTTAATATATTCGTATAATGTGGAATAATACACATAACTATAAATCATATACAAAGTGCGTTTTGTAAACAAAGAATGATATGATAAAGCAGGTTGTTCATCTTTTGGTGGTACATGAATCGGTAAAAACGCAGGAATAAGGTTTAAAAAGGTACTCAAATGCGTCAATGATTCTTGGACATGTTGTAATACATTTTTCAATGACCGATCATTTTTAAAACCGTTTAATCCTTCATAAGAATCGGCAATGAATTTTGAAATATCTTGTTCGTGGAAATTAACGAAATTCCAATGTTTATGGACTTTACTACTATGATCATGATTATTCATAATTATTTCAGGATAAACGCGAGAAATCGAAAATACAGATTCGCGTATAAATTGAGTAACGTTATACATCGACGTTTCATCTTTCTGTGTTAATCCTTTACCGTATTCGTAGGTTTCGTCCATATTCCAAATATGGACATTTGCTAATTGTTCTTCCAATTTTTTCTTTTTTGAACGAGGCATTTTGGCGTGACTACCTACAAATTCGACAATACGTTCCAATAAGTTAGTATTTGCGTGAGACAACCAATTGTTTAGTTTATATGTTTCTTCACTGTCTTCCGCAATCATTGATTTCGGATTGTATTTATTTAGTACTCCATTCATAAGATCGCAGAATTTACTACATAGCGGAATATCATCGTCATCATTGTTTTGTTCTTGGACATATTGAAATAGGTCTTGAATTGCCGAAACATCATTTCCTTTTTGTCTTACTGTATTGTTAGTTATAATATTACGTTTATTGACAATATCCATTAATTGAAGCAAGTTTTGATTGGAGAATTTTTTCCCATTTTCTTTCAAAAAATTAATTTTATCCGTTAAGGATACTCTTGGATTATATTCGGTAAGTTTTTCGGGGAAAAGTGCTCGTATTTCCATGGGAATGGGCGCCTGTGTATCTAAATTACAATAGCGTATGAATGCCAGATACACATTTTTCTCAAAATGATCTTGTTGTAAACCCATATCATATGTTAATCCACTTTTTCTTGGATCGAATAAAAAGGGAGCAACAGTGCGTTGCTTTACATCATTAATTATTTGTTCCCATCCACGAATCATCCGATTGTATACCATGAGTTCTTTGTTATTATCTTCAAAATAACTCAGACATGTGTTGGTTTTCTTATCATTACAACACGCATTTTCCGTAAAAAAGATATTGGACGCAGTTTTTAATAACAATCCTTTCGACCGAACAATTTTATTAATATTTTCCACGATGGCAAAACTAAATTGCGTTATTTTTGATTTAAACATTGCGATTTGTATACGTTGTTTATTATTACCGGTTTTCTGCATTTCGTCTAATTCGTTTTTGTAATCACTTGGTAAACCCTTGAGAGTTTTAGTGATTTCAAATGGTATTACGGGTGGGAGAAATTGAACCCATTGTTGAATAGAATATTCGTTTGGAATATCTAAGTCGGGATGCTCTAATAAATATTCATCTTTCTTAACATACGCATTTATGATGTCATTGCGAGGCAAAATTGCCTGTTTTATAATTTGTATCATGTTTTGTTTCAATATTTCAATTGGTAAAGGTTTTATCGAATTCCACGGTTTTGCGCTTTTCATTTTAATAGTTCCCAATATACAAACCATATAGTCTAATCCACTCGTATCTTCGATGGCACCCCCATGGTCAGGAAATCCACGAAATGATTGGACACAACCGGGGAATGTTTTTTGTGTTTTGAAAGGTGGTGTTTGTGTTTGAATACATACTAACAATACCGATGTAGTAATTAAAATGATCATTTTATTGCGATATATTTCGTAAGGTGGCAATTTTTGCGGAGGACTTTTGTCGAGCGCTTCTTTGGCATCTAATTTATATATTCGTTCGCTTTTTACATTAGAGGTTTCATTAATAAGTTCCAATGTCATACGTAAACATTCATCTTCTATCGTTTCAGATGAAATACCGATGTGACCACATAATGAACGAATTAGTTTGAATACCATCTCACTTTCAGGATTTTCAAAAACACGATCCGATATTTTTCGTTTTCGCTGTAACGCAGTAACGGTTACTTCTAATGCGTCTTTTTCAATAACGTCATTTGATACAATTTTTAACCCATGTTCATCGTAATTACTTTCGTCGACAAAATCGAGTTTTTGTAATACACAATTACATTCCTTATCATAAACAGAATCGCCGTCAACAATACCTTGTTTGCGAATAATGTCATTGAGTGTAGCCGAATAATCTTCATTGGATACAAATGCGCGGGCTAATTGAAACAGTGATTTGGGAAGTAATTTTACATTTGTTTCTGAACAATATAACCAATATTGATTGTCGCCTAATTCTTCAACCATGGGATCACGACAAAATTGTTCCGAAAATTGGACAATATCCTGTTGTTTCTTTGGAAAATCATCTTGTCCTAATATATTTTCCAATTGTTCTGCGTTTGGAGATTTTATGCGCGATATTTCCTTAATATATTTCCCCATTTCATGAGCAATAATATTATATTTATATAATTGGACTTCGCGAAGACGATTCATTTGTTTTAAATGCTTCATAGAAAGTTCGACACGTTCTTTCGTTTTTTCTTGAATTTGTTCGGAAGATTCAGCAAATCGTTGGTCGAATTCATCTAGAATTTTTTTCTTTTGATTTAATTTCATTGTTTTGGTGCTTCCGGGTAAATCGTCACATACATTTGTTTTACGATCTTTAAAACAAATTTTACTCATGTTACAAAAGAGTGTATTGTTATTAATGAACGCTTCTTCATCGACACTTTCGTCATGAACCCAATGATTACCCATACGCTTATAATAAGCAGTTTTTTTTAATATATCAGATTCTTTTAATAATTCCTCTTTTTCTAATTGCGTTAAATCTGATATTTTGGTTGCTTCTGGCAATTTTGGAACTATTTCTAATAAAGCATATTCACCCTCCCTGACCATTTTTTTACCTAGAACCATATTTTCAGCAACTTCAATCGCAATTTTGGGTGGATATTCATGTTTTTGAACGAGAACTTCTTCCAGAAATTCTTGGAATTCATCATTCCCAAATTTCTTTTTCTCATCCTTGTATTTGTCTAATAAATCGTACGGACTGTCATCAAATTCTTTGTCGTAAAACACTTCCTTTTCGCCATTGTCTTTTTGTAAATCTTTCAATGAACCATATTTCTTAGACATAATACGACGCGCACAATCATTGGCTTTGATTTTTTCAATATTTGACATATCATCATTTTCATCCAATTGTAATGAATCCATTAATGATTCTGGACTGATGAGAGAATTCATATATAATGCGATCATGTTACTGAATAATACAATGCCGTCTGATTTATACATTTTGGACAACCATTCGAAGGAATCTAATTTAACAGTATCCTTCTTATCGTGATTTATATGATAATATTCACTTATAACAGAGAACATATCTTTCTTTTCTTCTAATATTTTTTCCATAACATGGGGTAATACTTGCGATTTATAACCACGAATCGATTCTCTGTATTTTGTAAATTCATCCTTCTTTTCTGACATTTTTACTAAAAATTCTTTGCGTTGTTCTTTAATAAAATATCGAATTGCGTTATATTGACTATAATTCAAATCATCGTTATATATCAAAAAGGGTTCCAATTTGTTTACAAAACGCTGTGTTGCCAACATACCTGAAAAATGACTTTTGTCATAAAATTTCTCCATTAAACGAACAATATTTTGCGTGTCCGGAATGATTGACTGTGAAAATTTTTGGAATCGTTCAGGACGGTTTTCTAATGATTCACCTAACGAAAAGTGTTGTATTTCATTTTCAAATGAACCAGATAAAGCATTTTCCCAAACGTCTTTATCTAATTCTTTATTAAAATCATCAATGACATGATTATTAATAGTTAATTTCTTATTGAATATTTTGTATAAATACAAAAAGTTTTGCGAATATTGGGATTTTTGTAATATAGATGATCCAGGCAAATCTATATTCGAAAAATAAAATACAGGTTTTGGCAACATCATCATTGACTGAACATTTATCGATTCATTTGGAGTCATTTGATTTCTAATAAACACTTTACGTCCCGTCTTAGACATTTTTGGTTCCAAATAGTTATTTCCCAAATTATACTTTTGAATAACATATTGTTTGCGTAAATATTGTACATTGTTTTTATCATTTCCTATCACAGTACTATAAAAATTATCCAAATTTTGAACAATACTTTCGAGTGAACTTTGAATTTCCTTTGAAAACGTTAAACTTGGAAGATCGTTTGACGGAGATTCATATGGAACAAAAGACTGATTTATTTCTTGATTATATTTCACATACGCGCTTTCACTGCCACTTTGTAACCGATTTTTCAAATAATCTTCTTGTAAATCGGCATCTTTTGTAAGGACTTCTGTATTTTTATATTCACTTACATCTTCAAAAATTTGGTTATTTGGCATATACACCTTGCGTTTTAAAGAAACCACTGGCATTACCCATTTTAATTTTGTATCCAAATTAAAAATGTGTTCCGATAAAGGTTTATGACCAATACCGTGTAATTTCATACCGTATAAATTACCATTGTCGTCGAATTTTGAAAATTTATTACGTAATTCACGAAAACGTTGAATTAATAAATGAATATCATTTTTCACACGATCAGTACGATCTTTATTTGGTACTTGTGAAAGTAATACATTTAACATATCGTTTGTTTGCGTTTCGATTCCATAGCGTTTTTGTTGTTCCGACAATTCAATTTCTTGAACAAGTTCTCCAAGATCTTCTCCATATATAATTTCATTTGCTGAACGATACATACTAGTTAATTCTTGTTTTAACGTTTTGTCGCCTTCCACCGATTCGGGTACATTAATCAGCATTTCACCCGAAGGTAGGTATTCCATAGACGATGCTGGTTCATTTTCCATTTGTTGAATATCAAAGTCTGAATCATCGGGTATGCTTTCTTTAATGTTAATAAGGGACTCGATTTTGTCTAATGACGCCGGTTTTGTGCGTATTAATATTTGCTCAATTGGAATGTCCTTAGGAATGCCTTTGTATTGAAAATCAATATAAATAACACCTAAGTCGGGGTAAGTAGTAATTTCGATCATATCTTCTTCTAAATTGGTAATTTCACCAGTTATGATTGTAGGAACTTCGCCACCAAAATGAATATCCACCCATGTATTCGGTAATAACATGTGTTGTCTAGCATAACCTTTTTCTTCACTGCGACCTAATAAAGATATTTCAATAATACTTTCATCACGAATATTACCGTCTTTATCAAATTTAATATCAGTAATCGATTGATTTTGAATATTAGTTATACTCATTTTTTCATCGTCAATAAATAAAATATAAAAGGTTTGTTTATCATAGAGTTGATTATTTGGTGCACTTATTTCAATAACATCCCCGAGTTCTAAATGGCATGAAATTTTGGATTCTTTTAATTTACTTTTATTCAATTGTGTAGACTCATTATTTTCATTATTTTCATTATTTTCATTATTTTCAT
>Ga0075447_10000021_pt1 | contig 57265 bp, 64 predicted proteins | sample CoawatmetaG10DNA_FD_72352 | JGI IMG/M metagenome (GOLD analysis project Ga0075447, IMG submission 72352) | Marine microbial communities from the West Antarctic Peninsula - Coastal water metaG104-DNA | ecosystem: Environmental > Aquatic > Marine > Coastal | place: Atlantic Ocean: West Antarctic...
GGATCAGTTGTTAAAACACATTATTAATTCTGAAAAAAATATTATTTTATAAGGCGAGCCACTTGCTTAAATAAATTAGAGTGATTGGGGAGTGATTTGCGCAATTTTTTTTGTCAACTCTCTTTAGCCGAACCTCTTAAATTTTAGTCTTTAGATTGCTATACTTTTATTTACCTTGCTTTAGTACAAACCTATCTGGACATTAAAGGGTAACGCCTCCTTTCACACTATGGATATTACCAATTAGGTCATAACTTTGTTTATTCATGTTTTTATTGAATACAAATTTAACCGATAATTTTTCTAAAGGTTAAGTTAAAACGTATATTTTTAATTTTTTTTCTTATAGGAACAGAATGTTGCCAATAATGTTGAATCTCACCACGCATGATCAATAAAGAGCCGTGTTTTAAAGGAATTTTTATTTTTAAAGACTTGTCATTTTTTCTAATAATAAAATCACGTGTAGCTCCGAAATTTACAGAAGCAATAACAGGGTTTGTGCCTAGTTCTTTTTCATTATCTGCATGCCAATTCATGTAATCGTTCCCATCTCTATACCAATTTAACAAAACGCCATTAAACCTTATATTTGAAACTTTTTCAATTTGTTGTTTGATATGCAATAGACCTTTATTCCACTCGTTAGGAACTGAATTGATACCTGAATAAGAGTAAGACTTACCCGGATCACCGAACCAAGCTGTGTATCTTGGTAATGGTATCTTTTTTCCGTATAAATTAATACTATCATGCTTCCATTTAATATTTTTAAAATTAATAGAAGAAAACTCCTCTGTTGTAACCGTTCTCCAATCTACACTTTTATCAATATTGTTTGTATTTTCTAAAAAATACTCCACACTTTTATCGCTTACTTTTTGATCAAAAAAATGCTCAGAATAAAACATAACTCCATTGGGAATTTTGATATCGTAACCATTTAAATTTTCATTCCAGATCATTGAGTAACCATCTTCATTTGGCAATTCAAATGGCGCAAAGTAATCTTTTTTATTATCAAATAAGTCCACTATTTACGATATATGATTAATCAATTGAGTTTATTTGCATTTCACACAAAGCCCTAGAAACTCTATGGCTTGACCACCCTTAATTGTAAAGCTATTTGACTCTGGGAGTGATAATCGAGTAGATACCTGACAAGACTCCTCAACAGATTTACAATTAGTACACTGAAGCAGAACATGGAAGTGATTTGTGTGTTGATCGTTGCAAATTAGATAAGTATTATTCGATTCAATTTTATGAATAGCGTTCATCTCAATCCAAAAGTCAAGCACCCTATAAATTGTACTAATATTGAATGTTTGACCTTTATCATTTAGTCGATTTAATAAATCATATGCAGACAAATTTTGACCTGAATAATCCAACTCATCAAATATAGCTATTCTCTGAGGGGTTGCACTTCTTCCTGATTCTATGCATTTAGATATTAATTTTGACTTATCGATCATTACTTAAGGCATTGCTCCACTTCGTTGGCTATATTTTGAATTAATTGAGGATAATGATAAGCACCTGGCTTAATATCAAATCCCATAATATCTACTTTTGCTGTATTAATGCTTAACCCTTCTACAATTGTATTGATACGCTTTTGTGTCGCGTCAGTAGTTAGAAGTAGACAGTTAACCTTATGCTCTTTAATAGACCCTTTAGCTTTTAGAACTTTAAAAATACTAATCTCACCTTCATGTTGATGACTAACTCTACCAACACTCTTAAGCTTGTAATTTTCAATAAAATGCTCAAATGCATTATTATAAGTCATTAGCGGCTGGTTGGTATAGTTTGATAATTGTTGTTGAGTAGTATCTTGAAGCTCATCTAGCTTAAGTTTAAGCACCTCTAAATTGGCAAGATAAATAGCTTTGTTTTTTGGATCAATTTTTATAAGCCTTTGGCTGAATGCTTGAGTAAAACCCTGCATATCTTCTATATTTAACCAACTATGATGATTAACTGAGTCAGCATGTTCGTGCTCATGTTCATGACCTTGCTCGTCTTCACTTTGATCAACCGTTAGTACTTTATCTGCTTGAATATTACGAATAGATTTGGCTAAGCCTTCTTCAAAGTCTGGGTGAACGATCACTACTAAATCAGCTTTTTCAAGTAAAGATATTTGCGACGGCTTTAGATGCGCATGGTGTGCTGATTGATTGCCACTCAGTAGTAATGTTGGTGTGCTAACGCCTTGGGTAAGAGCACTTACAATTGAATGAATGGGTTTAATACTCACCACAATGTTTGGGCTGGCAGTAACTTGGCTTGTTGATTGGTTAATCTCTTGATTACCCCAAAACGCTTGTGCAGTTGTTGCTGCAATTACAATCGTTAAGGCTGATGATATAAAAAATCTTTGTTTTGTTTTCATTTTTACTCCTTGTTGTGTAAAGCGCTCGTCTATGGTGAGCGACTTATTAAAATTCATACATTAGCTCTGACATACTTATAACTACTCAATATTTTAATTATTGATATAATATATCATAAGTGCAATAGTATTGCAATTAAAATCCAAGAATATTTAATTCATAATTAATAGATCCTAATGTCAACCTTGCTTTAATACAAACTGATCCAGTGAAATATATAAAAACTAAATTTAATAATAAAATGAGAAGGATTATTATTATCTCTTTGACATACTTTAGATAAAATTATTACATTGATATAAAATGGCTCTATGATAAATAGTCCGTCTCAAAAAATAAAAACACTCGGTGAACTTGCAAAGTTAGCTGACTATTCTCTAGTTGACACGCTTAATTGCGACCCCGATGCAACAGAAAATGGCGTAGATCATGCGCCTAGACAAGTCTTTAGTGGTCACTATGTTCCTGTTAATCCTACGCCCATAGAGAACCCAGAATACATTTCACATAGTAGGATTTTTTTTAGTGAGCTTGGCTTGAGCGACAGCATGGCGCAAATGGATGATTTTATGCAACTATTTTCTGGTGATATTTCTCATGTTCCCAAGCCAATGCGCACGGTTGGATGGGCGAGTGGATATGCACTCTCTATCTTTGGCACTGAATACACCCAGCAGTGCCCGTTCCAAACTGGAAATGGCTATGGTGATGGTCGTGCAGTTTCTGTACTTGAGACTGTGATTAATGGTCAACGCTGGGAAATGCAGCTAAAAGGTGGTGGTCGAACGCCCTATTGTCGTGGTGCAGATGGTCGCGCCGTATTGCGCTCAAGTATTCGAGAGTTCTTAGCTCAAGAGCACATGCATGCACTCGGCGTTCCAACCTCACGATCTCTAAGTTTGTATGTTTCAAAAACAGAAAGAGTCAATCGACCATGGTATTCAGAAGGCTCACATTCGAAAGATCCTGATATGCTAGCATCAGAATCAGTTGCTATTTCAACACGTGTTGCGCCGTCATTTATACGAGTTGGGCAGCTCGAACTCTTTAGTCGCCGTGCTCGCAAGAATGAGCATCCGAAAGCAATGGAAGAGCTTGAAATGATTGTGCTTCACTTGATCGATCGAGAATATACTAATAACATCGACAAGACACTAAATACCGCTGACAAAGTAGTGATGCTCGCACGCGAATTTCGTGAACGTCTTACGTCACTTGTGGCTAATTGGATACGCGTTGGTTATTGCCAAGGCAATTTCAACAGTGATAATTGTGCAGCTGGTGGCTTTACAATCGACTATGGTCCATTTGGATTCTGTGATGAGTTTAGTCCTCAGTTCCAGCCTTGGTCAAGTGGCGGACTTCACTTCTCATTTTTAAACCAGCCAGTCGCAGCGCAGCGTAATTTTCAAATGTTTTGTAAGGCGTTACAACCCTTATTAACGTCACATCAGGATCAACTACAACAGCTCGATGAAATTCTAAATAGCTTTTCTAAAGTGATGCAAATGCAAATGGAAAAAATGTGGACTGAAAAACTCGGGCTTGAAACTTTTGATGCCATGTTATTCACTGAGCTACAAACTCTTATGACTCAAACACCTGTTGACTACACCCTCTTCTTTCGTGAACTTTCGACAGTACCTGATGATATTACTCCACTCAAAAAAAGCTTCTACAGACATTCAACTTCCCAAGAGCTTGATCAGCGCTGGTCAGAGTGGCTTATAAAATGGAGGCTGCTTATCAACAGCTCGACGAATACCCAAGAACAGGTTTCAAAGCAGATGAAACTGGTTAACCCAAAGTACAGTTTGCGAGAATGGTTTGTGGTTCCTGCGTACCAAAAAGCAGCTCAAAGAGAGTATTCTCTGGTTCGAAAACTACAAGAAGTCATGACTCAGCCTTACGCCGAACAAACTAGCGATGTAGAGGAAAAATACTACCAATTAAAACCACCTGAACTCTTTGATGTTGGCGGAATGTCCTATTATAGTTGCTCATCGTGATTTTTCAAAAATTGCTCGCATAAAGGGTTTGTATTATTATTCGCACAATTCTTATTAAAAAGTAGTCATCAAGTTTTTTATCTGCATATCAACAAAATATTTCGTATAATCATTTTATGATTAACTCTTTGCAATAAATATTATGAAAAAACAAATTATCTCTACCGATAAAGCGCCAAAAGCTATCGGCACATACTCTCAGGCTGTTTGCGTGACTGGTGGTTCAACGATTTATTTATCTGGACAAATTCCTTTAGTCCCTGAAACTATGGAAATGGTATCAGATGACATTGGCGCACAGATTGATCAAGTATTTAAAAACCTAACTGAAGTTTGTAAAGAGTCAGGTGGCAGTCTTAATGATATTGTTAAGCTTAATATTTTCTTAACCGACTTAAGTAATTTCCCAACAGTGAACGAGATTATGGCGCAATATTTTGACGAGCCATATCCGGCTAGAGCAGCAGTTGGCATTAAAGAATTACCTAAAGGTTCACAAGTTGAAATGGATGGAGTAATGGTGATAGAGTCGTGTAACGACAATTCATAAAGATAGAAATGCAGCATTTATCTGATCCCATTATCAGCTTAAATGGGCTAGGTCCAAAAGCGCAAGAAAGGCTTAATGCAATTGGTATTTATGCCTTGGAACATTTTTTGTTTCATTTACCAAATCGCTATCAAGATAAAACCAAATTTACAACGCTGAACACAGCACAAGTTGGCTCGGAAATATTAATCGAACTAACTATTGATCGCATTGAAGAAGTTGCAACACGTCAGCGCCAATTATTGTGTTATCTATCAGATGACAATAATCGCACATTGCTATTACGTTTTTTCCACTTTAATCAGCATCAAAAGCAACAACTAACTCGAGGTGAGCTTATTCAGTGTTTTGGTGAAGTGAAGATTGGGCGAGATGGACTAGAAATTCATCATCCAGAATATCGACTTATTTCAAAAGGCCAGCCAACACTGATAGAAAAAACACTGAGCCCGGTTTATCCTTTAACAGGCGGCATCCATCAGCCGCAAATCAAGAAATGGATTAATATCGCCCTAGAAACACTACAAAAAAGCGATTTATTTGACTATTTCGAAAATTTGTCAAAAAATTCAATGCCTACTTTAAAGCAGGCCTTACACACACTACATCACCCCAAAATCGACGATAATATAGACCAAATTGCTAATTTTAGGCACATTTCACAGCAAAGATTGATTATTGAAGAGCTTTGTGCGCAAAAACTTAGCTTATTAATGCTAAAAAATGAGCGGAAACAAGCCATTTCCAATATTTTCAATATTTCTAAAGTTTTACCTGATCAATTATCTGCAAATTTAGGCTTTAAATTAACCGCTGCTCAACAGCGCTGTGTTGATGAAATTAATACTGACTTAAGTTTAGACCATCCAATGCTTAGACTCTTGCAAGGTGATGTTGGCTCTGGAAAAACCATTGTCGCTGTGTTTGCTTGCTTGCAGGCCGCTGAAAATGGTTTTCAGGCTGCTATTATGGCGCCAACAGAAATATTAGCCAACCAACATTATCATGGGTTTCGTGATTATTTAGAGCCGCTTGGTATTCAGATTGCTTTTTTAACAGGTTCTCAAAATGCCAAACAGCGAAGTGAGCAATTAGCACTTATTATTTCTGGTTCTGCTCAAGTTATCATTGGTACACATGCGCTTTTTCAAAAAGCAGTAGAATTTAATAACCTAAGCCTGGTGATTATTGATGAGCAGCATAAATTTGGCGTACACCAAAGATTGTCACTGGCGCAAAAAGCACACAATACACCGCATCAATTAGTGATGACAGCCACGCCGATTCCAAGATCACTAACCATGAGCGCTTATGCTGATCTTGATTCATCGATTATTGATGAATTACCACCCGGTAGAAGTCTGATACAAACAATCGCATTGGCGAATAACAAAAAAGATAAGGTGCTTGATAAAATCAGACAAGTTTGCAAAGAAAATAATCAAGTTTATTGGGTGTGCACTTTAATTGAAGAGTCTGAAATTTTGCGCGCTCAAGCAGCCACCACGACCCATCTTTATTTAGAAGAAAACTTACCCGATCTTAATATTATATTGATTCATGGAAAAATGAATAAACAAGAGAAAAACGATATTATGCTTCGATTTAGTACTGGTGATATTAACGTGTTAGTAGCAACGACTGTTATTGAAGTGGGTGTTAATGTGCCGAATGCTTCGCTGATGGTGATTGAAAATTCTGAAAGATTGGGCTTGGCACAACTACATCAATTGCGCGGTCGTGTGGGTCGTGGATCTGATGCGAGTATATGTATTTTGATGTACCAGCCACCTCTAAGCAGCAATGCTATTGAGCGTCTTGATATTTTAAGACAAACCAATGATGGCTTTAAAATTGCCAATAAAGATTTGGAATTGCGAGGCCCGGGTGAAATATTAGGCACACAGCAAACAGGTATTGCAGATATGAAAATTGCCAACATTGTGCGTGATGGATATCTACTTAAGCAAGTCAATTATTATGCAGAGCAACTCTTGCAAAATGATGAAAAAAACCAGCAAGCGCTGATTAATCGCTGGATCACTCATGACAAGTCACAGTATGCCAATACTTAGCATAAAATGTTAGCATGATTGATACTCGTAACCTCGTTTGGCAAGATCTAACACTAATCCAAAAAGCACCTGCAGCTGTTCAGCTTTGGCTGGATGACAACGCCTCATTAACGGCTAAATTAAAACAACAATTTCCTGATTTTTTAGTGCATGTGTTATCACAACAAAAAGTAATCCCTTATGCTCATGAAATTGAAGTACTTAATACACATCAAGCCTATGCAATTCGAGAGGTAGAGTTATTAGGCAATGATAGAGTTATGGTGTTTGCACGCTCGGTTATTCCCATTACTAATGACACTCAAGAGATTTTAAATATTGGCTCCAAGCCTTTGGGCGAAATTTTATTTAACGATTCTAGTATTAAACGTGGTCCAATGCAAATTACACAAATTGGTAACGTCTGGGGAAGAAGGTCAACCTTTACCATTGGTGAGACTAAATTATTGGTCAGTGAATTTTTTATGGAAGAACTGTATGCGTGATCAAATTTTTAGTCAAAAAAGTGACTTAGTAGATTTCACCTTTGATGCAAAAGTAGCTGATGTGTTTGATGACATGGTTAGACGCAGTGTACCTGGCTATCAATCAATGATTGAGATGATTGGTTTGTGCGTTAAAATCTATGGCCAAGACGATACAAATTACTATGATTTAGGCGCTTCAACCGGTGCCATTGCAACTGCTCTTGGTATCAACAACACACATAAGAATTCGCATATTATCGCTGTAGATAATTCCTCCAGCATGGTAGAAAAATGCACCAAAACTCTAAAAGGAAAAGTTGACAATGTAGAAGTGGTTTGTGCAGACATCGAAACTCTTAAGATAGAAAATGCTTCACTCATCATATTGAACTTAACCTTGCAATTTATCTCGCCAGAAAATAGGCAAACTTTGATAGATAAGATATATCAAGGTCTTAATAAAGGTGGGGCACTTATTGTCTCAGAAAAAATCCATTTTGATGATCAGCAAAAACAACAACATATGACTGAATTGCATCTAGACTTTAAACGCGCCAATGGCTATAGCGAACTTGAAATTGCTGCCAAACGACAATCTATTGAAAATGTATTAATTACTGATAGTCAATCAACGCACTTCAAGCGCTTTAATCAAGCAGGATTTACCTCTCATGCCTGTCATTTTCAGTGCCTTAATTTTGCTTCCTTTTTAGCGGTAAAATAGGCCTCACTATGTTACTCATGATTGACAATTACGACTCTTTTACCTATAATCTGGTGCAGTATTTTGGCGAGCTAGGACAAGTGGTTAAGGTGCATCGTAACGACGAAATAACGCTTAAAGAAATTGAAGTGCTAAAGCCTGAATTTTTAGTCATTTCACCAGGCCCTTGCACACCTAATGAGGCTGGAATCTCAATTGAAGCCATTAAACACTTTAGTGGGAAGATTCCTATGATGGGTGTTTGTCTTGGTTTTCAGGCTATGGTTCAGGCTTTTGGTGGTGATATTATCGGTGCTAAAAAAATCATGCATGGTAAAGTTTCAAAGGTTCACCATACTAACCAAGGTATGTTTACTGACCTGAAAAATCCATTCAATGCAACACGCTATCATTCTTTGGTAGCAGATCAAACTACACTACCAAGTTGTTTTGAAATTACTGCTTGGACTGAAAATAGCGAAAGTGGTATGGATGAAATTATGGGAATTCGACACAAAGAATTTGCACTTGAAGGTGTACAATTTCACCCTGAGTCTATCTTGACAGAACAAGGTCATGAGATGTTAAATAACTTTTTACAAGGAAAACACAATAACTATGGAAATTATTAATTTTTTATTTGCTGAGGATCAGTTTTTTACAACCGTCACTTTAATTGTTTTAATAGCGTTACTAATCAGCAACATTGTTGCTGACAAACTAAAAAAATATGAAGATATAGATGTAAATTCTGCAACATCACTGATGGATGATGACAATCTAATTATTTTAGATGTTAGAGAAAAGAAAGAAAGAAAAAATGGCTATATTGTCAATGATATCCACATTCCCTTAAGCGATGTTAAAGCTCAATTAGATAAGCTTGATAAGGATAATAATATTTTAGTTTATTGTCGAAGTGGTTCACGAGCAGCTCATATTGCTCGACTATTAACTCGCCATGAATATAAAAATGTGTACAATCTTAAGGGTGGATTTAAAGCTTGGAAGAAAGCAAAGCTCCCTATTAAAATCTAATATTGAAAGGATAAAAAATTGAAAAAAAATAAAATTTATTGCAGTGATTCTTGCCCTTTTTGTCAGCTTGCTTATCAATTATTAGAAAACAGAGGTATTCCATTTACTAAGCACCATGTTATAAGTTCAAATGACTGGAATGAAGTCATGGAGCTTACTGGGAGAAATACTGTGCCTCAAGTTTTTATCAATGGCGTTCATTTAGGTGGTTTTGATGATCTATCCGCTGCTGATCAGTCAGGTAAATTAGATAAAATGTTAGCCCAGTAATGAGTAATAACCTTAGTATTATTGGCGCTGGTGCTTGGGGAAGTGCACTATCTATCGTTCTAAGCGAAAATTTTGACACTATTTATCTTCATGCTCATACACAGCTTGAAGCAAGTTCATTGCAACCTCAACACCCCACCCTACCGAGACCTTACACCAGTAATATTAAAATCGTAAATGGCTACACCGAATTAGCTCAATGTAACGATATTTTAATTGCAACACCGAGCTACGCTTTTAGCGAAGTATTGCAAACCTTAAAACCTTTACTAAATAAAAAACAGCAAATAGCTTGGGCAACCAAAGGTTTCGATACCACTGCCAATTGTTTTTTGTATCAAAGTTTTGAGCGTATATTGCCAGATTATCATGGCTGTGTTTTATCTGGACCTAGTTTTGCCTTTGAAGTGGTTAGCCAAAAACCAACGGCCTTAGTTTCGGCTTCTAAAGATAAAAATACTCGAAAACATTGGGCTGATTTAATACAGACAAAGACTTTACGCGCCTATACCAACGAAGATATTATTGGTGTTGAAATTGGTGGGAGTGTTAAAAATATACTTGCGATTGCTGCTGGCATCGCTTCAGGTTTAGGCTATGGTATTAATACTCAGGCGGCTCTGATTACTCGTGGTTTAGCTGAAATGACCCGCTTAGGTAAAAGCATGAATGCTAACGAATCTACTTTTATTGGGCTATCTGGTCTAGGAGATTTAGTGCTAACCTGCTCTGATGATTTATCAAGAAATAGGCGTTTTGGTAAAGAGTTAGCCAAAGGTAATAATGTAGAGCATGCACTCACTAATGTAGGTGCTACTGTGGAGGGGTTAAATACATTAGATCTCATTCTATCAATTGCTGGTGAGCAACAAGTAGAGATGCCTATTTGCGAGCAAGTGCACTTAGTTACTTTAGGTAAAGTGAGTCCAGCTCAAGCAGTGAACCATCTAATGTCACGAGAACAAATTGATGAATGAAGCTTAGTCTTCTGCGTCATGGGGAGCCAGTTGGCGGTCGAATCTATCGTGGCAACCAAGATGACCCACTCACTGAAAAAGGCTGGCAACAAATGCTAGATGCTTCTCGAAATCAGTCATGGGACTTAATCGTCACCTCGCCTCTTTTACGCTGTCAATCATTTGCTCAATACTTGCATCAACAACAACAATCACCACTAGAAATTGTAGATAATTTTTCAGAATTAGGCTTTGGTGATTGGCAAAGTCAAAGTTCAACGCAGATTGGACAAGATTTAGTTGATGCATTCAAGCTTAATCCTATTGAAAATAAACCTCCTAATGCTGAGGATTTGTATGATTTTCAATACAGAGTTTTAAACGCTTTTAAAATAATTACTTCTAAAAATTCTAAATCTGTTCTCATTATTGCTCATGCTGGAGTGATAAGAGTTATTAAATCTTATCTACTTAATTTACCCATCGAAAAAATGTTTAAAATAGATGTTTTAAGCGCATCTTGTGAAGAATTTGAAATTTAAACCAACAATACTAACGCTATTACTGTTTACCTCACCCATTCAATCAGATGAATTTTAGGGGCTTGAATCATGGATGAACTCACTTAAGACACCTGACTTTGATCAAATTCAAGATGTTAACCTGCGTAAACAAGCTTTTTTTAAATATCTATTGCCAGAAATTAACAAACAAAATGAGGAGATTATCCAGCTAAGGCATGACATTAAAACTGATGCGATAAAAAATTAACAGAATAGCTCTAGCCGAAGGTCTAGAAAATTATGCTGAAATTAGCGATGAGTATGATGAAACAGTATAGTCAATTATTCTCTATAACAAATTATCAGAATATGACTAAAAATCTTATACATTAAAAACCCGCTGATAGCGGGTTTTTTATTGTCTTTCGAAAAAGCTTTAACGCTTCGAGAACTGCTCGCTCTTACGTGCCTTCTTACGGCCAACTTTTTTACGTTCCACAACTCTAGCATCACGAGTAACGAAACCTGCTTTACGTAAATCAGGTCTTAGATCACCGTTATATTCCATTAATGCACGTGTCACACCCAAACGAATTGCACCCGCTTGACCTGTGTCACCACCACCTGTAACAATGATGTTAAAGTCAAACTTATCTCTCATTTCAACAGTATCTAACGGTTGATTAATAATCATTGAAGAAGTTTCACGGCCAAAATATTCATCCATAGGACGTTTATTTACTGTGAATACGCCTTTACCTTTAGTCATGTATACACGAGCTACTGATGTTTTTCTTCTGCCTGTTGCGTAAAATGTTTCTGTCTTTGCCATAATAATTCTTACCTTAAATATCTAAAACTTGCGGTTGTTGTGCACCATGTGTATGCTCAGAACCTGCAAATACTTTCATTTTTCTAAACATATCTCTGCCTAGAGGACCCTTTGGCAACATGCCTCTAACAGCCTTATTGATAATTTCTTCTGGTTGCTTAGCTTGCAAATCTTTAAATGCAATTGACTTTAAGTGACCAACATAACCAGTATGGTGATGATACATTTTGTCATCAAATTTCTTACCTGTTACCTTAACCTTTTCAGCGTTAACAATAACAATGTAATCGCCTGTATCTGTATGTGGCGTGAACTCAGCTTTATGCTTACCACGAAGACGAGATGCAATTTCTGATGCTAAACGACCCAATGTCTTACCATCGGCGTCTACCAAGAACCAATCTCTTTTTACTTCATGTGCTTTAGCGCTAAATGTTTTCATAATAATACGTGTATATTTTCAATCAGAATAATCGGCTCATTATAATCACTTTTAATCTATGGTGTTGGTTTTTCGATGAATATTCTTATTATAAAGTTATACTTATTTACTATCCCCAAGTGAAACTTAATACAAAACTAATAATAGATGATTATGATATCCCTTAAAAGCTACTTTAATAAATAATGATTAATTCTCATGCACATTTAGATTTTAACAATATCAATACCATTGCCGAAAATGCTGTGGCCATTGTGCCTAGTATTGGAAAACAAAATTGGATTGATGTTCAGATGTATCCGTATTTTTCGTTTGGTATTCACCCTTGGGAAGTCGAATCACATTCACAACAAGATCTTGACTATTTAGAATATTTAATTAAATGCAACAATCCGATTGCCATTGGCGAATGCGGGCTAGATTATCTTAAAGAGATTGATAAAGAAATGCAATTGTATTTTTTCAACTTTCAATTGGGGCTTGCTGATAAATATGATTTACCCCTTGTTATCCATAGTGTCAAAGCAACTGAAGATATTATTTTTTTACTTAAAAAATATCCCAAATTAAAAGGTGAGATTCATGGCTTTTCTGGCAGTGAAGTGCAAGCACAACAGCTTACTAAAATAGGCTTTTATTTAGGATTTGGCTTAAAAATAATCAACCAAAAATCGACTAAAATTCGACAAATTGTTATCAATTGCCCACTCGAATTTATACTAATTGAAACTGATGATCAAAATCCAAACGACTTGCAATTAGTCGCTCAAGAAATTGCCCAACTCAAACAAATACCGATAGACACTGTCATCACTCAATGTGATAATAATGCTATTTCTCTCTTTAATTTAAAATAATGTCTGGAAGTTGTGCTCGCACTGAAATTTTATTAGGCCAACAAGGTTTGGCTCGATTAGCTGAATCTCATGTAGTCATTGCTGGACTTGGTGGCGTAGGTAGTGCTTGTGCAGAAAGTTTGTGTCGAGCAGGCGTTGGCACACTTACCTTAATAGATTTTGATATTATTGAAGCAAGTGATCTGAATCGCCAAGTAATTGCCCTTAACTCAACTTTGGGATTTAAAAAGGTTGATGTGCTAGCTGATAGACTTCATGATATCAATCCAGAAACGATTATTATTAAACGTAATGAATTTATTGATGAGGAAAAGGCTCAACGAATTTCATTGGATGATAACTATCATTTTGTTGCTGATTGTATTGATGCAATCGCCTATAAAACTATCCTTATCGATAGTTGTAACAAGACTAAAAAACCTATTATTGCAAGCATGGGTGCAGGTGGAAGGCTCGACCCAACACAAGTTAAAATTTCTCGTATGGATAAAACTCAAAATTGCGCCTTAGCAAGAGAAATGCGTAAACAACTTCGAAATATTAGAGCTTCTATGAAATTTCCAGTTGTACACTCAACAGAATTACCTATTAAAGCACTACCACATCAAGCTGTTACTATTAGCGACACCACACCAGAAGAAGGCATACCAAGAGCAATAAATGGTGCAATTTCTTATATGCCTAATATTTTTGGGCTGATGATGTCAGGATATATTATTCAGGCTTTGATAAAATCTTAATATTATTCAAACAAGGAATATTTCATGGTTAGCACTCAAACACCTATTTGTAACTTTAACACACCCGCTTTTGATTTTGAATTAATGGGCGTTGATGGTCAACTACATACATTAGAAAGCTGCAAAGGTGAAAAAGGCTTGCTGGTTATGTTTATTTGTAACCACTGTCCCTATGTAAAAGCCATTATTGATCGAATTATTCGTGATACTGCCAAGCTTAGAGAAATGGGGTTAAATACAGTGGCTATCATGTCTAATAATCCTGATGAGTATAAAGATGATTCTTTTGCAAATATGCAAAAAATTTCTGAAGAAATGAGCTTTCCATTCCCCTACTTAATAGATGAAACACAAGAGATAGCTAAGGCCTATGGTGCGGTTTGCACGCCTGATTTCTTTGGTTATAATGCGAACTTGAAATTGCAATATCGTGGTCGATTAGATGCTTCACGCAAAGAAAGTGCTGCCAAAGATGTAAAGCGTGACTTGTTTGATGCCATGAGTCAAGTAATAAAGACCAATCAAGGGCCTTTAGATCAGATACCATCAATGGGTTGCTCAATTAAATGGTATTAGTGCTAAATCATTAGTCATCAAATACCTAATATGTACCTAATATATACCTATTAACCCTATGCCTTAATAGGTATAATCGCGATCTTTGCCTGTCTTATAATTTCTTATGTCTGAACAAACTACTGATAATCAATCACCAAAAACTTTTAGCGATCTAGGTCTCTCCAATTCAATTCTTGGTGTGCTAGATTCACTTGGTTACGAAACTCCAACCCCTATTCAAGAACAATGTATCACCAATCTTTTAAACGGTGAGGATATTATTGGTCAAGCGCAAACAGGCACAGGAAAGACAGCGGCTTTTGCGTTGCCATTATTAGACAATATTGATTTAAACCTTAATGCGCCACAACTATTAATTTTAGCACCAACGCGAGAACTGGCTATTCAGGTATCAGAAGCTGTTCAAACTTATGCTCGTGGTATGAAAGGCTTTCATGTACTGCCTATTTATGGCGGTCAATCATACGATATCCAACTACGTCCATTAAAACGCGGTGTACATTGTATTGTTGGCACGCCAGGTCGTGTCATGGACCATATTAAAAAAGGAACTTTAAAACTTGATCAGTTGAAATCTTTCGTTCTAGATGAAGCGGATGAAATGTTAAAGATGGGCTTTATTGATGATATTAAATGGGTAATGGAGCGTATTCCAGAACACCGTCAAATCGCCTTATTCTCAGCTACTATGCCATCTGTTATAAAGCGTGTTGCTGAAAAATTTTTAAGCAATCCTAAGATTGTTAAAGTTAAAACAAAAACAGAAACAGCGCCATCAATTACTCAAAAATATTGTTTAGTAGGTGGATTACATCAAAAGCTTGATGCACTAACAAGAATTCTTGAAGTGACTGAGTTTGATGCCATGATCATTTTCGCTAGAACTAAAACGTTAACAGTAGAATTAGCCGAAAAATTGTCTGCAAGAGGTTTCTCTGCGGAAGCAATTAATGGTGACATTCAACAAAGTCAGCGTGAGCGAATGATTAACAACTTCAAAAAAGGCAAAATTGATATCTTGATTGCTACTGATGTTGCCGCTCGTGGACTTGATGTTCCAAGAATTTCTCACGTGGTTAACTATGATATTCCACAAGATGCTGAAACTTATGTACACCGTATTGGCCGAACTGGCCGTGCTGGACGTAAGGGTGATGCAATCTTATTTGTATCACACCGTGAAAGACGTATGCTTAATAATATTGAGCGCGTTACTCGTCAAAAGATTGAGCCTATTGAGCTTCCTACTGCTAAAATCATTAACGAAAAACGTATAGATACATTTAAAAAGAAGATTACAGAAACTATTAACAATCAAAATTTAAGTGTTTTTGAAAAATTAGTAACTGAATTTCAAGAGAATAATGAAGAAGCAGGGCCTGTTAAAATTGCTGCTGCTCTTGCGTTTATCGCCCAAGGTAATGAACCATTACTATTATCTGAAAAAGAAAGTAGCTTTGGTAGAAACCAAAAGCCTGGTGAAGAAAAGATAGTTCCTGTAGAGGCAAACTCGCTTAAAAATAACCCTCAAATTCCAATGCGTCGATATAAAGTCGAAGTTGGTAATAGTAACAACATTAAACCTGGCAATATCCTTGGTGCTATTGCTAATGAAGCTGATATGGATAGTGCATTTATCGGCTCAATCCAGATATTTGACAACTTTTCAACGGTGGATTTACCTGATGACATGCCGAAAGAAACTTTCGAAGTGTTGAAAAAAACCATGGTTAACGGAAAGAGTCTTAGTATTACTGAGCTAACTGACAAAAATAATAAAGCAACTATTGGTGGTGGTGCAAGTCAAGGCGCTAGAAACTTTGGTCGTAAGAAGTTTTCTAAAGATTCTCGTAATGATAGTCGTGGCACTAAAGGTGGTAGAAGAAGAGATAGCAAAGGTAGAGATGATAGAAAGCCTAAATTCTCACGTTCAAAACCTAAAAATAAGTCTTAAATTAAATTTAACCCTTGCAAGAATCAAAACTACGTTAAAATACATAGGCTGGTTAAAGTATACAGCTGCTATTTATATTGTTTGACTGATGGTTTCATCTTTTCTAAGTTATAAATGTGGTCTATGTTTTTCGGTATTTTTTTTTAACTTAAAGGAGACATTATGTCTACAACAGGAAAAGTAAAGTGGTTTGACGCTAAAAAAGGTTTTGGTTTTATTGAGCAAGAAAGTGGCGACGATGTATTCGTTCACTTCCGTGCAATCCAAGGCGACGGTTACAAGCAACTAGAAGAAGGTCAAGAAGTAGAATTTGATCTAGAAGATGGCGCTAAAGGTCCTCAAGCGGCTAACGTACACCCACAATAGTTCTTAGTGCCTCCTTCGTGAGGTATTTAAATTATCGTAAAAAACCCAGTTTAAACGCTGGGTTTTTTATTGCAAAAAATTCGTTAAAATAAGCTTATGAAAACATTTTATTGGTATGACTTTGAGACTTTTGGCATTAGCCCAAAAATAGATAGAATCTCGCAATTTGCTGGCATCCGCACAGATGAAAACCTTAACATCATCGATGAGCATATGTTTTATTGCAAACCCACTCATGATTGCCTTCCCTCACCAGAAGCATGTGCGGTTACTGGAATTAGCCCGCAACTATGTGAACAGAAAGGCATGATTGAGCATGAATTTATTAAAAAAGTATATGAGCAAATTTCAACACCCAATACCTGTATTGCTGGCTATAACTCAATTCGGTTTGATGATGAGTTTACGCGTTACGCACTTTATCGTAATTTTCTAGATCCTTATGCTTGGCATTGGCAAAATGGCAATACACGCTGGGATATCCTAGATGTGGTTCGCATGTGTTACGCACTCAAAAAAGACGCTAGCCTTAATTGGGTTTATGGCGATAGTGGTAAACCAATTTTTAAATTAGACCGTCTTTCTCCTGCAAATGGCATAGAGCATTCGAATGCTCACGATGCTTTGGCGGATGTTCGGGCTACGATTGCTATCGCTAAAATTATTAAAGAATCTCAACCGCAACTATTTGATTATGCTTTTAAACTGCGTGAGAAAAAATTTGTAGAATCTAAAATTAATTTATGTGAGCCTATGCTTCATACCTCGGGTATGTATCCAGCTCAAAAATCATGCACTCGTCTATCAGTTGCCTTAGCCTATCACCCAGAATACAAAGATCGAGTAATTGTGTTCAATCTAGATCAAGATCCCTCAATTCTTCTAGAGCTAAGTGTTGATGAGTTAAAAATGTTAATATTTACTAAACAATCTGAATTGCCTGAAAATATTGAGCGCTTACAAATCAAAGACTTAATTTTTAACAAAAGCCCGATGTTCGTCCCTAATATATACAAAATTGAGCCTAAAGTGATTGAGCAACTTCAAATTGATATGGAAACTTGCTTAAAACATCTAGATTTTATTAAAAATAATCAGCTAGCCATAGAAAAAGTTATCCAAAATTTATATAAAAATGAACAAGGTTTTGAGCAAAGCGATGACGCTGATCAATCTTTGTATGGCGGCTTTATGGATAATGCAGATAAGCGCATTGCTGATCAAATACAAATGTTAAATATAGAGGGTCTAAAAGGCTTTCATCCTAAATTTAAAGATGACAAACTCTCTAATTTACTCATGCATTTTAAAGCTAGAAACTACCCAGAATCTTTAACGGAGGATGAGGCTGAAAACTGGTTTGAAACTATACAAGGTAGAGTTCAGACGGGTGAAAATGGCTATCTCTCTGTTGATGATTATCTTCAGCGTATCCACGTCATGCGTGAGCAACATCCTCAAAAGGAAACCCTTTGGCGCCAACTTGAAATTTATGGCGAGTCGTTTTTCTAATAACTAAATAGATTTTGACTGGGTCTTTTTGCTATTTAAATAGATTTCAGGTATAATCTTTGGCTATTAGGCAATTAAGCCAGAGAAGAAAAATGAACGCTGAGACTCGTTTTGAAATGTTTGAAAGGTTACTGAAAAAGATACCTAATCCAACAACAGAATTAAACTACTTAACACCGTTTGAGCTATTAGTAGCGGTTACTTTATCAGCACAAGCAACTGATAAAAGTGTCAACAAAGTAACGGATAAATTATTTCCTATTGCTAATACACCAGAAGCTATTTTTGAGCTCGGTGAAGATACACTTAGAGAGATTATTAAAACAATCGGTCTGTTTAATTCAAAAGCAAAGCATATCATTCAAGCTTGTAAAATTCTAATTGATAAGTATGACTCAAGCGTGCCTGAAACTCGTAAAGAATTAGAAGCATTGCCAGGTGTAGGTCGTAAGACAGCAAATGTCGTCTTAAATACAGCATTTGGTCACCCTACCATCGCAGTTGACACGCACATCTATCGTGTTGCTAATCGTACAGCTATTGCCAGTGGCAAAACAGTGCTTGAAGTAGAGAAAAAATTGGTGAAATTTATTCCTGATGAGCATCGCGTTCCTGCTCATCACTTAATGATTCTTCATGGTCGTTATACTTGCAAGGCTAGATCACCATTATGTAATGTGTGCATTTTGCTTGATTTATGTGAATACGAAGAAAAGAACCTATAGTTTAATTCGTGCTTTATACACAAGATAGATCAGAACAAAGAAAATTTCTATCTGCCGCCTGGCAAAAATTTCTAAATAAGCAAATCCTTGATCCGCTTGAAGATCAACTTACCAAAGTAATTGCAATTCATCCTGAATATCACAAGATTATCCAGAATATTGAATCGAACTACTTTCCAGAGCAAGGCGAAGTAAACCCTTTTTTACACATTAATCTACATTTATCTTTACGCGAGCAATTGTCGATTAATCAGCCACATGGCATTCAAGAAATTTATCAAAAAATACTTAGTAAGATTCAAGATACTCATCAAACTGAGCATTTAATGATGGACTGTATTGCTGAAATGATTTTCTCAGCGCAAAAAAACAGTACACCTATGGATCATCAAGCTTATGTTGAATGCTTAAAATCTATTACCTATTAAAATAATATTAAATCTAAGCTAAGCACTTATAAATTTTTATCCTTTCCAATTTACAAAGTTAGTGAGTAATTGTAGACCATCATGTTGTGATTTCTCAGGATGAAACTGTACAGCAAATAGTTTATCTTTAGCGATAGCGCAAGTGAAATCTAAACCATAATTAGTTGTACCAGCTACGATTGAAGGATCTGCATGAGCAACATAATAACTGTGCACACTGTAAAAACGTGCATTGTCGTCAATGTTATGCCAAAGCGGATGTTCAATCGATTGCTTAATGGTATTCCAACCCATATGTGGAATTTTAAGTTTATTTTTTGAAAACTTAACCACATCACCAGACATGATTGATAAACCTTCTGTTCTACCGTTCTCTTCAGAATGATCAAACAATAATTGCAAACCTAAACAGATACCTAAAAATGGTTTTTCTTGAGCATTACGCTTAATAACATCTACTAGATTGTGATTATTCAATGCTTGCATACAAGCGCCCATTGCTCCTTGACCAGGAAATACAATACGATCTGCTTCGTTAATTAAATCAGCATTATCTGTTAAGAAGACTCGATCATTAGGCGCTACATGCTCAATGGCTTTTTGGACGCTACGCACATTTCCCATACCATAGTCGACAATCGCAATACTTTGCGCTCCAATAGAGGCTATCTTAGCTTGCATATCTATGAATGTGCTACAAAGAGCCTTTGGTTGAAGGAATTATGCCCGCTTGACGTTCGTCAGGTGTTACCGCCATTCTTAGCGCTCTACCAAATGCCTTAAAGATAGTTTCTGCTTGATGATGCGCATTCACTCCTTTTAAGTTATCAATGTGAAGTGTCATCAATGCATGGTTAACAAATCCGGTGAAAAATTCTGAGAATAAATCAACATCAAATGTACCAATTAAAGCACGAGTAAAACGCACATTAAGCTCTAAACCAGGGCGGCCAGAAAGATCTAGCACGACACGTGATAACGCCTCATCTAATGGCACATATGAGTGTCCATAACGAGTAAATCCTGTTTTATCACCCACGGCCTTAGAGAAGGCTTGGCCTAATGTAATGCCAATATCTTCTACACTATGATGGTCATCAATTTTCGTATCACCATCACACTTAATGGTTATATCCATCAGACCGTGGCGAGCCACTTGATCTAGCATATGGTCTAAAAAAGGCACACCAGTATTAATATTTGCCTGGCCTGTGCCATACAAATTTAGCTCAACTAGAATATCAGTTTCATTAGTTTTTCTGGATACTTTAATCATTTTTTTATAGTTTATAGATACTCTTCAATTAAAATTTCAGCAATTTGAACGGAGTTCAGTGCTGCGCCTTTACGAATATTATCAGAAACTACCCATAAGTTTAAACCTTTCTCATGAGAAATATCTTCACGAATACGACTCACAAACACATCATCATGATTAGTCGCTTCAATAAATGGGGTTGCATAGCCACCGTCTTCTGGCTTATCCATAATAGTTACACCATTTGCTTTAGATAAAATTTCTCTTGCCTTAACGGCGCTAATCTTTGTCTTTGTTTCGATATTAATCGCTTCAGAATGACCATAAATTACTGGCACACGAACTGCAGTTGGATTAACTAAGATAGACTCATCTTCAAAGATTTTTTGAGTTTCCCACACCATCTTCATTTCTTCTTTAGTGTAACCATTATCTTGGAAAACATCAATATGGGGAATAACATTAAAAGCAATTTGCTTTGGATAGACTTCAATATCAACATCGGTATTGCCACCTAATAATTTTGTTGTTTGCTCAATTAGCTCAGAAATAGCTTCCTTACCTGATCCAGATACTGCTTGATAAGTAGCGACGTTAATACGCTCAATACCTACTACATCATAAATCGGCTTTAATGCGACTAACATTTGAATAGTTGAGCAGTTTGGATTGGCAATAATATTGCGCTTTGTATAGTCTGCAATTGCATGAGGGTTAACTTCAGGCACCACTAAAGGAATGTCTTTATCACGGCGAAAATGAGCTGTATTGTCAATTACAATACAGCCTGCTTCTGCTGCTATGGGTGCGTATTTTTCTGAAATATTTCCACCAGCTGAAAATAGACCCAGCTGAGCCTTAGAGAAATCAAATGTATCTAAATCTTGAACCGTCCAACTTTTACCCTGGAAAAACACTTTTTTACCAGCAGAATTTGCACTCGCTAATGGATATAGATTTTCAATAGGAAAATCACGCTGTTCTAAAATAGAAAGGATAGTTTCGCCCACAGCACCTGTTGCGCCAACAACGGCAACGTTAAATTTCTTACTCATAAGTATCGGAATAAAATCAAAATTAAAGTCTGCATTATACTAGACTTTAATAAACATCGTAATGCTTGAAATAAGCACTACCTAGGTATTTATCTAAACAATGTTATCAATATCAATATACTGATAATCCAAGGAAAACTCCTGGCTTAAATGTTGACAAAGTGCTTGAACCCCATAACGCTCTGTTGCGTGATGCCCTGCTGAAATAAAAGCGATATCATTTTCTTGACATATGCCAGGAATTTGCTCTGATACTTCACCTGTTATAAAACAATCTGCCCCGACATCAATGGCATGCTCAATATAGCTTTGTGCACCACCGGTGCACCAGGCAATTTTTTTGATTGGTTTATTTTTAGGCCCAAATACCAATGGAGTTCGCTGAGTAACACTTTGAACTGCTCGTACTACATCGGCTAAACTTGAATCAACCTGGCCTTGCCAAACTAATGTATCGCCCACAGGTTGAGGATTTTGAATATTCAAACGCATGGCTAATTGGATATTATTGCCCACTATCGGATGCGCATCCAAGGGTAAATGATAAGCAAACAAATTAATATCATTATCCAATAATGCTTTGATTCTATTTTTTTTAATGCCAATAATCACCGGACTTTCGTTTTTCCAAAAAAACCCATGGTGGACAAATAGCGCATCAGCCTTCTCATCAATAGCACGTTCAATTAAGTCTTGGTTAGCACTCACGCCAGCGATAATTTTACTCACATCTGATTTTCCTTCGATTTGCAATCCATTTGGACAGTAATCAGAGAATTTAGTAATATTTAAGTACTCATTCAAGTAAGTTGCAAGTATTTTATTATTAATCATTTTCACTCATCTTCAAACTATAGAATTTTTTCACAATGTTGATGAACTGCTTATTTTGGTCATTATCACCTACCGTTACTCTCAAGCAATTGGTTAATTTAGGTGCGCCACTTAAGTTTTTAATAAGTATGCCATTAGCCTTTAAATAGTCAAACAGCGCTTGCGCTTTTGGTGCTTTAAATAAAATAAAATTGGCTTGTGATGGATAAGCCAGCAAACCTTCAATTTGTTTCAGTTCATCTGATAAGATTTGACGTTGCTCAATAATAATGGCTGCATTTTTATTAATCTCATCCTTCTCTTTTAATAAAAAATTAGCACTCATTTGAGTAAGAATATTAATATTGTAAGGTAATCGAAGTTTATCTAGTTCTGAGACCATCTCTTGAGAACCAATCAATAGCCCAAGGCGCAATCCAGCAAAACCAATTTTAGATACCGTGCGCAATACAACAAGATTTGGATATTTCGCAATGTCTGATATAAAGCTATCATCTGCATAGGCATAATATGCTTCGTCCAAAACTACCATAGCATCAGTCATATTGATAATCTTTTCAATAGCAATCCTATCAAATGTATTGCCTGTTGGATTGTTAGGATAGGCGATAAAAATAAGCTTCGGTTTATGTTTGTTGATTGATTCTAGTGTGCTGTCCAAATCAAGCTTATAGTCTTGAGTTAATGGCACACCTTGATAATTCAGACGAGTGAATTTAGCAATCATGGCATACATTACAAAACTTGGCTCAATACTCAATATAGTGTCATCAGCATCACAAGCTAACGCTAACAATTGAATTAACTCATCAGACCCATTACCCAATAACACTCCAAACTCTTGAGATATATCCATTAGATCTCTAAGAGTTTGGTTTAATTTCTCAGCACTTGGACTTGGGTAACGATTAAGCTGTGCATCGGCTAAATAAGCCAAATATTGACCGATAAGTTCATCAGGCAATGCAAAAGGTGACTCCATAGCATCAAGCTTTATAAGGTTGTCAGAACTTGGCACATGGTAAGCGTTAATTTCTTGAATGTTGGCTCTTAGCCAATTGTGTATAAAACTCATGTTAAGGACTTATTCTATTTGGATGATATTGCATTTTACCTATTCGCTTGGCATTTAACAAAGTTTGATACGTGTAGTCTAATGCTCGCTTAACAGCAACATCTACATCTAGTTTAGAAGCAATTAGTGCGCTAATTGCACTAGCCAGTGTACAGCCAGACCCATGATATTCACCAGGTAGCTTATGGTACGAAAAACGTTCATATAACTCACCTTGATGATATAGGCGATGTTCAATCAGTTGCTCAGATGACTCTGTAGTTGTTAGCAAGACCCATTCACATAGTAAAGATTTAACAGCCTCTTGTTCAGATAAGTTTGGCGCTAATTTTTCTAATTCAAAAACATTAGGAGTTAAGAAAAAAACCTTAGGAAGTAGCTCTAGTTTAAGTGTATCAATGGACTTTTGCACTAACAACTCATCATTAGTACTAGCCTTAATAATAGGATCAAGAATTACTTTATGGCTTTTAGTTAGCCAATTAGTTATTGCTGTTATTTGCTTAACAGATGACAATAATCCAATTTTTACAACATCGATATCAATATCTTCTGCTAAAGCATTTAACTGTTTAATAATTAACTGATGATCAACTGGCTGCACTTCACTCACACACTGTGTATTTTGAACAGTTAATGATGTTACGATAGGTAATGGCGTTGCGCCAAATTGATTAATTGTCTCAATATCTGCAGCAATGCCAGCCCCTCCGCAAGGGTCTAAACCTGATAAAACTAAAACACGATCAAGCACAGATGTTATTTGGACTCTTTTGCAATTAAATAATCAGCCACTTTAAACATCCTTAACTCTCCGCCTGCATGAGAAGCATCCGTCCAGTACTTACCATTAATCACTAAAACTGGAACGCCAGAAGTATGATATTTCACCGTATTAAGTTTTGATTTATTCACTTTAATGCGAACTGAGAAAGATTTAAAAGCACTATTAGCAACATTATTATCAACACCATGTTCAACTAGCCATTCAACAAAATCTTCCTGATCAACAAAAGCTCTTTTTTTTAAATGAATAGCTTCAAATAGCTTACCATGCAAACGATCAACTTCATCTAACTGTTCTAGTACATAATAAAAAATAGCACCATTAATCCAACGATCTGAAAAAACAGCAGGCTGACGAATAAAGGTCGTATTATTAGGTAATTTTTTCACCCAGTTGCTCAATATAGGTTCCACATTAAAACAATGGGGGCAATAATACCAAAAAAGTTCTCTCACCTCTACCTTATCCGCTACTGTCGTTTTAACAGGCTTATCAAGCGCAATATAATGCTCGCCCTCTGTAAATGTTTCAGCAAAAATAACTGAAGAAAAGCTTAATAAAAGTATCGATAAAAACAGTCTGATTTGTTGCATAAATTTCTCTAAATTATGGAAGAATTTTATCAATATTATACTGCGATAACTCAAATTGGTTGTCTGTTTGAAAAGACTGCCAAAGTTGTTGATAGGTTTGTTTTGTTAATGGGTGAATTTCACCATCACTTAACTGTGCCAAGGGAGCTAGTACAAAAGAATATTTTAAAATATCATCTCTAGGTAAGTTCATCTCTTGATCAACAATATCATCATAGGTCACTAAGTCTAGATCTATCAGTCGAGAAGAGAACTTAGGTTGTGAGCGATCTCGACCAAACTTTTTTTCGATATCTTTTAATACTGCATTAACATCTATAATATTGAGCTGAGTAGTTGCACTCAAACCAAGATTGTAAAAGTTATCCCCTTCAAAACCTTCAGCAGGTGACTCAAAAATATCAGAAATTTTAATATTAGAAAAATTTAGCCTTAAAAAATCAATGGCGCTAGAAATATTAACCTCTCGATTCTGATTGGAACCAATATTAATATGAATATTAGCCATTTTTACGTCTATTAATGACTACTCCAACACCTTGTGCACCGGTAACTGCCTTGCCTTTATTTAAAGTTAACTTAACCTGCTCAACATTAAATTCACCCAAGATAATTTCACAAATTCTCTCAGCGAGTGTCTCTACTAATTGAAACTCACTATTTTTGACAAAATTAATTAATCGCTTAGAAACAGCTTTGTAATCAAGTGTTTGATCAATATGATCAGTTTGACTAGCAGGGAAAATATCAAAACCCATTTCAATATCTAAGGTTATATCTTGGCGAATTTCACGCTCCCAATCGTAAATACCAATCACACAATCAATTTTTAATCCTTGTATAAATACTATATCCATGCTTAAATTAATCTTTAAATAATAATATTAAAAATTATATGCTACCTCTGCTCATCATTTTTGCTTATCTAATCGCCTCAATTTCTATGGCTATTATTATCTGTAAAATTCTCGATCTACCTGATCCAAGAACTCAAGGCTCTAATAACCCTGGCGCTACTAATGTACTAAGAATTGGTGGCAAAAAAGCAGCAGCTGCAACACTGATTGGTGATGGCTTAAAAGGCTTTATTCCAGTTGCTTTAGGTCACTATCTAGGATTTGGTGCCCAAGAGTTAGTATTGATTGCACTAAGCGCTTTTTTAGGACATGTTTATCCTATATTTTTTGGCTTTAAAGGGGGTAAAGGAGTCGCTACTTTTATTGGTAGCTTATTAGCGCTTAATTATTTCGCTGGCTTGGCCTTTATTGCAACTTGGTTGTTTGTTGCTAAAGTACTCAAAATTTCATCGCTATCAGCGCTCATCGCTACTTTTTTAACACCTTTATTTTTCTACTTCTTAACTAAGGAGCTAGAGGCAACTTATATACTCACAGTGATTTGTATTTGGGTTTTTTATACGCATAGAAATAATATTAAGCGCATGCTATCCGGAGAAGAAGGCTCAATCAAGTCTTAATATTAACACCTTTTTTGAGTAGATAAAAAGCAACAATAGCGAGCATCATAATCATGGTTATTAGCACTGACATTGACACTAAAAGATCTGTTGTTGAACTGCCCAAAAATCCCATTCTAAAACTATCTACCATATAGTATATTGGGTTAAATTTACTCAAGGTTTGCCAAAATTCAGGCAAAATTTCAACACTATAGAACATACCACCTAAATAGGTCATTGGCATCAGGATAAACGTTGGAACGATGGAGATATCATCAAATGACTTAGCAAAAACAGCGTTAATAAATCCTGCTAATGAAAACAAAATAGCCGTTAGTAAAAATGTCATCAATACAATCCAAATATTGTATATTTGAAGCTCGACGAAAAAAGATACTGCAATAAAAACACCAAGCCCTACGACGAATCCACGGACTATCCCGCCTGAGATATAACCTAGTAAGATGACCCAATAAGACACAGGCGAAATTAATAATTCTTCAATACTGTTATTAAATTTAGCCAAAAAGAATGAGGAAACTGTATTGGCATAAGAATTTTGAATAACTGTCATCAAAATAATACCTGGAATAATGAAATGTAAATAATCTACACCTTGCATATCACCGATACGTTCACCCATTAAGCCGCCAAAAATAAGCAAATAAAGAGAAGTAGTAATAACGGGAGGGAAAATAGTTTGTACCCAAATTCGGGTAAATCGCAATATTTCTTTAACAACAATTGTTTTATAAGCAATCCACATATTAACCAGCCTTTGATGTTAAGCGCAAAAATAAAGTTTCTAAACGATTTTGCGCGCTTCTAACATGTTCAATTTCAATTTTATTTTCACTTAAAGCGATCAATGCTTGGCTTATATTAACATCATTCAAACTCACTTGTATTGAATAAGCATCTAAACGCTCTATTTTAAAATCAAGCGTTGGCAAGATATCTGGCAATTGCTCAGTACTTTCTAAGATTAGTACTTGTTGAGAAACTCTAGCAAGAAGCTTTTTCATACTAGTCTTCTCAACAATTTTTCCTTTATCTAAAATGGCAATATTACGACACAAAGACTCGGCTTCTTCTAAGTAGTGAGTGGTCAGAATAATAGTCATACCTTGATCATTTAGCTCTCGTAAAAATTTCCACATTGAACGGCGTATCTCGACATCAACACCCGCACTAGGTTCGTCTAGAATAAGAATTTTTGGCTGATGAATTAAAGCTCTTGCCAGCATTAAGCGTCTCTTCATACCGCCAGATAAAGATTTCGCCATATCTAGACGCTTATCCCAAAGCTCCATTCGCTTTAATAAAATTTCAGCTTGGGCTTTAGCACTAGAACGATCAATACCATAATAACCAGCTTGATTGACTAAAATTTCTTCAACAGGCTCAAATGGATTAAAGTTAAACTCTTGTGGCATTAGGCCAATCATTCGTTTCACTTCATTCAGATGTTTGGATTGATCCTTGCCCAGCACTAGAACTTCACCCGAAGTCTTATTCAGCAAAGAGCAAATGATACCAATCATGGTAGTTTTTCCTGCTCCATTACTGCCCAATAATGCAAAAAAATCTCCCTGTTCCACACTTAAATTAACGCTTGATAATGCCTTCATGTTGTTGGCATAAGTTTTTGTTAAATTAGAAATTGATAACGCTTGAAGCATGTAATATTGGTCCAATAAAAAAATACAGAAAATACAATCAGGTAAATGATTAAAAGTATTTTAACATTTATTCCCTTTTACTGACTATTTTTGCGATAATTATCACCTTTAAATGAGTGATAAAATTTACATTATGTCTGCGATTAAAAATATAGAATTACCTAATATTGGTGACTTTAACGAAGTAGAGGTTATTGAGATTTTAGTGAGTGTTGGCGACAAAATTAATGCTGATGATAGCATAATAACCCTAGAAAGTGATAAGGCTTCAATGGAAATACCGACACCTAGTTCGGGTGTAGTGAGCAGTATCAATGTTAATATTGGCGATAAAATTAAACAAGGTGATGTCGTGGTTACGTTAGAAAGTGACGAAGAAGTTGAAAGAGGTATTCAATCAAATACCAAAACAGCAGAGATATCTGAGGGTGTATCATCCAAAATTGTCGCAATAAATGTGCCTGATATTGGTGATTTTGACGAAGTAGAAGTGATTGAAATTTTAGTTGCTGCTGGTGATATAGTTTCTGCGGAAGATAGTATTATCACGCTAGAAAGTGATAAAGCATCTATGGAAATACCAACACCAGTTGCTGGCAAGATAATCGATATTCATATTAACTTAGGTGACAAACTAAAATTAGGTAGTCTGATTCTTAATATTGAAACTACCAGCACTGATTTAGTAGAGCCTACTGAAAATTCAACGCCAGTAGTCACTTCAAAACCAGCAAACACATCTACTTCAAAGACGCAAACTATAGCAGTAGCAAGACCAGCGTTAGATCAATCAGTTTCCACTTTACCAGCTGGGGGGTCTCATGCCTCCCCCTCTATTCGAAAATTAGCTAGAGAGATCGGTGTTGATTTAAGTCATGTATCTGGAACTGGTCAGAAAGGTAGAATTCTAGATCAAGATCTTAAGGCTTACGTTAAACAAATTATTACTTCTGGTGTCGGTAGTTCACTACCAAAAACACCTGTAATTGATTTTTCAAAATTTGGTGAAACGGAAACACTTGCGTTATCAAGAATCACTAAACTTGCTGGCAAACACTTAACTGCTTGTTGGTTAAACATCCCGCATGTAACTCAATTCGACGAAATTAACATCGATCAAATGGAATCTTTTAGACAAGATCAAAAAACTAAAGGTGTCAAGTTAACGCCTTTAGTATTTATCATGAAAGCAGTTATTCAAGCACTTAAAAGTCATCCTCGTTTTAATGCCTCATTAGATGAATCTGGCGAAAATCTTATTATTAAAAAATACTTTAATTTGGGCATTGCTATGGATACGCCAAATGGCCTAGTTGTTCCTGTCATTAAAGATGTCGATAGAAAATCACTAACTGAATTAGCAAAAGAGCTGGCCCAAACCTCTGCTAAGGCGCGTGATGGAAAACTCAAACCTGGTGATATGCAAGGTGCAGGATTTACTATTTCAAGCCTAGGTGGTATTGGCGGTACACAATTTACACCTATTGTAAATTCACCAGAAGTCGCTATTCTTGGGGTCTCTCGCTCTCAAACTAAACCTATTTGGGATGGTAAAAATTTCGTCCCAACCTTAATCTTGCCACTCGCCCTGTCTTATGATCATCGTGTCATAGATGGCGCCCAAGGTGGTCGATTTATGGCAGACTTAAATTCAATACTAAGTGATATTAAAGAAATTTTATTATGATTACTAAAACTCAAGTTGCTGTTATTGGATCAGGTCCGGGTGGCTATACTGCCGCATTTAGGGCTGCTGATCTTGGCAAAGAAGTAACCTTGATTGAACGCTATGATTCGCTTGGTGGTGTTTGTTTGAATGTGGGTTGTATCCCTTCAAAAGCACTATTGCATACTGCCCAAGTTATTAATGAAGCAGAAGAAGCGTCACATTTAGGTGTTACTTTTAAAGAGCCGGCCATTGATCTTGATGGTGTACGTACTAACAAAGATAATGTTGTTGGTAAATTAACAGGGGGTATCAAGCTATTAGCCAAAGCAAGAAAGGTAAATGTCATTATTGGTTATGGAAAATTTATCTCTAATAATCAAATTGCTATTGATAATAGTGATGAAGTGATTGAATTTGAACAATGTATTATTGCAGCAGGCTCTAGAGCCACTAAAATTCCAACTTTTCCATTTGATGATCCACGTGTTATGGATTCAACAGATGCACTAGAATTAAACGGAATACCAAAACGTTTACTCATAGTTGGTGGTGGTATTATTGGCCTAGAAATGGCTACTATATATGAAGCTCTAGGTAGTGAAATTACGGTTGTAGAATTATCTGATCAGCTTATTGCTATTGCAGATAAAGATATTATCAACCCACTATTCAGACGCATCAAAAAGCGCTATGCCAATATTTTCCTAAATACTAAAGTTACTAGCATAGAAGCTTTAGATGAAGGCATTAAAGTAGGATTTGAAGGAAAAAAAGCACCAGAATTTGACACCTTTGACAAGGTGTTAGTCTCTATTGGTCGCTCTGCAAATGGTCATCTTATTGATGCTCAAACAGCAGGCGTCGAGGTTAATGACAGAGGCTTTATCCCTGTCGATAAACAAATGAAAACCAATGTTGAAAATATTTATGCGATTGGCGATATTGTTGGTCAGCCCATGTTGGCACACAAAGCTGTTCATGAAGCTAAGGTTGCTGCTGAAGTAATTTGTGGACATAAATCTGGTTTTGACGCCCTTACTGTTCCGTCTGTTGCCTACACAGACCCTGAAGTAGCCTGGACTGGTAAAACAGAAAAAGAACTTAAAGCTGAAGGCACAGACTATGAAAAAGGTGTCTTTCCTTGGACCGCTAGTGGACGAAGCTTGTGCATTGGAAGAAACGAAGGTGTATCAAAAGCACTATTCGACAAAAAAACAGGGCGCATTTTAGGTATGGGAATTTGTGGCACCAATGCTGGTGAGCTTATTGCCGAGCCAACTCTTGCCATTGAAATGGGGTGTAACATGTCAGATATTGCACTTACTATTCATGCCCACCCAACCTTAAGCGAAACCACAGCTTTCGCTGTAGAAATGGCTGAAGGTACTATTACTGACCTATTACCACCAAAAAAACGATAAAAATTATGGATATCAAACAAGCTAGAAAAAATTCTATTGACAACCAAATTCGCCCTTGGGGTGGTCTAGATTATATTGCTAACAATGCTTTAAGATCTATCCCTAGAGAAAATTTTGTGCCTGATAATTATAAAAATCTTGCTTTTGCTGATATTGAAATTCCTTTAACCAATAAAGCAAAGATGCTCTCGCCAAAAGTGGAGGGTCGTCTTCTTGATGCACTCAATATTCATAAAAATGAAACTGTTTTAGAGGTTGGTACGGGTAGTGGATATTTAACGGCTGTTTTATCAAAATTATGTCATTCGGTGACTAGTATTGAAATTGATGAAACACTTAGTAATGGTGCTCAAGAAAGAATAAAAGATCTTAATATTAGCAATGTAACACTAGAAATTGGTGATGCTTCAAAAGGCTGGAGAAGATCTAAAGAATTCTTTGATGTGGTTGTTATTGGCACCTCTGTGCCAAAAATTACTGGTCGATTTTTTCATTTACTAAATGTAGGTGGGCGTGTTTTTGTGGTTGAAGGTACCGGCAAAGCCATGAGCGCCAAAATCATAACGAGACTTAGTGAGCATAAATGGGAAACAAAATCTTTATTTGAAACTCAGTTAGATGTCATGCAAGGTTTAGAAGTATCTGCAAAATTTAAATTTTAACTGTCTTAGTAAAACTCATTAAATCATGAATGTATTTTTTAACTTTGTTCTAAAAAAATCTATTTTAGGCTTAACCCTATTACTCTTCATAATAGGGTTTTTTGTTGCTCAAATACCAAATTTTCAGCTGGATGCCTCCTCTGACTCTTTGGTCCTTGAAGGTGATGAAAATTTAGCTTTTTATCAAAATATTAAGAAAAATTATGGGTCTGATGATTATCTTGTCATCTCTTATCAGGTAACTGGAGAGCTACTTAATCCGCAACAATTAAGTCATTTATCTAAATTTAAAAAAGAACTCTTAACCATTGAACAGGTTAAGTCTGTTACCAGTATTTTAGATGTACCTTTGTTCCGTTCACCCCCTGTATCTTTAGCTGCCTTGGCTAATGAAACTATCGCCATTGAAAATGGTAATGCCAATTTAGAGCTTGCAGCTCAAGAATTCAAAACCTCGCCTTTATATGCCAATAATTTAGTTAGTAAAGATGGTAAAACAACTGCTATTCTGTTGACTTTAAAAGATAACCCAAGATTTCAAGAGCTTCGCGAAACACGCGACCAAATGCGTGTTGAACGCATTAACAATGTACTTAATAAAGATGGACTGTCTAAGCTAAAAAGTATAGAAAGACAAGTTATGCGCAATGCTAGTATTCAAGGTGATATACAAGGCAAAACTATTGCACAAATCCGTACTTATCTTGTCAAATATTCTGACCAAGCCAGCTTATTTTTAGGTGGCCTACCAATGATAACTACTGATATTATTGGCTATATTAGTAGTGACCTGATTGTTTTTAGTTTGGCAGTTATTGGATTAATGACTATTATTTTGGCCATTATATTTAAAGGATTACGTTGGGTAGTGATGCCGATTACAATTAGTATTGCTGGTGCCTTAATAATGACTGGTTTACTGGCATTTTTAGAGTGGAAAGTTACTGTGATTTCTAGTAACTTTGTTTCATTGTTACTCGTTATGACCCTTTCTGTGGTTATCCATCTTGTAGTTAGATATCGAGAATTGTCTCAACTCAATCCTGATCTTGATTTATCGCAACTCATTAAAGATACATTGTCTCAAATGTTTATGCCTTGTTTGTTCACTACCTTAACAACCTTTGCAGCATTTAGCTCACTATTAATCAGTGGCATTCGCCCTGTAATTGACTTTGGCTGGATGATGTCAATTGGTGTTACGATTGCACTAGTGTTATCATTTTTGGCATTCCCAATGATTATGGCTCTTTTGCCAAAAGCTAAAATCGCGATACATAAAACAGAGTTTGGTTTCACCACCTCATTGGCTAAATTTGTTGAGCGCTTTGGTAATCACTTGCTAGTAGCTTTAGTTGTTTTAGTTATAGTCTCAGGTTTTGGTATTAATAAACTAAGTGTTGAAAACAGATTTATTGATTACTTTAAGCAGAGCACTGAAATCAACCAAGGGTTAACCCTAATTGACCAAGAATTGGGTGGAACAATTCCTCTTGAAATCATTTTTGAAGATTTAGCAGAAGACTATTGGTTTGATGAAGACTTGCGTGAAGAGGTGCACGAAGTTCATGATTACCTTGATTCGCTAGACGAAACTGGAAAAGTGCTTTCTATCGATACACTCATGAGTATCTTAACTGAGGCAAATGATGGGCAAGCTTTAAATGGATTTTTCTTAAACATTGTCCGTGGACAAATTCCAAATTCTGCCAAACAACACGTATTAGACCCTTATATCTCAGAAGACAATGGGCAACTACGTATGGTTATTCGTATCCGTGAATCCAACAAGGAACTAGAGCGTGGCAAGCTTATTGAAAAAATTAATCATCATATCTCTGATGAATTAGGTTTTAAGCCAGAAAGTTTTCGCCTAAGCGGTATGTTAGTGCTTTACAATAATATGTTGCAAAGTTTATTTGATTCTCAAATCAAAACCATTGCTGTTGTATTTAGTATGATTTTTATTATGTTTTTATTTATTTTTAAGTCAATTAGCTTATCTATTCTTGCATTAATTCCAAATATACTACCCTCTTTATTTATTTTGGGCATTATGGGTTGGATGGGTATTCCATTAGATTTAATGACGATTACCATTTCAGCAATTGCTATTGGTATTGGTGTAGATAACGCCATTCATTATATTCATCGATTTAAGTTTGAATTTCAAAAAGATAGTGACTATACGAAAACCATGTATCGATCGCATGCTAGTATTGGCTTAGCCATGTTCTACACCTCGATCACCGTGGCACTTGGATTTTTAATCTTTGCTTTATCTAATTTTATTCCAAGTATTTATTTTGGTGTCTTTACAGCAATTGCTATGTTGAGCGCATTACTAGCAAACTTAACACTGTTGCCAAAATTGATCTTAATAGTGAAACCAAAAATCTAAACCTCTTTCATTAACATGCCTAAGCAAGCAAAATTCAGTAGTTCATATGAACAGCATCAATTTGATGTTCTAATCATTGGTACAGGTAGTGCCGGGTTAATGAGCGCCCTTCAACTTTCAAGAGGCTTGTCTGTTGCACTAATTGCCAAAGATGTGGCCTTAGAGGGAAGCTCTTTTTATGCTCAGGGTGGCATTTCAGCTGTATTAGATGCGCATGATAATTTTAAAGCGCATGTTGCAGATACACTCTCTACTGCTGCTGGATTAGCTGATGAAGCAGCTGTGAAATTTATGGTGAAAAATGCACCGGCCGCGATTTCTTCATTAGAATCCTCGGGTGTTCGATTTACCAAAGACAGTAACAATTACCACCTCACTACTGAGGGTGGCCATACCAATAGACGTGTGGCTCATGTTGCAGATAAAACAGGACAATCTATTCAAGTAAATCTCTTAGATAATGTCAAGCAGTGTAAAAACATCACTTTATTTGAAAACTACATTGCGATCGATTTACTCATCAAAGATGGTCAATGTTCTGGCGCCTACATTCTTAACAAAAGCACTCATCAAGTTGAGAGTTTTGTGGCTTATAAAACTATATTAGCTTCAGGTGGCGCTTCCAAAGTTTATCTGTATACCTCCAATCCTGACACCTCAACCGGAGATGGTGTCGCTATGGCAAGTCGTGCAGGTTGTCATATTATGAATATGGAATTTGCTCAGTTCCACCCTACTTGTCTTTACCATCCGCATGCAAAATCCTTTTTGATCTCAGAGGCCATTCGAGGAGAAGGCGGCAAGCTTCACTTGCCTAATGGTGAAACGTTTATGCATAAATATGATGAACGCGGTGAACTTGCACCCAGAGATATTGTCGCTAGAGCGATCGACACTGAAATGAAGTCTGGCGGCTTGGATTGTGTTTATTTAGACATCTCATTCAAAGGTGAGAACTGGATTAAAAAGTACTTTCCTACTATTTATAATAAGTGTCAAACATTCAGCATAGATATATCAAAAACTTCTATGCCTGTTGTTCCAGCAGCTCATTACACTTGTGGTGGCATTAATACTGATGTGAAAGGTTTAACTAATATTAGCAACTTATATGCTATTGGTGAAGTTGCCCATACGGGCGTGCATGGCGCTAATCGCATGGCGAGCAATTCATTGTTAGAATGTATCGTATTTGCAAAGTCTTGCGCTCAAGATATCAACCAACAAGTATTAGTGCCACCTCATTGTAAATTTGACCCTTGGGATGCTTCTCGAGTAGCACCCTCTAAAGAGAAGGTAGTTATTACTCATTTATGGGATGAAGTTCGCTTAATTATGTGGAATTTTGTTGGTATTGTTCGCTCTGATAGGCGTCTTAACTATGCCCAGCATCGACTTGAGCAAATTGAAAAAGAAGTTGATGAATATTACAGCTTATATCTCATTTCTAGTGATTTGGTTGAGCTAAGAAACTTAGTAAGAACCGCTCAAATTATTATTAAATCTGCACTTTCCAGAAAAGAGAGTCGAGGACTTCACTATAACGAAGATCATCCTAACCAATCTGATAGTATAAAAAACACTATAATATAATCATGTTACTGCCCATTCTACATTATCCAGATAAGCGCCTCAGAATTAAGGCTGCGCCTATTAAAAAAGTTAATGATGCTATTCGTTCATTGATTAAAGATATGTTTAGCACTATGTATAATGCTCCCGGAATTGGACTGGCAGCAACCCAAGTCAATCACCATATTCGATTAATCGTAATAGACACCTCAGAAGATCAAACACAGCCTTTATGTCTCATCAATCCTGAAATTATTGAAAAAGATGGGGAGCTTGAGTCGGATGAAGGTTGCCTATCAGTGCCTGATTACTATGAATGTGTAACACGTGCAAATCATATTAAAGTGAGAGCACTCAATGAGCAAGGTGAAATGTTTGAGCTAGAAGCTCAAGATATTTTGGGTGTTTGCATTCAACATGAAATTGACCATTTAGAAGGTATTTTGTTTGTAGATCACCTATCCAACCTCAAACAAAGACGCCTGCTTGAAAAAACCAAAAAATCTCAAAAGTAAATCATTTGTGTCAATTCAGATTGGTCCTTATAAACTTGATTCAATAGCATTATTAGCGCCTATGGCTGGGACTAGTGACAAACCTTTTAGGATGCTATGTAAATCTTTGGGTGCAGGGCTCACCACCTCAGAAATGGTAGTCATACAAGAGCATCTACTTAAAACCAATAAAACTAAATATCGCCTAGATTTTAAAGGTGAAAAAGAACCAATCAGCATTCAAATAGCAGGATCAGAAGCTCAGGAATTAGCTCATGCTGCACAAAGAGCAGTTAATTTTGGTGCAGATATTATCGATATTAATATGGGCTGTCCTGCTAAAAAAGTCTGCAATAAAGCCTCTGGATCAGCCTTAATGCAAGATGAAGTACTTGTTAAAGATATTCTCGAATCAGTCGTATCGGCTGTAGATATTCCCGTGACCTTAAAAATGCGAACAGGTTGGGATACTGATAACAAAAATGCACCAACCATTGCACAAATTGCAGAACAAGCCGGCATTCAAATGCTAAGTGTGCATGGGCGTACTAAGGCAGATAAATATAATGGCATGGCGGAATATGACACCATTAAATCTGTTGTTAATCAAGTCCAAATCCCTGTCATTGCTAATGGTGATATTACCAATGCTAACAAAGCAAAACAAGTATTAGATTATACCGATGCCTCAGGTGTCATGATTGGACGAGCAGCTCAAGGTAATCCTTGGATATTTTCTGAGATCAACCACTATCTTGATACCCAGAAAAAATTCAATCCAATCCCACTTGAAGAGCAAAAATCTACTATACTTAAGCATATTCACCAAATTCATACTTTTTATGGCGATTTTTTGGGATTGCGGCTCGCCAGAAAGCACATTCTTTGGTATGCTACCCACCTTGATAAAAACCACATGCAAAAATTTTGGCAAACGATTAACAAAGTCACTGATCGTGAGCAACAATTCAAACTTTTTGAGAACTACTTAAACCAATTATGAGCTCTATAGATTTACCAGCCTGCATTAATGCAAAATTAACTCGCTACTTCGAACAACTTGATGGTGAGCAAGCATCTGGCGTTCATAAAATGGTTATGAATGAAGTGGAGCCTGTCGTTATAAAATTTATTTTAGAGTTAGTAAACAATAACCAGAGTGAAGCTTCTCGCATTTTGGGCGTCAATCGTGGCACACTTAAGAAAAAAATCGAATTCTATAAGCTCTAAAACTCTATAATAACCTTTGTAACTTAACTCCCATATCTCAAAGGAACAAAATGTCTATACAACGCGCTTTAATTAGTGTTTCAGATAAAACTGGTATTCTTGAACTTGCTCAAGTATTGGTCAGTAAAAATATTGAAATTCTCTCAACAGGTGGTACTGCGAAATTATTGGCTGAACAAGGTATTCCTGTCATCGAAGTGTCTGACTATACTGGTTTTCCAGAGATGATGGCAGGACGTGTAAAAACTCTTAATCCAAAAATTCATGGTGGCATCTTAGCGCGTCGAGGTCTTGATGAAGAAGTAATGACACAGAATGATATTAATCCAATTGATCTAGTGGTTGTGAACCTCTACCCTTTTCAAGCAACGATTGCTAATCCAGATTGCACACTGGAAGATGCTATTGAAAATATTGACATTGGCGGTCCAGCCATGTTGCGCTCTAGTGCTAAAAATCATGCATCAGTGACAGTCGTTGTGGATGCTTCAGATTACCAAACTGTCATGGATGAAATTACTGCCAATGGTAATACAACCCTTGAAACCAGAACCAAACTAGCGCTTAAAACTTTTGAGCATACTGCACAATATGATTGTGCTATCGCTAACTATCTTGGTAAAGAGCAAGATGGATTTTCAAATACAATTAATCTGCAGTTTCACAAAACTCAATCTATGCGCTATGGTGAAAACCCACATCAAAATGCCGCTTTTTATGTAGAGCAAAATATTACTGAAGCCTGTGTTGCATCAAGCATACAATTCCAAGGTAAAGAGATGTCATACAACAACATGGCTGATGCAGATGCAGCGCTAGAATGTGTTCGCAGTTTTAATGCACCAGCCTGTGTTATTGTTAAACATGCAAACCCTTGTGGAGTTGCACTTAGAGACAATATTCATGATGCTTATTTAAATGCCTTTAAAACAGATCCTACCTCTGCTTTTGGTGGCATTATTGCCTTTAATCGCCCTTTGGATAAAGCCACTGCGCAAGATATTATTGAAAAGCAATTTGTTGAAGTTATTATTGCACCAAGTGTTGATGACGATGCTAAAGATATACTATCAGCCAAACAAAATATACGTGCATTAGAGTGTGGGGATTTATCCAGTGCGCAACCATCGCTTGACTATAAGCGAGTTACCGGTGGTCTATTGGTGCAAGACAAGGATCTTGGTGTTATAACTGAGAATGATATTAAATGTGTCAGTGAGTTAGCACCTACAGCCGACCAAATTAAAGATTTACTATTCGCCTGGAAAGTCGCTAAAACCGTTAAATCAAATGCCATTGTTTATGTCAAAAATGAAATGACAATTGGTGTGGGTGCAGGACAAATGTCTCGCGTTTACTCGGCAAAAATTGCAGGTATTAAAGCATCAGATGAAGGCTTAGTTGTAGAGGGCTCTGTAATGGCATCAGATGCTTTTTTCCCATTTAGAGATGGCATTGATGCAGCGGCACAAGCAGGTATTAAGGCAATTATCCAACCTGGTGGCTCAATGCGAGATGATGAAGTCATTACAGCGGCAAATGAACACGGTATAGCCATGGTATTTACCGGCATGCGCCATTTCAAACACTAGGAGGAATTATGTCTATAAAAACAATGAATGTTTTCCCAATGATTCATTCGATTACCATCGATAAAGAAAATGATTTGGTCACTGAACTGGTTCAAGATCTTCATGATGCAGATGACGTTAGGGCTAATCTATTAGCCTCTGTTGCTGAAGTTAAGATGTATGAAAGTATTAATTATTACCCATTAAAAAAGCCTGAATTTATCGAGGATGTAATGGGTAGTTTTGCTCAAATGGGTCTTAGTCGACATATTACTATCTCAGACAATACATATCATGAGATCAACGGCTATCTTGGTTTTACGCGTGTGTGGGAGCTCCCGGTAGTCCTTAGAGATCAGGTTGAGAAAGCACTGGTTGGTTATGAGGTTGAGTACGACTCTGAAACTTGGGAAATTTTAAATATTACTGATACTAAAGAGTAAGTTTTAAGACAAAATCCTAACTCTAAAAGTTTTACCTTTTAGTTTATCATTTTGAATCTTCTTTAGCGCAGCCTTTACCAATCCAGACTCCACAGCTATATAAGACCAATTGCTCGAAACTGTAATTTTTCCAATGGCAGCTCCTGGAATGCCGTCCTTACCCGTTAGGCCACCAACAATATCACCAGGGCGAAGTTTTTGCTTTTTTCCGCCATCAATTTTAAGTGTTGTCATTTCTGGTCTTTTAACGGGCTTATCAAGATATGAATCATTTGGTAATTCATCAGCAGTTACATCAATCTCTAATGCGTCCAGCTTTCTTGTTTCTTTATCATTAAACAAGGTTACTGCAATGCCACTTCGTCCTGCTCTACCCGTTCGACCAATTCTATGAATATGCACTTCAGGATCATGCGCAACATTAAAGTTCACAACCAAATCAAGCGCATCAATATCTAGTCCACGCGCTGCAACATCAGTAGCAACTAAAACAGAAACACTCTTATTAGAAAAACGAATTAACGCCTGATCACGTTCTCGCTGGTCCAAATCACCATGAATGGCTAGCGCATAAAACCCATAATATAAAAGCTCGTCTGCCACATCTTGAGTGTCTACTTTAGTATTACAAAAAACCAATGTTGATTCTGACTTATGCTTGGCCAACAATATACGCAAAGCATTCATGCGCTCATCATCAGTATTGATTTGATAAAAATATTGCTTAATCGTTGATTCTTCATCAGTCGAAGGTGCGTTTACGATAATAGGATTATTCATAACTCGCATGGCAATATCTTCAATTTCTTGCGGGTAAGTAGCACTGAATAGTAATGTTTGACGATTGTCAGGAATTTTTTTTACAATATCATCAATCGTATCTTGAAAACCCATATCCAGCATACGATCTGCTTCATCAAGTACCAACATCTCAACATGGTCTAGCTTTAAAGTTTTTTTACGTAAGTGCTCCTCGATACGACCTGGAGTGCCGACAACAATATGTGCCCCATGTTCTAGTGAACCAATCTGAGGTCCAAAGGGTGCGCCGCCACAAAGTGTTAAAATTTTGATATTATGAATAGCCCTGGCTAGGTTACGAATTTCTACAGAGACTTGGTCAGCTAACTCTCGAGTCGGACACAAAACAATTGATTGAACCTTGTAAGATTTAACATTAAGCTTATGCAATAAGCCTAAACCGAAAGCAGCTGTTTTTCCAGATCCAGTCTTACCTTGGCCAATCACATCTTTTCCATCAAGGATAGCTGGCAAGCTTAATGCTTGAACAGGTGTCATAGACTCATAGCCCAAGCTACCTAAGTTTTTTAATAGGCCAGGATGAAGTTTTAATGAAGAAAAGTCGGATGTGCTCAAAATAATAAGACCAAAATAAATATGAATTGAATTTTACACACTAAACCGATGATGAAGGTGCACTCACTAAATTCCAAAAGCTTTTTTAATACCATCAAGAATCATGTCAACAGCAATAATGGTGAGCAAAATTCCCATTAATCGCTCAATAGCTGTGAAAGCTTTATGGCTAACATGACGGCTAAATTTTTCAGAAAAAATCAAAATTAACCCTACCAAACTCCAAGCAATTACTAATGCAATTCCCCAATCTACCCATCGATTAGGGTCATTTGCCATGATTAATATCACTGCTGCAATAGCTGAAGGACCTGCAATTAATGGTATGGCTAATGGCACCACTAAAGGCTCGCCCTCAGGCGTGTTGGTAAAAATATCTTCAGAGCCAGAAAAAATCATTTTTAAAGAGATTAAAAACAATACGACACCACCTGCCACGCCTAATGAAGATTCAGATATCTGTAATAATTGCAAAATATATTGACCTGAAAACATAAATAGCAACAAAATAAACAGAGCTATTAACAACTCTCGAATAATAATAATTCGACGTCTTGATGCTGGAACATTCTTTAGCAGAGCTAGAAAAATAGGAACGTTAGCGAAAGGATCCATAATTAAGAACAACAAAAAAATAGCGGAGGTAATGGTCATATGCTCTCCTTAGAGTAAAATCGTTATGATATTGACAGTAATCATAGTAAATGTTGTTTGATAAAATCTAAATTTGAACCTTGTTAAAAATTTTGCGTCATCGATAGTATCTACTTTTTAATTAAGGCTTAACTAATTAATATTACACCTATTAATGCTGAGTACACGGCTTTATTTGTACAAAAAAGTTTGATATATGAAACGCAACAGGTGATAATAATAAGTGTCTATTGTGTTCGTGGTTGGCCTTATTCCCCTGAGCCGATAAATTAATAACTAAGGATATGAGATAGATTACTATTGTGCAAGCCCGCCTTGAAGTGGGAAGCCTGCGGTAATCTTCGAATTTCCGCCTTGAACCTTACTGGTTCAGGTTTAGGTCTCACGACACAATAGATTTTAACTTCTTCGGCTATAATGCAAATATGAAAGCACTTCGCCAACTTCTTCGACAAAAAAGACTCAACATCGATTCATCCGATCGCCTCAAGTTTGCCAAACAATTATTATCTCAAGCTCAAAATATCGCAAATTTTACGATTGGTCAAAAAATTGCCATTTATTTACCTAATAATGGCGAAATTGACACTAAATACCTACAAGAATTCCTTATAAATCAAGAAATTAGCACTTATTTGCCGGTATTAGACGATAAAAGTCTTATCTTTGCAAAGATTGGTGAAAATTTTAGAAATAATCAATTTGGCATCCTAGAGCCAGTTTCTACCGAAGTTATTAGTGCAGAGCAGCTTGATATCTTGTTTATGCCACTAGTGGGCTTTGATAAAAACAAAAATCGTATTGGTATGGGTGGTGGATATTACGATCGCACGCTAGCCTTTAAAAAAGAACAAAAAATGATTAAAAAACCTATGCTTATCGGCCTAGCTTTTGACTGTCAGCAAGTTGACAAACTAGATATACAAGATTGGGACGTATCACTCGACGCAATTATTACACCAAGCAAAATTTATTAGATTGTATAACACTTTGCTAATGGGCAGCCGAAGCTTAGCTTAGGCTGTCGCTTAGAGGCCGGAACGAAATTAAGTAACTTGTTAGTTTTTTGTAGCTTCTAGAGTTTTAATTTCACCAACTTTCATTGTTCACAAATCTTTGAATATTTTTTATTTTAGGAATTACCCAGTGCGTGTTTTTGTAAGAATGATTTAAGCATAGGGTTTTCATTAATAACATTCATACCAAAACCTCGCAGCCATCTTAGTGGCTCGTTGTTTTCTTTGTAGATCCAGTTTAGACCTGTCATGGTTTTGGCCATTAGCTCATTATCTAATCTGCGAGCTCTCGCGTACTTTCTTAATGTTAAATAATCGCCTAAATTATTACTATTATCTTCTAATTGTTTTGATAATTCTCTAACATCTGAAAAACCAAGATTAATACCTTGACCAGCAAGAGGATGAATATTATGCGCTGCATCACCAATGAGTGCTAAGTTTTCTTTTACATACTCGTTAGAGCTTCGTTCAATCAGCGGGAACGCTTGCATATCGCTAAGCACTTTAAACTCTCCAAAACGATATTCCACTGCTGCTGATAATCGCTTAGCGAATGCTAAATTATCTAATGTCATTAATTCATCAGCTAAATCGTTATCTGCTGACCAAACTATAGAAGCTTGGTTTTTACCTAATGGCAAGCATGCTACGATACTATCTGATAAGAATCGCTGCCAAGTTGTGCCATTAAAACTTTGTGTTGATTTAACATTGCAAATAATAGCTTTTTGCTGATAATTATTTTCACTAAAACCAATATTGGTCAAACTGCGAATGTTAGATCGAGCACCATCTGCTCCAATAAGCAGCTGGCAATCTAGTGAATGTTTATTATTTAACTGAAGCTGATATCCTGCTATCGTTTTTTCAATACTTTCTAACTTGGCACTAACAAACTCAACATCGGTTTTTTCCAAAGCCTCAAATAATGCTGACTGAATAGCGTCATTCTCAATAATATGACCTAAATGAGGCAAGTTTTCGTCATGAGCATGAAAATCTAGCATTCCATGTGAGTTTTGATCCCACACTTGGGTATGAGAAAAAGTATGTTTGCGTTTAATTAAATCCCAAGCATTAATGTCTTTTAGCAATTGCTCAGAGCTTGGAGTGATTGCGCTTACACGCGAATGGAAGTCTTTATTTAATGTTGGATTTGGACTGTTAGGCTCAATAATAGCAATTTTATAATCTGTTTTTGCCATCGATAAAGCGAAGGCCTGGCCTGCCATGCCACCACCAACAATGACAATGTCGTATGTCACTCGGTGTCCCCAGCTATTATCATTTGATTAATCAATACAGATCCGACTTTGATATTACCACGATAATCCACATCTGTACCTATGTGCTCAATACCCAACAACATGTCTTTTAGATTTCCCGCAATGGTAATGCCGGATACTGGGTATTGAATTTCACCATTTTCAACCCAAAAACCTGTTGCCCCGCGAGAATAATCACCCGTCGTGCAATTGACACCTTGGCCCATAAGCTCTGTTACTACTAAACCTTTACCCATGAGTTTAGTCATATCATTCAAATCACCAGTAAACTGATGCTCAATAATTAAATTATTAACACCACCAGAATTGGCTGTTGTTTTTAGACCCAGCTGATTAGCCGAATATTGACTAAGCACATAGCTTTTAACTTGGCCATTTTCAACAAAATATTGCTGGCGCTTTAAGACGCCATCACGGTCAAAAGCTTTGGCACCGATAGTTTTTTTAGAAAATGGTTTTTCTAGGATAGAAATACTTTCAGGCAAAATTAGTTTATCAATACTGTCTAATAAAAAAGTAGCTTTTTTATACTGGCTCGCGCCGCTCAATGCACCGATTAACTGTGAAAAGAGACCACTTGAAACTCTTGGTGAAAATATTACTGGACATTTTTGCGATGCTAAAGATCTAGCACCTAACTTGCCGATAGCAAGTTTTGCAACACGATCTCCCACCCATTCTGGTGCTTGTAAGTCTTGAGCATCCAAAGCCACTGTGTATTCATAAGCTGTCTGCATATCTTTATTTTGCTTGGCAATAACGCTGCAATTAAGTGAATGTCTGGCACCCTTTTGCACGCTCATCATGCCATTTGAATTTGCATATAAACCCTCGCCTTGATAACTAGACACCTCAGCACCATCAGAATTTTCAATACCGCTATGATCTAGTGCTTGCGCTTCGCAACGAGTAGCTAAATCAATACTATGGCTAGGGTCTAATTCCCAGGGGTGATACATATCTAAGTCGGGTACATCAAAGGCCATTAGTTCTTTTGGTGCTAAACCACTAAATTGATCATTCTGAGTATATTTTGCAATAAGACAAGCAGATTCAACTGCTTTTAGAATGCCACCTTCACTAAGATCAACACTTGAAGTGTGGCCCTTGGCTTGACCCAAATAAACATTAATATCGAGTGATTTATCAAGATGATACTCTAAGGTTTCAACCTTACCCAAACGCACCGCAGTAGAAACACCGGAACTTGCGCTTAAAGAAATCTCATAGTCACTCACCTTATGGCGCTTGAGCGCTTGAATGACTTGTTGTGCTGTTTGTTCTAACGATATCATGGGCTAAGTCAGGTAGTCTAAATCAGTTGGTTTTTTGAATATATTAATATTTTTTGGCTTATGCATATTAGGCATAGGAGCATCCATACGGCCTTTTGATTTTATTATATATTGACTAGAATTATTATGCCCATATAGATTTGTATTAATCATAGAATTAATCGGCATCCATAAAGCAGCGATACCCAAGCCCATTAAAAATACACTAACAAGAATATTCATCAGTCCTTACTTTGAATGGTTAGACGCTCCACTTCAAGCAAATGAATGCGGCGAGAATCAGTCTTTAACACTTTAAATTTAAAGCCTTGTAAATTGATTTTATCCATTTGCTCAGGCAAACGAGTGAATCCTGCAATAACAATACCGGCAACTGTATCAATGTCTTCAGCCGTTAGTTGAACTTCAAAAAACTCTTCAAACTCTTCGATAGGCGTATTGGCTTTTAATAAAAAGCGCCCATCACCAAAATCGATAATATTGTCTTCTTCTAAATCATGCTCATCTTCAATTTCACCAACAATTTGCTCTAGTACATCTTCTAGTGTTACTAAGCCTGCGATTTCGCCGTACTCATCCATAACAATAGCCATGTGTGATTTCTTTTGCTGAAAATCCCTGAGTAAAGCGCCTAAAGTTTTACTTTCAGGCACCAAGATTGAACTACGTAAATATTCTTTATAGTTAAACTCACTACGCTTATCGCCTGCTAAATAGCTTAACAAGTCTTTGGCTAAAATAACACCCTGAATTTTGTGGCGCTTTGAATCAATAATTGGAAAACGAGAGTGGGCTGACTTGATCATAATATCAAGTAACCCTTTAGTATTAGTGTTATGCTCAATGGTTACCATTTTTGATTTTGGAACCATGACATCACGCACTTCCATATTTTCCAGCTGCATCGTACCTTCGATAATACTGCGACTATGGGAATCAATAGTATGGCTTTCTTCAGCTTCTTTTAGAGCCTGTAAAAGCTCATCGCTTGAAGTAAGAGGTGCGTGAAAAAATTTCTTGTTTAGTCTTTGTAGAAAAGACTGTGTCGACGGAGGCTGGTCTTCGTTCATTTACTTTTATTTAGATTAAAGCACTATTTTACCAAAAATTAAGATTTTTTACCACTACGCATTTTCTTACCCTGGGCTGCGCGCTCTTTACGCACTTCTTTAGGATCAGCAATTAACTGTCTATATATTTCGACTCGGTCTTTTTCGCGCAAAATGGTATCTAATTTAGAAATTTTTCCAAAAATACCTGTCTTATCTTGAAGTAAATTTATTTGAGGATAAAGCTCCAAAATACCTGACAATTCAATCGCTTGTTTGATTGTTGTATCGGCATCAACCTCTAAGTTAAGCAATGTTTGCTTATTTTCTAGTGCATAGGCAACTTCAATATACATTAGCTTTTTTGATCACACAAAAGCTGCGCTTTGGCAAAATCTAGCGTGCCTTCATAAATAGCACGACCCGTAATAGCGCCACTAATACCGTGATGCGCTTCTACTAGTAAATTGCTAATATCATCCATATTAGTGATACCGCCAGAGGCAATAATATCAATCGATGTTTGCTTAGCTAAGTCGGCAGTCGCTTCAACATTAACACCTTGCATCATACCATCACGTGCAATATCGGTATAAACAATAGAGCTAACACCATTCTGTTCGAATTTTTTTGACAACTCAACCACATGTAAATCTGTTTGCTTAGCCCAGCCTTCAGTTGCTACTAAACCATTATTAGCATCTAAACCTACAATGACTTTTCCAGGAAATTCACGACACAATTCAGAGACAAATTCAGGATGAGTAACAGCCATGGTGCCTATTATTAAATAGCTAATTCCTGCTTCAATATAAGTATTTGCAATTTGCATATTACGAATTCCGCCACCAATTTGCACTGGTAGATTTGGAAACTCTTTGGTGATTTGGGTCACACTGGTAGCATTAATAGGCTTACCCTCAAAGGCGCCATTTAGATCTACTAAATGCAGTCGTTTTGCACCTTGATTAACCCATTGAGCAGCCATTTCAACCGGGTTGTCTGAAAACACAGTCGTGTCGTCCATCAACCCTTGTCTTAAGCGAACACATTGCCCATCTTTTAAATCAATTGCGGGAATAATTACCATTTTTCTATCCATTATGTCGCCGATACCCAATTGCTTCAATCAAATGGCGTTGCTTAACTGCTTGAGCATGGCCTAAATCTGCAATGGTTCTAGCTACTTTTAAAATTCGATGATAAGCTCTTGCATAAAGATGTAGTTTGTCAATCACACGCTCTAACAATTGCCTGTTATCTTTGTTTAAAACAATCAAATCATCAACCTCATTAGGGTTAAGGCGATCATTTAATTTGCCTTGTCTATTTATCTGCATATTATAGCAATCTAATACACTCGCTCTGATGGTTTCGCTGTTTTCTATCTGTTCATTCTTTTGACTCAGCATTGCCTCTTTTGGTAGTGGTGGAAACTCTAAGACCGTATCGATACGATCTAATAATGGGCCAGAAATCTTAGCATGGTATTTACTAATTTGATCTTCTATGCAATAACACTTACTCGTTCCATCTCCAAAATAACCACATGGACATGGATTCATAGCAGCGATCAATTGAAAATTTGCCGGAAAAGTTACCTGTTGTTGTGCATGAGAAACGTGCACTTCAACTGAAACCACTGGTGCATCAAGCCCTGTCGAAGCACGGGTAAAAACTTTAGCTAGTTTGCTCATACTGACTCCAACTCTTCTAAACTCCATCTAGGTTGAATAGCGATTTCTCCACTGGCCGTCGATTGTCCTTTGCTTAAACGAAAATGGCCCGCTAATGCAATCATGGCACCATTATCCGTACAAAATTCTTGACGAGGGTAAAACACTTGAGCCCCATGCTTTAAGCCCATTACGTCTAGTTCTTGGCGCAACGATAGGTTGGCACTTACACCGCCTGCCACCACCAAGGTTGTTCTTTTTGTTTGTTCCAAAGCGCGACGACATTTAATCATTAATGTAGAAGTTGCTGCTACTTCGAAAGCTTTAGCAATGTCGGCTTTTTGGTCAGGATGCTTGGCAAACGTATTGCGTGCAAATGTCTTTAAACCGCTAAAGCTAAAGTCTAGCCCTGGACGATCAATCATTGGCCTTGGAAATTTAAAAGCATCTGGGCTTCCTTGTTGGGCAAGCTGCGCTAAAGCAGGGCCACCTGGATATCCAAGGCCTAAAATCTTGGCTGTTTTATCAAAAGCTTCACCGACTGCATCATCAAGCGACTCCCCTAAAATCTCATATTCACCAATAGCCTTAACATCGATCAACATCGTATGTCCGCCAGACACCAATAAAGCCACAAAAGGAAAGCTAGGCACTTCTTTTTCTAATAAGGGTGCCAATAAATGTCCCTCCATATGATGCACACCAAGTGAAGGAATTTTAAGACTCCAGGCTAATGATTTTGCCACGGCACTACCCACAAGCAAAGCGCCTGCTAAGCCAGGGCCACTTGTATAAGCTATACCGCTAATGTCCCTTAGTGTCAGATGTGCATCAGTAAGTACTGCTTTAATTAATGGCAAGGCCCGTTGAATATGGTCTCGAGATGCTAGTTCAGGAACGACCCCGCCATATTCACTATGAATCTCTACTTGGGAAAATAGCTGATGACCGATAAGGCCTTTCTCACTATGGTACAAACCAATACCTGTTTCATCGCATGAGCTTTCAACACCCAGAGTAATGAAAGGTTTAATGAGCATCATTGGACCCACCTAAATAGACTTTTTTAACTTCTGCATTATTAAGAATAGTTTGTTTATCACCCTTAGCGATAATACTGCCCGCATGTAAAACATAAGAATGATCGCAAGTATCAAGCATCTCACGATAATTATGATCTGTAATTAACACACCAATGCCTTTATCTCTTAATTGAAAAATAATTTGCTGAATATCGCCCACAGAAATTGGGTCCACACCTGCAAATGGCTCATCTAATAAAACGAATTTTGGATCCATTGCTAACGCCCTAGCGATTTCAACTCGACGCCTTTCTCCGCCTGACAGACTTAATCCATTAATATGGCGAATATGCTCAATATTAAATTCAAATAATAATTCGTCCAACCGATATTTTCTTTGCGCCTTGTTTAGGGTGGTATTAAATTCTAGTACAGATGAAATATTATCCTCAACTGAAAGTTTTCGAAAAATTGATGGCTCTTGTGGTAAGTACCCTAGGCCTAGTTTGGCACGCTTATGCATGGGTATTTTACTAACTTTAACATTATTAATAAAAACCTCGCCTTTGTCAGCACGAACTAGCCCACATGCAATATAAAAACACGTCGTCTTGCCTGCACCATTAGGGCCTAATAAGCCCACAATTTCACCTAGTTTAACCTCGAACGAAACATCAGAAACCACTTTATGTCGGGCGTATTTTTTAGAAATATTGGTAACAGTAAGGCGCATAATGACATGATAGAATGATTTATTTTCTACTAGATATCTTACCCTAAATAAGTCGGATTTGTTTAGAGCTACAGACTTCGATCAACTGGCCATTCACTTCCACCATAAGCATTCCTTGAGAATTTATACCTCTGACTATCCCGGCAAATGTTTGATTATTAATGTCCAACTTTACACGAGTATTTTTTAAATAATCTACTTGCTCCCATGACTGGATAAAATAAGAAAAATCATGAGATTCAAATAATTGACAGTTTTTTAAAATATGATTAATCAATAAAGCGGCTAAATTCTCAATAGCGGGCAGTTTTGGAATAATGCTTGCCAAATCTACCCAAGGCGATTGACACTCAAACTTTTGATTTAAATCATAATTTAAACCGAGGCCTATCACAACTGATTGATATTCGTCTTGAACTGAATTCTCAATTAAGATACCTGCCAACTTCTTATTATCAAAAAATACATCATTCGGCCACTTAAGTTTTATCTGCTTAATACCGAGCTCTTCTAGTACACTAGCAATTGCAAGTCCGATCACCAAGCTTAGCCCGTTTAAGGAAAGATCTGCTTTGAAGACATAACGAATAGACAATAAGATGCTTGCATCTTTTTGACTTAGCCAAGCACGGTCATACTGACCTTTACCTTGAGTTTGCTCGCTAGCAATACAAATTTGAGTTGTATCAGAAAATGCTAAAGCCGACAAATAATCATTCGTACTAGCAATTGAATCAAAAGCAAAGCACTCAACCGATGAGTCGATTTGATTGGCTAAATTAGAATAATTAGCCACGTAACAACTAGCAACATAAGAGATAGCCACACTTCCGCTGAACCCATATCTTTCGCAGCGCCTGATAACGCGTGATAGTCGTCTCCAATTCGGCCGACCACTGACTCGATGGCTGAATTAAGAACTTCTACAATTAAGACAAAAAAAACAACCATGATTAACAAAACTTTCTCTACCGAAGATTCACCTAATATTAAAGCTAGAGGAATTAAACCTAACGACAACCAGACTTCTTGCCTAGAAGCAGCTTCACGGCGGTAACTGGATTTAAGTTCTTTCATTGAGAATTCATACACAGTAAAAATTCTCTTTAGGCCAACAGCTTCATTTTTCACGAGTCGCTAATTAAATGGTTAAAATAGTATAAATCGATTTTACACATAAACTTAATTATGAGAATAGCATTAGGCGTTGAATACATGGGTACCAATTTCCATGGTTGGCAGTTGCAAAAATCTGGCATTCGAACCGTACAAGAGGTTGTTGAAAAAGCACTTTCGAAAATTGCTGATCATCCTGTTAGGGTTTTTTGTTCTGGAAGAACAGATGCTGGTGTACATGCTATTGAACAGGTTATTCATTTTGAAACACGGTCAGATCGCAAAGATGATGCCTGGATTTTTGGTGGCAATGTTAATCTTCCTCATGATGTTAACTTTACTTGGGCAAAGCGCGTCGATGATGATTTTCATGCTAGGTTTAATGCAGTTGCTAGACGTTACAATTATAAAATTCACAACTCCAAAATTCGCTCTGCTATTATTGGCCATCATTCACTTTGGGAGCCAAGAGATCTGAATATTGATGATATGAATCAAGCTGCAAAATATCTGCTTGGAAAGCATGATTTTTCTAGCTTTAGAGGGAGTTTGTGTCAGGCAAAATCTCCCATAAAAACCATTGAATTCATTCGCTTAACCCAGACCGGAAATGAAATATTGTTAGATATTAAAGCCAATGCCTTTTTACACCACATGGTGCGCAACCTTGTTGGCACGCTACTCAAGGTTGGTAGAGGCGAAAAACCGGTTGAATGGGTTAAAGAAGTGCTAGATGCACAAGACAGAAAACGCGCAGGCGCTACTGCTGAACCACAAGGGTTGTACTTTGTAAAAGCTTTTTACAAAAACCTGTAAATACTAGACTAAAGCAACTATCACAACAACAATTTGCAAGTACTTTTCTTTTTTACGAGGAAGCTCTTGTAAATATTAAGAAAATATAGACAAACTATATGACCGAAATATTTGCAAGGCTCGACAAATTAAAAATGGAAAAGACGAAATAAATTTATGAGATCAAGTGCTTCAAAGGACTATGAGAAGCCGCCTCTTCATCGCCTAACTCTTTCCAAGCAAAACGAAGGGCATCAGTACGACGTTCGTAAAAACGATTTTCGCCATATTTATCCATAAACCCTGAACGAACCAAAACTCTTTCGATGCCTTCCATACGGGCAAATAAGATTTCCACACCACTAGCAGAACAGCGATCTAAAAGACTTGATAAGGTGTCTTCTCCAGATGCATCGATTTGGTTAATACCTGCCATATCAACAATGACATACTTCAAACACTCATGTTTATCAGCGATAAGCTTTAAGATTTTATCTTCAAAATAACCTGCGTTAGCAAAGTAAAGTGAACCAGAATATTTAACAATAGAAACCACTTCACAACGATCTAGTTTATTGTCTAATGCGTTAACAAACATTGATGATCCATCATGTGCAGATAGTTCGGTAAATCTTGGCTCCATCGTGCGATATAAGAATAACACCAGTGACAAAATCACACCGATTACAATACCATTTTCAAGATGTGGCGCAAATAATAGCGTCAATACAAACGTTGCAACTGCAACAATCGCATCATGCTTTTCAACCTTCCAAGCGTGTATAATCGGCGCAAATTTAATTAAACTAATAACGGCCATAATAATAACAGCTGCCAAAGTTGCTTGAGGCAGGTGATATAACAACGGCGTTAACCACAATAAAGTAATACCAACAATAACTGCAGTGACCACAGAAGAGAAACCTGTAACTGCACCTGCTGAGATATTAACTGCCGAACGCGAGAATGAGCCTGACACTGCGTAACCTTGGAAAAAGCTAGAAACAACATTTGCTAAGCCTTGGCCCATTAATTCTTGGTCCGCATCAAGACGTTGTTTGGTTTGCGCCGCCATAGCCTTAGCAATAGAGATAGCCTCCATAAAACCAATAAGACCAATGGTAATAGCCGTAATAACCATTTGATTAATAATAGAGAAGTCAAAATTTGGCATAATCATTGCTGGCAAGCCTACTGGGATAGAACCAACAATCGCACCGCCAAGACCACCATCTGCTACAGGAGAGCCAAAACTCATTGCCCAAGAGATTATTGTTGTCACCACTACCGCTAATAAAATACCTGGTAATTTTGGTGCATATTTTTTAACACCGATCATAATGGCAAAAGCAACAATTGCAGCAAATAAAGTCCAGCTATTTGTAAATTGAGTGGCATTAACTAATGTACCCCATACTTGCTCGTAAGTATGCTCGCCCAAACCCTTGTCGACACCAAACACTTTGTTTAGTTGTGATATTCCAATAATAATCGCAGCTGCGTTGGTAAAGCCAACTACCACAGGATGCGACAAAAAGTTAATCACCATACCAAGCTTTAGTGCACCTAAAGCAAATTGAAATATACCCACTAAAAATGCCAATAATGAGGCATAAGCTGCGTAAGTCACCATATCAGCGCCTGCTGGAATAATGGTTGGAATTGCTGCTGCTGTTAATAAAGATACAACGGCAACAGGGCCTGTGCCTAACTGACGAGACGAACCCATCAATGCTGCGATCATTACCGGCAAGAATGAAGCGTATAAACCATATTGTGGTGCAAGGCCTGCCAATTGCGCATAAGCCATTGATTGTGGCACTAATAACAGTGCAACGGTTAAGCCCGCAACCAAATCTGCTTTTAATATTTCTTTGTCTTTAATTTCATGAATCCAAGCTAAAAAAGGCAGAAACTTTGCAATCTTATCCATTTGTACTTCCAGTTAATTTAAAAGATCCAACTACAGACGAGTTAGAAGAATATAAGCTATATATTATATAATAATACCTCCATTTAATGGGTGTTATTTTGTATAATACTTCACTTGCCTTGTTCGGGAAAATTCTTAACTACAACTCTTAATTATCAACAAGGGTGCACCATGAAATTAATTGAAAATCTACACTTTAACAATGTCCATGGCGATATTACCGGCGGTATTACAGCAGGTGTAGTAGCGCTACCATTTGCTATTGCCATGGGTTTAGCTTCGGGTGCAGGAGCAATTGCAGGCTTATACGGTGCAATCATTACTGGTTTCTTTGCGGCTTTATTTGGTGGCACAGGTGCTCAAGTTTCTGGCCCGACTGGCCCGATGACAGTGGTTATGGCACTGATTGTAACTAAATACATCGCCATGTTTCCGGAGACGGGTTTAGCTATTGCCTTTACCACTGTAGTTTTGGGTGGTTTGTTCCAGATTGGCTTTGGTGTTTTAAGACTTGGCCGCTTCATCAATCTAATGCCTCACCCAGTAACCTCTGGCTTTATGACCGGCATTGGCGTCATTATTATTATTTTACAAATTCCACAAGTGCTGGGCTTGTACGAAATCAAAGGCTCAACCATGGGGATTTTTTCTCAATTAAGTGATGTTGAAAGCTATTTTGCAAATACCGGCGCTATAACCATTGCACTTATTACGTTAGCAGTTATTTATTTACTACCTAAGAAAATTGGTAAATTTATCCCTTCACCCTTGCTTGCATTAATTACAGGTACTTTAGCCCTATTCTTCTTTCCTGAGTTTTTCTCATCTGAAGCAGAGCCGTTAAATAACATGATTCTGGGTGAGATCCCAACAGGGTTGCCTTCATTCCAAATGCCAGTTTGGGAGGCGAGTATTATTTTTGACATGGCTGCCTCGGGCATGATGCTAGCTATCTTGGGTTCAATTGACTCACTATTGACTTCTTTAGTGTCTGATGAAATCACCCGTACACACCATAAATCAGATCGTGAATTAATTGGCCAAGGTATTGGTAATACTGTATCAGGTTTATTTGGCGGCTTGCCGGGCGCAGGCGCAACCATGCGCACTGTGACCAATGTTAAAGCTGGTGGCTTAACGCCAATTTCTGGTGCGTTGCATGCTGTTTTACTGCTTGCAGTCGTCTTGGGTGGTGCGCAATATGCGCAAGCAATTCCATTAGCAGTATTAGGTGCAATCTTAGTGAAAATTGGTACTGATATTATTGACTGGGAATACTTAAAAAACTTGGTTTCAGCGCCAAAGTCTGGTGTGCTCATTATGATTGTTGTACTGGGTCTTACTGTACTTTACAATCTAATGGCTGCCGTAGTTGTTGGCCTGGTAATGGCAAGCTTAATCCTCTTACAAAGAATGACAGACGTACAATTAGCTAGCATTGTTTCTGTACAAACCATTGAAGACGCTTCGCATTTGGATGAAGCATATCAAGAGTTAATCCGTGCTGGTAACACCTTATTTTACCAGCTTAATGGCCCAATGAGTTTTGGCTCAGCCAAAGGCATTGTTAGAGATTTTTCAACCAAGACTAACTATGATAGAGCAATCTTAGATTTATCAAACGTACCGGTGATTGATTACACTACTTCGCGTGGTATTGCTGAAATTTGTAATATTTGTATTGAAAAATCAGCTGACATTACTATTGTTGGCGCCAACATCAAAGTTAGACATTTCTTAGAGAATGTTGGCATTGACAAATCTTTGTTAAGTTAGGCAGCTCTTTATTAATAAAGAACCCGCAGTTGCGGGTCTTTTATTGTATGCCATTCTACAATCTTTAAAAATCTTCATCCCAATCAACAAGAATTTGTTGTTTATCAATATCAACTGAAATTAAAAATGGCTCGATATAAGGTACCCAATGTTCTTTTTTACCATTAACAACCATGACATTATTGGCGCCTGTATCAACCATATAGGAAATAGTGCCTAGAACAATACCTTGGTTATTAATCACCTCAAGTCCTGTTAGTTCGTCCCAATAGTACTCACCCTGTGCAAGCTGAGGTAGTTGTGATTTTTCAATATACAGCTCGACGCCGATATAACGCCTGGAATCTTCTCGGTCATCTACATCCTTAAGCTGAGCAACAATAGTTTTTCCTTGTTCACGGCCCTTAACAATATCAAGCGTTGTCCAAACGCCATCCACTTTAATATGCCAGGGTTGATAAGAAAGAATATTCTTTCTTGGATAGGCGTAGGAAAATAATTTCACCCAGCCCTGAACACCAAAAAGGCCATTAATCTGTCCGATTAATAGCCTTTTATTGTTAGAGTTGTTGCTCACTACTTACTCAGCAGCCGCTTCTTCCTTTGTTGCTGCTGCTTCTTCCTTTGTTGCTGCTGCTTCTTCCTCTGTTGCTGCTACCGCTTCTTCCTCTGTTGCTGCTGCCGCTTCTGCTTGTGCAGAGGCCTTAGCTTCCGCCGCTTCAGCTGCTTTTGCTTGTGCTTCTGCTTTCGCCTCTTCAGCTGCTTTAGCTTTAGCTTCTGCTGCTAATTTAGCTGTAACTGCTACTGCTCTAGATGTTTGAGCTGCAACACGTTTCTCACGAATTGAAGGATCTTTAAATTCTTTAACAAGCTGCTTAACGCGATCAGAAACTTGTGCACCTTCTGATGCCCAGTAAGCTAATCTATCTTCTTCAATGGTAAGCCTAACTTCTTGTCCACGCGCAACTGGATTAAAATATCCAATACGCTCAATATAACCACTGTCTCTCCGCTTTCTAGAGTCTGTTGCTACGATCGAATAAAAAGGTTTTTTCTTGGCTCCACCGCGGGCTAGTCTAATTTTAACCATGGGTTTTTTGCTCCTTTGTTTAATTAAAACCTACACAAAATGTATAAGACGCGAAATTATATCAGTTTTTCAAGTGCTTCTGCTAGTTTTTGTGCATCACCAGTATAGTTCATTGGAGTTAGCTTCGCTAGAGAACGTTTAGCATCCTCTGGTATATCTAAATCTTTGACAAATTCTGCCAAGACTTTAGTATCAATACTGTTACCGCGAGTCAACGCCTTAAGTTTCTCATAAGGATTCTCAATGCCATAACGACGCATAACTGTTTGAATAGGCTCTGCTAAAACTTCCCATGATGAATTTAGGTCTTGATGCAAGCGCGCTTCATTGGTTTCTAGTTTTCCAATACCTTTAGCAATAGACGCATAGGCCACTAGACAATGTGCGCAACTAACACCTAAATTTCTAAGTACTGTCGAGTCTGATAAATCACGCTGCCAGCGAGAAATGGCTAATTTATCTGCCAAATGTGTATTCAGAGCATTAGCAATGCCTAAATTTCCCTCACCATTTTCAAAATCAATTGGATTAACCTTATGTGGCATAGTCGAAGAACCAACCTCTCCTTCAATAGTCTTTTGCTTGAAATAACCTAGCGATACGTAGCCCCAAATATCACGACTAAAATCAATTAAGATTGTATTGAAACGATTAATGGAGTGAAAATACTCTGCCATATAGTCATGTGTTTCAATTTGTGATGTGTATATGGCGTAATTAACGCCCAACTCTTCAATAAATTGCTGAGTAATATATTGCCAATCTAGCGATGGATAAGCCGATAAATGCGCATTAAAGTTACCTACTGCGCCATTAAACTTACCCAT
>Ga0075447_10000033_pt1 | contig 52849 bp, 48 predicted proteins | sample CoawatmetaG10DNA_FD_72352 | JGI IMG/M metagenome (GOLD analysis project Ga0075447, IMG submission 72352) | Marine microbial communities from the West Antarctic Peninsula - Coastal water metaG104-DNA | ecosystem: Environmental > Aquatic > Marine > Coastal | place: Atlantic Ocean: West Antarctic...
AGCTTGGTAGTTATTAGTGTCATCGTGCTTATACTTAAAGTTTGTTCATTGATTGAACACTAACCACATTTATGGTAGAATAATAGTTCTAGAAGATCTATATTGTACAATTTTTCTTGTGTGATATAGTGCGGTAGCCTGCCTACTATTTAATCTTTTTTAATTTTCTTTTGACGAATGAATAATAAAGACATACGCCTTGATCTGCTTCGTAAGTTAGAGTCAAACCCTGAGTATACTCAAAGAAAGCTCTCACAAGAAATGGGGATTAGCCTCGGCAAGGTAAACTACTGCATCCAAAAACTGACTGCAAAGGGATGGGTAAAGCTAACAAACTTCACACGCAGCTCAAATAAATTGGGCTATATGTACCTCCTCACCCCGAAGGGAATAGATCAGAAGGCAACGCTCACCACTTCATTTTTAAAAATAAAGCTTGAGGAGTTTGAGGTACTAAAAAACGAGATCGCTCAGCTAGAACTTGACGTAAATGAAATGGCTAATGAGAATTGATAAGAGTCATTATCGTTATTAAAAAGATTATCATCACTATTGAAGATTGAGAATTTTGCGGACCAAAAAAGGGAAAAAGTAATAACACTAGAATACTAGAATACTAGTATGTATAATCCTATGTAAACCCCAAATACTTCCTACTTCAACGCATTAGTATAAGTAATATAATGAACCATAAAAAACTACTAATAACCGGTGGAGCAGGCTTCATCGGCTCTGCTGTTATTCGCCATATTGTCAACAACACCGATCATAGCGTTATTAATGTTGACAAGCTTACCTATGCAGGCAATTTAGAGTCTTTAACTTCTATTGAAAACAATACAAGATACGCATTCGAGCAAGTAGATATTTGTGATGCTAATGAGATCAAACGTGTGTTTAATGAACATCAACCAGATATTGTGATGCATCTTGCTGCTGAATCACATGTTGATAGGTCGATTGACGGTCCTGCTGAATTTATTCAAACCAATATTGTTGGTACTTACGTTCTATTAGAAGAGGCGAGAGATTATTGGTCTAATCTAGATGCTGACAAAAAAGATAACTTTAGATTCCATCATGTATCTACTGATGAAGTCTATGGCGATTTAAAGGATACAGATGATCTATTTACCGAAGATACACTTTATGCTCCTAGCTCACCTTACTCCGCTACTAAAGCAAGCTCAGATCATCTAGTGCGTGCATGGCAACGAACTTTTAAACTCCCAACACTAATTACAAATTGTTCTAATAATTATGGTCCTTACCAGTTCCCTGAAAAGTTAATACCTTTGATTATTCTTAATGCGATAAGTGGCAAACTGCTTCCTATATACGGTAATGGTAATCAAATTCGGGACTGGCTTTATGTAGAAGATCATGCGAAGGCCCTTGTGAGAGTTGCTATAGAAGGTAAGGATGCTGAAACTTACAACATAGGTGGGCATAATGAAATAACTAATATCGATGTAGTATTAACAGTTTGTCGAATTCTCGATAAATTAGTGCCAAATCATCCAGGAAGCATTAATAATTATAGTGAACTTATTTCATATGTTGCAGATAGGCCTGGCCATGATATTCGTTATGCCATTGATGCTACAAAGATCGAGCAAGATCTTAGTTGGACTCCAAATGAAACCTTTGAAACAGGAATACATAAAACAGTGAAATGGTATTTAGAAAATAATCTTTGGTGGAGTAATATTCTTGATGGAAGTTATCAGGGTGAAAGAATTGGTCTTGGAAAAAATAGATGAAAAAGTGGAAAGGTATTATTTTAGCGGGAGGTTCAGGTACTCGCCTGCATCCATTAACAAAGGCTGTATCCAAGCAATTATTGCCTGTATATGATAAGCCTATGATTTATTATCCGCTCTCTGTACTTATGTTGGCGGAAATTAAAGATATATTAATTATTACTACGCCACAAGATCAACGTGCTTTTAAAACTTTGTTAGGTAATGGATCTGAATTTGGTATTAAGCTTCATTATGCTGAGCAATTAGAACCAAATGGTTTGGCTGAAGCATTTCTATTAGGTGAAAAATTTATTGGCGAAGATAATGTTTGCCTAGTTCTTGGAGATAATATTTTTTATGGTCAAGGCTTTAAAGAATTTTTAAATAATGCCAAGACAAGAGATGAAGGAGCAACTGTCTTTGGTTATCAGGTAAAAGATCCAGAGCGCTATGGTGTTGTTGAGTTTGATGGCGATAATAAAGTGGTATCAATTACAGAAAAACCAGATAAACCAAAATCCAATTTCGCAGTTACAGGTCTTTATTTCTATGATAATAATGTAATTGAATATTCTAAACAGGTGTTACCATCAGAGAGAGGTGAGCTTGAAATTACATCCGTCAACCAAATGTATCTTGATAATGGTATGCTGAGAGCAGAAGACCTTGGTAGAGGTTTCGCGTGGTTAGATACTGGAACTCATGAAAGTTTAATTGATGCGGGTCATTTTGTGCAGGTTATAGAAAACAGACAAGGACTTAAGATTGCTTGTCTTGAAGAGTTAGCTTATCGGAATGGTTGGATTACAAGAGAAAAATTACTAGAAATAGCCACCCTTTTAAAGAAGACAAATTATGGTGAGTATTTAAAAAATATCGCGGGTTCAAAGAACAAGGATTTATTAACCCTCAAGTCAGCTAACTATTAAATAATTCATAAGAAAATAATTTTGATACTAGTATTTATTCAAATAAATAAAAAACTCATGCCAAAATGATCAATGTAACAAAACCTTTTTTACCTGATATCCGTGAATATGAATCGTATTTACAATCGATATATAAAAATAACTGGTTAACCAATAATGGTCCGCTAGAGCAAGAACTCACTTCGAGACTGTCTGATTATCTTGGTGTTAAAAATCTTATTTTAGTTGCAAATGGAACTTTGGCGTTAACTCTCGCATATAGGTTGCTAGGAATAAAAAAACATGCAATTACAACACCTTTCAGTTATGTTGCAACAACTAGCTCTCTTGTTTGGGATAATATTAAACCTGAGTTTGCAGATATCGCATCAAAAACATTTACAATTGATGTGCCTCAGATTGAAAAAGTTTTGGCTTCTTCCATCGGAGCCGATATTGAGGCAATTGTTCCTGTACATGTATTTGGAAATGGATGTGATATTGATAATATCAAGAAAATTGCAGATCGTGAAAAAATTAAAGTTGTTTATGATGCCTCTCATACGTTTAGTGTTAAATATAAGAATAGTAGTATTTTAAATTGCGGTGATATCTCTACATTAAGTTTTCATGCAACAAAACTATTTCATACTATTGAAGGCGGTGCTTTAATCATTAACGATGATGAATTGTTTGCAAGGGCTAAGCAAATGATTAATTTTGGTTATGATAGTTCGGGAGACATTTCGGACATTGGACTCAATGCCAAGTTAAGTGAGTTCCATGCAGCTATGGGCCTAGCAGTACTTAATCATATCGACGATATTATTGAAAGTCGGAAAATAATAGTAGAGCACTATTATAAGCTGTTGGGAGATTCATTTAAATATCCTGAATACAATAAAAATTGCACATTGAATTATTCATATTTTCCAATTCTTTTTAAAGATGAATCAAGTCTAATACAATGTATTGAACATCTAAATAATAATGGAGTTTTCCCAAAAAGATATTTTTATCCATCATTAAATACTCTGCCATATATTGAAAGCCAAGATGAAATGTTTGTATCTTCTGATATATCTAATCGAATAATGTGTTTACCCTTGTATCCTGATTTGAAACTTAAAGAAGTAGACTTTATAGTCAAGCTTATAAAAGAAGCTTAAGATTGAAAAAGATACTAATTCGTGCAGATGGAAGCAAAGAAGTTGGAATGGGGCATCTTAGTCGAAGCTGTCTGATTGCAAATTATTTTTTTGATGATAAAAATATTGAAAGTGTGATCATTGCGTATAGAAATAATGCCGCAGAAAATTTTTTAACCTTAAAGAACAAGTCAGCAAAAATCCATTATCTTGATATCAGTTCTTCCATTGAAAATGAAGTAGAAAGCATTAACTCCATAGTGAAAAGTGAAGGAGTTGCTGTTATTTTGTTAGATTTATTGGAAGTAAATCTTTCCAAACACTATTTAGGCTTATTAAAGAAAAACCTTATTCCAATAGCTGCAATTACTGATGATAGTGATTATAGAGAAATTGATGTTGATGTTATTTTAAATGGAAATCCTAATCAGGATAGATTTGATTATGCAGGTGTAAAGGGTAAATATTTAGTTGGGCCAGCCTTTTTTATTATGGATAGGCGATATGCAGATATAAAATTGACCCCCAGCGTTTTAAATAAAAATATTATTTTAACGTTTGGAGGGAGTGATCATAATAATTTGATTTTTGGAGTACTTGAGGCAGTGCTAGATATTCCTGGAATTGACAATATTTTGATCATATCATCAAAATCAACTGGATATATTAAGCAACTAGAGGCTTTTACTAGTGAACAATCTAAAAATATTACGATATGCCAAGATGTAGAAAGTTTAGTTCCTTATTGGGATGATTGTTATTTAGCAATTACAGCTGGTGGAAATACACTTTTTGAACGAATCGCTGCAGGCGTTCCTGGTGCGACTATATGTCAACTTTCCAGACAAATGGAAATAGCAGATAAGTTTGAAAAAAATGGGCTCAATAAAAATTTAGGCTTTGGACCAGAATTAAAAAAAGATGAAATGAAAGCGTTGATTAGTTCTTTTATGAATGACGAACAAGAGCATAATCGACAGCGAGAAAAGTGCAAAAAGATTGTTTATGGTAATGGCATTAACCTTTTTGCGAATGAACTGTGCAAATTAATAGGTGATTAAAAATGAACTATGATGAACTCGTAAAAAATAAAAATCCAAAGGCAATTTTTATCGCCGAAGCTGGAATAAACCATGATGGTGATATTTCAAAAGCAAAAAAAATGATTGATGCAGCTGTTCAAGCCGGTGCAGACTATGTGAAGTTTCAGTCATTTAAGGCGAAGAAACTTGTAACACCTGATGCCCTAACAAGTACTTATATTGATGAGGGTAGTCATAAAGGTGAATCGTTTCAGGACTTATTGCAGCGACTTGAGCTTAATGAAGAAGACCATCATGAGTTAAAAAATTATTGTGATAATAAAAATATAAAATTTCTTAGCACTGCATTTGATGAGGACTCATTTGATTTTCTTATTTCATTAGGTATCGATATTGTAAAAGTTGCCTCTGGAGATGTTACAAATCTGCCGTTATTGAAGCATATGGCAAAATCAGATCTGCCGATTATTATGTCAACAGGAATGGCCACGTTAGGGGAGATTGAAGAGGCCGTAAATGCAATTGTTTCTGAAGGTAATAAAAATATCATTTTATTACATTGCATATCATGGTATCCCGCAGAAATTTCTACGACTAATTTAAGATTTATGGAGACATTACGTCATGCCTTTCCATACCCAATAGGTTATTCTGATCATACTTTAGGTATAAATATGAGTATTGCAGCACGTGCGCTGGGAGCGGTCGTGTTAGAAAAGCATTTTACAATGGATAAAACGGAATTTGGCCCTGATCATGCTGCTTCAATTGAACCAAATGAATTGAAAAATTTAGTTACAGGGTTAAGAGAAGTTGAGGTGGGGCTCGGCTCTACAAATAGAGTGTTTTGTGAAAAAGAAATAGGCCAGAGAAAAGTTCATCGAAGAAGTATTGTTGTTAATAAGAAAATTGAGTCTGGCGAAACTTTAACTTTAGATAACCTTACTATTAAGCGGCCAGGTATCGGCATTAAGCCAAAATATATTGATGAAATACTAGGTAAAAAAGTAAGGAAATCCTGTGATGCGGAAAGTTTATTGGAATGGAGTAATATAGTTGAGTAATCTCTCAACCTTAAATACCAGTAAAAAAATTCGACTTGGCTTGATTGGAGCAAGAAAGGATGGGCAGGCAGGAGTAGTTCTGGATGTGTTGTCTTATTTTAAAAATATTGAGGTAGTTGCCTTTTTTGATTACACTCCAGATCTAAAAGATACGCTTATAGATGGTGTGCGTGTGTTTGGATGTATTACTGATATGCAACAAGAAGTCTTGTCAAATATTGATATGTTTCATATCTCTGTAGGCGATAATAAGGCTCGACTAGAATTATATAGAAGCCTCAAAGCACAAGGCTTGAAATTTTTAACGGTATTACATCCGACGGCTGTTGTTAGCAGTACGGCGACTATTGGTGAAGGATGTTTTATTGGGGCGCAGGTAGTAATACAAAATAATGTAACAATATCTAATGTGACACTTATAAATACATCTGCAGTAATAGAGCATGATAATGTAATTGGTGAATCTGTACATGTGGCTCCACGGGCTTGTACTGCTGGTAGAGTAACAATCGGTAATATGTCATTCATTGGGATAGGTGCTGTTGTTATTCCAGATGTTGTAATTGGTGAGTTATCATTTATTTCTGCTGGCTCTGTTATAACCAAAAATGTTTCAGACAAAACTAAAATGATTGGTTATAAATCAAAGGTTCATACAAAAAATATTTACATAGACGTATCTGAGGAGAAATAACTCTATTATGTTAGCAATCATACCTGCGAGAAGTGGATCTAAAGGTTTACCCGGAAAGAATTTAAAAGAATTAAATGGCAAGCCTCTTATAAGCTATGCGATTGATCAAGCAAAAAAATCTAAACTTATCGATAAAATTGTTGTGTCTACTGATGATGTAGATATTGCAAATGTTGCTGTTAACTCTGGCGCAGAATGCCCGTTTCTTCGCCCAGCACACTTAGCAACAGATGATTCATTAGTTAATGATACTTTCATCTATACCTTAGATAAATTAAAGAATGACTTCGATTATGATGTTTCAGAATTTATTGTATTGCAACCAACCACGCCTTTACGAAAAGTTGGTGACATTGATAGTGCTATTGAATTATTTAAACAAAAAGATGCTGATTCAGTCGTATCATATGTAGAAGAAAGTCATTCTGTTTTTTGGCATAAATTTTTAGATGAAAATATGTGCTTTGATGATATTTTTGAACAAAAATTGGCTAATAGACAAGAGTATCGAAAGTCGTACTATCCAAATGGTGCTATTTACATTTTTAAGAAAAAATTGATTCTTGAAAACAAATGGTACTCTGATAAGTCTTTTGCGTATCTAATGCCTAGATCTAGATCAGTTGATATAGATACATTAGATGATTTTTCATATGCAGAATATTTGTTAGGTAAAAATAAGAATTCTTAATACATTATTCCTGAGTTTTCTGTTTAATTAATAGTTCAAGTTTATTCAAATCACTAGTTGTTGTAGTGCTATTTAGCCGCGCACTGGCAATCTATACTAGTAAGTATAATTTTGAGGAAGATATGTTAAAAGTACTAAAAAGTAAAATAATAGAAAAGTTACGCCACAGTCATTTTGTTATCTCGCCTAAGCAAACTATAAATAATTATTTTTTAAATTTATTAGGTTTACAAGTTCTACGAATGATATGGGCAAACCTTTTTCGACTTCGTCCAGAAAAGGTTGCTCCTGAATATGAGGCCTATGCAGATATCTTAGAAAGAGATGGTATTCTTGTTATTGAGGATTTTTTACCTCAGCATATGTTTGACGAACTGAAAAGTGATTCAGCAAGTTTGCGAAGTAAAGCTAGTGCAATTATGCATGACACTACAATGGAAATTAAAATTGAGGCGAATACATCTGCCTATATTGACTATGTTAGAAATAATCAATTAATCCTTGAGCTTGTTTCAGCCTTTACGCATAGAAGAATGAAGCGCAAACCACAGCCATATTTATGGCAATATCAAAAACGAAGCGATGTTGAAACAGTAATAGATAGTTCTGTGCATTCCTCGCACTTCGCGCATACAGATAAGCACTATCCAATTTTTAAAGTGTTTTACACTTTAAGTGATATTGATAAAGATAATGGTGCTTTTACATATTATAAGACATCGCATAAGTTTAGCTGGTGGCGTCTATTATTTGAGTACAAATTTAGTGTTGCACAGTCGTTATTATGGAAGGAAAGCAAAAATCCATTGCAAATTTATGATCCGGAAACAATTTTAGAGTCTGCTGGATTTAAGCCAACACCTATGGAAGGTAAAGCAAATACACTGGTTTTAGCCAATACTATGGGATTTCATCGCAGAGGTGAGTTTCATAATACTAAACCTAGAGAATATGCTCATCTTGATTTTAACTACCTTGAATCCCTTTACAGTCGGCTTAAGTATCTATTTAAGAGCGATGATCGGTAGTTGTAATGTTATTTAACTCTTATGCATTCATTTTAGTCTTTTTGCCAATAACTTTAATTGGTTATTACTCTATTGCAGGAAAACAAAATTTGAAATTGTCTGCATTATGGCTGGTCTCTGCCTCGTTGTTTTTTTATGGTTGGTGGAACCCGTTATATCTTCTTCTTATAGTCTTTTCTATTAGTTGTAATTACTTGATAGGAAATTTTTTATCTACACTAGATAAAGGTAATATGAAAAAGTACTCTCTGATTATGGGAGTGTTCGTTAATTTGTCTCTTCTAGGATATTATAAATATGCCAATTTTTTTGTTGATAACCTTAATGAAGTCATTAATACGAATTTTCATCTTGAGACAATAATTCTTCCTCTTGCAATATCATTTTTTACTTTTCAACAAATAGCATATCTTGTTGATGTTTATAAAGGTGATGTGCGTGAACATGGCTTTCTTCAGTACTGCCTTTTTGTTACTTTCTTTCCACAGCTTATAGCTGGACCAATAGTTCATCATAAGGAGATGATGCCTCAATTTCTCAAGAAGTTAAGTTATAAGTTGAGTTATAAGAATCTTGCGATTGGACTTACAATATTTTCTATTGGTCTATTTAAAAAGGTTGTAATCGCAGATAATATTTCGCTTTATGTAGGTCCAGTCTTTAGCACAGCAGAAGTTGCTGGATATATTTCTTTTTTTGACGCGTGGCGAGCTTCACTAGCATATACATTACAATTGTATTTTGATTTTTCTGGGTATTCAGATATGGCAATAGGGTTAGCAAGAATGTTTTCTATTCGTTTGCCTATGAATTTTAATTCACCATATAAGGCTAATAGTATCATTGATTTTTGGCGACGTTGGCATATTACACTAACAAGGTTTTTAACAACTTATGTTTATTTGCCAATTAGTCTCCCTCTTACTCGATATTCAATGATGAATAATTTTGGAAATAAAATACAATTTGTGCATTCAATTGCAATTCCGGTCTTGATTACTTTTTTATTGTCTGGGCTTTGGCATGGAGCTGGCTGGACGTTTATTGTTTGGGGGCTGTTACATGGGTGCTATATAGTTATTAATAATTTGTGGCGTCAATTTCATAAGTCTTATTTTAGAAATTTTAAAAGTGTATATTTTTTAGGTGGCTTTACCTCAAGATTGGTTACATTTTTAGCAGTGGTTTTAAGCTTTGTTTTATTTAGGGCAGAAAGTATTTTTGGTGCTAAAGTGATACTAGATGCAATGTTTGGAGGAAATGGACTCTCATTGCAAATAGGGACTGCTGAAGGGATACTTGCTCTTGCTGCTTGGAGCATGTCTAGTGGTACTGTCTTAATTATCATACTTATTGGGGTAGTATTTTTCGCTCCAAATACTCAGCAAATCATGATTCGTTATCAACCAGCGCTTGAAGTTAATAATATTGAGATTAAAGCATTGTATAAGAATTTATTTCAATGGAAGCCCAATTATAAATGGGCATTATTTACATTAATAATATTATTTATTTCGATGTTGAGTTTAGCGAATGTCAGTGAGTTTTTATATTACAATTTTTAATTTTTACTATTATGTAACCGTGCATAATAGTTTAGTAACTTTAAGGTTCAGGTAGAAAAATAATGGATAATAACGAAATAATGAGAAAAGTGACTACCATTTTTCAAGAGGTTTTTGATGATGATGAAATGAGCATTAGTCCTGAAATGACTGCGAGTGATGTAGATAGTTGGGATAGTTTAACTCATATAAGATTGATAATATCTCATGAGTTGGCATTTAATATTAGGTTTGATACTACTGAAATTAGCGAACTAGAAAATGTTAATGATTTCATTGTTTTACTAAAACAGAAAATAAGTTAATAAAATTGTATTGTAAATTAAATGTCCATTAATAATTATCTTTTGAATATGGGATGGTTGTCATCACCATCTGAAAACTTCTCAAAACAACTAAAATCTTTTTCTAAACGCGAATGTACTGCTGCAGAAATTCAGTTTTTTGCGCGGCATTCTCTAAATATAAATACATATTCGAAATTAGCAAAAATAATTAATGAAGCAATAAAACGTAAGGATGATCTTAGCCCTCTAATAAACTTTAATTTAGCGGTAGTCTCTAGTGCAACAATTTCCTTCATTATTCCAGCCCTGGTTTCTACAGCTGCAAGGTATGGTATAGCTTTAACTGTGCATGAGGCGCCATATAATCAGGTAATGCAAACTGCGCTTGGCCATAATAATTGTTTCTCAGGTCTTAAATTAGATGCAATCTTGGTATTTGTTGACTACGAAGGTCTCCCGATACAAAACATTGAAAAAAAGTACGGTGAAGGAGATGAAGTTTTTGATGTGGCAATCAATTATCTTTTACAAGTTAAGGATAATCTTAAGTCAAGATATAATGCTCCTTGCATAATAAATACAATACCACAAACTACTGAAAACTTATTTGGCAGTATTGATGCGCAAGTATCAAACACGCCAAGAAATTTGATCCAGCGTATTAATACTGAATTAGTAGTTGGGCTAAATGACTCAGATAATTTATTACTAGATTTAGCGTCTTTAGCTGAAAATGTAGGATTATCAATTTGGCATGATCCTATTATGTATAACCTTGCAAAACTTCCATTTTCTCAACAAGTAGTGCCTCTATTTGCCGACCATGTTTGTCGTTTACTAGCTGCTTTAAGGGGGAAATCAAGAAGAGTTTTGGTACTTGATCTAGACAACACCTTGTGGGGTGGGGTAATTGGTGATGATGGTATAAATGGAATTAAAATAGGTCATGGTAGTGCTTTAGGTGAGGCATACCTTTCTTTTCAGCAGTACGTGCTTAAATTACACGAAAGAGGTATTGTTTTAGCTATCTCTTCAAAAAATAATGATAAGATTGCTAGGTCACCATTTATTTCTCACGAAGATATGGTGTTAAAAGAGAATCATATTTCAGTTTTTAGAGCTAACTGGGAAAATAAAGCAACTAACATAATTAAAATTGCAGATGAACTAAATCTAGGATTAGATTCATTCGTGTTCTTTGATGACAATCCCGCAGAAAGAAAATTAGTGCGTGAACAATTACCTGATGTTTTTGTGCCAGAGATACCAACTGACCCAGCTTTTTATGCAAGTGCATTAGCTGCTGCAGGGTTATTTGAGGCTGTATATTTTTCTCATGAAGATAAAATACGTATTAACTCTTATGCGGATAATAGAAGGCGTAAAGAGTTGCGTGAGAGTTCACTCGACATGAATGAATACCTTAAAAAACTTAATATGACAGCAACATATTCACTTGTTAATAATGATGGGCTTAAGAGAGTTGTTCAACTCATTTCTAAAACGAATCAGTTTAATTTGACTACTAAACGATTTAGTGAACAGGAAGTTAGCTCTCGAATGGATAATGACAAATATTTTAGCTTGCAGATTCGATTGGAAGACTCGTTTGGTGACAATGGTTTAGTTAGTGTAGTCATGTGTGAAAAAAATCATAGTAATTGGGAGATAGATCTCTGGATAATGAGTTGCAGAGTTATTGGAAGAGATTTAGAGTTTTCGGCTATAAATGAGATTGTACGCGAAGCTAACAAAAAAGGAATTTCAAATATTATAGGCCGCTTTATACCAACAGAACGAAATGAGTTAGTTAAAGGGCATTATAAAAAGCTAGGTTTTGAATTTGTTAAAGATGATGATGGAGCTTCGGTTTGGAAATTAGATGTTAATAACTATAACCAACATAATGTTCCTCTAAAAGTAATTCATAATTAATAAAACTCGTAATTAGGGTGTATATACTTTGCTAGATCACATTAAAATTAGTCACGCCGAGCAAAAAGAATTTGCCTCTTTATCCGGGGATTATAATCCTATTCATATGGATCAAATTATTGCGCGCCGATTGATGTATGGCCAGTGTATTGTTCATGGAATAAATTTAGTTCTTAAATCGTTGGATAAATGGTTAAGTAATAAACAAGAATTAGTTCGTTTGTCGTCGCTTAAAGTTAAGTTTATTGAACACACAAATATTGGTGAGGAGCTATGTTATGTTTGTAAAGAGACTTTAAGTGGGGTTCGTATTGAACTATATAATGAATCTATTAAAAAGGTTAAGATAGATTTTGTTTACATAGAGGGTGTTACTGCGTCACCACAAGAAAAGTGTAAAGATAGCTTGCCACCAAAGTTGAATCCAAAGGTGATGTTAGTAGATGAAATGAAGGGCTTCAGTGGAGATGTTAAAATGTATTTTCCTGAGTTGAAAATATCCAATTATTACCCATACCTTTTTGACTATTTATCACATCAACAAATTTCAGTTTTACTTGCAACGACTAGGCTGGTGGGAATGGAGTGTCCCGGTATGCATTCAATTTATTCTGAACTAAGTTTGAATTATGATGATAATTGTAATTATTCAATGTTAAATTACCATGTTGATGAATTTGATGAGCGCTTCAATATGACCTCAATTGGTTTTGTAGGCCCACAAATAAATGGAGTAATTACAAGTTTTTTACGTCAAGGAAAGAACGAGCAAAAAAAATATACAGATATTGTTCCAGATATTGTTGAAGATGAGTTTGCTGGGCAAAGGGCTTTGATTATCGGTGGTTCGCGTGGGTTAGGAGAAACTGTAGCAAAAACACTTTCTGCTGGAGGTGCTAGTGTCTATATAACTTACCATAATGGAAGGGATGATGCTAAACGGGTCGTTTCTGAAATTATTGAGTATGGAGGGAACGCTGAATCATATAAGTTTGATGTTTTAAGTGGGGATGCATCAAAGCTTATTGATAATATAAAAGGCACCCCCCCTACACATTTATATTATTTTGCTACGCCATTTATATCTCAGGATCGAACAAAGAATTTTTCAGTTGATGCCTTTAATAAATTTTGCCTTTATTACGTTGTAGGATTTGTAAAGTTATTTGATTTATTGCTCGATATTGGAGTTAAACATTATTATTATCCTTCAACAGTATATGTAGACGAATTACCGAAAGGCCTAGGTGAATATTCTTCAGCAAAGTCAGCTGGCGAGGTCATGTGCAAGTATTTAGAAAAAAATAATAAAGCAGCTAATGTCTATAGACCCAAATTGCCAATGATGAAAACAGATCAAACTGTTGGACTTCTAAAACACGCTGGTATTGAGTCTTCCCCCATTATGCTTGAGTCTATTAGGAAGTTTGGCCAGTATATGAAAAGTAACAAATAATTATGTTGCTAAAGCGTTATTTTCTGTCGGTGATGGCTTTAATCTTGTTATTGTTAGGGATTGTATTTACTTTCTCTTTCGTTATAGATCCATATGGACTGTATGGAAATTCTAAAATTATTGGCGTAAATAATATAAAGCCGGTAATGATTAATCATGCGCGAATGATTAAAGCATATAAAGTTAATGCTGAAGAACCAAAAACGATATTACTTGGAAGCTCAACTGTAGAAGTGGGCCTTAACCCTGATTCCAAGATGTTATCTGATTATCCTAAACCTATATATAACCTAGGATTAAGTGGTGCTCTTGAATATGAGATATACAGATATTTACAAGAATCACTTATAAAAGGAAACCTTAAGTCAGTTATTTTTGAACTGCATTTCACATCGTATGCAAACAAGAAAAATGAAGTTGGATTTAAAGAAGAACGCCTGACTGCAAATCAAAAAGGTAATAAGCGGAGCCAAGTAGCAATAAGTTATAACCATTTACAAGATTTAGTTGAACATTCAATTTCGAGTACTGCCATAATTGACATGTTGAAGACTTTTGCTTACAGCTTTATGAATAAACCAGCTGTTATTTATTATGCTAACGGCCAAAGAAATATTGACCATTGGAAACAGGATCTTGACTCCAAGTCTGGCTATGGTGGTTCATTTTATCTTTCTAATTTAGAAGCAAAAATTAAACAAAAGTTAGCTCATACATGTAGTGGTGATTTTGATGAGCTACAAAATGTAGCAGAATTGAAAGGGAGTAAGCGACAAATATTATATTTGTCAAAAATACTAAATTTAGTTAAAAATAATAATTTGAATATGAAGGTTTTTATCAGTCCAGAGCATGTTTGGGCATTAGAAAATCTTGTTGGAGAGGGTCAGTGGGCATCTTATGAAGATTGGAAACGAAAAGTAGTTGCAGTGATAGATGAGTTTAATATTAAAAATCCTGAAACTGCATTAACACTTTGGGATTTCTCAGGTTATAACTCTATTACAACTGAGTTTGTGCCTCCAGTCGGTGACTTGAATAGAAGAATGAACAATTACTTGGATTTCCGACATTATGCTCCGCCAATTGGAGATAGGATTTTGAATAAAATTTCAGATAAACATCAAAAAAATCATGTAGATGATGATTTTGGAATGAGAATAAGTGGGGATAACATTGAGTCGCATTTAGCTGAATTAAGATTCACTAGACAAAAATATGTTTCATCCCAGCCTCAAAATGCTTTAGCTGCTTATGCAGAAGGATACTTAAAGCGAACTGAAACTGATTGCAATAAACTTACTAATTTATATAATATTTATACTAAGGATTTTCATGGCAATACAAAAAAAATATTGCAGCTTACAGAATATGATGAATAAGGTGCAGTATGCTTAAAGCAATCGAATTTATTTATAAAGTATTTGATCGGCGAGATCGATTTTTTTTGTTAATTGTTTTAATGTCTGGGTTGCTTCTTGCGCTAACAGATGTTGCTGGAATTGGTTCTATATTTTGGTTTTTTAGTTTATCGCTTGATCCAAATTCTTTAGATGGAAAGTATGAGTTCGTTGGTGTGGCTGCAAAGTTTTTTGGCCTTTCGGGGCACCAGGAAATACTTATTATGGTTGGGCTTGCCGTTTTAGTGATATTTGTTTTGCGCAGTATTGTAGCAATTTTTAATGTTTGGATTAGTGAATACTTCCTATTGTCGCGAAATCATAAATTTGCACTTATGTTGTTAAAAATATATATACATAAACCCTATCAGTACTTTCTTAGTGAGAACACTTCAAAGATGAGTAAAAATCTCTTGATGGAGGTTCAAAGAGCAATGTTAGGTGTTGTCGGAGCGTTTGTTAAAGTTATAACACATGGTCTACTGGCAGTTTTAGTTTTTACGTTTTTGTTAATGCAAGAGCCAGAGTCTACACTGGTTATCTTAATGGTTATGAGTACTATTTATTTAGCTTTGTATTTGTCTATTCAGAATATAGAGTTAAAGATAGGGAGGGTGCGCGTTGATTCTGATGAGGCACGATACAAAACTTCTAGAGAAGCTCTTGATGGTATAAAAGAGATAAAAATATTTGGTATGGAAGATTTTTTCGCTAAAAGATTTAAAACGGAATCATTAAGATTTGTGAAGGCGGAACTTATTCATAAAGTCATTATCCAAGTTCCACAGTTTTTATTAGAAGGGGTTGCCTTTGGTGGGTTAATGGCAGTAGTAGTTTATTATTTGATTCAAGGTGATGCACCTGGAGATGTTGTCGCTATAGTCAGTCTTTACGCTCTTGCTGCTTATAGGCTCCTTCCTGCCTTTAAGCAGATATTCTCATCATTCGCTGAAGCTAGGTACAATGAGCCAGCTATTATAATGCTGTTAAATGATATGAGTTCAGATGATATAGCATTAGCTTATGCCACATCTAAGGATAAAGCATCAAGTTTTAAAAAAAATATTTTGTTAGAAAGTGTTTATTTTGCTTATAATGATAGAGGTCAGAATGTAATTAGTGATATTACATTGAATATTAATCGCAACTCTATGACTGCACTGGTTGGTTCTACTGGAGCTGGTAAATCTACAGTTTTAGATCTCATACTTGGGCTTATTCGACCTTCATCGGGACAAATATTAATTGATGGAGTAAAACTTTCTGATGAAGGCGTTAAGGGTTGGCAAAGCCAAATTGGTTACGTGCCGCAGCATATTTACTTAATAGATGAGTCAATAAAGCGAAATATCGCATTCGGATTATATAATGATGAAATAGATTTATCTAAATTAAAGCATGCTGCAAAGTTAGCCCACATTAGTGATTTTATAGAAAATGAATTACCCGAAGGCTATGAAACTGTAGTTGGTGAGCGAGGTGTGCGACTCAGTGGCGGTCAAAGACAACGACTTGGTATTGCAAGAGCGTTATATATGATGCCAAGTATAATTATATTTGATGAAGCAACGAGTGCTTTGGATGGTAAGACTGAAGCTAAAATTAATCTTGCTATTTCTGATATTGCCCGTGAAGTTACCATAATTATGGTTACTCATCGTTTATCAATTTTAAAAAAATGTGAAAATATAGTGCTCTTAGATGCTGGAAGTATTAAGGATGTAGGAAATTATGATGAATTAATTGAAAGAAGTGAGCTATTTACTCAGCTAGCTAGAACAGCTGGAAGCTAACAAATCCTTAAAATTTAACTATTAATAGTGGTGGTAAAAATATGTTGTCTGGAAAAACGATACTTATAACTGGTGGGACAGGGTCTTTTGGTAAGCAATATACAAAAACTCTGCTAGAAAGATTTAATCCTAAAAAAATTATTATTTATTCACGTGATGAGCTTAAACAATATGAAATGGCCCAGGAATTTAATGCTAAGTGCATGCGGTATTTTATAGGTGACGTACGTGACAAAGAAAGACTTATGCAGGCTATGCAAGGTGTTGACTTTGTAATTCATGCAGCAGCACTTAAGCATGTACCAGCAGCTGAATACAATCCTATGGAATGTATTAAAACTAATATACATGGTGCTGAGAATATAATTCAGGCTGCAATAGCTAATAATGTTGAAAAAGTAATAGCACTTTCTACGGATAAAGCGGCTAGTCCTATTAACCTTTATGGCGCAACCAAGCTTGCTTCGGATAAATTATTTGTAGCTGCAAATAATATAACAGGCGATCGATGCACACGTTTTTCAGTTGTAAGGTATGGAAATGTTGTTGGCTCACGTGGCTCAGTAGTGCCTTATTTTGAAAAACTGATTAAAAATGGTACGGATTATTTACCAATAACTGATAAAGAAATGACTCGTTTTTGGATTACCTTACAACAGGGTGTAGATTTTGTATTAAAGAACTTTGAACGTATGTGTGGTGGTGAAATCTTTATTCCAAAAATTCCTTCTGTAAAAATTACTGACCTTGCTAAGGCGATGGCACCAAACCTTGAGCAAAAAATAATAGGTATTCGGCCAGGAGAGAAAATTCATGAAACAATGTGTCCGGCTGATGATTCACATTTAACGTTAGAATTTACTGATCACTTTGTAATTCGCCCATCAATTATATTCACTGATCGGGATAATAATTACACGACTAATAGAATTGGAGAGACAGGTGAGCCTGTAAAGCAAGGTTTTGATTATGAGTCGGGCCAAAATGATCACTTTTTAACAATTAAGAAAATTTTAGAATTTAATGCTCTTGCAGGTGGTGAATATTGATTCCTTATGGTCGACAAGATATCTCTGAAGCCGATATTCAAACGGTGGTTGATGTTTTGCGTTCAGATTTTTTGACTCAAGGGCCAACTGTTCCATTGTTTGAAAAAAAGATAAATACATATTGTAATTCAAAGTACACAGTTGCAACAAATAGTGCTACATCTGCATTACATATTGCATGTCTTTCACTTGGTTTAGGGCTTGGTGACAGGTTGTGGACTTCTCCAAATACTTTTGTTGCGTCAGCAAATTGTGGCTTATACTGTGGAGCAGAAGTAGATTTTGTTGATATTGATTCAAATACCTATAACATGAGCATTGAAGCACTTGAAGAAAAATTAGAAGTTGCAGAAAAGGAAAACAAACTCCCTAAAATTATTATCCCTGTTCATTTTGCAGGTCAATCATGTGATATGAAATCAGTTCATAGATTATCAATAAAGTATGGTTTTAAAGTTATTGAAGACGCATCACATGCAATAGGTGGTCGTTATTTAGGCGAAATGATAGGTGGATGTCACTACTCAGATATAACAATATTTAGCTTTCATCCTGTGAAAATTATTACTACAGGTGAAGGTGGCGTGGCTACAACCAATGATCTCGAGTTGGCAGAGCATATGAGAAGACTAAGAACTCATGGTATCACACGAGATAAGGACCTAATGGTCGGTGAGGTTGATGGGGACTGGAGCTATCAGCAAATAGAGCTTGGTTACAATTATCGCATGACAGATCTTCAAGCAGCATTAGGTGTAAGTCAGTTGGATCGAATAAACAAGTTTATTAAGCGTCGAACTGAGATACGTAATGTTTATGACCAAATGTTATCGTCTCTTCCTGTCATTAAGCCATGGCAAGATTCCGATACAGAATCATCATTCCATCTTTATCCAATACAAATAAATGTGGAAAATGATAATTTAAATAGAAAAATAGTATTTAATAAGCTGCGTGAATCTGGAATTGGTGTAAATATCCATTATATTCCTGTGTTTACACAACCTTTCTATAGAAAATTAGGCTTTAAGAAAGGAGATTTTCCCGTTGCAGAAAAGTACTATAACAATACAATTAGTTTACCTATTTACCCAACATTAACAAATATTCAGCAAGGTAAAGTTGTTTCTGAATTAACAAAGGCATTAGCACATTGAAATTGGCAGTCATTCCTGCACGTGGTGGCAGTAAGCGTATTCCGCGCAAAAATATAAGAAATTTTTGTGGCAAACCAATTATCGCATGGTCGATTGAAGCGGCAATAAAAAGTGCAGCTTTTGATCATATCATGGTATCAACGGATGATGGTGAGATTGCAGATATTGCAAGACAGTATGGGGCAGAAGTCCCTTTTATGCGCCCATTGGAGCTTGCTAATGATACTACTGCAACTATTCCAGTTATTAAACATGCGACTGAGTGGTATATAAAAAACGACTTAAAGCCTGAATTGGTTTGTTGTATCTATGCAACGGCGCCATTTGTGACTGATGAAAGTTTAAAGCAAGGATTAGATGTTATATCAAATAACGATATTGACTATACTTTTTCTGTTACAAGTTATGCCTTTCCAATTCAGCGAGCAATACGTGTTAATAAAGAGCATAAAACTGAAATGTTTGAGCCGAAGAATTTTAATGTTCGTTCACAGGATTTAGAAGAAGCATACCATGATGCAGGTCAGTTTTATTGGGGAAAGAGTGATGCGTGGTTATCTTCAAAAGCTATATTTGATTCAGAATCAGTTCCAATAATATTACCACGACACCTTGTGCAAGATATTGATACTGAAGAAGACTGGATTAGAGCTGAATGGATGTTTAAGGCACTACAGACTAAATAAACGTAATGAACTTTCCTTCAAAGGTTGTTTTCAGGGTTGATGCCTCATTACTTATCGGCAATGGCCATGTCATGCGTTGCTTAACTCTGGCCAATGTACTTGCTGAAGGGGGAGCCAAATGTCATTTTATATGCAGGGAACATAAAGGGCATTTATTTGATATCATCCAAAGTCATAATCACATACTTCATTCTTTATCAGATGAAATAATTGATGAAGAAAATAAACCTTTAAGTAAAGATGGGCATATTAAGTTATCACATGCTTCATGGCTTGGCTGTCATTGGCAGGTTGATGCCATTCAAAGTCGAAATGTTATTGATAAAATCAAACCTGATTTATTAGTTATTGATCATTATGCGATTGATTATGCATGGGAAAGCTATGTGTATGATGAAAGTCGTAAAGTGATGGTTATTGATGATCTTGCAAATCGCAGGCATCTGTGTGATTTTTTACATGACCAGACATATCGACGGAAAGCGAAAGATTACAAGCGATATATTCCTGTAAAGACAGAATTATTATTGGGAACACGATTTTCACTTTTACGCCCTGAATTTTTTAAAATACGAGAATACAGCTTAAAACGTCGAAGTGCTAATCGTTCTGTAATTAAGCAATTATTGATTTCTATTGGCGGCGTTGATAGTGATAATTTAACAGGAAAAATCATTACTGAACTATTAAATACTAATTTGTTAAATAAAATGAAAGTTATCATTGTGTTGGGGGGTAATGCTCCCTGGCGGGATGATATTGTTAAATTAACTAAAATGGCACCAAAAAATAATATTGAGATTAAAGTTGATGTAACTAATATGGCTGAAATTGCTTCAAACAGCGATCTTGCTATAGGAGCTGCAGGTGGCTCAACGTGGGAACGCTGCTGTTTAGGAGTGCCAACAATTCAGTTTGTGATTGCAGTAAATCAGATGAAAATTGCCAATACATTGTCTGAAATACATTCAGTTATTGATATAACTATTTCAGAAGTAAAAAAATTGAAAGAAATTATCGCAAATATGCACAATATGCTGCCTAAGCTTTCAGTTATTTCAAGTTCAATTGCCAATGGTAAAGGTGTTTATAATGTAATTGATTATTTGCAACATGGACGGCCAAGTTCGTCTGCTATTGAGTTAAAAGCAGCTGCAAAAAATGATTGTCATTATGTTTATGAGCTACAGGCAGATAGCAATGTACGTAAATTTTTTAGAAAACCCGACGTTCCGGAGCTGGATGAGCACATAGAATGGTTTAATAAAAAACTAAATTCAGATAACAGTGTCTTATTCGTCATAACGAAAGAATATGAAAATGTTGGTATAGTAAGGATTGATGGGCTTTTAGAATATGTGATTGAAGTTTCGATTACCGTTTCTCCAACTTTTAAGGGGCAAGGAATTGCTCAGCAGACAATGTCTATTTTAATTGAATTGTTGCCAAACCGAATAATGAAAGCTGTTGTACACCACCATAATATTGCTTCTCAAAAAGTATTTGAAAAAATGGATTTTCAACTGGATTTTAAAGAAAAATTATTTTGGACATATATTCGTGAAATACAATAATCAACATGAACAATATTTGGTTGCTGCAATAGGCCAATGGAATAAAGATTATTATGATGAGTTTTCTAAAAAATTACCGGGGGAGTGGTTTTTTGTTGAATCTCCGGCAGAGCTGAATAATATAATTACAGAAATAAAGCCACGTTATATATTTTTTCCACATTGGCGTTGGATAGTGCCTGAAACTATTTATAAGTCTTTTGAATGCATTTGTTTTCATATGACAGATCTTCCTTATGGACGTGGAGGTTCTCCACTACAGAATCTGATTATCAGAGGTCACAAATCAACTAAGTTGACCGCTCTTAAAATGGAAAAGGAGCTGGATGGAGGACCAATATATGCCAAAATGACACTTACTTTAAAGGGGAATGCCGAACAGATATATATGCGGTCAAGTCGAATGATGTGGGGTATTATTAAGGAAATTATAATGACCAATCCAGAACCTGTTCCTCAGTTAGGTGAAGTTGTAAATTTTAGTCGAAGAAAGTCAGGAGATAGCTTATTATCACTAGAGCTTGATTACGAGGAACTCTATGATTATATAAGAATGTTAGATGCGCCCGGATATCCGAAAGCTTATATTGATATTAATGATTATCGACTTGAATTCGAACAGGCCATTTTTGAGAATAATGAATTATCTGCAAGAGTTAAATTTTATAAAAGAGAGCAAAAAAAATCGTGATATCTGATATTAATATAAATGGTAGGGCTATAGGCGAGAAACATGCGCCTTATGTTATCGCTGAGATGTCGGCAAATCATAATGGTATTTTGCAAAAGGCTTTGGATACAATTTCAGCGGCAAAAAAATGTGGTGCGGATGCTATAAAATTACAAACCTATACAGCCGATACGATGACAATAGACTGTGACAATGAACAGTTCTTTATTCGTGGCGGGTTATGGGATGGTTACAAATTATATGATTTATACAAATGGGCCCAGACTCCTTTTGAATGGCACAAAGTCATGTTTGATCATGCAAGAAAGATTGGGGTTACAGCTTTTTCTACACCGTTTGATGAAACAGCGGTTGACCTTCTTGAAGACTTAAATGTACCCGCATATAAAGTCGCTTCTTTTGAGGCAACTGATCTTCCGTTGATTAAATACATAGCCTCTACGAAAAAGCCTATGATTATTTCAACTGGAATGGCATGTCTTGAAGAAATAGAAGAGGCTGTTTCCGCGGCGCAGGATAATGGGTGTAATGATTTGATTTTATTGCACTGTATTAGCAGTTATCCGGCACCTGTTGAACAATCAAATTTACTTACTATATCTGATATGCGTAAACGTTTTAATGTGCAGGTCGGCTTATCTGATCATTCTTTATCTGATGTTGCGTCGATAACATCGGTAGCTTTTGGTGCCACTGTGATTGAAAAACATTTCATATTAGATCGTAATGATAAAGGTGCTGATTCTGAGTTTTCAATTGAACCAGCTGAGCTGGAATCGTTATGTAAAAGTACAAAGGAAGCCAGAGCCTCACTAGGTGAAATAGGCTATGATCGTAAGCCGTCAGAAGAGGCAAATGTGAAATTTAGACGTTCAATTTATTTTGTGAAACCACTCAAGGAGGGTGATAAGATTACGGAAGATAGTATTAGGCGTATCCGTCCTGGTTTTGGCTTGCCGCCTAAATTTTATAAACAGTTGATTGGTATGAATGTTAAGAAAGATGTGGCACGAGGCACTGCTGTTAGTTGGGACTTAATCGATGAGTAAGAATATTTTAGTTATTGCTGCGCATTCTGATGATGAAGCCTTTGGTTGCGGGGCTACTATAGCGCTTCATGTTGCTCGTGGTGATAAAGTCTCTGTCGTTTTTATGACTAATGGAGTAGGTTCTCGCAATGCTGGACAAGATACACTTGATAGACGAAACATGGCGGCAAAATCGGCATGTGAGATTGTAGGTGCAACAATTGTTGATACTTTTGATTATCCTGATAACAAAATGGATAGTATTGCGCTTCTGGATATTGTTCAATCTCTGGAATTTGTCATTCAAAAAGTTCAACCGGAAATAATTTACACTCATCATATCGGTGATTTAAATATTGATCATCAGGTTACACATAAAGCTGTAGTTACAGCTTGCAGGCCTCAGCCTGGTTTTTGCGTAAAAGAAATTTATGCGTTTGAAGTTCTTTCGAGCAGTGAATGGCAGAGTCCAGGAGTTGGAACATTTGTTCCTCGAGTATTTATTGATGTAACACCTTTTATTGAGCTCAAATGTAAAATGTTAAATATTTATAAAGAAGAGTTAAGGGAGCCTCCTCATACTCGTTCGATTGAAAATATTCGAAATCTTTCTGCGTTGAGAGGTAATGCTGTTGGAGTAGATTATGCCGAAGCTTTTGATTTGATTAGACTAATAAAATGAAATTTTTAAGAGAAATTATTTATTTTGTGGTAATAATATTGGTTGTTAATAACAGGAACATTACAGTCAGTGCTGTATGACGTATTACTTATAGGCCTTGGTCAGATAGGGATGGGGTATGATTATAATCATGCTGTGAAGGATGCTGTCTTCACTCATGCTAGAGCCTTTAATCAACATCCTAATTTTCAGTTGGTTGCTGGAGTTGATACTGATATGCGTCGAGGTAAAATGTTTGAAAGTATGTATTTATGTAGGTGGTATTCAGATTTAAAGGAGGCATTAAGAAATTGTCAGCCACATCTAGTCATTATAGCTGTACCGACAGATTTACATTTTGAAATTCTTACAGCTGTTTTAGAAGATACAACTCCTTTAGCTATTATGTGTGAGAAGCCTTTAGCGTATCAGCTGGATGCTGCAAAAAATATCAGAGAAAAATGTGTCGATAAGAATGTTGCACTGTATGTTAATTACATAAGACGTTCTGATCCTGGAGTCATTGAAATTAAAAAAAGGCTTGATTTGGGTCGCATTTCTTCACCGATAAAAGGTATTTGCTGGTACTCAAAAGGTTTTTTGCATAACGGAAGTCATTTTTTTAATTTATTAGAATACTGGCTTGGACCCATGACTAACGCGAGTGTTGTTGATGCAGGAAGACTTTGGGATGGTATAGATCCTGAACCAGATGTTCAATTAAAATTTGAAAAAGGAACTGTTATGATGCTTGCTGCAGATGAGGAGAATTTCTCCCATTACTGTATTGAATTATTAGCAAGTAATGGACGTCTTCGATATGAAAAGGGTGGGAGTGAGATTACATGGCAAAGTATAGAAGCGGATTCAAATTTCAGCGGTTATACAATATTATCTAATGAGCCAGAAAAAATTATAAATGGAATGGAGCGTTACCAGTGGAATGTAGCTGAACAATTAGCATTTGCACTAAATGGTGATAAGCATGAGCTATGTAATGATGTTGAAGCTTTATCTACGTTGTCAAACATGCAATCAATAATAGAGATGAGATGAATAATAACAATGAATTACCTGCTATTTTGGGTGGAAATAAGACAATTTTAGAGCCATTTCAACGGTATAACCCTATTGGAAAAGAAGAGCTTGAAGCTGTTACAAAAGTGGTTGAAAGTGGTGTTTTATCTAAATTTCTTGGTTGTTGGAGTCCAGACTTTTATGGTGGGGAAAAAGTTCAAGAGTTTGAACGATACTGCGAAGAATATTTTGGGGTAAGACATGCGATCACGGTAAATTCATGGACATCAGGATTGATCGCGGCAGTTGGAGCAATTGGTATTGAGCCAGGCGATGAAGTAATTGTTAGTCCGTGGACTATGTGCGCAAGTGCTACAGCAATATTACACTGGAATGCCATTCCTGTATTTGCAGATATTGAAAAAGAAACTTTTAACTTAGACCCTGAATCAATTGAAAAAAATATTTCACCCAACACAAAAGCAATTATGGCTGTTGATATTTTTGGTCACTCAGCAAATATGGATGCAATTTTAAAAATTGCTAAAAAACACAATTTGAAAGTGATATCGGATACTGCTCAAGCGCCAGGTGCAATGTATAAGGGTGAGTTTGCAGGTACTTTAGGACATGTTGGTGGGTATAGTTTAAATTATCATAAACATATTCACACAGGGGAGGGCGGAATAATTGTTACCAATGATGATGATATTGCAGAGCGCTTAAGACTTATTAGAAATCATGCGGAAGCTGTTGTACCTGATATCGAAATATCTGATTTACGGAATATGATTGGTTATAATTTTAGATTAGGCGAAATTGAAAGTGCTATAGGGATAGAGCAATTAAAAAAACTTAAAGACTTAGTTTCTGGTCGTCAAAAAGCTGCTGAGCGACTTAGTGAAGGTCTTAGGGAGCTGGCTGGTTTGCGTATACCTTTGATAAATCCTGACTGCACTCACAGCTATTATGTATATCCGATGATTTTAGACACTGGGTTACTTGGTGTACCAAGAGAAACCATTATTAGTGCATTAGCTGCTGAAGGTGTTGAAGGCCTGGTGGCTGGCTATGCCAATATTCATATGCTCCCTATGTATCAGAAAAAAATTGCATATGGTTCTAATGGTTTTCCATGGACATCGGATATCTGCAAGAGAGAAGTTTCATATGAAAAAGGTATTTGTCCCGTTGCTGAAGAACTTCATGATTCATCTTATCTTGGTTTTACGATGTGCCTGCATGAATTGAAAGATGATGATGTTGATTTGATGATTAAAGCTTTCCATAAAGTATGGAATTACATGTCGAGGTTGAAATGATATATCGCTTAAATGAAAATTATTACGTTCGGTCTTTAAAATTATCTGACCTTGATGGTGCTTATCCGAGTTGGTTTGAAAATCAGGAGGTTTGCCAATATAACTCACATGGTAAATTTTTTAAAACAGATGAATATTTTCAAAATTATATAAAGGGACTTAATGCTAATAATCTTGTTGTATGGGCTATTTGCCATAATAAAAACGGTCATATAGGCAATATTTCATTACAAAATATTTCTTTTATCAACCGCACTGCAGAATTAGCCATTCTTCTTGGTGAGAAAGATCATTGGGGAAAAGGTGTTGGGCTTATCGCAAGTAAAGTACTTTTACGTCATGGCTTCAATAAACTGAATCTCAATCGTATCTACTGCAGTACTGCTAAAAATAATCAGGGAATGCAAAAAATTTCAACAGGGCTTGGTATGAAGCTTGAAGGTGAGCGCCGCCAACATTTATTTTTAGATGGAAAATATCTAGATATGCTTGAATATGGAATCTTGCATTCGGAATTTGATAAGACTTGATCATATGTTAACAGTCGTATGTCACGATGCCGGTGGTGCAGAAATTGTCAGTAGTTATTTATTGCATAATAATATTGAATGTTGCTATGTTTTGGATGGTCCAGCAAAGTCTATCTTTAAAAAAAAAATAGGTGTTGAGACAAACTATTCACTGGATGAAGCAGTTAAAACATCGGATTCAATTATTTGTGGCAGTAGTTGGAAATCTGATTTAGAATATCAAGCCATTAAGTTGGCACGTTTATATGGTAAGCATTCGGTAGTTTATCTGGATCATTGGGTTAATTATATTGAGCGTTTAACGAGAAACGGAGAAAGCTGTATTCCTGATGAAGTTTGGGTTGGCGATAATTACGCAGTGACTATTGCGGAAAATATATTTAAACATACTCCAGTTAAATTTCATGAAAATGCCTATTTTATTGATATTCAGAAGCGGATAGTTGCTATAGAAAAAAAATTAGTTTCATTGAATGATAAACCAACGATTCTTTATGTTTGTGAACCTGTTAAGGAGCATGCCTTAATTCAGTTTGGAGATGAGCGCTATCTTGGTTATACAGAAGAAGATGCGTTGGAACATTTTCTTTCTAATATTAGTGTTATCGCAAAAGGTGTTTATCGTATTATCCTGCGTCCACATCCTTCAGAAACCATTAGTAAATATGACTGGGTAAAAGAACAATATGATTTACCTATAGAATTTGGCGGCTCTTTGCCTCTAATAGAAGAAATATGTGAAAGTGATATTGTTGTTGGATGTGAGTCTATGGCTATGGTGGTTGGTTTAATTGCGCACAAGCAGGTGGTTTCAAGTATACCCCCTAAGGGCAGACCCTGTGTTTTACCTCACGATGAGATTAGACAACTTTATACGTACATGTAAATTACATTTTAATAGTTTTACTAAAACAGGCTGTTATTAATTTTTAACTTCTTAAAAAATAAATCTAATATATATTTTAGAATAAAATTATTTGATTTTTATTATAGAAAAAAATACTATGAAATATTGCAAAAAATGTCTTCAACCTGATACAAGGCCAAATACTAAATTTACAGACGGCGGCGTTTGCCCTGCTTGTAACTATTCTGATCTTTTAGGCGAAGTAGACTGGGAAGATCGTTTTGAAATTCTGCAGGATTTGCTTAAAAATAATATTCGTAAACCAGGGCAGCAATATGATTGTATTATTGGTGTAAGTGGTGGTAAGGATAGTAGTCGACAAGCATTGTGGATAAGAGATAAGTTAGGTTTGAAACCCTTACTGGCTTGTCTTAGTTATCCACCTGAACAAATTACTCAGCGAGGCGTTGATAATATTTCGAATTTAATTGAGCTTGGCTTCGATGTTGTTATTTCTGCACCAGCGCCTGGAACTTGGAAAAACCTGCTAAGAAATTCATTTTTACAGTTTACTAACTGGGCTAAATCAACAGAATTAGCACTATACAGTTCAGTTCCTAAGTTAGCGATACAATATCAAATACCACTTATTTTATGGGGAGAAAATCCAGCCTTGCAGGTTGGGGATTTAAAAACTCTTGGTAAATCTGGCTACGATGGAAATAATCTTAGACATATGAATACCTTATCTGGAGGCTCATTGGATTGGATGCATAAGTCAGGTTTTACGTCAAAAGAATTATTACCATATTATTATCCAACTCCTGAAGAGTTCGAAGCACATGATTTACAGATAGTTTATTTAGGCTGGTTTCTTGGGGATTGGTCACTTATAAATAATGCAACATATGCTTGTGCATACGGGCTCGAAATTCGCGAAGACACGGTTGAAAATACAGGTGATTTATCTGGTGTCACCGCACTGGATGAAGACTGGGTAATACTTAATCAAATGATTAAATTTTACAAGTTTGGTTTTGGCCGTGTAAGTGATTATGTTAATGAAGAAATTCGTCTTGGTAGAATGGATCGCGAAACTGGTATTGATACTGTTGAAAAATATGATGATGCATGCAGCGAAGAGTACATCGAAAGTTTTTGTGCATACATTGATATTTCTATCGAACAGTTTTGGCAACAAGTAAAGGGATCTGTGAACAAGGACCTTTTTACTATTGAGAGCGACGGAAAAATAAAACGAAAATATAAAGTTGGTGTGGGTTTATGAGTCGGATCACTATAGGTATTGTAGATTATGAGCTGGGTAACCATGCTTCATTATTGCATAGTCTTAAAAAATTAAATTATCGTGTTTTAGTAAGTGATGAACCTTCTGTTCTTGATCAAACTGATGTATTAATACTCCCTGGTGTTGGTGCTTTCCCTATGGCAATGAAAGCCTTGAAAGAAAAGAAATTGGTATCTTATTTGCAACAGCAAGCACAAATAAATCGTCCTATTATAGGAATATGTTTGGGTATGCAGTTATTAACAGAAGCTTCATATGAAGGAAGGTATACAAAAGGTTTAGGATTGATTCCTGGTGAAACTATTGAGTTAGCTGAGCCATTGTCGCATATTGGGTGGAATAACATTGATAGAGTTAATTCTGATTCTATTTTAGAAGGGGTTGAAGGTAAGGTGTTTTACTTTAACCATTCATTTGCATATGAAGGACCTTCTTCTTATATAAAATTTACTGCTAATCACAAGAAAAAAATCACAGTTATAGTAAGACATGGATCAGTTGTTGGATTGCAGTTTCATCCTGAAAAAAGTCAGGCAGCAGGGCGCGAATTACTTAATAAGTTAATAATTGGAATGATTGATGCTTAAGAAACGTTTAATAGGAATGGTTGTTGTTAAAAATGGATGGGCCGTACAATCATTTGGTTATAAAAAATATTTGCCCCTGGGTAAGCCAGAGTGTATTGTTGAAAACCTGGATCGTTGGGGTGCTGATGAGATAATCGTTATCAGCATAGATCGTTCTAAAGATAATTTAGGCCCTGATTTTGACCTGCTGCAACGTTTGGCAAAACTGGGTATTGACACACCGATAGTTTATGGTGGCGGAATTCGCTCAGTTGAAGAGGGGGTCAAGGTTATTCAGGTTTGTGCAGATCGTATTTGTTTCGATGCTCTTCTTCATAGTAATCTAAATGTTGTAAATGAACTTGCAGCTAGTCTTGGAGTTCAGGCATTGATAGGAGTAACACCTCTATCATTAAATGATGAAGAAGTTGAATTGTTTGATTATCAGGCAGGGACTACTAAAATTATTAAATCTGATGAGCTAATAAAAATATCAAACACAGTGTCTGAGTTGTTAGTTGTTGACTGGAGAAATGAAGGTCAGCCGGACTCGTTTGATTTTAATTTGATTGATAGACTGCCTTCATTTAATGTTCCGTTAATACTGTTTGGGGGAATTAGTACTGTCAAACAGATGCAAGCGTTGTTTTCAAATGAAAATATTTCGGCAGTAGCTGTAGGAAATTTTCTTAATTATAAAGAACATGCCATTCAAAACTTTAAAGAAAGGTTAACTGATATGCCTTTAAGAACTGCAAAATACGAAAACTCAATAATAGAGATAAGCTAATGAACGATTTAAAATTCTGTAAACGCTGTCTTTATTCAACAGCACACCCACTTGGCTTAACACTGGATGATGAAGGTGTATGTTCGGGCTGCCGTATTCATGAGGAAAAAGATATGCTTGACTGGAATGATAGGTGGGCTAAGTTAAAAGAAATTGTAAAGCCTTATCGCAGCAAAGATAGCAATTCATATGACTGTATCGTCCCTGTATCTGGAGCGCAGGATTCATATTTTATTGTGCATATGGTAAAAGAACGGCTTGGTTTAAACCCGTTATTAGTGACCTATAATAAATATTTTAATACACCTTTGGGCATAAAAAATTTAGCGAATCTACGTATTAAATTAAACTGTGATATTTTATTTCAGAACTTAAATCCCCATATAGTAAGAAAAATTACGAAAACAACATTGCGTCAGTTTGGAAGTATGTATTGGCCGATACTTGCTGGTCAAACTGTATTTCCTGTGCAAACGGCTGTCAGATATAAGGTGCCATTAATTATTTGGGGTGCTCATCAGGGACTGGAGCAAGTTGGGATGTTTTCACATGAACATGAAGTAGAAATGAGTCGACGTTACAGAAAAGATCATGACTTAATGGGCTATGAAGCAGATGATTTATTGTCAATATTTGACACTTTATCTGAAGAAGATATTTGGCAATATCGTTATCCAGAAGATGACAAGCTAAATACAATTGGTGTACGAGGTATATATTTAGGAAACTATGTTCGCTGGGATCCAAAAGCTCAACATGAGCAAATGATTAAGTTATATGATTATCGTACGGCAAATTTTAATAGAACTTTTGATAGTTACGATTATGTTGATTGCTTTAATTATATGGGGCTGCATGACTTACTTAAATTATATAAAAGTGGATATTCAAAAGTAACGGATCATGCGTCTCGTGAAATTAGACATGGAAGATTAAGTCGTGATGATGCATTGGCATTGGTAAAACATTATGAACAACAGCCGGTTAAGTATATTGAGCAATTCTGTGACTGGCTTGGCATTACGCCGCGCTCATTAAATTTTATGATGGATCAACATCGTAATGAGTTCTTCTGGACTAAAGTAGGGCCACAGGAATGGGTTTTTAATGGAGGCAGTGTGTTACAAGATAAAAATACAAAAAATATTAGTAGTATTGCGTTTGATAAGGATTTTTTGGCAACAGATTCACTGAAATATAATCTGAACAATAAATACATAACTATTGGTAAAGGATGGCCTTAACTTAATATCTTTTATTTTTTATCATATGGAAATTTTTGTAGTTTGTTGTTAATAAGCACGTTTGACTAATAATATAAAATACTTCTTAAGTGAACTGCTATTTAAATAATATCTGTCTACGTTATTTTACAATCTATGTTTAGATTTATGTTAATTGTCACAAAGGTCTTATTTGTTTGCTAGGTAAATTGTTGTTCAATGTTAATTTTTTTAGAGGTTATTTATGAGAGTTTTACTTCATGCGGATTCATTAATTAGAGATCCAGCTCCAATGATGATTTTAGCTGCTATTCTTCGGAAAGCTGGTCATAAAGTGGTTGTTTCTTCAAGATTGACAACATTTTTTTATTTGAAGTGTTGGAAGCCAGAATATTTAGTGCATTCAATGCCTAATGCAGTTGCTGCTCTCTATGATAAAGGAGCCTTAAAGAAGGATGAGACTAAAGTTTTAATAATTCCTCAAGAAGGTATGGAAAATCATGATGATACTATGCGAGCTTTTTATGGCGGCATATTGCGGGATGAAATACGCACTGTAATTAGTAAAATATACTTTTGGAATCAACATCAACGTGATTGGTTTTTGAATACTGCTAAATACCCAACTGAGAAATTGGTTATTCAAGGCAATGCTAGGCTTGACTTGGCAAAGTTTAGCGGTACAAAAAGAATAAAAAATGGTGTTATTGGTTTTATAGGAAGGTTTCCTACTATTAATAAATATGACGGCTCTAGTTTTATACGGCATATGTTTTCTGAACAAAATTTAAAAACAGAACTAGGTAAAAAAAATAGAATTTTGTGGTTCAATACACAAATATCTGCTTTAGCTGCATACGCAGAAATTATTCACTATATTATGCGTGAAACAGATTACTCTGTGAGTATTCGACCTCACCATGAAGAAGCTTTATGGAATGAAGGCTTTAAGTCTCTAGTAGATAGGTACGGTTCCAGAATTGGTATCGATAGAGGTCTTTCAATTTATGAATGGTCTTTAGGTATGGATGTCCTTATTTCAACCACTTCAATGACATTTGCAGAAGCATATTTAGCTAGAACGCCAGTTATTGGAATTGATAAGTTAGCAGGGTGCAGTGATAATCTTGATGCAGATGAGGCTCCAATATTAAGTTCTTATGAAGAGATGATGTTACCAAATAGCTTTGATGAATTTAAAGAACTGTTAGACAAATGTGTTGGTGATAATTTTGTTATGCCGCAAAATAAAATGGTTGAAGAAATTATGAAACAAGAATTTTTGTGGCCATACAATGGTTCAGTTTTGAATGAGGTAGCAAAAGCCATATCTTCTGATGAAGTTAAATACAGTAAAAGGAAAATGAGGTTACCACTATTTTTTGGAGACCTATTTTATTTTGTGCAATTATTTCGATTTTGCTATTTAAAGCGTGGTTCGTTTTATACACCAAAATTGGTTATGGGCAAACATTACAATAGATTAGTTCATGGTGTTCCTAAATATATTACAGAAATAGTTGAAAATATCACAAACAATAAAAAATAATTTATCATTGAAGAACAAAAGACAAGACGATTATAAATTTTCTGATATTTATTTATATAGTGAGAGCCTATGATTTCCATTTCCAAAGATGATATAAAAAATTATAAAGAAAAAGGCTGGGTTCAATTATCTTTAGGATTGAGCAGTCATAGCATTCAGAAATATTTTAATTCAGTTCAAAAGCTTGAAGATAAGGCAAAATCAATACAATACCCAATGGGGAGAACTTACTATCCCTTCATATTTGATAAAAATAAGGCTGCACTAGAGACTCCATTTAATAAATTAATAATTAATGAAGGCATTAAATCATTATTTGAAGAAATTAAGCTTGGAAATGCGGTATGCAATCTAATGGGCTGGGGAAAGACTTATTGTCATTTGGCAAGATTATTTACAATGAATGAGCACAAATATAGAGGTCACTGGCATAGAGATTTCACTGACTGGGATGGAGGCAAGGAGCAAGAGCAGTGTGTACAAGTTGCAATTTATCTTCAAGATCAGGATGGATTTAGACTGTTAAAAAATGAATATGACTTATGGGGATCGAATAAAAATAAAATCCCTGATCATGATGATTTTGAACAATCTGTAATCCCATTAGACCTAGATAAAAAATACTATGATTCAATAGATGGAAAAGTAGGAACAGTATTGTTTTTTGCACCAGGTAAATTACATCAAGGAGGCACATTTAATAAGCGATTAGATTTCCATATGCGATTTACAGGCGAAGCATTTTTTCCAACAAAAAATCAACCCTATAAGTTTGGTAAAAATTCTTTTCAAGATTTTTATTGTAGGGATGTCTTAGCATTCGATGCAAACCATACAGATGATTTAACTACACCTAGAATAGGAAATATAAAAAGCTTAGCAAGAATAAAAAATTCCATCAATTACTATTCAGGTGCATGGAATTTTACCAAAATACTCATATATTTCTATAAATATGGAAAACATCCTGCTCCTTGGAAATTTGATTTCCTTTCCAATACAATATATCAAAAAAAACAAATAACAAAAAAGTAGTTTCTATCCTAATAGAGAGGATATTATTGTACATAATGCTTATCATATAAGATGCCAAAAGGCTGGTAGATATGAGAAATGCATCTATAAAAATATTGCAAATAAAAAATGATTATTCACTGCGCGCCAATATTTAGATTTAAAAGAACTCTGTGTATACTAAATACGAATAAAAACATGAACCTTAGTGAAAATAAATAGATGCCTATCAAATCACATTTTGTGGATGTGCTGGATATCCATTCTTTTGCGAAAATATTCATATGCAGCAGTAGGTATGATGAGATTTATGCGTTAACAATTAGTACCAGTCTATTAGGTTTTTTTTCAGTTTTTTTGCTTAAGCTATTAAATAGAAGAGTGATAATTATAGATTCATATTTTAAGGAGGCCCAAGATAATCGTTACACAACATTTCATGATAATGTTATAGATATCTTCATTAAAAATTTTGAGCCGCAATTTAAAAAAAATCTGACAATAAATGGTTTTTGTGATGAGAAGGAAGATGGCTATATAGGCAGGTATTTAACTATCAAGATCTGGGAGACTATTTCACGTCAAATTGAATTGTTAGAAAGTATTCTTGTGTTTAAGGGCCATGTTAATAGTGGTGTTGTTATTTTACAAAGCACGTTATGTGATAAACATATTATTGAAACTTATAAAAAGCATAACCTTAATCTAACTTTTTACAATACAGTTTTTAGAACAAAACTTCCGATAAGAGAAAGTAATTGGATAGATAGAACGCAACGCTCACCATCGTTGATCATGTCTGTAATGATGTTTGTACATAGTTTTTCTGAATTTATTGTTGCAGTGTTATTGGCATTAAAAGTAAAAGTTATTAATAAAGACAAATATCATTGCGCTTCGTATGATGTCATGGCAATTATTTATCAGCCAAATCCATCCCAAGGATACAATGATATTTTTTGGGCTGATAGACTTAAGAGTAAGTATTCTAGAAAAATACTTGGTATCAATATTAGGCCTTTATCGAAAAGTGCAAATCACTTTTATTCAGATAGATGTGATGATCTTTTTTATCTTTCTAAAGCCTCTGATGTCTTCAGCTCTAATAATAAATTACCGCGTCGAAAAATCGCTTTAATATTTTTAAAGAAAATATTAAAGTATCGCTCCTATATTTGGAAAACAAGTTTCAATTCGGAGTTGCCATTATTTCTAAAAGCTCTTTTGTTGAGGTTGCATATTCGCGTTATTACATATGAGTCTTTGTTATGTGCGACAAATACCTCTGTCACATGGAGTATGCTTGAAGGTAATGAAGTAAACACGCTTTCTATAACTCTTGCTGCTGGCAGGGTTAATGGTATTGGTTTAGGAACGACTTGGTCAATGCCATACAGCCCAAGGATCTATGAGGCTATTTCACGAAACCATGTATTTTTTGTTTGGGGAGAACGACAAAAAAGAATTTTTGAAAAGGCAGGTATGATAGTAGACTCATATGTTATGGCCGGATATCCTACCGCTGGTTTTTATAATAAAAAAGCAATTGAAAACAAAAATAACCCTGAATGGCTAATGAAAATAAAAAAGAGAAGGAGCATTCAGTATGTAGTCACATTCTATGATAATATTTGTTTCGATGATATTATTATGAATTGTAATGACTTAAATGCTTTGTATAATATTTTGTCAAGTTGGGTGGAGAAAAAGAGTGATGTTCTATTAGTTTTGAAATCTAAAAGAATTTCAGAGCTTAAGTTAAAATCTGAAACAAGGCAAAGAATTGAAGGCCTGATAGAAAAAGATTTTATTTATGTAAGAGAAGAAAAAGCAGATCTAGAAGCTGGGTTAATATCTAACGTTGTTGTTGGTATTTCTTCATCAAGCTTGGCATGCATTTCTGCGACATATGGCATACCATGCTTATTATTTGATCGACATCGTGTAATGCACCACGAACCACCGGAATTGAATAATATAATAACATTTACAGATTTTGAACGTCTTCCTGAATTACTGGAGTCTAATTTAACCGCTAGTCGTAATAAGGAAAACTCTGGAAATAGAATTGATGCATTTTCTGACAGTAAAGGTGAGATTAGAATTTGTGATTATATAAACATGGAAATCACGAGTAGGGTAAAGTAAAACTATTACTTAACTTATGTGCTTTATTTAAACTATTGTTATTGAATTAATTAGTATGGTAGCTCACTGTTGAACACTTTATATATCCTACATGGCGTGGATGATTGGCATTCTTTAAATCGTAATATTTCACAAGATGCTGGTGCAATAATTATTGCACTTGACGCTGAGCTTCAAGCATATTTAAAGAAAAATGATATTGCCTTTGAAAATACGCGACCCTTTTTTAATACAGTTTCTCATGAGAAAATTACAAAAAAATCTGCCGAGATTAGCCGTTTCATTAGGGATGAATTTAATCTGAAAGATGAGTTTGGCCTGTCAGAGGGTTACAATAATTACTTTACCTTCTACTTACATTTTTATATAAACCAAATTTGTTTTCTTTTAGAGATCATACTGAATGCAAACAAGGTTTTGGATGTTTCTAAGATTGTGGTTTGCAGCCCAAGGAGCTCGGAAAGGCGTAATATAATTGAAAATGAATTTTATAAAACAATCCCACAAATAATAGAAGCTGTAACTGATCAACTAAATATATCTGTCAGTCTATATCAGGCTAATAATAAATTGAAGGTTCTTGCTGCTGATATGTGGTTTAACTTTAAAAAGAATATCGCACGGTGCTTAATGATTCCTACTATGTACTTTCTTAAACATAAAACTAGAGGTCTTAAGTTGGTTTTTGCTTCATCTAAAAAATATAATCTTGGGATTATTGTTGATAATGTACTAAAAAGACAGTTAAAGTTAACACCCATATATCTAAATATTCCAAGAGTAAAGTCTTTCTTTAAGATATTTTCTTTCGGAGGGGATGAATTCTCGATAATAATCCCATGGTGTATTTTGAGTCCTTCACGTAGAAGGCATTTTAAATATTATATTAATAAAAATGCTAATAATCTTTCTGATAAAGTTAATAAAAACAAACGCGTATTTAATTATCGAGACGTAAGTTTGGTTGAGTTGTTTTTTTTGTACAGCAATGGACTTTCGAAAAAATTACTAAACGAGCTTTACGTTCAAACATGTGCCATAGATAAAATGCTTGTTTCTCTAAAACCGAATGCAGTCATTTCACAAATGGCACTGGGCTGGACATATCAGCTTGGAGAACTTGCATCTAATAACAATATACCTTCGCTCCTAATATCTCATGGGTCGCATGTGGATTCAAGTTCGATCTATGCTCAAATGGAATGGAGGGAACATGGTCTTGCATTAACTCACACAAATTATAGTCATACTGTTGTGCAGTCACCTATGGCAAAACAATACTTTAAAGTCAACCAAGTGGAAAGCCAAATAATTTCAACTGGCCCATTGTTATTTAGTAAGTTAGATAAAGAAAAAGTATCAGCGATTGATAATATTTTTCCTGATCAGGAGGGTAAGTTTGTTATTATGCATGCTGGCTCAGCCCGAGGGTTATCGGCGAGACGATTTGTTGTTTATGAGACAGTAGATGAATATATTGCAAACATTAACTCTTTGATTAGAGCTGTAATGAAAATGGGAGATTATTGCTATTTGATTATTCGGTTTCGACCAAATGATGATTTATCGCTAGAAGCACTGAGAGAGCTACTTATTCCTTGTGATAACTACTCGATTTGCACTGAAGGAAGTTTTAGTCAATATTTAGCGATTACGGATGTGATGGTGAGTTATTCGTCAACGACAATTGATGAGGCTTTATATAATGAAATACCAGTTATTTTATTTGATTCTGATAATAAATATAAACATATTCCACATGCTGTTGATTTTAATGACTTATCTATGAATGCACAAAGTTCATGTTGTTATGCAGTTACCGAAAAAGAACTTGAGGGCAGCATAAAGTGGTTTAAAGATGATTGTAATGTTAATGATATTAAATGGGATGAATCAATGATTGAATCGAAGTCTGAGAAGGTGATCCCACTATTTGCGTAAGTTTTTTATTGATTGTGGAGTCTTAAAATAGGTAAAATTATTTATACTGATTAACACTAAAGGATCCTTGTGAAAGAAAGTTTTGATAGTTTGAATCAAGAAGTTGTGATTACAGATGATTTGATTAGTCGCAGTATGCGGTAATGAGTGACTTATATGTTAATGGCATTTCTAAAATAGAGAATCTTGAGTTAGTACTTTTTGATAAAGATGGAACCTTAATTGATGTTCATCATTACTGGGTATCAATGATTAAAATTAGATCTAATTTAATCGTAAAGCGTTGGTTTGAACTTCATGATACTCCAAGAACTGTTGAAGCAAAATTATCAGATGCAATGGGCGTTGATTTAGAAGTAAACCGTATAAAACATCAGGGGCCTGTCGGTATTAAACCACGGCATTTTATTGTAAACTTAGCTGCAGATATTGTTCGTGCAAATAGTGTAAATATAAGTAATAAAGATATGGAAGAACTATTTCTTGAAGTGGATAAACGCACATCAGAAAACTTACTTCCATTATTAAGGTTATTACCAGGGGTTGAGATGCTGTTAAAACAATTAAAAGATTGTGATGTTTCTGCTGCCATCGTCTCTAATGATATTACAAGTCGTACCAAGATTGCGATGAATTTACTGGGTATTAAACATTATTTCTGCTCAATCTTAGGAGGCGATGCTGTAGAAAATACTAAACCTTCTCCAGATTTAGCAGAATTAACAATGAAGCAAGGTACATATTCATTAGAACATACAGTGGTTGTTGGTGATCATCCAGTTGATATAGAAATGGGTTTAAATGCCGGAATTACTACAAATATTGGTGTCTTAACAGGATTATCCAGTCAAGCTGTATTTGATGATTTTGTATGTACTGTAGTCAAAGATTTAAGAGCAATTGAAGTTAGGTGTTAATTTGAAAAATAAATATTCACTAAAGGAAAAATTAAAACAAGGAAAACCTGTCATTGGTACTTGGAATACTCTTGCATCTCCATTGGTAACTGAAGTTATTGCTCAGGGAGGTTTTGATTTTCAGATTATAGATTTAGAACATGGCCCCTTTATTCTTGATCAAATACATTTACATGTTTTAGCTTGTGAAGCAGCTGGACTTTGTACTCCTATTGTAAGGGTCCCTCGTTGTGAAGACTGGATGGTACTGCAGGCTATGGATCAAGGAGCTCAGGGCATAATTATACCTCACGTCTCAAATAAAAAGTCTGCACAAGATTTTATTTCCGCTCTTAAATATTATCCTAGCGGTATGCGAGGAATCTCTCCTTTTACTAAAGCTGGTGGATTCAATAATAATAATATAATAAATTATGTAGGGAGTTCAAATTCAGAATCACTTGCAATAATAATTATTGAGTCGAAAGAAGGCTTAGAAAGACTGGATGAAATATTAGAAGTTAAGGATATTGATGTAGTCTATTTTGGTGCTTACGATTTATCACAAGAATTAGGTTACCCTGGAGATGTTCGGCATCCGGAGGTAATTAAAACAATAAGAAAAAGTGTAGATGTTGTTGTTAAACATGGACGATCGGCTGGTGGTTTTGTCCCTCAAACAAAAGATGATATTAAGTGGTTGTTAGATATGGGGATGCGCTTTATTACATATGAAGTTGATAGCTCTATATTGTATACACATGTTCGTAATATAAATAATTGGTTTGAAGAAGAGACAACATAATGCAAAACAAACCTAGTACTGTAGCTATTTTACCAGCTCGCATGGAATCTACTCGTTTACCTAATAAGGCACTAGCAAATATTTGTGGTCTGCCAATGATTGTACATGTATATAAACGTTGCCTTTTAGCAAATAATCTGGATGATGTTTATGTTGCAACTGATCATATTGAGATAAAAAATGTCGTTGAAGAGTTTGGTGGTAAAGTAATTATGACTTCATCTGATCATCAAACAGGAACAGATCGTATAGCCGAAGCTGCACAAAATTTGGATGCAGAAATTATTGTTAATGTTCAAGGCGATGAGGCGTTGGTCAATCCAAAAGATATTGATAAAGCTATTAATGCATTGTATGAAGATCAAAGTGTTAATGTTTCAATTTTAGTTAATTCCTATAGTAAAAGAAATTCACATTCGGATATTAAGGTGGTGCTAAATGAATATAATGATGTAATGTATTTTTCACGCACAGACATCCCATCTGATGCTCGCGTTGATAACCCGCCATTGTTGAAAGCTTATCACATTGTTCCCTTTAGGAAAGACTTCTTAATTAAATATTCAGGCTGGAACAAAAGTGTTTTAGAGCAGATTGAATTCAATGAGTATTTACGAATTCTTGAAAAAGGCTATAAGATTAGAGCGGTTCATGTTGAAAGCAGAGCTGTTAGTGTTGATACAAAAAATGATCTCGAAAATGTTCGAAGAGAAATGGCTGTAGATCCTTACTTCCCAAAATACTATCCATAATGAAGATAGACTTAGACAAAAAAATATTACTAGTTTGCGATACTGATCAAATAATTAATACTATCCATAATGAAGATAGACTTAGACAAAAAAATATTACTAGTTTGCGACACTGATCAAATAATTAATACTAGTTACGATGTCGTAGCGTATTGGGGGGTATATACTGAGGATAAAGACAGGTATTCCATCCCACGAATTGTTGAAGATAATGCAGATGAATTGAAAAATGAATATTTACAATTTTTATATCATCTGGGTAATAAAAAACATAAAGGCAAATCTTTAAAAGAGCATCTAGCAATTAGAGAAGATTTTAGTCTTTGGTGGATGTCATTATTAGTAGAAAAAAGTCAGTGGAAATCTCCTCATTTGTACACTGTATTTCGTGTACTTGCGTTGCAGAGATTAGTGCAAGAAACAAAGGTGAATGAAATTAAGTTGTATGGTTTGGAAAAAATAGTGGCTGAGGTCATTCAACTTTTTTGTGAACGTTTAGATATTAAGGTAACAGTTCTGAAGGTTGCGGAAAGATGTAAAGAGTCATCGATTGTTAGTCTTTATAACAAGTTGCCTCATGTATTGCAAGCCATTATCTATTTTTTTCGGTATATGATTCTCAGATGGCCTTTCAAAAAGAGTCATACAGCTAAGTTTGTGTCTGGGAATTCTGGAACCGTAGCATTTTTCTCATACTTTACAAATGTGGATTTGTCTGCGGCAGAAAACAACCAGTTCCGTTCTGGATTTTGGACTGATTTGCATGATGTTCTTAAACAAAATAACATCTGTAGTATTTGGCTTCACATGTATGTAAAAAGTAATACAGTGCCAAACCGAAAAAATGCATTTCAGTTAATTAAAAAGTTTAACGTTAATAATGAAAGCCAGCTTCACAATTTACTTGATTCTTATATTAATACACGTTTAATTTTTTCGGTGTTACGAGATTATTGTAAACTAATAATTCATACTAATCCTCTAAGAAACAGAAAAGTTTTTTTTCTGCTTGCAGGCAGTAATATTAATTTATGGCCAATATTAAAGAGAGATTATAAATGTTCATTGTTTGGTAAAACTGCAATGTTTAATATTATTATGCTTAATTTATTTGAAAGTTATGCGAAAAAAATACCTAAGCAACAATTAGGTCTTTACTTGCAAGAAAACCAAGGATGGGAGCGTAGTTTAATATATGCATGGAGAAAAATGGGTCATGGTGAGATTATTGGTGTGCCACATACAGTTGTTAGTGAATGGGATCTTAGGCATTACTCTGATCCTCTTGAGTATGTCACGAAGGATATGCTTCAGTTACCTATACCAGATAGAGTTGCATTAAATGGTATGGCTGCCTTTGATTCATATCGAAAAAGTGGATTTCCTAGTGAGAAGTTATTAAAGGTGGAGGCGCTTCGTTACCTTTATCTTAATAAGTATGCTGCCAAAAAAAATATTGGTAATGGTGTTACCGGATCATTACGACTGCTTGTTCTCGGTGATTATCTCTCAGATGTGACTAGAGATCAGCTTCAACTTCTAAGTGATGCATATCAACACTTCCCGAAGGGAACGAAGCTACTTGTTAAATCACATCCAGCGAATCCTATCATTCCAACAGATTGGCCGAGTCTATCTTTCCAAAATCTAGATAAACCGATGGATGAATTGGAAGGTTTGTATGATGTTGCGTTTACAAGCAATCCAACCTCAGCAGCAGTTGACGCATTTTTAGCGGGAAAACCAGTATTAACAATGCTAGATGCTACATCATTTAATATGAGTCCATTGAGAGGAAAAACAGGAGTTTATTTTGTTGCAACTGCACATGAGTTAAGTCATTTATTAAGTGGCAATTTAATTCCACCTTTGTGTAGTCAAAATGATTTTTTTAACACTGATCCCATGCTTCCATTATGGAGCGATGTTGTGATTAATAATAAAGAGAGTAATTAAAATTATGAGTTACTTAAAAGAAAATTATATAGGGAAAACAGTCTTAATCACAGGGCATACTGGATTTAAGGGAAGTTGGCTTTCTGCTTGGCTAGCATCTCTTGGCGCTAAGGTGATTGGATTATCAATTGACATTCCGTGCACACCTTCAAATTTTGCAGTTTCAAATATTGGTGACTTAGTAGAAGATCATCGAATTGATGTGCGTGATTCAGCTTTAGTTAAAGATATTATACTTAAATCTCAGCCAGATTATGTTTTTCATTTGGCTGCTCAAGCACTTGTAAGGCGGTCTTACATTAATCCATTAGATACATTAGTAACCAATGCAATTGGTACAGTAAATGTTTTAGATGCATTAAGGTTTTTAAATAAGCCAGTTGTTGCTGTAATGATAACCAGTGATAAGGCATACGATAATGTAGAATGGTTTTGGGGGTATCGTGAAACTGATCGATTAGGTGGGAAAGACCCTTATAGTGCTTCTAAGGGGATGGCCGAATTAGCCATACGTTCATATGTAGACTCTTTTTTTAATTCACCCGATTCAAATGTAAGGGTTGGAATTACACGTGCAGGTAATGTCATTGGTGGCGGCGATTGGGCGGCCGATCGTATCGTTCCAGACTGTATGACAGCGTGGTCTCGGAATAATATTGTTGATATACGAAGCCCAGAAGCAACTCGTCCATGGCAACATGTACTTGAGCCATTGAGTGGTTACCTATTATTAGGCTCAGAGTTGTATGGAAGTTCAGGTTTACATGGAGAAGCTTATAATTTTGGCCCTCCAGCAAATCAAAACTATTCAGTCAGAGCGCTTATCGATGAAATGTCAAACTATTGGGATAATGTCCGCTGGAATGATACGTCTGATAATAAAGGACACGTTCATGAAGCGGGTCTTCTAAAGCTTAATTGTGATAAGGCTTTATTTGATCTCGATTGGCAACCCACACTAAAATTTGAAGACACCATTAGAATGACGGTTGAATGGTACAAGTATTATTACAAGGATAGTAGCTCTTCTATGCGTGATATTACATTATCTCAAATTAGTGAATATACCGCATTGGCAAAGACTCGCGGTATTCAATGGGCTAACGGATGATAAAGTCAGATATTGTCGGTGTTATAATAACACCGCAAAAGATTGTTTCGGTAGGTGGTGGTAATGTATTGCACGCAATGAAACGCGATGATCCTGGCTATACTAGCTTTGGAGAGGCATATTTTTCTATAGTTGAGAGTCAGGCAATTAAAGCTTGGAAGCGCCATAGAAAAATGACACTGAACTTAGTTGTTCCAGTTGGATTAATTCGCTTTATTATTGTTGATGACAGAAATGGAAAAGCTGCCAAACCTCATTATCAAGAAGTTATTCTGTCAAAAGATAATTATAATAGATTATCAGTGCCTCCTATGGTTTGGGTTGGGTTTCAAGGTTTGAGTAAAGGAAATGCAATGTTGTTAAATATTGCAAGTATTCCTCATGATCCCGATGAATCTGATAGGAAAGATATTAATGAAATTGAATTTGATTGGAGTATAAAAAAGTGAAAGTAGTTATTCTTGCGGGTGGGTTTGGTACACGGTTATCAGAATATACAGAAACAGTTCCTAAACCAATGGTAGCTATTGGTGGGCGTCCTATCATTTGGCATATTATGAATATCTATGCTAAATATGGCCACAAGGACTTTCACCTTGCGCTTGGCTATAAAGCAGAATTAATTAAGGAATATTTTCTTCATTATAGGAGTTTAAATTCTGATTTTACTGTTGATCTTGCAACGGGCGGACTGTTGTCTCACCAAATAGAAGAAATTGATTGGAAGGTTACATTAGTTGATACAGGTATAGATTCAATGACAGGTGGGCGAGTTAAGCGTATGCAATCTTTTATTGGTAATGAATCATTTTTGCTGACTTATGGAGATGGAGTTGCAGATATAGATATTAAAGAACTTCTTGACTTCCATAAGAGCCATGGAAAAATGGTGACTGTAAGTGCTGTTCATCCTGGAGCACGTTTTGGTGAATTAGATATTAATGATGGAAATGTTAAAAGTTTTAAAGAAAAACCTCAGTTAGGCCAAGGTTGGATTAATGGAGGCTATTTTGTAATAGAACCGGAATTTTTTGATTTGATTGAAGGTGATAGTACAATCTTGGAAAAGGCACCGTTAGAAAAAGCAGCCGAGATGGGAGAGTTGATGGCCTATAAACATGATGGCTATTGGCAATGTATGGATACTAAAAGAGATCGTGATCATTTGGAAGAACTTTGGAAATCAGGTGATGCACCCTGGAAGGTTTAATAATTAATGAGCAGTGTAAAAAATCTTCTGATTGTAGGAGGAACAGGGTTTATAGGCAAACATCTTGTGCTGGCAGCAATAAAGAAGGGCTATGCAACTACAGTTATTTCATTAAATAAAGTCAGTAATAATCAACGCATTAAAAACGTTAATTACCTTTTAGCCGATGTTGCAAAATACGAGAGCTTAGAAAAAGTACTAACATATTCATCTTATTCACATGTGGTTAATCTTGGTGGTTATGTTAATCATGCAAAGTATAAAGAAGGCGGGCGAGAAGTTTTCGATACTCATTTCGTTGGTGTTCAAAACTTAGTAAGCTTACTAGACTGGAATTCACTAAGATCTTTTGTGCAAATTGGAAGTAGTGATGAGTATGGTGATATACCTGCCCCTCAAAGTGAAGACAGTTCTGAAAAACCAATTTCTCCTTATTCGGCTGGAAAGGTAGCTGCAAATATGTTACTTCAAATGTTGCATCGAACAGAGCAATTTCCAGTGGTGATCCTTAGGTTGTTTTTAGTTTACGGCCCAGGTCAACAGGAGAATCGATTTATACCACAAATAATTAAAGGGTGTATTCGTTCGGAAAATTTCCCTGTGTCAAAAGGTGAGCAATTACGTGATTTTTGTTATATCGATGATGTAGTTAATGGTATTTTTGAAGCAATGATACATCCCCAAGCCATTGGTGAAGTGCTAAATATTGCATCTGGCAATCCTATGAAAGTGAAAGATGTTATTTCTCAAATTAGAAAACTAATTGGTAGTGGTAGCGCAGATTATGGCGCTATACCATATAGAACCGGTGAAAATATGTCTTTGTATGGGGATATTAATAAGGCAAAAAAATTACTATCTTGGGAGTCCAATACAAGTTTTACTGAAGGAATTCTTAAAAGTATAGCTTATTACAAAAGCAAGTCGACAGAATGAGTAAGTCCACTTCAGTCGTTAGTATTATAATGAATTGCTATAACAGTGAAAGATTTCTTGCGGAAGCAATTGATTCAATATATGCGCAAACCTATAAAGATTGGGAGATTGTATTTTGGGATAATGCATCGACTGATCGTAGTCCTGAAATAGCAAAGTCATATGATGAGCGACTAAAGTATTACTGTTCAAACTCATTCTCTTCATTGGGTGAAGCTAGAAACAGTGCTTTGCAGAAAGCATCTGGTAAATATATCGCTTTTTTAGATTGTGATGATCTATATTTTCCTGATAAGCTAGATAAACAGATTCGTTTAATGGAATCAAGTAATTATGCCCTGTGTTATGGAGGTGTTGTAATTATAGATGAATCAGGAGAGGAAATAAGGCGCCACCGCGTTCGCAATAAGAGTGGTTATCTTATAAATCAACTTTTAAAAAAATATGAAATCAATATGCAGTCAGTTATGATATCAAAAGCAGTTATTGATAATGAGGGACTTGAATTTGAGACTAAGTTAAAGTATTCACCTGATTTTAATTTATTTATGAATATTGCCGCAAAATATCCGATTGGTGTCATTGAGGACTTTTTAGCAAAATACAGAGTTTGTAGTGATTCATTATCAAAGGAAATGTTACATTTAGTGTCATCAGAAATGAAATTTACATTGGATTCGATTTCTAATAAATATTCTTATATAAAAGAAAAACACAATAAAGCGTTAAACACGGCATATACGAAACTTCATTATTATGATGCTATTAATTTAATTGACAAGGGCTCTTTAAAGCAAGCTCGTAAAAAACTATTCCATATAATATGGTGCTCACCTAAATATCTAGCTTTATTATTACTAACATACACATGGTTTTCAAAAAAGAAAATACTTAGTTTATTACGCCGCTGATTCTAGAAGGATTGAAATATGAATTCATTTGAAAATATAAACATTCCTTTAACTAGTGAGTCTGATAAAAATATTATTTTATCAAGTTGTGGGCTTATGTTCCTCTCTGTTGTTATTGTTGATTATTTTTTAATGCGTTATAGTTTTAATTATCCTATTCATCTTTCATTCTTCAGTTTACTGTATTTTATAGGTTATTTATATCCAGTATTATTTGGGCGCGCACAGCTTTCATTAAGAACTATTATTTTTTTATTTATTCTACTTAAAATATACGCTTTATTTTTTGTTATTTCGAGCGGTCATATCTATGACTTTAGCCCTGATGGTCGCAGTGATTGGGAATCATTTCACCTGCCATATGCATTAAAACTAGATTCGGTGCTTGATCATCTTTTTTCACCGCATGGAACATATAATGGCAGGCTGACCCACGTTGTAATATATTTCCTAATAAATTTACTTTCTATTATGGGGGTTGACTCAAATAGTTACAGTAATATTTTCATTATAACTTACATATTTAATATATTTTTAACTGTTGTTACTCTCTTGGTTGTTTATAGTTTAGCCATCAGATATTCCTGTAGTACAAGTTTTTCTCGACGTTCAACATGGTTTTTAGCATTTAACCCATTTTTTCTACTTTATACTGGCCAGCCAATGAAAGAGCCTATTTTATTCTTTGCTCTTTCATTATTTTTACTATTTTTAGTGTCTCATAGGAAAAGTTATACAGTACTTTTTATTTCTTTATTATTAATTACCTTTGAACGTGTGTATATGATTCCATTAATGCTATTAATTTTGTTTGTTATGGAAAAAAATAAATTATTAAAAATTTCGATAGCGATTATAGGGTTAATTATAGTTGAGACTTTTATAGGTATAGGTAGGGCTTTATCGATGCACGGTACACATGTGAATAGTTTAACTTCAATTGATGGTTCATTTTTACCTGGGCATGGGATGTTTATGAATATTATTAGGACAATGTTCGGACCAGCATTTTTCCGACCATTTTTAGGCGATTTCAGTGGGGGAGGGGCGATTTTATTGAGTAAATATTTAATGTATATTTTTTATGCTTATATGGCATGTAAATCTCTTTTTTGTACAAAGGATGTTGAAAAAATCATTTTATTATCATACATCTTCGTTTTAATATTTCTACCATTTCATGGAACGTTTAAAATGCTTATTTTGACTTCGTTTGGAGTCATTTTTTTGGACAAAATGTCTAGAGTAAAATATATAAATACTGTAGTAGTTTAGTATAAGGAATATAACAATATTTAAAGAGAATTCAAAATATGAGTAATAAAAAAATAGCCCTAATTGGCTTGGGCTATGTAGGCCTTCCTCTTGCAGTTGAATTTGGCAAAAAACGTGAAGTGATTGGCTTTGATATTAATCAAACTAGAGTTGACGAACTTAAAAAAGGTCTAGATACAACCCTTGAGACGACCAAACAAGAGATTAAAGATGCGGTCTATCTAAGCTATACAACTAACCTAGATGATATTAAAAATTGTAGCATCTTTATTGTTACCGTTCCAACTCCAATTGACAAGGATAAAAGACCAGACTTAACCCCTTTAGAAAAGTCTAGTGAATCAGTTGGCAAGATTCTTAAAAAAGGTGACATAGTTATTTATGAATCTACTGTTTATCCAGGTGCAACTGAAGAGGTGTGTGTGCCTATCCTTGAGCAACAATCTGGCTTAACTTTTAACAAAGACTTCTATTGTGGCTACTCACCAGAGCGTATAAATCCAGGAGATAAAGAGCATCGCATAACTACTATTAAAAAGATAACTGCAGGCTCAACACCTGAGATAGCTATAGAAGTTGACAATCTGTATCTAGAAATTATTATTGCAGGAACATACAAGGCAAGTAGTATTAAAGTGGCAGAAGCAGCCAAAGTTATTGAAAATACACAAAGAGATGTAAATATTGCACTTATAAATGAGCTTGCTCTTATTTTTAATAAGCTGAATATCGATACTGAATCGGTACTAGAGGCGGCAGGGACAAAGTGGAATTTTCTCCGATTCCGTCCAGGCTTGGTAGGGGGTCACTGTATTGGTGTTGATCCATACTATTTAACTCACAAAGCAATTGAGGTTGGCTACAATCCAGAGATGATCTTAGCTGGCCGACGTCTTAATGACAGCATGGGTTCGTATGTAGCAGATCAAGTGTTAAAACTTATGACTAAAAAACATATTCATGTGATTGATGCAAACATTCTAATTATGGGTCTAGCTTTTAAAGAAAACTGCCCTGATCTTCGTAATACCCGTGTGGTTGATTTAGTTAAAGAATTCGAAGGTTTTAATTGTAATGTGGATGTGTATGACCCATGGGTTAGAAAAGATGAGGCTGTTCATGAATACAACATTAAGCCAATTGATAAGCCGATAAAACGTAAATATGATGCAATTTTACTAGCAGTTGCACATGATGAATTTAAAGCATTAACTGCAGAGAAAATTAGAGCCTATGGCAAAGACAATCACATATTGTATGATATTAAATACCTAATTAAAGCTAATGAATCGGATGGAAGACTATAAATGACTAAATACGAACAATTACAAGAACACTTGAAGAATAATCAAAACACTTGGCTAATTACTGGTGTTGCTGGTTTTATTGGCTCTAACCTACTAGAAAAGTTACTTATTCTTAATCAAAAGGTAGTGGGATTAGATAACTTTGATACAGGTCATCAGCATAATATTGATCTAGCTATTGAAGATGCCAATAGAGCAATTGGTAAAGATTTGAGAAATAACTTTAAATTTATCAATGGTGATATAAGAGAGCTGAGCGATTGTAAAGAGGCATGCAGTGGTGTTGATTACGTTTTACACCAAGCAGCACTTGGATCAGTTCCAAGGTCAATTGAAGATCCAATAAATACTAATAGAGCTAATATTGATGGATTTTTAAATATGCTAGTAGCTAGTAAAGATGCAAATATTAAGCGTTTTGTTTATGCTGCATCAAGTTCTACCTATGGTGATCATCCAGACCTACCAAAATTAGAAGGTAAGATTGGCAGTCCTCTAAGTCCTTATGCAGTTACTAAAGTCGTTAATGAGCTTTATGCTAAAGTTTTTGCAAAAACTTATGGTTTTAAAACTATAGGTTTAAGATATTTTAATATTTTTGGGAAAAGACAAGATCCTAATGGTGCTTATGCTGCAGTAATACCAAAATGGGTAGCGGCCATATTAAATAAAGAAGATGTATTCATTAATGGTGATGGAGAAACTAGCAGAGATTTTTGTTATATTGATAATACAGTGCAAATTAATTTGCTTGCAGCTACTACCGACAATGATGAGGCTACTGACCAAGTATACAATGTAGCTCTTAATGATAGGACAAGTCTAAATAAGCTTTACAAGATGATTGAAGAAAGACTTATCCAGCGAACAGAGGAGTTGGAAAAGAAAGATCCAGTCTATAGAGATTTTAGAGTAGGAGATGTTAGGCACTCTCAGGCCAATATAGACAAGGCGCAAGCATTATTAGACTACCAGCCAAAGTACATGATATCCGAAGGGATGGATGAGGCGATAGATTGGTATGTTGAATCTATTAAATATTAGTAATGTTTAAATCTAAAACTCAGAATAGGGAAAAATAAAAAACAAGAGTAACGTATTTACTAAATATAGTCTCAATAAAACAACTTATTAAATTTATTTAACGACCCCTTTTTTAAAATTTTTCTGGAGTATTTATGTGTGGTATTGCTGGACTAATAAACTATAGCAGTGATAATCTTGAAGTAATTAAAAAATCATTATTTCATCGTGGCCCGGATGCTCAAAATACATACGAGTATAAAAATATACATTTAATTCATACACGTTTATCTATTCAAGATATTGAACAGGGTTCACAACCATTGCTCATTGGAGACTATGTAATTATTTTTAATGGCGAGATATATAACCATCTGAGTTTGCGGAAAAAAGTAACTAACTATAAGTTTAAAACACAGAGTGACACAGAGACTTTCTTGGCATTATTTATTGAATATGGAATTCCTGCATTAAATGATTGCGACGGTATGTTTGCGTTTGCGATTTTGGATAAAAAATCTAATAAATTATTTTTAGGCAGAGATAGGGCGGGTAAAAAACCACTATATTTTTTTCAAAATAAAGATTCTTTTATTTTTGCTAGTGAATTAAATACTATTAGAGCTAGTGTTAATGATTTAAAAATTAATACTTCTGAAATATATGCCTATATAAGAAATGGATTTTTTTACAGAGAAAAAACACCTTATAAAGACGTCTTTGAGGTGGCGCCAAGCCATGTATACACAGTTGATTTAAATAGTTTGTTTGTAGAAAAAAAATGCTACTTTAGGATCTTGGATTATTATAAAAAAGACAAGATAAAAAATTTTAATATTGCATTAGATAAAGTTGATACGTGTTTACATGAAAGTATTAAAGACAGACTACTTTCTTCTGATTTAGAGGTTGGCGCTTTTTTAAGTGGTGGTATTGATAGTTCTTTAATTGTTGCTATTGCTAGTAATTATGTTGAAAAACTAAAAACATTTACAGTGAGATTTGAAGGTGGTTATGATGAGTCGAAATTAGCAAAATTAACGGCTAACAAATATAAAACTAACCACACAGAATTATCCATATCGATGGATTTGAAGAATGATGTGGAGGGGATTCTTCTCAACTATGGTGAACCATTTATGGATAGTAGCGCTATTCCAAGTTATTATGTGAGTAGAGAGGCAAAAAAACACGTAACAGTAGTATTAAATGGTGATGGTGCTGATGAATTATTTGGTGGATATCGTCGATATGTACCAGCGGCTAATGGCTGGCTAAAACTTGCGTCAAATTTGACTTTTTTAAGTTCAATGTTGCCAATTCCTCATAATAAGCGATCTACTTATAATTATCTCTATCGAATGTTAAAGATATCGTCTAAAACTGGATTAGATTTTTACAATAGTGCAACCAATGATATTTTTGAAGATGTTTATCAGTTTGAGAGTAACCAGACTTTTTCAGATATGAATCAACAGATTTTGGATATTAATGATGAAAATATATCAGAATTATCCAAGATGCTGCTTATGGATTTTAATTTTATATTACCAGGTGATTTATTAAAGAAGATGGATATAGCAACTATGGCTAATTCGCTAGAGGGAAGAAGTCCATTTTTAAGTAAATCAATGCTTGAATTAGCACCTATATTAAATGACAAATATAAAATTAATGGAACCAAGACGAAGGTTATTTTAAGAGAATTGGCTAAGAAGTATCTTTCGAAAAAGTTAATTAATCAGCCAAAAAGAGGGTTTGAGGCGCCATTAAAAAAGTGGGTAGAAGAGGATTTAAGAGAGAATATTTTTGATAGAATTAATAAAAATTGTTATTCTAGTGAATTTATTGAGTGGAATTTTATAGATAAGTTACTTAATAATAAGTTGGATATATCAAGTGAGAAAAGAGCAAAAATGCTATGGAATTTATATAGTTTGGAAGTGTGGAAAGAGTCCCAATTATGATTAAAGTTGCGATTGTTATAAATTCAGCATGGCAAGGGTACAATTTTAGATTGAATCTTGCTAGAAAGCTTAAAGAGAATAATTACAAGGTTGTATTTATTGCGCCAGAAGATGAAGAATACAGTGATAAATTAAAGTCAGAATTTGAATTTATTCATGTCGCTTTTAAAGCAGATGGAGTGAATCCTGTAGATGACTTAAAAGTTTGTCTTTCGTTGTATAGGGCGTACAGAGAAAATCAATTTGATATTGTTCTTAATTTTACAATTAAGCCTAATATTTATAGCGCTATTGTTGCAAAATTATTACGCATAGAGTCTATTACTAATATTACAGGGTTAGGCACTGTATTTATTAAAGAAACTTTGATTACTTCTATTGTAAAATTACTTTATAAGGTGTCTTTAGCTTGTTCAACACATGTATTTTTTCAAAATCTTGAGGATCACGATTATTTTTTAAGCAAGGGATTGATGTCTATCAATAAATGTAGCGTATTGCCAGGAAGTGGTGTAGATACTGATAAATTTACACCTGTTGATGTTAGTAATGATGGTATTTTTAGATTTTTATTAGTTGGAAGAGTTATTCAAGATAAGGGTATTTTTGAATATATTGATGCCGCATATATTCTTAAAAATAAATATAGTAATATTGAATTTGAGTTATTAGGTGAATTGGACTCTATTAACCTAACAGCAATATCAAAGAAAAAAATACATGAATTTCATGATAACAGTGTGATAAATTATCTAGGCAAGACGGATAATGTTCGAGAGCAACTGGCCAATGCTGATTGTGTAGTTCTTCCTTCATATAGAGAAGGAAGTCCAAGAAGCTT
>Ga0075447_10000034_pt1 | contig 52791 bp, 54 predicted proteins | sample CoawatmetaG10DNA_FD_72352 | JGI IMG/M metagenome (GOLD analysis project Ga0075447, IMG submission 72352) | Marine microbial communities from the West Antarctic Peninsula - Coastal water metaG104-DNA | ecosystem: Environmental > Aquatic > Marine > Coastal | place: Atlantic Ocean: West Antarctic...
GTTCAGAATCATTTGGAAAATACATATCTGATAATGAAATAGAATCTCTTGATTCTTATAAAAAGTTTGTAGAAACAGCAGGTAAAAAAATGAGTGCTTGGGTTGGGTATCAAGGTTTGTCTAAAACTTTTGAATTTGAAAACTCTGCAAAATCTAAAAAATTACTTAGGAAAAAATATCATGAGTACTTAACAAACGAAATTGAAACTAAAACATTTAATGAAAAAGATGTTTATACCAATCTGGCAATGATTGGTAAAGTTGAGTTAAGTAAAAAACAAAGACAGGATTTAATTGACAAATTAAATGTAGCAAATAAAGAAATCACAGATGAGATGAATGACGTCAAAGACCAAGTCATGAGATCTGAGAAAAGAATTAATGCTATAAAAAGAATGAAAATAGCAATTGATGCTAAATCTTCTAAAGCCTGGGATGATTGGAAAGAAAAGAACGAATACGACTTCAAAGAACAAAGAGATAAAGTATCTACAACTGGTCGTGCTTACAGTAAAGCTAAACAAGAACTTAATGCTTTTGAACAAGAGAAGCAAATTGGTAAGTACGGATACATGCGTAAGAACAAAGAAGGTCTTACTTTACAAGAAAAACAAAAAATAAATATAAAGTACTCACCTACCGAATATAAAAGATTAAAAGAAGCTGAATCCAGTTTACGTAAAGAGCATAGTTTAGAAAGAGCAGAAATGAAAAAAGCTATTTCAGAAAGAGCTGTTGCAAAAACTGTATACAAACAAAAGAAAGAACAGGTTGCTGCACAAAGAGAAAAAATGAGTGCTCGATATGATATAGCAATCAATGAATTAAAAGCGATTGAAATTCATGAAACTGCAGATGGTTTTAAATATAGAGTTGATAAATATTTAGAAACATTAGTTGATGGAAATATAGATTCTGAATTTGAAGAAGAAAATACAACAGAAGTAATTGAAGGAGAAGGTGGTGGAGATGGAGCCCTTGTAGTTGGTAAAGGAGAAGACGGGCCTATAAAAGGACAACCTACAGAAACAAACACAGGAGCTAATAAAGTACCTACTGAAGTACCGGAAGAAAATAAATTAAGCATTACTGAAACTGTTGCAGAAGTAAATGAAAATGGATTAAAGCAAGCTGTTACTAATAAAGCAGATGCTCTCCAAGCTGAAATAGATGCATTAGCTAAAGCAGCAGGAGTAAATCTTGAAGCTGAAACAGGACCTAAAGAAGTACCTGATGGTATTTCAGTAGTAGACCTTACTGGTGTTACAGATAATTCTCAACCAGGTAATCCAAATCCAGAAGGAACAACTCAAACTACTTCTGAAACATTGAAAGCTGTTACAGAAGTAATAACTGAAAATCTTGATCCCAGTGGTAAACTTGCTTCAGAAGTAGCAGCTGCTGCTACAGCGCAAGAAATAGCTGCGGATAAAGCTAATAAAGATGTTGTAGTTACAGATGTTACTAATCCTGAAATAAATCCTCCAATAAGTAATTCTCATAATAGTAAGCAAAAAGGAATGAATGAGAAGTATGGTTGGAGTTTAGCCTATGTTTCTTCTTCCGATGGTGTTGGTGATTTAGATGATAGTGGTATTTCTGATTGGTTAGAAAGTGAGATTACAGATAAGAGAGGTACTTCCTTTAGATTTGAAGTTGATAAAGCAGACGGTAAAGCAAAATGGGCTACTAAAGGAGAAGGTGAAGCAGCTAAAGCTATAGATAAATTCTTTAATGATCCAAATTCTTTAACTGAAGAAGATATGCAATTCCTTCCAATTAGAATGGTTGCTTATGATAGAAATGGTAATAAGATAAAAGTTTTAGCTAAAGAAGTTTATGGTCGTTTTAAATTGCCTTTTGATTTAAATGTTGAAGGTCAGTACGAATCCGTTACTGCAGCAAGAAAAGATATAATAAAAGCTTTACTAAATGGTGAAACATATGAAACTAAAATAGAAAGTGTTTCAACTGGAATACTTAAGTCTGATACTAAAACAGGATTAAGAAATGATCCAAGTGAGTTTTTTGATAAACCTAAAGCAAACGGAGAAGGAAAATTATTAGTCTCTGATGGTGTTGGTCTTGTGTATGATACTAAAGAGAATATAGAAGATGAAGAACTTGAAAACTCAGGTCGAGCGAGTGTAGGGGGACTTGCAGGATTTGTTTTTATGAAAGTAAGAAGTCTTGACAATAAACCTTTCCCATTAAAACTTAACTCAAGAAAGTTAGAAAATAAAGAGATACAAGCAATCATGGAAGTACTTGTAGCATATGCTGAAGGTGCCGACTCTGCTGCTTTGTTTAATGGAAAATCTAATATATCAGGACTTAGAAATAAGGATATAATGGATTTGTTAATCTATACGGGCCAAGCCAGTTTAAATACAGAATATCCTTTTTGGATAAATCTATCAGACAAGCCAAGCCCTTCTATAACTTTTGGAAAAAATAAAAAGAAAGTTGAACTTTCTGAATTACAAGAGTCAAGTGTTCAATTAGAAATTGCAGAATCTCTTGCAGTAATGTGGAGAACAACAAATGCAAAATTTCTTAATCAAAAATTAAATCAAACAGATGTTGGTAACACTACATTTACATGGTTTGGTGATGAAATTCCTTCAGATACTAATTACAATGATTTTCAATTTTCTCAAAAAGCATTAAGTACAAATGCTACATTCCCAAGTAATAGACTGTTTGTTAATCCTACAGTTATTATGAGTGAACCAAAGAACTGGAAAAAGATTGGTGGTAAAAAAGAAACATCAAACTGGGGGTTTTTAACTGGTACTGGGAAAGAAGAAATAACAAAAGAAGACATTCATGAATTTTATGATTACGATGATACTCTTGCTGGTATAAAAGCAATATCAGATCCTTCTATAAAATCAGAACCTGTTCTTTCAGAAAATTTTTATAATAAAACTTGGTTAGGATTAGATGCTCTTAGAATAAAGGCAAATAATTATACTACGTATAACGCACTAACAGTTTTTCTTAAAGAACAAGTTTTTCCAAACAATGAAGAAGCTAAACAATTAGTAGAAGAAATTAGATCTACTTTAAAGAAAAGGGGTGATGAAAGTATTATTAGTACTTTACAAGAGATTGCTACAAATTATGGAACAAAAGACATGCCTGCTAAAAGAGTTGAAGCAGGTAAAAGACTTATTGAGATTCTTTTAAAAAATGGAGAAGATTCTTTTTTCAAAAAAACTACTGGTTTCAAAAAATCAGAAACAAAAAGAACTTCATTTGAAACAGACGCTCAAAAAAAGATTAGAGAAAAAGAAGAAGAAATATCTAAATCTAACGATGAGGTAAAACCTTCTGACTTAAAAGAAAATGCAGATAATGAATTAACTGATATTTCTAAACTTACGGAACTTAGTAATCATTTCAAAGAGTTTTTGCCTAAGAACAATACGATTACGATAACACAGGGGGGAAGAGAAAATACTTTTAATGTAAAAAGTCGTAACAAATCAAAGTCATTTTATACTGCAAAAGAAGCTATTGAATACCTAACAGAACTATATCCAAAAGTTAGAAAAGAAATAGAAGATGCTGGTGATAAAATAGGAGAAGAAGAAGTATTACCAGTAGCTTATATTCCTACTAAAGTTAAACCTTTAACAGATGCACAATACTTAAATAAAGTAGTAGATAGTTTTGGTAAAACATTTGACATCGGAGTTAGAAAAGGAGCAAAAAGTGTTTGGTATGTAGAAATTAATGGAAAACAAACAACGTTTAAAGGAAAAGACGCTGTAAAAGACGCTATAAATTTTGTTATTGCAAGTCGAGAATTTTATAAAATAAGAGGAAAACTCCCATCAAGAGATACCTCTACTAAATCTGAAACAGTACCTGATATTACAGATCCTAATTCAAATGAAGTTTTTTATATAAGGAACCCAAATGCTCCTAAAGCAGAGCAAAAAAAATCAAGATACTTTATTAAAGGTTCTCAAATTTTAAATCATAAAGGTGTAGAAGTTTTTGCATTTAAAGAGGGTACAAAAAATACAGTACGAAATAAAATATTTGCAAACTATCAAATAAAAAAAGGAGATGCTGTTGTTGTTGAAGATTCGTATGTAGATAAAAATGGAAAGGAAAACAAGTTTAAGTATGTAGTAAATAGAAAAGGTGTAGTGATGTCCATGTCTCAAACTGACAGTGGGGCAATACTAAAAGTATTTGGTAGAACTAAAAACATTCTTGAAGAATCAGTTAAAGCATTTGCACAAAAAGACGCAGCTGCACAAAAAGAACAAACTGCTGCAGAAATAGCTAAAGAAGCAGATGTCGATACTACTACTCCAGGACCTAATGAATTTAAAGATAAAGGTGCACCAAAGAAAAAGGCTGTTTATCAAAATAAAAATAATACTTCTGGAAAAAAAGAAGGAAACCCTCTTAATGTAACTCAAAAAGAAGCTAATGGAAGAGTAGAAGGAAATCCTGAAAATCAAACAGACAAGTTTCCAACAAATATACCCGATATAAAAATTGCTACTTCACTTGAAGGAAAAGGTAAAGTAGCGAGTGAGACTGATAATCAGAATGCAAATGGGTTAGCTAAACCTAATCCTGGTACAAAAAAAGTAAGAAATCGTAGAGAAGTAGAAACGTTAACTACTAAACAAAAAGAAATTGTAGCTAATGGAGAAGTTGCTAATAATAAAAATAAAGGAACTGATACTCAAAAAGCAGAACAGTTAGTCAGACATATGATTAGCGGTAAAATAATTACTGATTTTACTCCACAAGAACAAACTTTAATAAATACTGTTCCTATTGAAAGAAAAAAAGAAATAGAAAAAGAAATAAAAGATGATCCTACATATTCAATATACTCAAAAAGAAAAACTGAAGCAGACATTACTAAAGAACTTGAAAACTTAGCATTAATATTACCTCATGTTCCAGTTGAAGTTGCTAAAACTTTAATAGCAGGTGCTTATGGTGGTGTTGCAGAAGGTCAGTTTTATCAAGGTGTTGTTACTATTGCTAACGGAGCTAACGAAGGTATTGCATACCATGAAGGTTTCCATGCTGTAATGGACGGTTATTTAACTTTAAGAGAAAGAAACAACCTTCTTAAGAAAGTACAAAAGAAATATGCTGTAAACGCTGCTCAAGCTGAAGAGATATTAGCAGAAGAGTTTAGAGAGTACATGCTTTCTAAAAGAACAATGAAGGTTCCTAATTCTGTTAAATGGATTTATGATTTACTAATGGACTTAGTAGATGCATTTAGAACTAACAAAGGAAAGATATTTTCACAAATAAGAAGAGGTAGATTTGATTACATTCCTCCTTTTGCTCATTCAAAAAGAATTATTAATTCAAGATTAAAAGGTGGTATAAAACAAGATCTTATACACGAAGCTGTTGATCACATTACTTATCAAGCAATTCAAATGGCTGGGATAAGATCTATGGATCTATCTGTTCAAGAAGGCTTTGAAGACTTAGATGATATTTTTGAAATAATAAGAAAAGATATTGTCAATGAAATAAACATGGCATACGATGAAGCTGATGTAACAGATGATTGGGTTACTTTTGATCAGCTTGAACTTCTTCATAGTGCAGATAAAAAATTAGATAACTGGAAAGACCTTGTAGAACTATCTAAAGACTCACTTAAAAGCTTTGCTCTTTTAGACTCTGAATCTATTACAGACGAAACTCCAATGGGTGAGACACAAGAAGATGATGTGAGTGGAGATTTAAATATTAGACAAGCACTTACTTATTCTGGTAAAGACAATGCTACACACAATACCAGATTTATGGTAAAGATGTTAGCTGATCCAAATACAACTTCTAAAAACTTTGGAGGTAAGTTTAAAAAACTTGCTCCGTTTGAAGTGTCTTGGAGAATGTTAGAAGACAGTCTTGCTAACATTGTTGAAGATTCTAACGGAGATCAAGTTGATAAAATGTTAAACAAAATAAAAAGTTTAGCAGTAACTCATCCAGAGTTTAATGAACTGATAAGTCAATTGGAAGCTCCTGATGACGTTGTTCCTTTATTTAAAAAGGTTCAATTTTATAGAGCGTTTTCTAAACAAAAAATTACGTACAATCACACTGGGGTTATAGTCGAAGGGGAGGAGTATAATTATAAAATAGGAAATGCAGATCAACAATCACATGCTAAATTATTAAGAAACCAGTTTAGTGAAAACTTCAGGTATAAATTTATTGAAAATGGTGATTTCAAACCAGACACGGCTACTGAAGTACGTGCAAGAAAAAAATTATCTGAAGTTGTTGAAACATTTAGATCTATTGCTATAGAACTTAATGATGACTTAAAAGGTTTTAACAAAAGAAACGAAGGAAAATTTGACTTTAGTTATTACATTACTATTTCAGATGCTCTTGATACATTAGGTATCGAAGTTTCACCAGAATCATTACAATCATATGTAATGGGTAGTCAACTTACAGAACAAGTTGTCCCTGGAGTCTATGAAAAAGTAACTAATGCTTCAGAAGCGAGTAAGTTTAGAAACTCTTTTTTAAAGAAAATGATATTCCCTTTTCTTGAGCCTGGAACTACACAAGTAAAAGACGCAAACGGAAAGATTATAAAGTCAGGTTCTTCTTACGCAAGAAACAATAAGTCTTTGACTTTAGAAAAAATGATTAGTAAAGATTATGATTTTGATACAGATGAAAATTCAGACTTTATTACTGAAAATTCTATTTTCCAAACTTTTGCATCAATTGAAGGATACCGTAAAAAAGACACTCTTGAAAATATGGTTTTAGGACCAGAGAATAACTTGTACTGGACTAAGTCATTAAACAACTTTATTAGTAAAAATGTTAATCAGTGGAAACAAGACCATACATCTTTAAGTAAATTACTTAATAGTGGTAAATATCATCAGTCTTCAAAATGGATTAAGTTCTTACTTGGAGATGAGTATGACTTTAATAGTTTAGAACCTCAAGAATTAAGTTCTCAAAGTAAGCAAAGATTAGAAGAATTTGCAGTACAAGTTTATTTATCAAACAGAGTTGAGAACGACTCATCAGATCCTGGTACAGCGTTTAAGAACATGACCACTGTTGATATGCAACTTGATAGTATGAACAAAGTTTTAAATGGAGTTAGAAATAAAAATGGTTCTGTATTTTCTCCACTTACACTTGCAGATAAAAGTTCTCACTTTATGTTTACTGGGCTCCCAATGGATCAATATAGGGTTGCTCAAAATGGACAATTAATTAATGTAGATAAAAACGGTAATGCCGATCATAAGGCCGTAGAGGATATGTTTCAATATTTTACTGCAGAAGTAGATAGATATTCAAACGCTCGAAACAAAAAAAATAAAACCGGAAACGAATATTTTGATAACGAAGGAAGTAAAAAGTTTTTCTGGTTTCCAGAATTATCATTTGGAACTACCTTGGCAAAAGAAATAGGTTTGTTTGATAGTAAAGGTGTGGTAAATATTTCTGACGAAAAAGTTGTAATAAAAGTTAAAAACCATATTAAAGAAACTATAGAATTACAACACGAAAAAGCTGTACAGACTTTAAAAGATAATAATATTATAAAAGAAAATCCAGAAGGAGGATTAACAATAATTGGTATAGATTCTACCGTTTTAAATCATTATCAAAATGAAAACGCAACTGAAACAGATGCTGTTAATAATATGGTTCTTGATTATATGGTAAATTCAATGACAGCAAATATAGAATTTACAATGTTGTTTACAGGAGATCCTGCATTCTATAAGGATATATCTAAACGTACACCAGCTACTTCAGGTCAAGGTTCAGATTTAATTTTTACAAAAGATGAATTTGGAAAGTACAATACTCCTAAAGACTATAAAATATTAGTAATAAAAGATGCTGATACAGAAACAAGTGAGCAGTACGATGATTATTTAAATCATCTTATGAATCAAAAGATTGTTCGTAATGGAAAAGATGTTAACGCATACACTAAAGAAGAAGCAATAGCAATATTAAAACCTTATCGTAAAAACGAGTTAAATAAAGCAGATGGTCAAGCTTTTATTACTCCAGAAAGATTCAAGTCTTTAATGATAGGACTTGGTAATTGGCCAACTAATTACGATGAAGCTTTTGAAAGATTAATGGATAAAGATGGAGATCCAGACCCAAGAGATCTTTTAGCAATGCAACCTCTAAAAGGTATGCATTTTGAATTACGTAATGAAAATGGATCTGCAGTACCTACTTATCTTAAATATTCACAAGCTGTATTATGGCCGAGTCTTGTTAAAGGAACTTCACATGAAGGATTGCTTAAAAAAATGAGAAATCCTAATAATCCAATTGACGAAGTAATATATGAGTCTGGTGCTAAGTCTGGTGCAGGTACGGTTTATAATAAAGAAGATGTAATTAGTGGTAAAGTAGATTATAAAACAACTACTCTTTCTAATTATCATTGGAAACTACAACAAGATTTACCTACGAAATATGAGAAGAAAGGTGAAGCACTTGTAGGTTCACAACCTCGTAAAAACATATTTCAGAATATGTTCGAAAGAAATGCTAACGGAGAATATGTAAGAGAATACGTTCTTAATGGAAAAAAACTTACTCCTGATCAAATGGCTCAAAAAATAAATGCGGTAGAAAGTGTTCTTTCTCATTTAGGTAGACAGAAATTTGATCAAAAATATGATGTAGTAAACGGAAGAATTACAAATCAAGAAGCTATCTATGAACATTTAATAGAGAAATTTAAAAGAGATAATGTTGATATGAACGTAATAGAACAACTTGAAACAAGGGTTCCTTTAAGTTTAATATTTCAACACGTTGATAAAATAGAACAAGAAATATTTGCCGAGCTTAAAAAGGCTACTATAAAATTAACATCTACTGGTGGATCTTTTGTACAAATTGCTGGAGAAGGTTTTGAAAAAACAGCTGCTTATAGCAAAATCGATAAATTTACTAAAAATAATATTCGACATTTAGAAGGTTATGACCCAAAGAGTACTAACAAATTAAAAGGTCCTCGTATTCGTGAGGATGGTTCTTTGTCAGCTCAAGTTTACTTACCATTTAAAGATGTAGAAAATATTCCAGGTTGGGAAAACATGAGTGATAAAGACTTAAAAGACGCACTTGGAGATACAATTAAGAACATAGTAGGTTATCGTATTCCTAACCAAAAAATTTCAGGGATGGATAGTCTTGAGATTGTAGGAATTTTACCTCCTTCTGCTGGAGATAGTGTAGTTGTGTACGATGAGATTACTGGTAAAACAGGATCGGATTTTGATATTGATAAGATGTACGTAATGATGTACAACACTGTCTTTAATCCTAAGTCTGGTATACTTGAAAGAGTTAATAATAAAAACTCAAAACTTGCAGTAAATCCAAAAACTAAAAAGAAATATGGTGCTCGTAAAAGAGCTGAAATGGCTCTTGAAAACGAGAGATTGGAAATGTGGGCAAGTGTATTAGAATCAAAAGGTACATTTACAGATGCTATATTACCTGTAGATACAACTTGGTTAAAGAACGAAGCTTATTATTTACATTTATTAAATTATATATCAGAAGACAATACTTCTAAAAAAGATGGTTTAGAGGATGTTCTTACTGAAACTTTAGGTATTAGAAAAAATACAGAAGAATTTGTAAATTGGTTTAAAAATACTAAGTATGCGACAGATGACAACGTAGACTTAAACTTATTCCTTGATGAAAAAGGAGATGCTTTAAGTCCAACTGAAATTTTTAATAATTACATGGCTTTACCAACAGGATTAAGAGATGAAGCTGCTGCTAAGTTCTTTAAACAGAGGCCTGGTAGTTCTTTAGAATTTGCTTCTCCATTTACACAAAATGAAATAAGAGAAAGAAACCTTGGTGGTAAAGCAGGTGTTGGTATAACAGCAAATCATTTAACTCACCACAACTTATTACAAGCTGTAAAAATGGCTGAGATTTATAGTACTGATGGAAGATCTATTTCAGAAACTTTATCGGCTTATATGAATGCATATGTTGATAATGCGAAAGATCCTTTTATATCTTTAATTAACAACAATTTAAATACCGCAAACACTGTATTTTATATGTTGAGACAAGGAATGTCTGCAAGTACTGCAAACAGATTGTTATCTCTTCCAGAAATAAGAAATTATGTAAAAAATATAGATTCTCAAAACAGTAAATTAATTAAGAAAGAAAAGAAAGATCATATTAAAATACTTGGGCTTACTAAGAATGGTAGTTTAAAAACAACTTCTGCAACCAATAGTGTTATAAACCCTTGGAGTAAAACATTTGAAAAGTTTTCTCATTTAAATATGAAAGAATCCGAATTAGAAAAATTAACTTCTAAAGGACCAAATGAATTTACTGAAGCTGAGATAGAAGAAATGATTGTTAGTGGCGAGAGCGATCCAGGATTGATCTTATTCTTTATGGAACAAGAACAACTTGGTAGAAAATTTAATAAAATGGTTACTGCATCAAAGTATGATACTACAGGGCCTGGTTCTGGAATTGCAGAACATATAGCTACAAAACAATTAGAACAAGAAGTTTTAGATGGAGAGTTTGCAGAAGAGTACAAGGCAATTATAAATGAGACTTTTGTTGGAGCTATGAAAGAAACAGCATTTGACGATGTTCAAACTTTAATGTCGAATCTATTCTCAACAGCTAAAAAACCTATGATTGATCTTGTTATAAAAACAAATCAAGAAATAGGATTAAACTCTACATATCAAAATTATGATGGTACAGATGTTGAATTTAATAGAAAAGTACTTAAAGCATATCAAACGTATTCATTTTCAAATGCTCTTAATTTAAGTCCTGAAAATACAAAAGCAATGTTTTTTGGAGACAGAAGTATGGCTAAAAGATTACTTAAATTGAGAAATACAGAATTGTATTCTTCTAATTCCTTTTTAAATTCTTTAGGTACTTTAGTTAATCCTGGAAAAGGACCAGACTTTGTTACCTTTGCTTCTTCTAAGAAAAAAGAAGGTAGAGAAAAAGATCCATTGTGGTTAGAGTGGGAAGAGTTATATGATAATGAAGAAACAAAAGCATTTGCAACAGACTTAATAAAGTATGCTTATGCATCTTCTGGTTTCCAAAAAAATATAAATTCGTTTTACGATTTAATTCCAAATACGATTTTACAAAGATCAATGGAAGATGGAGTATTACCTTTTAATTCTATTATGGAAAACACATTTGCAGAAGGTGTGAATTTTGATACTTTCTTTGATCAATTTATTGGTCATAATGTTGATATTTTACCTACTCATACTATAAATGATAAAAAGCTTAAAGGTATTGCGGATAAAACTGGTGCTTTAAATAAATACAAAGGTGGTTTTAGTGTAGATTCTAAATATATTCCTTATTCTTTTTATTCAGATCATGGGGAGGGTAAACTTAGAAAGTTTATTGTACTTACACCTAAGAAAAAATTTGTAGACGAAGATGTTGATACAGGATATAAACATGAAACTTCTAAATTATTATATAAACGCATGGGAGAAAAAGGAGGAAAACAATATTATAAAAGAGTTCCTACTTTAGGAATGAGTCAAAAAGGAAATCATATAACAGAGTATGCTTATGATACAGAGGTTGAATCTTCAATTGTAAGTCCTTTTGAAAGCACACTAAGTCCGGACTATGAAAATAGTATTGGTAATCAATCTTCTGGAGTTGGATATATTACCAATGATGATAGTCCTTCTTTTAGAAATGGTAACGAACCAATACTTGAAGAAGTAACGGAAGAAACAGAAACGGAAGAAACAGAAGAAGAAAATGTTGAACAGTATTATGAAGGAAATATAACTCCTGAACCTAATACTATATTTGTATTCGGAAGTAATCCTGAAGGGAGACATGGAAAAGGAGCAGCTAAAATTGCTAAAGATCAATTTGGAGCTACATCCGGACAAGGTGAAGGATTACAAGGAAATGCTTATGCTTTACCTACAAAAGACTTAAGAATAAAAGAAAATAGAGGTTTTAAATCTATTTCTAAAGGAGATATTACAACAAGTATAATTAAACTATATGAAGCAGCTAAACAAAATCCTAATAAACAATTTAAAGTAGCTTATAGAAATACTACAGAAATGTCTTTAAATGGTTATACAGGATTAGAAATGATTGAAATGTTTAATGACGCTGAAGGTTTAATAGACAGACCTTCTAATATTGTATTTAGTAAAGAATGGGTTGATACTGGAATGTTAAAAATGAATAAAACTACTGAACAAACACCAGCAGAAACTACTATAAGTAAACTTGACGGTTTACAAGAAGTTTCTAAACAATCATCTTTGGCAACAGTTGAAAGTGATATAGGCGAAGAGTCTGTTTATAAATTAGGAGACCAAGTTTTAGAAAGACAATCTAATTATGTAACACGTAAATTAGGAGTAGAATACAATGGTATTAAATATAGCGTAGATTTTAAAAATGGGAAAATAACTAATTTAAAAACAGGAGCTGTTTTAAAAGGAGGAATTACATCTCCTATAGGAAAAGCGGTTGTAGATAAAGCAATTAAACAATCTGAAGCTAAACCAGCAATGAAAGCAGGAGCTTCTGTAGGAAACTTTGTAGATAATGTAGGACGAGATATTTTTGATGGTGGTAAAGTAAAAACTTTAGCAGAATATGTTAAAGAAGCAGATACTCAAAATAAAGAAAACGGATTTAAATTAAATAACGTAACTCAAAAAGAGTTTGACTTATTAGTAGATCACTTAACATCTATTAAATCGTCTTTCCCTGACATGAAATTTATTTCTAAAGAATTGTTCTTAAACGCAAACTTTACAGCAGAACAAATCAAAGCCCAAGGAAAAGATGGTATCGGTGGTACTCTTGATTTACTTGGTGTAGATTCAGATGGAAAACTTCACATTATTGATTTTAAAAACAAAATATTTAATTCAGACAAACAACAATTCTGGGATAGCAATTTATATAATGACGGTATGTTCGAATCTAAATTAACAGGTTGGAGTAGACAACTTAGTATCTATAAAGAGATGCTTGAACAAAAAGGATTTGAAGTTGCAACTACAAGTATCTTATTAGTTCCTACAGAGTACAGTTATGATACAGAAGGGAATATAGAGTTTGGTAAATTCCATAGTCCTAATTCAGTTGGTAAACCAATTCCAGAAGAACATCAGTCTATTTTATCTTCTGAACTAATAGAAGTTCCTCAAGATAAAGAAATGGTTGAACAGTTTAGAAAAGATACGGTTGCAGATGTTGTTGAAAATAAAGCTTCTGTACCTAAAGTAGAAGATTTACCTAAACCTCCTTCAATAGAAGAAATTAAAAATGAAGACGAGTCTGTAGTTAAAGTTTTTAGAGTAAACGAAGTTTCTGGATTTAGAGTAGAAGTTAGAAGAGAAATTGTAGAAGGCAGTGTTGTTTATCAAGCATATATAGTTGATGATGTTTTAATAGAAAATGTTGATAAAGATGCAGCTGCTGATTTAAAAGAAGGAAAAAGTATGTTACCAAAAGGTGCGTCAACTCAAGAAGAAGCAGTAGCTTTGGCTAAAGCAAAGATTAGTCGCTTTGACATTCAAGGATTGTTATTATCTTTAAATAACTCATGTAAATAAATAGTTATGGCAAATTGTCCCAATATAAGTTTTAAAACAGATCCAACTCAAGAAAAAAGCGATTGGAATATCTTAGTAGAAAAAGTAGGAGAATTAGAAGCCTACTTTATTTTTTCTAAGAATGGTTATGAAATGCCAATTATTGATGCAGATGGTAGTTATTCAATGACGGATGGTTCTGAAGCTTCTTTTGAAATGAATGAAAAACAGGATTTAGACTCTGACTTTTTTATGAAAATTTCTAAACAAAGAAATAGAATTTTAAATTCTTTACGTACTAAATACAATATTTACGAAGGTTCTAAAAAAGAAGAATCTATAAAAAAATTAAAACAATTAATAGAAGACTTTGAAAAAGCAGATATTACAAAATCAATTTTAATTTACATACAAAACATAGATTCTCATTTAGGATATACTAAAGTAGTAGGTGGTAGAAAAGTTGATGTTACTGGAAGTTTAATAGAAAAAATAGAAAGTGGTTCTTTTAAAAAGAGCCCTGGAAATTTAAAAAGACTTCGTGATTATGCTGGTACTTTTGACATGGTTAAAGATCTTGCTAAAATAATAGAAAGTAGAGATGATATTCCTAAAAGTTTTAAGGCAAGAATTGCAAGTGCTGCAGGTAGAGTAGATTCTTTTGATGCAAAATATATAGCGTACTCTAAAGATGTAATGGTTGATATTCTTGCAAACGAATCTTCTTTAGTAAGAGATACATATAAAGAAAAATTTGCAAGGGAGTTTAGAGTTAATAACCCTCGTTCTAAAACAAAGCTTAGTGCAAAAGAGCACAACTTAGCGGCAAAAGCATATATCAAACAGGCAATGAATGATAATGCTGCAAAAATTCTAAGGGAAGAGAAGAAAACCCTAAGAGAAATGTTAGACGTTTCTAAAAAAGATATTAGTGCTTTTTCTAAATTACTTATAGATCCAAAAGGAATTAATGATCATCTTGTACAATTAACAGTTCAGATGTTAGAACGCGCTGAAAAAAGTAGTCAAGCTGAATTTATTGACAAAAGAGTAGATGCAATAGACACTTGGAAAGAATTTAAAAAAGGTTTTGGAAAATCAGTAACTCCTACAAATCAAAAGGAATTGTACAATAATATTATTGAAAAGATTAATGGTAAAGAAACTAACTATTATGTACAACTATATTATTCTACTTATTATACAGCTAAAAATGAATTAAATCAAAAATTATTTAAAGAGGAAAGTGCTAAAAAAAGACGTGAATTAAAAGAAGAATTTCAAAAAAATTATCCAGAAAAAGACAATCTTAATCCACAATACTTTGCTCTACAAAAAGATAGTAGAAAAAAAGAAATGTATGATTATCTTATTCAGTTTAATAAAGATTCAGATAACAATGTCCCTCAACAAGCCAAGTTAGGATTCAAACTACCTGGTATTAGTAAAGCTCTTTCTGAAACTTTAACAGATAATGGAGCGAAAAAAACTGCAAGTAGGGTTTGGAAAGAACTTAAAAGAGTTCAAAAAGATGAATCTGATAAATACGGAGATCTTACAGAAGATGGTAAAGGGGTAAAAGTTGTTACTGATGAATCTGGAAACGTATTAAAAAGAGTTAATATTCCTTTTAGAAGCAAATTAGAATACGAAGATCAGTCTTATGATTTAATGGGAATGGCTTTAACAAATAGATTTGTATCCCTTAATTATAAGAATAAAAATGCAATAAAAACACAAATAGAAGTTCTTTCTGATATTATGGGAGAAAGAAGTGTTGTTAAAAATAGAGGTTCTAAAAGATTACTTAGTAAAGTTAAAAATTTAGCTGGTGTAGAATTAGATGAAGAGCAAGAAATATTAGAAAGTGGGAAAACTTCTCAGAGTTATGAGTTAATAAAAGGTATAATTGAAGATAGACTGTATGGTAGACAAATGGTTAAATCTGATTTCAAGATACTCGGTATGGATGTAGATTCTTTAACCGACGGTCTTATAGGATGGTCTTCTAATAATTTCCTTATTGCAAATTATATGGGAGGTGGTGCAAACATGCTTGCTGGTAAAGTAATGAACTGGTTTGAAGGTGTTAGAGGACAGCACTATGGAAGAAAAGATTTAAGAGCCGCTGAACTTAAATACATGTTAGACTTTACAAATTGGTCTGCAGATATTGGTAGAGTAGGTTATCCTACATCTAAAACTCAAATGCTTATTGAAAAATTTGTAGATACTTCTATGGATTTTACTGGGATGTCGAACAAACTTACTAAAGATAGTAGATTTAAGAACATGGCAGGAATGCAAAGTTTACATGCTATAAATAGTGCTGCGGAACATTACATACACGGTACAGTTGTTTATGCTTTTTTAAATAATAAAAAAGTAGTTAATAAAAATGGCGAGTATATTGGTAAAAATGGTAATGTAGTTGCAACAAGAGAAGAAGCAATAAGTTTAGATGAAGCTTACTATGATCCAAAAGATAAAGAGGCTACAAAAGGAAAGTTAACTTTAAAAAACAAAGATTGGAAAGTTGAAGGATATGAAGATGCTCCAGACATAGAATTTGTAATGTCTAAAATATTAAAAGAAGTAGTAAAAGATCTTCATGGTAACTACGACGAGAACAATAAAGCTCAAATACAAAGACATTGGTATGGAAAGCTTGTATTCTTTTTAAAGAAATGGATGATACCTGGTGTTCAAAGAAGATGGAGAGGTGGAGAAAATTTATTTAAAGATATAGACTCTAATTTAGAAGATAGAGCAATGTATTCTCAATTCTCAGAAGAGTTTAAAGAAGGAACTTACGTGTCTGGAATTATGTATTTAAGTAAACTATGGAAACATGGTAAATTTATGCAAACAGAAGTTTATTCTAAAGAATGGAATAAGCTTACAGATACCGAAAAAGGAAATATAAAAAGTGCTATTGCAGAATTATCAATGACAGTTGCAACTTTAATTGCTTCTACTCTGTTAGTTAAATTAGCTGAAGGTGTTGGTGATGAAGATGATGAAAGAAAGATATATGCTTTAGCATATTTAATGAGAAGGCAATATGGAGAACTTGCTTTCTATACCCCGGTAGGTATATTTGGAGAAGGTTTAAGATTTATAAAAAGTCCATCGGCAACAATATCAATATTAGAAGCATTATACAGAACGGGAGTTCAACTTATGGAAGATGGTTTTGGTATTTCTCCAGAATATTATGAACGTGGTCAATTTAAAGGAGAATCTAAAACTTATGTAAATGTGCAAAAATTATTTAATCCTTTTTATAAACAGTTTGTAGCAAAAGACGTAAAGAAATCGTACCAGTATTTAGTAAATACAAATACAATGTAAGTTTATTAGTAGTAAAATTTTACTTATCTTTATAAACAAAGTTGTATTTTTTTATACGTTTAATGTTTAGTGGGAGACAGTATCATTAAAATTTTAAAGTATGAAATTTAAAGACATAAAAAACATAGATGTTATAAGCATTATTGAAAATGCAACTGAATTATTTAGAAATAAAAAATATCAGACTAAACAATTCGTAGAAAAATTTATTGGTTTAAATATTGCAAGGTCTGGATTTTATGGACGATTGGAAAATTCTGACAATACCGTTAGTAGTTTAGAACACGATATAGTAGAGTTTAATTCTACTGAAACTGTTACTCTTTTTATTGAAGGTGTAGTTGTTTTAAATACTATTCCTGTAAACAATGGTACAGGAGTAATTTCTTACTCTGGATATGGGGTACTTGAAGTAAATAGTGTTGTAATTTATGACGGTAGATTATCAAATGCTGGCGGAGGTGATTTAGTAGTAAACCATTCAGGAGATGTAACAGGAACAACAGTTCTTACTATAGGAGATGATAAAATAAGTAACAATAAGTTGGCAAACATGCTTTCTGGTGCAATTAAAGGTAGATTAACTGGTGGAACAGGAGATCCTGAAGATTTAAATCCTGCTTCAGTAAGATCTATAATTAATGTAGAAAATGGAGCAACAGCAGATCAAACAGGTGCACAGATTAAGTCTTCCTATGAGGGGGAAAATGATACAAATGCTTTTACCGATGCAGAAAAAACTAAATTAGGAACAGTAAATGGTACTAATACAGGAGATCAAGATATTTCTGGCATAGCAACTAACGCTACTGCAATAGCAACTAACGTAACTAATATTAACTCCAGAGCAGCGGACATCCAAGTCAATGCAAATGCAATAGCTTTAAACACAGCTAAAACTGGTATTAGTTCAGCACAGACTAATAAGTTATCCGGAATTGAAGCCAGTGCAACAACTGATCAAACAGATGCGGAAATAGAAACTGCTTATAATAACCAAGTACCTTTAATAACTCAAGCAGAAATAGAAGCAGGGACAGATACAAACGCTAAAAGATTTACTGCACAAAGAATAAAACAAGCTATTGCAGCTTTGGCAAGTAGTGATAATCTTTCAACTTCTGACTTAGTTCAAACAGATTTAATACGGACTTATACAAGGTCAGCAATTGCAGGTATCTCTAAATTAAGATTTAGAGGCACAAATCAATCTATTCAATGGGAAAATGGGACAAATCTAAATTTTTATGCTGGTGATGCCGATGCAGTTGGCGCAATTCCTTCTGTATCAATAAAGGGATCGGGCGCAAATGTTGGAATTATAACTTTTAGAAATGGAGGGGCAAAAATAAACACTTTAGGAGATGATTTAATATTGACTGGTCAATCAAATGGAACTATTCCCACTTCGATAGAATTGGGAATAAATATAGTGTTTAATGTTACGTCACCCGCTTGGGCAACGTGGTTTAAGTCAAACAAGGTTAATTTCAAATCAAACGATAGTTCAACTTTTTATGGATCAATGGATACGGGCGTTTTTGTTTGGTCTACGCAAACGACGGCGCCATCTCCAATAGCAAACGAAAAATTCAGCATTCAAGAAGATACGTTAATTAAGGGATCGAACAATTCAGCATCAACAAGCGGGTTCAAAGTTACTGATGTTAATAACCTTAGTTTATTAGATGTAAGAAATAACGGACAAACTTGTTGGGGTGGTGCAAAAGTTGTCAATGTTGCACACATAATGTATAACCCAAGTAATCAAGCATCAAGTCTTTTAAGACTTATAGACAATAATGGAACAACGGGAATTAATTTAGGTACTGCTGGAAGAATAACTACAGCTAACAGCAGTCAAGGTGTTATATTTCTAACTTTTGCTCAAGGTGGAGTTCCACACATACAACTTTATCACTCTTCAAGAGGGTTGATTGTAGACTTACAAAGTGGTGCTTCTCATATTGATGCAACATCCTTAGTGGTAGGTGGTCAAACAGGAATAACAGGGGCAAAGTTTACAATTCAAAACGCAAGTGCTAATACTTACCAACAACTATTTTTTGCAAATGTAAGAACTACAACTAACGGTTTTATAAATAGTAGTGGCTCATTTAATGCAGATCAAAAAGGATTAGAAGGTTTTGACACTGATAAAAATAAAAAGTTCTTTTGGAACGGTACGGCTTGGGAAAAGATAAAAGGTAATATTGAAAGCGTTTCTGTTGCAAGTGCAACAACTATAACGCCTAATATTGATAGTTCAGAAATGGAAATTGTTTCAGCATTAGCAAGTGCTTTAACAATAGCAGTACCAACTGGTGTAGCATCTTCATTTTATGAGGGAAAAGAATTAACTTTTAGAATAAAAGATAACGGAAATGCTTACGGATTAACTTGGAACGCTATATTTGTAGATTATACAGGAGCTTTACCAACTACAACTGTGGCAGGTAAAACAGTTTACATAGGTTGTAAATATAATGTAGTAGATACTAAATGGGATGTTGTAGCAGTACAAGTTCAACCATAAAATGAAGACTAATGTATATAGTTATAAGTAAAATAGAGTTAAGTGACATACCTGGAGAATTAAAGTTTTCTGAGCATGCTTTTACTACAGATATTTCTTTACAAGAAGAAATAAATAATTTATATGATAATACTTTAGGAACTTTTATTGAAGATAATAGAGTTGCTTTGGAAATGGAAACTCTTGATATTTCAACATTTTTTACCGATAATAACGTTGAACATGTTTATGAAGCAAGAACAGAAGTTTATGATTCTGGTGAATTAAAAGGTGTTGAGGTAACAAACATAAACCAACTTTAGTATGGCGATAGCAGCAGGAACAAAAACAACTAATGTAACAAATCCGGGAGGAACTACTGTTACATTTAATCATAGCCAAAATACAGGTGATGATAGATTTCTTGTTATTGCTATTGCTCATAATAAATCTAACCAGATAAGCAACATCAAATACAATAATGTTACTTTAACATCAAGATTGTATCACAACGGATCTACTAATAAGTATGGGTTTTTTGTTTTAGCCAACCCAGCAACTGGAACAAATCAAGTTAAAATAACCATGACTGCTGGAACTTGGAATCCAATTGGAACTCATGTTTATTCATTTACAGGAGCGTCTTCTGATGGTGGAGTTGTTGGAAATAACGATGTAGCAAACACACCTCACTCAAGAAACAGAACTGGAGTAACTGCTGGATCAAGAATGTTATTAATGGGTATCAGTACTCAATCCCCATCTCAAGGGAGTTGGACAATAGGGGGCCAAACTTTAATCAAAAGACACAATCTAAACATTGGTAATAAAATGGGGGTTGGTCTTTCTACTCAGGAAGTATCAGGAACAGTTACTTGTGTTGTAACTGCAAGTGCAAGTTGGAAGCAGTTTACTAACAATACTATAGAAATAAAAGCAGCAGTTTCTGCAACTCCAACTCTTACTGTTTCAGAAACAGCATTAAGTGGATTTACTTATGAGGAAGGTTCTGGACCAAGTTCAAATCAAACCTTTACTGTATCTGGAGATGACTTAACTGCAAACGCAATTATTACCGCACCTACTAATTATGAAGTATCATTATCAAGTGGGAGTGGGTTTGGAGGAACTGCGTCAATAGGTAGATCTGGGGGTGACCTTGTATCAGAACCAAGAACAGTTTATGTAAGACTTAAAACAAGTTTATCAGAAGCTGATTATAATAGTGAAACATTAACCGTAGCGTCAACTGATGCTACAACCAGAAATATTACTTTAAACGGTAGTGTAACTACTGAAGCTTCTACAGGAAATAATAATTTTTTTTTAATGATGTAAAAAATAATAAAAATGATAACAATAACTTTAACAGAAAATAGCGGAGTAAAAGCAGGAGGTCTTGATATTTACGCAGCAGGTATAAGAAAAATATCTTGTCCTGGGAATATTGGTACAGGAAGAGAAACTCTTCAAACTTTTAACATACCTTTTAATTGGTGTTACGGAGAGTCTACTGAATGGAAAGCAGAGAATGCTGTTAAGTTAAGTATTGAAGGTTCAGAAAAAAACATTATGGGCCAAGACTTTGAAATGGAAAAAGAAGATAAATCTGATAAGTATATTTATTCTGAAGGGGGTAAAACAGGTTTAAAGGCTTTACATTATATGATGAGTAATTATGGAAAACAAATAATTGAAGAGTTTTTTCCAAATGTAGGAGATGTAGAAGTAACTTATTTAGATTAATATGTTATCTTTTCCTATCATTATGATAATACTTATTTTATTGTATGCTAAAGTAAAAAAATATAGAATTTATAATAATTATAACATGAAAAAATATATATCATCTAAGAGTATTATTAAGACCGTTAAAGGAAAAGGCTATAAGTTTTTTAGTAAGGGGAGCTATAATTTAAATATTATAGGAATACGATCTAACAATAGCCAATCTGATAAGTTTGATGATGAAATTCATGTTTTATTTAAAGACGAAAAAGGAGAAGAATGTCACGAAGTATTTCCATGTACTACAGATCCTGGTAAACATTGGCTTTTAAACCCAATGAACAAAAAAGGAACTATCATTATTGTACCTGGCCAATACAGAGGAGCTTATCGAATAGGTATTCATGGTCGAAGTAGACCAAAGACAGCTTATAAGGCACTCGAACAAGTTAAACCTATGACTTATGTTCGTGACAATTCTAAAGATTCTGAATTAGATTTTAATCTATATGAAGATATGACAACAGATCACAATAGTGATAAGTTTGAAATATCTAATTCTAAAACTAACATACATCGTGCGTCTAAGTGGAAAAACTTATTGAATATTGGCAGGTATTCAGCAGGATGTCAAGTTATTCAAAGTCCGGATCTTTTTCTTCGTTTAATTACTCTTTGTGAATTACAAACAAAACACGGTCAAGGTGAAAACTTCACTTATACATTACTCGAAGAAAAAGATTTTTAAAATGAACGATCAAGGATCAAATAACATGGTGGGAGCAATTTTCGGTAGCATTGGTGCTGCTGGATTTGTAGAGGTAGCAATGCATACAATATTATTGTCTACAATAGGAGCGATAGTAGGTGGTGTTGTAGGTTTTTTAGTAAACCGATGGTTGAAGAAAATATTTGCAAAACTTGATAAAAAGAAATTAAATGGAAAAGATGAAGATGCCAGTGAGTAAAAGACTGAAAATAACTGTCTTTGCATTTATGGTAAATGTTTTACTTTTTTGGTACGGTATGTATAAAGGTTCTGATCTTGCATCTCTTGGTGCTGGACTTGCTTTTATAAACGCGCCAATAATGACTTACTTAGGAGCTGAAACGGTTAAACCTTCTGTAAAGAAAAAAGAAAATGACGTATAAAATCATAATTTCATTTGTTTTAGCTTTGTGTTTAAGTAACTTATTTACTAAAGTTGTTGTTGAAGATACATATGAAAGCAAACTAATTCTTTTTGAAAAAAGACAGGTTTTCCGTGATAGTATCATTTTTCAAGATTCAATCGCAATTCGAAAATTGCAAATTGAAAGAGATTCTTTAATATTAGTTCAGAATACAATTGATAACGAATTGGACTCTGCAATTAATATAATTAAAGGTCATACAAAAATAACCGTTACACATAAAGATGTAATTGAAGCATTATCATGGATAAAAGATACACACGGAGTAAAGGATACTATAAGGTAATAGTTTTGCTACTATTAACAACTTTTAGTACATTTGGTCAATGCGATAAAGATTCTGTCTCTATTGTACAGGTTGACTCATCTTGTCAGAAGATTCAAATGAGTCCTGAGAAGTTTACTGAATTTTATCTTTATAAAAAGAATTTAGAGAAAATTAAACGTGATCTTCCAAACGTACAGAGAAAATTGGATTCTCTTAACATTATAAATGATTTAATTGAAGAAAATTTACAAGCAGAAATTGATAGTACCAATAAGCAAAAATTTGTTTTAATAGAAGGTTTAGACGATTGTACTGAAACTCTTGTTAAAATAGACATAGAAAATGACTATCTTACTAAAAAGGTTGGGGAACTGGAAAAAAGACAATGGAAAATGTTTAGATACGGTACTGCAGTTGGTGTTGTGTCTGTATTTTTAATTAAAATACTTATACAATGAATTTAACTATAAACGTCAAAAGTACAGATTATGCTACCTCAGCTAAAACAGCTTTAACCGTTGCGGCAGGTGGTATCACGATAGGTTCTTTATCATCAACGGGTACGGTAAATACTTTTACGGCTGCTGTTACAAATAAAACAGCTGTAAATATAACAGTTACTAAAACTGGTTATCAGCCGTATTCAATGACTATTGATAATGTATATTCTGCAGATAAAGCAATAGATATTGTTTTACAAGAAATTGTACCAATAGGAAATAATGTAGCTTGGAAATTTGACGACAATGGGTATAATAACGGTACAGGTGCAGGAACTTTAACATTTTTATCTTTTAGTAGTACTAATAAACATTCTTTTATTGTAGGAGATGTTATTTCTATAACACAAGATGCCGGAGCAACAAATGCAAGTTATGATGGTAATACTACAGTTACTCATATAGTATCTGATTATGAAATTAAAGTAAATAAATCTTTTGGTGTAAGTACTGATCCAGAAGGTGGTTCGGTTGTTAAAGTTAATGTCCATCCATATGCTAATATTTATCCAGACATGTTTCATTTTTTAGACATATGTTCGTTTAAAGCAGATTATTACTCAGCAAATTCAGGAAGTATTTCACAATCTTCTTGGTATGTAAACAATATTTTATATTCTACAGGAACTAAAACTAAGATAGATTTTATATATCCTGGTAATTACCAAGTTAAACATGTTGTAGAAAATTCAGAATGGTTAAAAGCTTTTGCAACTACTTTACAAGGAAATACAGTTTTTAATAAAACAAAACAACCAATTGGAAATTATTTAATTTTAGATAAAGTAACAAATGTAAGTATTACAGAATACAGACCTGATTTATCTTTAGGTTTTACAACTCCAAATAAACCCCTTGCTTCAACTTCTTTAAGTTGCTATGCTATGGGAGAAACAATTACAATAACTCCAACTTGGACTTTAAATAGACCGGGATCTATAGCAAACAATCACAAAATTGTTTATACTATAACAGATTCAGATGGATTTGATGTTGATCCAATTAACACTTCAGGTACAGCTCAGGATACGTTTCCTTTAAGTACAAGTTTTGCAAATGCTACTGTAACACTTAAACTACTTAAGCTTGGTACATATAAAATAAAAGCTGTAATTGAAGATGATGATTGTGGCACTGAGTTTCCAATAGAATATTGCGTTGAAACTTGTAAATTTATTAATGTAAAATACAAGTCTTGTAATACATACACAATAGAAAATAAGAGTAGTGTTACTGATGTTGCTTATAATATTGAACAACATGGTGTAACAAAATCTGTAGCTTCTGGTGCTTTAGTAGCAGGTGGAAGTACAGATATTACTTTTACAAATCCTGGAATTTTTGTAATGACAGCTACTTATGGTACTACGGTAGAAAAATATATAATTAGTAATCACTGTGAAGTTGAAAAATGTATCACAAGTTATATAACAGATTTACTTTGTGGAGGAGGTGATCCTTGTTCACCATGTCCAGAAGACAATGAACTTAACCAGATACTATTAATGAGCTATACTTATTTCATGAAATTGAATAAAGAATATGCTTTAAATAATTTTTATACTGGATTGTCTCAAGAAAAATTAGATGAATTAACTTCAATTAGTAGCGTTTTAAATAAAATGTCTTTATTTTGTAGTAGAAGAAAGTGTTTAGATTCTTCTTTTTCAGAAGGAACAAACACTAATGGGCCTGTAAATAGCTGGAGTAGTAAGAGTGGAAGTTGCAATTGTAACTCTACAAATACTGCAAGTACTAATGTAAATACATCCTCAAGTGGATGTGGTTGTAGCTGATGAGTTTAATTGTACCATATAGTAAGAAAGCCGTAGCTAATGTAGTTGAAAACAAGTACATTAAAGCATGGGCAATTGTAGATACTGAAGTAACTGCATTATTAAATGCTGCTTGGAAATATGATTTAAAAGGAAAAGCTAAAAAGGCTTTAAAAAATTATAAAGCGGCCAATTATTATATATATCTTTTTCATTATGCGATGAATATAGATTCGTACATGGAAAGAAATAAAATAGACAGGACTTGTATTTCAAGTGTTGTTTTTTCAGAATTTAAAATAGACTGTGTTCAAAAAAACTTACCTTGCATATCAAATGAGCTTGGTGGAAACTACTTAAGTAAGTGGAAATCATTAGCTTCAGAATTAAAAATAGAATTAAATGAACCTTGTGCAGATCCTACATTGTTCAAAGGAGAGTTTTCGTACTGTGATTTCACGAGTGCGGGATTTACTTTAACAGGTGGTACAAAGAAAGCTTCTTGTGTACCTGTAGAACCAGGATGTTCAGTATTAAAACAAATAAAACCTTAGATTATGGCAATAGGAACTGATTATAACGTAAAACAAGACCTAATAAATGCTGTAGTAGCAAAGGTTTTTAAAAATGATACTTTTGGAATAACAGGAGAAGGACTGCAAAAATCATTATGCGACATGATTGAATCCTTATGGGGAGACAATGTTGGAGGTGGTAACGCAAACATAGTAAATTTAACATATGCTCAATTAGGAGTTCATGTAGCAGCTGGTACATTAGTACCTGGTACATGGTATAGATTTGATTTTGAAAATGTTCATGCTATTACTGATAGTTTATTAACAAATACTACAGTTCCAGGATATACTCAAATCATTGAAAAGTTCTTAGTTCTTGCAACTACTACCAATAAGTTGAGTGGTTTTGCTCTTTCAGAAGACAATCCATATGATGTTATAGAATATAATCAAACTCAAGCAAGCCATGGTTCACCTGCAGTTCTTGATAATGGTACTGTAATTAGAAGATATGATATCTTAAATGATAACGAAGCTTATTTTGATTTCAGAAATTATACTGTTGCAAGATTTAAATTACTTAACAGTTCAATTCCAAGTACGGCAACTACAGTTGATAGAAGTGAAATGTATAGAGATCCATCTAATGGGGGTATTCGTATTTCTGTTAGAGATGATTCAGCTCAAAATAATTTTAGATTGGTTAATGATATTGGTAATGTATTTGAAAATCAACCTTATTATGCTTATAATGGAGGGTCTATAGAACTATTTAGTAATACTATTACTGTATCATCAACCCCTACTTTTTATCCTTGTTTTCTTAAATCCAATTCTGAGTCAACTCATACTGGAATTAAATTAGCAAAAGGAGTTACAAATGTTTTAATCGGTAGTGGAAATCAATTCTTTGGTGCAAGTCATAAATGTGAAAATATAGAAATTGGGAAAGGGTCAAATGGAATAACAATATTGGCTTGTAGAAACATTGCCATTGGTGAAGATTCTTCTAACGTTGTAGTAATGCGATCTGACGAAATTTCTATTGGTAAAAAATGTACTGAAATTTTAATATTTGATAGTAATGAAAATAAAATTGAAAATCATTGTAATGAAGTTTTAGTAATTGATTCTACTAATAATGAAATAAAGCAGAAATCAAATGATATTATTATTTTAAAAAGTAATTTTAATGAATTAGGTAGTAAAAATGTAGGAGTTTTTATAATTAGACAATCTCATAAGAATGTATTTGGAAATAGTTGTGGTGCAATTAGTTTAGGAAGTACTACAGCAAACGATTTTAGAGCAAGTTGTACAGCTATTGATATTTATTCAGGTGGATATAACAGATTTGCTCAAGGTTGTAACTTAATTAATTTAATTGGAGAGCAAGATGCTTCTTTTGTTGGAGGTAATTATTATTCTCCATATTCTGAAATGGCATATAATACATTCGGAATAGCTTGTTCAAATATTTCATTTCATGGAATAAACGGAGGAAGAGGTAATATGTTTGGAGATGAGTGTGCAAATTTAATGTTTGGACAAGTAAGTACTGGTGGTACAGGATACATTTCTGGGCCTTCTTTAATGAATACAAGTTTTTGTAGAGGTATTCGAAATAAAACCTTTAAGGATTTTCCTTTAAATAGTTTTTCTTTTATTACTCCTAATGCTGATACGCAAGTTATTGATTATACAAGTTGGTATTCTCAAATTGTATCAGTAAGACAAAAAGGACTTAGTGAATCAACGCAACCAGAATTTCTTTTAGAAATTGAAGATTCTGCCGTTTCAAATAACGCTACGTTCTCGATAGAATTTGAAAATTGGCCTGTAGGTACTCAGTCTGTACTTAACTACGCAATTACTTATACTACTCCTGCAACAGGTACAGTAACAAAAGCTACAGTAACAGCTGGTTTAATGGCAGCAATAAATCTTCAATATGCAAACAGTGCTAAATCACAAGGACTTGGGATTATTGTAAGCATGACAACAGGATTTTATTATATTAAAGCACAAAGTTCAAATTTAATGAGTAGACCTCATTCAGTAGAAGGAGTAGTAACAAAAAATAATCACTGGTGGCCAGGTAGTAGTAGTTCTAATACTGATATAATTGTTTCTTACGAAGGTGCTGGTGGTAGTGGTCTTTTTACAGGTACTTTTCCTCCTCCAAATGGAGTAAAAGGAACTGGTTCAGATGTAGCAAATGAATCAGTAGGTTATAGTATTGATCATGCACCACAAGGTGGGGCATATACATGGACAAGTATTGGTTACCCATTAGCAGTTCTTATTACAAGTGGTACAGAACCTCACGTTTTTCAAGGAAGTAATTTTGAAGCACATTCGGATATAAATAATCCAAGACCACAACCACTTCCATAATTATTAATAAGGGGAATAAAATAAAGACAGATGGAAAAGAAGGAAAAAGAAGTACCACCATTAAATGCATTTTTTGATAAAGTGTATGTAATAAATTTAGCAAAAGATAAAGTTAGATTAGCTAATTTTAAAATAGAAGCTATAAGAACAGGAGTAAAAGCAGCCAGAGTTGCTGCTATTTCTGGGAAAGATAAACGTGTTGTATTTAATGGTACTGAAACTGAAGGTTGGAATAAAAACGCTGCTGCTTTAGCATTTACAACTTTAAAACTTATTAAAAACGCTAAAGCAAAAGGATATAAAAGAATATTTATATTTGAAGATGATTCATATATGATCAATATTAATTTCCAAAGTATTTTTAGAAAAGCACTAAATTCTTTACCTAAAAAAGAAAAAGGAAATTGGGATTTTTTACATTTTAACTCATTTGACGAACATCCTTCCGAGTGGGTAGCAGCATGTTTAAAAAAATTAGGAGGAGCATGGTGTTGTCAAGCATATGGTATAAACGAAAATGTTTATGATGCATATATTGAAAAGCTTGAAAAGTTTGATAAGCCAATTGACCAGATGACTATGGAATTACATAGGGATAGAGATAAATCATTTACAACTCATCCTCATATTGTTTATCATAAGTCTAATAGACCTTCTTCATTAAGAGAAAAAGTAGTACAATATTAATATTAGTTTAGGTTTGGTTTAGTGTTAGTAAAAAAAAAGGAAGGATCTTAGCCCTTCCTTTTTTGATTTTACATGTGATTCTTTTGATACTCTTGAAAACTTAATTTGTGTTTAAGAGTTTTTCTGTAGTTCATGTACTTTTTGTACAATTCCATGTTTTCTTCTTTGTTTGGTTTCGGTTTCTTCATGTTCTAAAAAATGTAGCGGATTTTATTCCAGTTAATAATTCTGTCATGCAAGTCTACGAATAATTTTATATAATTGTTTTTTAAATTACGTTTATATCTAACATTCGTACCTCCATAACTTGATACTTTCTTCTCCTGGTTTTGAGGTGTCCATAATAAAGTTTCACCACCTACATTGTTTTCTAAATTTACATAATGCTTTCTTTCATTATGTGTAAGAAAGATTACTTCGCATTTTACTTCGTCTTTGTAATCAATGTAATCATTGCACATTTGAAACAAAAACTTGTAATCTTCTAACCAATTCTTATATACAATGACCGGGCTAAAATTAAGATGAACTTCATAACCAGCGTCAATAAAAGCGTCTACAGCCTTTATCCTATCTATGATAGCAGGTGTGTTTGGCTCCAATTCATTAGATATTACTTGTGGCATTAAACTAAATCTAATCCTAACTTTTTTATCAGGATCGTAATTTAGAAATTCAACAGGTATTATCTTGGTTGCAAATGTAGCCATAGCAATTGGATGATTTCTAAAAAAATCAAAAATAAATTTCCAATCGTGGTGTTTTCTATGTAGTGCAAAATCCTCGTTACATGCAATATCATAAGTGATATGTGCTTTATGTGTTTGATTAGGCTTTTCTACATCGGCAACAAAATACGAATGGTTGTTTACTTCACTTAAAATTTGATTAGCATTTCTTGCTATTGATAGTCCTTTGGAAAGATGTCGTTTCATATAGCAATAGCTACAATTTAACAAACACCCATAGCCAAAAGAAGGAGTAATGTAATCACTACTCCTTCCAGACTCCCTTATTACCATAGATTTTCGATCAATCTTTTGGATTTTCATAAAATGTTTTTTTGAAATATAACTCGTTCGACTAAACTCTCCTCTGTAAGTGCAGTTCTCTTGTTTACAATATGCTATTCCACCTTTAAGTACTAAATTCCAAAAAGGATTTATTAAATTGGTACTTGTTTCTCTCGTCTGTCTTTTGTTTGATACTGTTTAGATTATTGCATCTAATAGAGTTATATTTCAGTTTTTAAAAATTTTTTTAATTATATAGATTAATGTGTACAAAATCCAAACAATTGACATTATAACAATAGGTATAAGGGTAAGTGTTGCTGTTCCAACTATTACAATTAAAACAGCATTTAGTATAAAACTCATATTTCGTAATTATTAATTTGACCTTCTAAACATTTAGCAACATGATAAATAGAATCAGCTCGGTCTTTTAAAGACTTTACGTATTCTAATATCTCATCTGTTGAATCAGATACATAATATCCTCTACTTGTAGCCATAAGAAATGGCACTTTATTATTTGTTCTAATATAATTAACTACTTTTCTAATTCTTGCACCATCTATTGTTATAAAATGATGCTTTTTCATTTGTGCAGCTATATATTTTGCTGTCATAGCACATTCTTTTCCTTTAAGTTTCTTAAAACCTTCTATAAGTATTGGTAATGCTATAAGTTCTTCTGCGCTTAATGGTTCTGTTTCATTTTCAAATCCTTTTATCATGAATATTTTTTTAAATAGTTAATAATTATCAACTTAATTGTGAATCTGGACAGTGGCCAATTTTATCATAAACAGTTTTTATCATATCTTTTTCAGCATCTTCTGGAGATTTTAACTCACTGTCAATGTCACTGTATAAATCATAAGTTTCATCTCCATTTTTATCAGATACTGACCAAACATATTCGTCTCTTCTGAAATGCTTTCTTATTACTGCCACCCAGCTTCCCCAGCTGTACTTTAAATCGAACTCTCTTATTATTTTTGGCTCTTTCATTATTTTTGTCATAATTAAGTTTAAAAACCGCCACTGTCTAATAGGTACATTTTCTAAACTGTACTTTTCGAACTGTGGCTGGTTTGATTGTTACTCTTCGAGTTCTAAGACTTCGTGTCCATGTATAAACTCTTCTTGTGTTTTACTCCATTGTCCAGAAGCCTGGTGATAAGCAACCATGCTTAACAAACGATTGTATTCTTTTTCACCTTTCTCAATGTATTTTTCTCCAATTCTAAAAACTTTACATTGATAAAGACCTGTTGTTTCTACAGCAACTATATAGTGACTAAAAACAATTCTTGTATCTTCAGGATAATCTCCTTTTAAGATATAAGTTTGTTTAATAAACTCTGTAATTGCTTCTTTATATAAAGCAAGTTGTCGATAATAACGATACTTTTTAAAACTGTATTTAAAGTTTGCAACAGTAGAAGATGTAGTTTTAAAGTCAATTAAATCTACAACAATGGTTTTTTTAGAAATAAAATGTAATTTGAATCTGTCAACTAAAGATTTCATGTTCATACTCACAAGACTGTAAGTACTTCCAGGATTAACTTCTTTTTTCCAATAAATAGCTTCCTCGTTGTAAGCTTTTATATCGTCTTTGAAGTCTGGCTCTTTGAAAAGCAACTCATAAGCTTTTGGATTGTTATTGATACTTTCAATAATAAAACCCATCATGTTTAATTGCTGCTGATTCAGAATTATTTGATCACTTCTTTCTATAAATAAATAATTAATGTACTCTGCACCTTCTTTCCAGAATTTAGCAGTTACAGTATCATCTTTCATAGACTTGTAAGCTCCTTCTCTTACGTCCAAAGCTATTTCCTTTATGATCTTTTCTGAACTTAGAAAATTATCTACAGTAATAGCACCTGGTAATGCATTAAAGACTCTCCCAACCCATAGGGCCATAGTTTCCGTCGGCTTTGTAAAGTCTGAAATAACAAAGTTTGCTGGATCTTCTACGTACTTGTGGATTATCTTCCCGTTTTCAAAAGACGGATTTGGTTCGTATGTAACATCTCTATCAAGAACAACTTTCTTGAATTTTGCTGGCGAACCTCCCTGATCAGGGTTAATTTCCTTCAACCCACTGTTAGATACAGCAGGAATGGAATAATAATGTAATTCTTCCATTAATTTCTTGGTTTTAAATGTTTGAATTTTGTAATTAAATTAAGCGACTCAGACTCTGCTTCTCTATCTCTACCTTTTTCTACAGTAGAATCAATATCGAAATCAGAACCGTGTCTGGTTTGTAGTTTTAATAAGTTTGAAAGAAGTACATCTTCAAAATCAAGACCTTCGTATACAATTAACATTCTTGTAAAGTCAAATAACCCATCAAGACTGTTTAGAATAAGTGCATTTAGAGGTCTTTGATCAAATTTATCTTTCTCCATTTCAACAAATTCTGAAATTTGCACAGCACATCTTGACATATAAGTTAAATGATTTATTTCAATAATATCTTGATACGAAAGTTGTTTAAAATCATGAGCTATCATTTCAGTTTCATCAAGTATCTCAAGTAATTTAACCACATAATAGATTAAATCTCCAAATTCACCTTTTAATTCTGTTCTCCACTCATTTGTTTTCTCTCTCTTGTAACCATGTATCTTCTTATACCAACCTATTATCTCTCCAACCTCTTCCATTATAGCCAAACGACAATGATCAATTTCTGATTGCTTGTCGTCCTTGTTCCAGGTTCTATTAATACCTTCTAAATAATCTTCAAACTTCATTTTTTTAATTTTTTTAAATGTTCCTTAAATTCTTTTTGCTTTAGTATCCTATCGTCGCTTTCTTTTGTAATTGTAAATACAAGCTTTCTATCTTTAGAATCGCTAACTGGTATAAATAAAGGTATTGGGGCTTGTGTCACATACATAATGTGATCGTCCTCGATAATTTTCTTACAATTACCTCTATCTCCTGTTAAACAATCTTGGAAAGCTTTAATGTAAGGCCAGGATCTATTATCTACATCCCAATAAGAAAACCCATCCTCTTGAATTACATCGTGTATCTCAAGATTGATTCTTATTGGAAATTCTTTAATAGGTTTAAGAGTATCTGTATATTTTGACATCTCCTTTTTAATAGCCTTCATTAATTTATTTCTAAATGGCCCGGAAACTTCTCCGTTATAAATCTTTTGACCATTTATCATAATGTAGTTTGGTGTGCCTGCTGCACGTGGGTTTGCTACAACCCTATCTCCTGTTTCTTTATCAATTAAAAAACGCCTTTTACCAAAACCTTTAACTTCACGATATTCATATTTATTTTTATCGTGATACTTCTTGGCTTTGGGTGGTTTTTTCCCTAATTCGTAATACTTCGCTCGACGTGCTTCAGACAGTTTTACCCTTCTTAAATATTGGGGTATTGTTACTGTTTGCATAAGAATTTAATTTAAAAAAAGAGGGCTCAAGGCCCTCTCTCATTTATAAAGCATTTACCTCTTCTTCTTCTTTAGAATTAGATTTTTCTAATTCCCCAAACTTTTTGAGGATTTCAGATTTGATTTCTTTCCAATCTCCTTCAGTCTTTTCTGCATACTTAGAAGAATGATAAATAGCTCCATTTACAGCTGTCATTGAAGAATGAACAAAATACTGTAATACTCGCATTGCGCCTGTATCGTCATTTGGTATGGCACCAATGTGCATAGGATCTACAAAAACGTTATGAATCTCACCACTGATATATGAGATATAATGCAATCCACCTACGTGTAATCCAGGTACACAACTTCTGTTGTCATCACAATTCACATTATCCCACGAAGGAAGTCTATGAACATGACCAACTTTAATTATGTGACCTGCTTTATCTACAAGGTCGCCCTCACAATAAAAAGCATCACCACCCATAGCCATTATTGCAGGAATGAATGTTCTTGCTTCTGCAGTAAGACCTTCTCTTGAATCACCAGTCACTTCACCAGTTACAGGATCGAAAGTTTTCTCATACAAAGGCTTTTTAATAGGGTTACCATCTTCGTCTGACTTATATGCCCAATCAACTTCTGAAGATACCTTATAACAGTTTATCAAGCCTTCGTTAGTAATCTTAACCTGAAAAACTTCAGCCATCTTCTCAGCAACTTCTTCTGAATAACCAGCTTCCAACTTTTCGTTGTAAATCTTAGGGTGTTGATACTTCATGTCGATGTAATTAAAGAACCTGTTTGCAAAATCAGATTGATTTGCTTTCTTGTTTCTTAAAAATCTCATCCAACATTTAAGCAAAGGTGAAATATCAATTGTTTTGTCAATAGACTCCTCTAATCTTCGAACTAAAGGTTTTGGCATTGCAACAGAAGAAATAACTCCTGTCTTAATTTTTAGATAATATCCATTTGTTTTAGGACATCTGTACACGTCTGGGTGAAAAGACTCTGCTTTTTCCATTTCGCCTTGCTTAAGGATTCCTTCTAAATCTTCCATCAAGATTGCATAATCTTCCATAGAAGAAATTTCTTGAGCTTTAGCAGATAGCTTCATTAATTGTGCGAATTTAATTTCGCAATGAGGAATTGTGTACTCCTCGTTGTTTGTGGATATGCTTATTACATCATCCATTTTGTTAACTACAATCATAGTTTTTAGTTTAAATTTAATAATTAATTTTAGTTATTTGAAATCCCTCTCATATCAATAATTTCTTTCAAGAACATTGAAAGATCATCTGATAAAGTAGGCTTTCCGTAATGATGATTCTCACAGTTTAAAACGTCAATACGATTAAATAACGCTTTTACTGGGTTTGCATAATTAAGCAATTCGTTTAGTTTTTCCAACATTTCACTGTCTACAGATACGCCACCCACTGTACCGTTTGGTAAAGCAAATTCTTTAGCTTTCTCAGAAATGTCTTCATTACTATTGTTTTCATCTTCTACAAAGTTTTGAAATTTCTCAACATTATCTAAATAAGATACAAAATCGTTATAAAAACTCTTGTAAGAACTGGTGTTTCTAAACTCAGAACTCTCCATAAAGTTATCTTTAATATACAACATTATCTCATCATAAACTGCTGTTCTATCTTCATCAATTGACTTGAAATTTCTGAAAAAAGAAATGTCTCCCATTCTTTCGTTCAATAGTCTTGCAGTGTTCCATTTTACTATTCTGTCGTCCATAACTATTTTTAATCCTAATGTTTTACCATCTTTTTTAATTAATTCTTGTTTTCCATATAAATCATCTATGTGCGAATGTTCTTTAAAATGACGTTTATTGTTTTTAGAAATAGAACATAGTCTAAATTCATCAGTAAAGAAAGTTTTAGTATCATAAAGGGAATTATAACCTTGTGGTCTAAGTTGTTTATGTAGAATATTTGCAGCAAACTGCATCTTCTCATCATCTATTTGATAACCATAGTATAATTTTCCTTCAAAATCTTCTATCTCTCTTATTTTTGGTTCTACTTTACTTTTCTTGTATAATACTTCATGTTGACCACTGTAGTTTGTATGTTTACATACAAAAGTATTTAAAACCAATCTGTCTTCTAAATCACGTCTTTCTTTGTTACTTAGTGCTTTAATTCGAGTTTCTGTCTTTATTTCTTCTTCTTTCTTAATTAGATTAACTTTAAAGTCTTCTGGAACTACTACATCTTCATATGAAGTATAGTCTTCAGATTCTTTAAATAAATTGATTACATTGTTTCTGTTTGCGATTAGTTTCTTCTTTAGTTTTGCTTTTTTCTTCTTAAAACCATCATCTTCTACTTTATTGAAAACTGATTCTTTTTTATTAAATAAATCAGTTTTCTTTGTTTTGATTTTATTAAAAGCAGTTTCTCCTAAAACATTAGAGTATGTAAGCTTTTTTTCTAACCATGTTTCAAACTGTTCATCACTGAATATATCTATTCTAAAGAAAGAATCAGAATTAGATTGTCCTGCTATGAAAAAGTTTTTAGTACGATCATTTTTAGCTTTGGTTTGTTCGTTTATAAGGAAATAAGCATCTTTAGGATCAAAAGTTAACCAAGATTCAGATTCGTTATATTCAATATCATGAAGACCACTGTGTTTTTTAACTTTAGTAATCTTTCTAACACTGGCAATACCTTCGAACATAAGTTTTGGTTGTCGGTATCTAATTTTTGTCTTGTTAAAAATTGGATTTACTTTCTTTAAATCTACAATTTTAGACAATCTTCCAATAAGAGTATCGTTTCTACTAAAACTTGTTATGTCATTACAGGCTTTAATCCACTTCAAGAAATCTGTTTCTTGCAATTGTTCTTGAACAATCATAGTAGCTTCGTCTTGAGCTGTTTCGAACTTACTTAACAAGAAATCTCTTGTAGAAGGAGTCCATCGAATAGCTTCACGAGATGCAATTACATCTACACCAGGAGTTACAACAATTTCTTCACCTGTATCGGGATCTTCATAAACCTGTCTAATCTGGCATTTTATACCGATTGGGCCTGATAAATCTTCGAGTTCGAGTTCTTTGAAATCAATGTGTCCGTAACATACACCTACTGCATTATCACCATTTACGATAACTACGTATGGCTTTGAGTAAGGTACATTTTTAGCAATAATTAGATTATCACTGTTGTGTAGAATTTCTGATTTAAAGTCTATTTCAAATGCTTCTCCCATACCTTCATATTCTCTATAAAAAGAAACATTGCTAAAGAACAATAATTGTGTCTTTACTGATGTTTCAAATTCATATCTGTAATGTTTAAGGCAAGGTATTTCTATTTCTGTGTAGTTTAACTCATCTGTTTTTTCACCATAAATAATTCCTGATACTTCTCCGTTATTGTTTTTAAATTCATAGGCAATATTCTTTTCTTTAGTTTGTAAATTAAATGGTGCAATCAAAGAGTTAACTTTTTTGTTAAAAATCTTTAAAACATATTTTATACCGTTATGTACAGTTGTCATCTTGTAATAATCAGCCCCTGTAGCTAAACCTACTTTTGCACCTAATCCGAATGCACCTAATGCATCCTTACGATTACGCTTTGTAGAATAACCTACTTCTAAAATACCCTTCAATCTTCTTAAACCTACACCTACACCGTAATCTTTAACAATGAATTTATCACATCTACCTGTCCCTTCTCCTTCAAAATAAAGTAATTCAATTCCATTATTATCCTGGTCTAAATGTTTTAAGTCATAATATGACGCATCCCATTTACTGTCTTCGTATAAAGCACCTTTTCTTTGTATAAAGAACTCTTCTGGTTTAGATTCACCATTTAGAATTTTTATAGCTTTCTCCTTCTCGCTTTGAGAATCTACAGCATTTGCAGTTAATTCTCTAACAGTAGAAGGTATTGGTTTTTGGTATTGTTGTGCTTGAACAATATCCATAACCATCCCCATTGCAGCTTCATTTATAGACCTGTCTATACCAGCCGTACCAACAGGTGAACTTTTTTCTATTTCTTGTATTGCCATTAAATTGTAATTTTTAGTTTGTCTTTGATAAGCTTCTTTTGAAACTCACTTAATGCGTTCTTTTCTATTTTAATATACTTAGATGAATCATAACCAGAACTATGACCTTCTGTTCTTACTACTTTTTCAGTAGGTATTCCATCTTCAGTGTAATTATAAGTTGTAGGTGCTCCTTCTGATTGTTTTCCCCATAATGGGTAATAACATTCTAAAAAGGTTAAAGTGCCACTTTCTGTCATTCTACTAACAACTGATAACACAAGTCTATTATAATCAATTCGGTATATTACATCTCCAAGTGAAAGATGTTTTCCAGATACATCTCTAAAAGGGACAGGAATCATCCATTCCTTGTAGAAATCCTTCATTTTCGTTACCTCGTCTGGGCTCAATGGATTCATTAAGTTTTTTCTGTTTCGAGATGTGTGAGAAGCTACTATACGCAGCATTGTTGCTTGAGATAAATAACCTTTTTGTGCGTTGTATCTCTCTGCTAACATCCGATAACTTGAGTGTATTGTGTAATATGAACTGGATTTTGTCTGACACATCTTTGGCACGAAAATCCTCTTTTCCAAATCTACCATTGGTGAAGAATAATGCGGGTATTCCATATAGTTTTCTCATTTTATTAGCCGATCTAATACCAGTTAGGTCAAAATCATAAAGAGAATAAATTTCATCGAATCTATTTTTCAGATCATCATATTGTTCTTCGGATATATATTTAGTTTCGCTTTGAAAGCTTATTGCAGAATAACCTAAGTTGTATAAGACTAATATGTCTTTCATACTTTTAGTTATTATAAGCATTTTGCCTTTGTCGGGAAGCTGTTTATATCCTTGAGTAACGGAAGTATTGCAAATGAATCTATTTTCTTTCTTTTTAGGGAAATATATTTTAATATCATCATCACCAAACATATATGCATATGCCGGGTTTGATTTATGATACGTATACATTAAATTTCCATTCAAAAATACATTCTGAACTGCGTATACATTAAAGTATTCTAACAGTTCTTCACTTATGCCATAACTTTTCCAATAATCATTATCTTCTTGATTCCAATTTCTTTTTATAAACTTTATTTCTGATTTTTCTCTTTCTACCAACTGATGTTTGATAGGCATTCGTTCAACATTCGTTTTAGTTAATTCGAAATCATCTGCTATTATTAGCAATGCTTTCATAAAAGTACATCCATAATAAACCATTACCGCATCAAAACAATTACCTACAAAATGACCTGCGTGGTCTTTTAAATAGATTTCTTTTGAATTACGATGTCTGAAAAAATTACAGGTGGGATTTCTGTCGCTTCGTAAAGGGGAACAAAACTTTGCTCCCCCTTCAAACGAAACGTCAAGATTGAAATACCTTTTATAGATTTCTTCTTCAGAAACATGTTTTAGTATGTACTGTTTATCTATGTCTGGTAAAAATTCAATCATTATCCAAATTTAGGTGTTGGTGCATCATTAGTTGCGATTGCATCAAAACTTTCTGTTGCATTACCTCCCATTTCAACTGGCGTAATTCTCTCATATGGCTGACCTGTGTTAGGATTTACCTTTGCGTTAAGTCTAAATGTTTTTGGCATCATGCTTGACGAAATAAAGTCTGGAAATGTAGGGAATATAGCTTTGTCTGAGTTATTAAGAACAATCTTTAGTTTTAGTTCTTTGTCTTTAAAAACTTTTTCAACCATAGCTGTTTCAATACTTTTAGCAAAACCCAACCAGTCTTTAGACTTAATTGCATCTACTTTATCAACGTGTAAAAACGCTTTTAAAATATGCTTAGTAGAGTTTATAGTTCTTATTGCTCTATCTTTGTTGTAATACTCATGTTCAGGATCAAAGTTATTAGCCCATACTCTGTGATTAAAACTTCCTGTGTTTCCAGCTTGACTACCTTTAAAAGAGAAAATTAAATCTCCAGATTCGTCATTAACACTTACTTTTTCTAAAATTGCAGGAACATTTAATCCTGGGTTAATCTCTGCGAACTTGTTTTCGCCAGTGTAATCTTCGTTTGAAAAATCGAACATAATTTTTGTTTTTATTTATTAAAATTTTTGAAAAAAAAGAGACTTCCAACGTTATATTGAAAGTCTCATAATACTATTTTTACTAAACTGTTTCTTCTTCCGTAGTTTCTAATTCTACAGCTTCTACAGTGTTTCCTACTTTATCCAATGTAATTGTCTTCACAGATTCTTCTGTCTTTTCTATCAAAGATAATGGAAAATAAGTAACACCATCGTGTTCTTTAGAATTTAAAATGTCAATCTTCCACTCTGTATTTTCTCCTAATGCTTGGTTCAATACTTTATGACCAAAAGTGTTAGTTGAAGTAAGTTTCTTACCGTTTTCTTCTACTGCGGCAATCCAGAAAGAATTTGTAGTTACATCTTTATCTAAGAATACTTGCTTATCATCAGTTAAACTGATAGTATTTTTAGCGTTTTGACTTAACTTAATTCTTGATGCAGCTAATACTTTTACGTCAAAGTTTTCTACTGTCTTTTGTTTTGATAATCCTTGAAAATTGAACATTTTTTATGCTTTTTAAAATTAATAATTCGGTTTAAATATAAACCTGATTCCAGTTGTATGTGATATTTCCCTTTTCATCGGACTCGGCAACCACTATTTCCTGTCCTTTTAAATGCTTAGACCTTGCACCGCAAATAACATCCTCACTACTCTTGAAATTAAGAATAGTTTGGTTGTCTTTTCTGTAACAATATGCAATAGCATCGGCTCTTGCACACGTCAAAGATGATATTTTACCAGTTAAGTCTAATTCCTTTGCAGATACTTCCTCGCCTTTCTTCTCGATCATCTTGTCTGACAAATGTCCGAGTAAGATAATATTATCAGACCACGATCTTATGTAGTCTAACACTTCAAAGAATGCTTGTCGCATATACAAATAACCAGAACCCTTTGGTAAAGTTCTCACATCAGAGCCTTGCCAGTTAACACCCATCGGTGTTTTCTTGTACAAAGCTGCTGCATGAGGCATTATCAATTCTTCGAGTTTAGTTACAGTATCTACAATAATTCCACTGTATGGTTTATCATTAGCCATGATTGTGCTACCTATCTCTTTAATATCAGATAAGCTTTTTGCAAATAATGTAGTTGCTTCTACATAGTCTGCACCACCGTCTTCGAGTTCTAATAATAACCAGTCTCCATCTAATGTAAGATGTGAAGTTATTGTAGTTTTACCGCATTTGGGTTTACCAAAGATTACTAATTCTTTGGGATTGTCACGTAGTATTTTACGTGGCTTTGTTGGTAGATCCATTTTAAACTTTTAATGATTTTTGTGGAGTAAGGTGGCACTCACCAGTTTCCAAATGTTGTTCATGTAAATCTTTAAAGACGTCTATATCCATTTCGTCGAAATCAAATCTGTGCAACTTATTCCACATGGGAATAGTTATGTCAGGTTCACCTGAGCGATTTTTTACGAGTTCGAAATAGGGTATATGAAATCTGTCTTTTCCAATATACATTACTGTTGGGTACTTTTGAACACAATAATCCTTGATTCCTAATTTACCTGGCATATGAGAGAATACGATATAATCACAGCACATCTCAATAGAAGAAGCACCGAACAGACACGAGGTGTCTGGTCTATGCATTTCCTTATTGGCAATCCTGTCAATCTTACGTATTTCTCTGTTCATTTGAGATAGAATAATTCCTACTGAATGTCCTCCGTTTGATGCGATATACTTTTTCACATCAATTAGAGCATACATCAAGTCATCTATACGTTCCTTCTCGCCTTGACCCTGTCTTCCTTTAGTCAAAAGCGCATGGTCAATCTCGTAAATCAGTACTTTACCTTGCTTTTCACATTCTGTCTTCCAATAGTAAACAATTGAGTTAGCTATAGTTTCTGCAGTATCTGCGTTTTCTATAAAATCTATATCACGATCTTTTAATCCATCGTAATAGTTTTTTAGATACTTAAATTCTGAGTCACTTAGCGGTTCATCAACCGAATACAATTTGTTAAGACTTTTGTTAGAAGCAGTAACTACCGATCTACCTATTTGCTGGTGAGCTAACATCTCGAAGTTGAATACGTATTGTTTACTATTTACACTCTTATTAAGCTCATAAATAGAATCACGTAGACATTTCGATATTGTTGACTTACCTGCGCCAGATAAAGCAGCAACACAAGTTATTGTGTCTAATTCGATACCACCCATTAGTTTCTTATTCAGCCTTGGGAATTTCGTTTCTAATGATTTAATTAGTCCTTTACGTCTGTCGTCAACATACTTTAAATTCTTTTCTACTACATGAGCAGAAGAGAACTTTTCAAGTATTTTAACATTGGGCCTATCCGAGTTTTGAGTCATTTGTTATTCTTTTAGATTCTTGTTTTAGAACTTTTAAGGATAACCAATGTTTTGTTTTAATAAATTTTTCAATACCCATTGTTATAGCACTATCGTCTGCAGCCTCTTTTATTAATGAGACAACCTCTTCGTGGGTTTCTCTTCTTTTACCTATGGCTTTCAGATAGCACTCAGCGATGTCATCTTCTGATGTTGTTATGGCATTGAATCTTCTACCTTCCATATAGAAGAACTTTGGATATACGTCGAAAAGTTCGGACACCCAAGATACGATATTCATAGAGAACTTTTTCTTGTATTTTGGATTAATCTCGAAACTATCATAATAAATTTTCCCATTTCCGGTGTTCAAATCCATTATAATATCTCTTTCAACCATATCGTTTAGTTCATCTGTAGTAAGAGGACTTAAGTCTTGAAATCGCAAGCTCATCTCATAAGATTTAAGCCGCCATTCTTTCTTATCCAACTTAGGATCTCTATACAGAATTTTAATAAACATTAATTGTCTTGCTGTCAGTTTTAACTCTTGACAGAGGTTTAAATCTTCTTCGATATTGAATAACATACTCACTTTAAAAATTATGCCGATTGGCAGTTAATATTATTTTCAAAGATAGGTACTATCAACACTTTCAGACTGAAATTGTTTTAGGTTTTTGTTCACGGTCTGTTAATATTTGATTTAACATTAACTTTAATTCCTTGATATCATCAACCCACACAACACTTTCAGAGTTTTTAGCTTGGCATTGTCTTAGTTTTTTCTCATCTCGTGAATTAGGAACACTCCAATCGGGAATGTATAAATTCACATAGATTTTAGCGGCATTCTTTCCGTTTTCTAACTTAAAGATTCTGGCTACACGTCCTGTCCTTTGCGTATGCTGCGTAGGATTAATAGAACGTGAACCATCTACTCCGAGTCTAACAGAAGGATCGTCGAAACCTTGATCCAATGCCTTTGCAGAACATAATACGGAGATTTCATTGTTTTTGAATTTGCTCATTGCATCTGCAGCAAGTGTACTTCCACCGAAAACTTTTTCTTGTTTCCACTTAACTACGTGCTGGGAGTCCTTCTTCTTACTTTCGTAATACATAACTTTACTAACTCCGTCTTTTAACTTTAACTTTTCTACATTATTCAGAGCTCCTTTTTCTGTTTTGTAAATCTTCTTTTGATCTACTTTGATTGTTTTTGAGCTCATGTTTGAGTGATAAGTTAAAGCTGTGTCTCCAAGTTTAGCTGCAACAGCATCTGCAAAATCAGCAGCTTGAGAAAATGTGATAGTTTTTAAGCTAAACTCTTTTATAAGTTCAGCCGCCACATCTATCTTACGCTGGGGCATTTCTAAGAGTCTTTTACGCTCTGTGATTACCCGCATACCTTGACGAGCCCATTTCATTACATCTTTCTCGTCATAATTGTTTTGCTGTGCATAAAGCTTTGCATTTGAAGATTTTAAACATGATAATAACAGATTAAAATCGCCAAACTTGGACATAAAATAACGAACTTCTTTATTTAAAGACATTTGTCTTTCTGCTTCCTCTCTTGAGACAGGAACAGCAAGATTAAACTCTATAAAATCAGAAATCCAACCCTTACTAATAGCTTCTTTCTGTGAAATGGAATCACAAATAGGAGCAAATCGTTTAAGGAGTCTTTCTTTACCATCTAATCGACTAAGCGTTGCAGTCAATCCTAATATCCAACTGTAGTTAATCCTTTCGAATATTCTGGAAAACTTTTCAGCAGCCATTAGATGGATTTCATCAATAATAAGTAAATCTGTATCTCTATAAAAACCATTAGATAACGCAACTGTATTAATAACATGTACTTCTATGTTTTCATAGAAACCCAGGTCTTTCATTACGTTTTCCCATTGTTTTTTAAGAGGTGTAGTAGGTACAACGATAATAACTTTACCACCGTACTTCATTGTTGTAAACGTCTTCATTTTAGCTTTAATAATCAAGCCTAATGTAGACTTACCAAAGCCTGTAGCAGCTTCGATAGTGCCACGAGCATTATAGTCTTTCATCCAACGAACTACACACCGTAGTTGCCGGATATACCTTTGCGTATCCAGTTTATCTACTGGTATGTTTATCATTGTTTTCATAGTTCTATTTTTTTATTATCATGTTTTTTACTTCTACTTTATTTATATCTTTTTTCCCTAATGATAAATGTCTACCGTTAACCACATCATCTATAGCGTAATCTTCTACAGTATAGTTTTTGGGAGTAAATTCAGTATCTAATTCATCAAAATCTAAAAAAATAGTAATCTTTTTAGTTACTGTTACTTCAACTTCATAGTATGTATAGTTTTCTGCTTTCATAATTATTTCTTTAAATTAAAAAAACCAAACACTTAGGCTCATGGTGCTCTTCTGACTAAAGATTTCCATTTAGTTGAACAGTGAATTAACACAACCCGTATATGCCATATGTTTGGAGAGTTTATTTAATCTCTTTAATATTTAATCTCTTTAATATTTGATGATAAACATTGAGTACATGTAGTGGGCTCATCACCCTTTCCTACATATCCTTCATCCCAATCTTCTTCGCAGTCAAAGCAAAACCATGACCGTGTTCCATATTCTTCTTTACTCATCTTTGTTTTGGTTTAAATAATTCTTTAATATATCTAAATAATGATTTTCTTTCTACTACTTTACCTATAACAGTAGGAACTTTACTACCATCATAATTAGTATGAGTATTGAATATCTGAGTATGGCGATTATATCTACTACTAAAAGATTGTAAGAATATTTCGTGATGTTCTGGTTTTAACTTACTAAAGTCTGCTTCAATCTTTACATTTAATTCTTCTTTCTTACCACCTCGAAAAAACATTATAATCTTATCATTACAGATTACTTTAGTTGTTGCTTCTACTGTTAGTTTCATATCATCACTAATACTTATATTACTTTCTTTACTCATCTTTGTTTTGTTTACTTAATTCCCAAGCTATTTCTAAAATAACCCAAGAACAAAAAATTAATATTATAAAGCCCATTAGTGTATCATTAAGATTTTAAAGCCCGAACAGCGCGAACAGTGTAGTAGTAGCCGCTCTTACCGTAGTAGCCCTGGCTACCATTGTTGAAACCCTGTCCCCACGCAGAGTAGTTACCGTACTCCGTAGAACTCCAATAACCGGTTAAAGCAAAACCGCTAAGAGAGTATTGACGAATAATATCATCTTGATTTTCATACATAATTAACAATTCTACTCTTGTAGGAAGTCTCCAACCTTCACCCAATGCTTCACAAGCTTCTTTAGCTTCAATCCAATTGCTAACACTTAGATCTGTTGGATAGACCTCAAACTTGAGTCTCATTTCTAATTCTATAGGTATAACTGGCTCTTCATCTTTTTCTGGCTCATTGTTAGCTTTTAATCTAAATAGAATGTGCTCTAAATGTTCAATTTCTTTTGTATAGTCCATAATAATGTGTTTATTAGTGTATTAGTTTTATAGCTGATTTATTTACTTGATAATGTATTCTCCATTGTTCAGGAGTTTCTAAACATCCAAGCAATAGCTTTTGATCTGGTTTTTCCATATCAAGATATTCTTGTATTGTTATATCTTCAGGTGCAGTTTTATTTTTAACCCACCATTGTATTAAAGAGATATAACAATCGTTTAAATGTTCTTTTTCAATCTCACTCATAAGTAAGTTTTTAAACTCGTGTGTTCCATGCATCAGTTTATTCTTGAAAATCTTATACTCACTTTCGTACTTTGTCATTGTCATGATGTTCTATTAAATATTTAGCAAATTTTGTTAATATCTCTTTATTATTATATATAAACATTTCTTCTTTATCTTTAACCGCTTTCTTATACGCTTTTTTAAAATCTTTCCATCCTTCATAATTTACCATAGTTCTAATTGTTTTGTTTGTATTGTGTAAATAATTTTTCTTGCTTCGTTGATATAATATTTATAATTAATATTATAATCTTTCATGTCTTTTTTCTGATAATCGTTAAATATTTCAACACCTGAGTCTTTTAACAGATGATGTCTATTCACATCTTCGTCTACTTTGTATAAGTAAGGAGCTGATTCTAAATCACTTGCATAAAACCTATTAGTTTTTTGTAGTATCTCATCACCATGTAATGCAATAAACTTCTTATCCATTTTCTGCATCATACAAAAGTCATAAATGTTATCATGGTTAGTTATATACTCTTCTATATCTTTTCCATATACAAAATATTCACGTAATGCTTTCTTAACAACAGGTTTGTCAAAACCTTTACCCATTTTGATTTCAGTTAACATAAATCCTTTTTCTTTTATGATAGCACGTTTGTTTTTATCATACAAAGGTTTACCTGTTTCCATATCTGCATACCAGGCTATATAAGAGTTTACATCTTTTCTAAATACTTTATGATACCTATCGTAAGAAAGGGATAATTCTGTATGTTCTTCCCATTCACTACAAATAACTTTATACTTATTTAAGTCTTTCTTCTTAATAATTGCTGTTATGCCGTCAGTGTTTACAGAGTCAATTCTCATTCCTGCATCCGTCAATCTTTCACTAAGCATGGCTAACATAAGTTGACCATTTATAGTAATTCTCATTGCTGCTTTAGGATCATATAACCAACTGTATTTGTTAATCAAATTACCGTAAGTTCCATTCAATGAGAGCTTAAAGGTATCTGATATAAACATGTTCTTTTCTCTTTTAGCTTTAAGTCTTATACCTTTTATCCAACTATATCTTTTTATAAATGTATCAGAATCTAAATGTTTAGGACAAGCTTTTTCGTTTATCAGTACAGATGGATATAGAGAATCTACATCGCAATCTATATACATTTCATCATCTTCAGGTTCTACAATTTGTGGTTTATCTTTTGAATGTAAACCACCTGTACCAAAGTTATGTAACACACCTCCATATAAAATAGAATGCTTTAACGATCCTTTTGTTTCTACAATTGTCTTCTTTTTTAATATTTCTAATAGGTCGTTAAACTGTTTTGATTTAAAATTAATCTTATCACTTATACAGTCTATAAAATTTATAGAGGTTCTATGTGTTCTTTTCTTTATAAAACTATAGTCATTTGTATCATCAGTATAAAACTTTTGAAAAAGTGCTACACCCATGTTAACATCATCTTTAGATAAACACTTAATTTTGTATTCTTTTTCAATTTCTATTCTAAAATTAAGCTTCTCTTTAGATAGCTCGGCAATGTATTTTGTAATTGAAACATCGTTAAAACAATATTTCTTAATTTCATCAACTTCATCTTCTAATACCTCATCATCGAAATGTTTAGGTAGATCCTGTATTGTAGGAAAATTTACATTTACAGCAAGTTCTTTTAAACCTACTCTCTGCATTTTAGAAAACAGCATTGTCATTATATCAATTGATTGATAACCTATTGGATATTTATACATTTTTATATCGTCATAATTACCACCAATTGCAAGTTTGGACATCTTATATATATCCTGGTTTGATCTTGTCCAACTGGTTATGTAATTTATTATGACATTGTCATATGAATTATTATTGTAACCAATTAACATGTTATTTCTTACAAACCGTAATAATGCATCCCTATCATCTTGCCAAGGGGATATTTCAAAATAATTTTTGTTATTGTTAGAATATTCTTCAAAACAAACACAAAAGAAATTTGGAAATACTTCTATATCGTAAATTAATTGTTTCATAGTAAAAAAAAAAGAAGGGTAGCACATAAAATGTAACTACCCTAATTAATAATTAAGCTTTTGCTTTCGCTTTTGCTTTTGATTTAACTTCTCCAAATGCTGGAGTTTCTCCAGATGTAATTTCAACTCTTGGACGAGCATCATTAAGAGCATTTGCAAAACTGAATTTTGCAGCTTTCTTAACTGGTTGTCCTTTGTAAGCACCAACTACTAAAATGTCTTGTTGTACATTTTTACTAAACACTTCAATAACACTACAGGTAAGAATTTCTCCTTTAGCTGGCATGTAGTCTCTTTCTCTTACAGAAATTGACATTGTGTGATTTGTAGCATTTTGGTACATTTCGTTATTAAAATCAGAAACTGCTTCTTCTGCGTGGTACTCAGTCATAGCTGATAAGTTTGCAATTGCAACTTGTTTCATACCGTTACCCAAATCTCTTTCGAATGGAGTAACATTAGTAACTTTTAATTCATACTTTCCAGTAGAAGTAATAACCATTCTTGATTCTAAAATTCTTTCTGCATTTTCTTTTGTAAGTTCCATGATAATTGTTTTTAAATGTGTAAATGTGTAAATAGACTTGTTTTTACTTTAGCTTTACTCCGACTGCTCGCTCTTGCCCATACCATTATGGTTCATAATTTGTTCAGTCATCTTTCCAGCTTCTGCTATTACAAGTCCGATAATTAATCCTAACTCAGGGGTTAGGTCCCTTCCTAAATACTCAGCTAATGCTTGAGCATATTCTAATCTTGATTGGACAATGTAGGCTTCATCTTTTTCTTTATCATCAAAAAAAAGATTTATGTCTTCCATAACCATCTCAAGAAGTTTTTTGTGCATATTAACCCAAGTTCCTCTATCTAAGCCAAGGCTTTCAGAAAAAGAATCCTGTGATCGATCATAAATAAATAGTAATGCCATTTTAATATACTTTAAATAAAAAATCCCACTCAATATGAGTAGGAATGTAAATAATTTTTGAAGTAAGGGAACTAATCTTTAATGTGATAGCAAAATTAGTCCCCCTGACTTCTCTCACTAAAAGGCTCACTAAAACCTAATGTTTTTAACCTATATATGTTTTTATTGGATTTTGATAAAAAGATATTTTTTCTAAAAAGTCTTCGTTTTGCATAAGTTTTGAATATGCAAAGTCTATATCAAAATGTTTTTCTACAAGATTATCGCATGCTTTCACATACATAATATATAAACTGTTTCTGATCAATAAATTTCTTTGATGTCCTTCGTGAAGCCCCATTTCGAAATAAAAGACTTGATTTTTTACATCAAATTCTTCTCTTGTTAAAGCTTTTCTTATTTTTAATATTGTTAAGGATATAATTCCTACTACAACTCCTATTAGAGTTATAATAATTAGTGAAACTGACATTTTCTTTTAGTTTGAGATATGATTAAATTTAACGTGTTGTTCTTTAACGATTTGAGCTTCTGCAATACATCTTGTATGTAATGTTATAAAATCGTTATCAAATATAGATTGTTTCCATCTGAATTTGTCTAAAAAACAATCTTTTTCTTCTTCATTATTTGCCATGACTTGCGATTAATTTTTGTTTATACTTTTTTTTAGCTTCTTTTAAAGCTATTTTCTCATCTTCAGTCTTCTGAAAAAGAGGATAATTAAGAGGTGATTTAAGTTCTGGAACGTTATTAAAAGTAATATCTATAAATTCTGTTTTTTCTGACATTTTGTTTTTGTTTAAAATTAGTAATTTTTATGGTAATTTAACTAATGTAGCAATAGGAGCTGTAACCCATTGTGATATTTTAACTGATTTACTTGTTGGTTTAATTATATTCTGATCAACTAAAGCATTATATATACCTACGTTTTCAGAATAATCTTTAACGATAATTTCATTATCTTTTAATTCAACATTTTCTACATTCACAGTTACTGTAGCAACGGGTGTACCATCTGCTATATCAATAAGATCAATTCTATGACCACCACCATCTTGGTATTTATCATAATGAACCAGACAGTTAAATTCTACATTGTACATATTAAGTTTTACTTTTTGCATTTCTATAATTATTTAAGGATAAAACAAAAGCCCGAGTTACGTCCCGGGCTTATTTGTATTCAAATTGCAACTCTGACTTGTTATACTGTAGCCATCAGTACTCTGCGAAAATCTATTACAACTACTTATGCTATGCATAGGATAAATAGGCCATTAACAAAGCAGCTAAACTTGATTATAAATGTTATTTAATTTTATAATATTTTCTTTTGTTCTTTCACTAAACATTCTTTTTAATACAGGTGTATTTTTAGTAAGAGTAATTGCCATACCAAGTGGTTCTAATGATTTACCATTTAAAGCCGATTCATGTTGTTGTAAGGCAATATCATATCCTGAAATATAACTTCCTTCATCACCATATCTTGCAATGAAGTTTTCTTCTTTTCCATTTGTATCAGGATGATAATACAAATCAAATTCTTTCCATCTTCCTAAGAAGACACAATGACTACAGTCATGTTCGTATCTAACTGTATTCATATGGCTAATACTCCAGCAACAATTAATAAATCAAGCGATAACATAAACATTAAAGCTTGTGTAAATTCTTTTTTTGTGCCTTTAAATACAGACATAATACATATAGTTAGCATAATTAGTGAGTTTTAAGTGTTATTATTTTGATTAAATGTTTTAATATATGCTCTAATTTTATTTCCAAATTCTGCATCATTAGGAGTATCTTTTTCTAAGATGTTACATATTTGAATAAATGATCTCATTTTTATTATATTTAAAATGATTTCAGATGGAGAACTACTAATGTATTCGACTATCTCTTTTACTTCAAATTTTGTATTGTTTTTATTGTTTTCGTTCTCTGTAGAAAAATGTTCGCTGTTAGCATCAAGTATTCTATTTCCCATTTCTATAAGTTTTAAAACGAGCAGAGATTGTTCCCTGCTCGTAAAATTAATATTATTTACCAGTATATGTTAATTCTTTTATTCCTAAACTATCTGGAAAAAATCTTTCTTGATCGTCAATACCCATATCTTTAAATTCTACAGGATTATACTTTAAAGCAAAACAGAATACATACTTTTGTTTTGTTTCATCCCATCTATACATTAAAGGACAACTATAACCATACTTAGTACGAAGACGAGTAACAAACGTATCGTAATCAGCAAATTTAGGAGGTCCAAACTCTAATAATTCTTCAAATTCTAAATTAGTTAAAGCTGTTGTAGATTGATATAATTCTTTATGCCATTGCATTTCTGACATTTTATATGAATCTTCTCCACAAGAAGTCATCATTAACATTGTTACTCCAATTGAGATAATTAGTAATTTTTTCATTTTAATTGATTTTAGTGATTAGTGATTAAGGGTTTCCGTATGCTCCACATTTTGTGTAAGTATTCCAATGACTATCTTTAGAAGAAGCACAGCTACTTAAACTTGCAAAAATTATAGAAGTTATAACAATATGAAGTATAAATACTATAATTGCTTGTACAATTTTTTTTAATGTTTCAACAGTTATTGTTTTGTTTAATCTTGTTGCATAATGCAAATCAATCCAATATTTTTCTTTCATGATAAATAGTTTTTTATATTAATAAGCAAAGCATGGTACAAGTATATTATACCACATCCAAGTAAAAAAGCAACCCCAAAAAATTGAGGTCACTATTAGTATCTTTATAAATAGTTTAAAGTCTTTCATTTTCTAACGTGTTAACTTTTTCTTGACAATAATTAATCATTGAATTTAAAGATTCGTTTGGTGCTTTATAAACATTTGTTTCATGACCATTACTTACTCTTAACCAATAACTAAGATTATCTTTAGCTTGTTTTAATTTTAAGGCAAATGATAAATTTATTTTTTTTGACATCTTTATAAATTATAGTGAGTAAAAAATGAACCAGTTTGTCTTCATGGCTCAGGAATACGTCGAATAGCACGACCTTTCTCCGTTATCTTAAAATTTATCTATGATCTGTTTAGCCATAGAATCTCTAATTATATTTCCCATTTCATCATGCATGGTTTTAGTAACTCTTGGTGTATTTTTAATATCTACACCTGCATGTCTTGATTGTAATGGTTGAAGAGTTTTCTTCATAGGTTTAACTCTTTTAATTGTTATACAAACAAATGGTAACATAATAATTAATCCTGCATTATCATCTCTTCCGATTACAAATCCTATTGCTGGAATAAATTCTATTTCTGTATTAATTTTTAAAGTTTTCATATTAAATGGTTTTAGTGATTTATTAATTAGTGAATAGTGATAGCAAGGGAATCGAACCCTTAAATTATCCAATACTATCTAAAAGCGGTCTTAATCTTTCATGAAGTTCAGAAGGCCTTCGGTTCGACTAACTTCCTTTGGAGAAAGTTGTCTATCCCATGCATCTGCCTTCACTACTTTGATTGTAACGCTACCATAGTCCCGAGTTTCTAATTCAGAATTGGTAGTGAGGACATCCAATAAGCCATGCTCTCCATCAGGATAAGCTTCGACTAATTTATGAACACCATGTTCATTATTGAACTCCATAGTAGACATAGAACCGTATGACCTAATAGTCACACGATATTTATATCCATCGTTAACCTCTAAAAGTTCTTGTTCTAACTTGAACAATTCCTCTTTAAGACCACTTATCTTTTGAAGAATTTTTTCCATAAGTTTAAGTGTTTAAGTGAATTTATTTTATTTTAAAAGCAGAAGACATTAAAGAACATGTTTCTTCTTTATCTTCTTCTCTACATTGTTGACAAGTGTGAACTTCATCACACTGACAAGTTAATTCTGGGCTTATACTGTAAAGCATAGCCATATCCATTTCATCTTCAAACATATTTTAGTGAGTTTAATAAGTTAATATAAACAAGATTGTGTAAAAATCTCAACTGTACCTTTTTCGAACAATAATTTATTATTATCACATATCCAATGTGTTGAAGTTTCACTCCAAACTAAATGTTTAGTATCTCCATTTTTTACATAATATGCTTCATGTCCAATGTGTCCTAATATTTCATGATAACGTTCTATAAACATATCTTAATAGTTTTAATAGGTGAAAAAAAATACTCTGTCATGGGCGTACATTCCCACTCCCACGAAGTACACAAACCGCTCCTTTAATGGCAGTTTTTACATTATCTTATCGCTTGTCTTGTAACTCTATCAGTGCACCGAGGTGTATAGAGTGCTTGCGTAAGCAAATATGCTTCATGTGTCTCAGGCGCATCATAAATGATAACCGTTAAACCTGTTGAGACAGAGTATTTGTATTAACAATACAGGTTCATAAGAACCATGTAATGTTTATTGTAAATGCTATAATGAGCAGCATAATTACCATTATCATCAACAGAAGTTTGATATTCAAATACTAATGCCGATGGATTAATCTTTAATAACTCTGTTGAAGTTATTACGATTGGTTCTGATTTCATATGCAATATCTTTTCAGTTAATGCAATAAGTCTTTCAGCTTTTTGAATTGGAGTTTCGTTATTCATTGTAAAGTATTTTAGT
>Ga0075447_10000039_pt1 | contig 51431 bp, 53 predicted proteins | sample CoawatmetaG10DNA_FD_72352 | JGI IMG/M metagenome (GOLD analysis project Ga0075447, IMG submission 72352) | Marine microbial communities from the West Antarctic Peninsula - Coastal water metaG104-DNA | ecosystem: Environmental > Aquatic > Marine > Coastal | place: Atlantic Ocean: West Antarctic...
GCCGCGCGCGCGGCATCGCCAAACGCCATCGCTGCATACAGGCCGTTGCGGTCGGTCAGGGCGGCGGCGGGAAAGCCCAGTTCCTGCGCGCGCTTGGCAATCGCCTTGGGCTCGATCGCGCCGTCGAGCATGGTGTAGGAAGAGAAGATCCGAAGGGGTACGAACGCGGAATGGGCCATTCCGGTTGGTAGCGCCCAATGCGCCGATTCGTAAAGCGGTGAACCCCACCGCCCCGCCTGCGTTGCACCGTAAACTTACGTATAGTGCCATGGCGCGATCGGGGTTCTTAGGTAAAATCAAATTCTTCCACCGCCGAACCGGCACTTTGCACTGGAGACAGATATGAACGACACGACTTTCGGTTCGTCCACCACCTCCGCTCGCGTCGGGACGGGTTGGCTGCTGGCTTACGGCCTGCTCAGCATCGCCGTCGGCATTACCGCCTTCCTGTGGCCCGTCACCGCGACGCTGACCGCCGCGTTGCTCGCGGGCTCGTTCCTGATCGCGACCGGGGCGGTCGCGGCGGTTGCCAGCTTCGGGCTGCGCGGCCACCACTTCTCCGCTTACACGCTGTTGAGCGGCATCCTGTCGCTGGTGATCGGCGCGTGGATCATCGTCGAACCCGCCACCGGTGCCGTCTCGCTGACGTTGATGATCGCGATCTGGCTGACCGCGCGCGGCGTGATGGAAATCGCGATCGGTGCACGCTTTCGGCGGTTCGGGATCAGCTTGATCCTGCTCGGCATTCTCAACATCGTGCTGGCGGTGTGGATCATCTGGGGCATTCCCTTCACCGCGCTGACGCTGCCCGGTTATGTGCTGGGGATCAGTTTCCTGTTCAGCGGCATCACCGCGACGCTCCAGGCGATCGGCGTCGCGGGGCGCTGATCACTCGCCGATCGAGAAGGCCCCATCGGCGTGCAGCACCAGCGTCATGCCCGATAGCAGATCGAACCCCAGCACGCCCGTCGGACGCCCCTCGACCACCGCCGCCTCAGGCAAGGGTCGCGGGGCGTTCCCGACTTTGAGGGTGACGGGGCCGACGATGTCCATCGTCACCATCTTCCCCCCGACCCCGCGGCTTTGCGCGGTCCGCAGCCGGGGGAGCTGGGCGGCGGCGTTGGGCGGGATCGCGCTGCGCCACGCGCCGCTATCGACCAGAAACGTCGGCGTATCCGCCCCATCCCCCACGCCGACCGGAACATGCGGCCGCCCGTCTCCGCGCCAGCCCGGTGCCGCGACATTGGCTCCCTTGGTCAGCGGACGGCACGCCGCCGCATCCGCTCCGGCCACCGTCGCCACGCCCCCGCGAAAATCGACGCGCACGCACCCGGTAGCGGCCAGCGCCTGCGGCCCGATCACGCCGGCCAGCCCCAGCGCCTCAAGCGGGCCCAGCGGCATCGCCAGCACGCGGTCGAAATGGCGGAGCGGCGCGCCATCTACCGTCGCGAGATCAACGCCCGTGACATAGCGCCCGGCAACGGCAACGCCGCCGCTATCGGCCCCGGTCTGCATCGCCGTGCCGCGCAGCCCAAGCTGTGCTGCAGTCTGCTCGCTCAGCACGGCCTCGGACGCCCCCGTGTCGAAGAGAAAGCGCAGCGACACCGCGCCGATCCGCAACGTCACGATCGGCAACTGTCCCCCGACCGGGTGACCACTCAACTGCTGCGGTCGTTCGATCGCGATGGTGCGCTCGGGGGAAGCCGCCGCCATGCCGGGCGACGCCAACAGCAGCGCCAGCGCCGCTCCCAACACCACCGCGTGCCGCGCCCGAACCATGCCGCCCACAGAGTCCCTCTTAAAGCAGCTTTTCGATGTCCGCCGCGATATCGGCGGGCTTGGTCGTCGGCGCGTAGCGTTCGACCACCTGCCCGTCCTTGCCGATCAGAAACTTGGTGAAGTTCCACTTGATCCCCTCGGTGCCAAGGATCCCGGGTGCCTGCTTCTTGAGCGCGACGAACAGGGGATCGGCATTGGCGCCGTTGACGTCGATCTTGGCGAAGACCGGGAAGGTCACGTCATAGGTCAGCGAGCAGAAATTGGCGATTTCCGCGGCATCGCCCGGCTCCTGCGCGCCGAACTGGTTGCAGGGAAAGCCCAGCACTTCAAACCCGCGATCGCCGAATTGGCGGTGCAGCGCCTCCAGCCCTTCATATTGCGGCGTGAAGCCGCATTTGGAGGCGGTGTTGACGATCAGCAGCACCTTGCCGGCATAAGCCGAAAGGTCGACCGGGGTGCCATCGGCGGCTTTGACGGTGAGATCGGTGATGGCAGGCATGAACGCACTCCTCAGGCGTGGCGCGCGAGCAGGAAGCGCAGATTCTGCCGCACCCCGGCCCATTCGCTGGCGATGATCGAATAGACCACAAGATCGCGCACGCGGCCATCCATCACTTGATGGTTGCGCAGCACGCCGTCGCGCTTGGCCCCCAGCCGCTCGATCGCCGCCTGCGAGCGTTTGTTGAACCAGTCGGTGCGGATCTGCACCGCGTTGCAGCCCATCACCTCAAAGGCGTGGGTGAGCAGCAGCAACTTCGCCTCGGTGTTGACGCCGGTACGCTGCACCGACTTGGCGTAAAAGGTGCCGCCAATCTCCAGCCGCTTATGGCCTGCGTTCATCCGCATATAGCGCGTGAGGCCGACCACGCGGCCGTCGGGGGTGCAGACGGTAAACGGCATCGCCCGCCCGAAATCGCGCTCCTTGAACAGCGCCGCCATGAAGGCGTCCGGGTCGGTCAGCGTCGAGGCGTTGGTGAAGAACAATTCGCTGATCTTCCCATCCGCCCCCGCCGCGACAATGCCGTCGCGATCGTCGAGCACGGTCGGGCGCAGCGTGACGTGCTGGCCGGTGAGCGTGGGGGATATGGTCCAGGCGTCAGCGATCATCGCACATTCCCTATTGTGTCGATCGGACGGCCAATGCGAGCGCGGTCCTTTGCCCAATACACCGCATCGACCAGCCCGATCACAGCCGAACGATCGACTTGGCCGACGCCTTCTTCCGCCAATGGGATGCGGCTATCAGCAGCGCGGTCGCGATTGTCGCCGAGGACGAACAGCTTGCCCGGTGCCACGCGCAGCGGCGCGGTGTCGTCTTGCGGGGACGCGCCTAGGTCGAGGATGCGATGCGTCCTTGCATCGCCCGGAAAGCGTTCCGCCAGCAGGCGTGTGGGCATACCATCCAGCGCTGGGCCCGCCCCAATCCCTGTCTGCGGCACGGCCACACCGTTCAACACCACCACCCCGCCCCGCATCTGGATCGTATCCCCACCGATCGCCGCCACGCGCGCGACGCGCACGCTGGTGGGCGCTCGGAAAACGATGACATCGCCGCGCTGTGGCCCCGCAGCGCCAATCTGCAGGGGCGCGACCCGATCGTTAAGCTGCAAGGTCGGCAGCATGCTTTCCGACGGTACGTAAAAGGCTCGACCGATCCGATCGCCACGCACCAGCATCACGGCGCTTGGCCCAAGCAGCCAGAACAACCACGCCGCCACTGCCATGCCGGCGGCGCAAATCGCGATGGTCAGCCAGGGCAGGCGACCACCGGATGCGCTCACGCCAGCCGCCCCTCGTGCAGGCGCACCACGCGGTCCATCTTCAGCGCCATCCGCTCATTATGCGTCGCGACCAGCGCCGCCGAGCCTTCGCCGCGCACCAGCCGCAGGAATTCGGCCAGCACCACGTCCGCGGTAGCCTCGTCGAGATTGCCGGTCGGTTCGTCCGCCAGCACCAAAGCGGGCTGATTGGCGAGCGCGCGGGCGACCGCGACGCGCTGCTGCTCGCCGCCCGACAATTGGCTGGGGCGGTGCGTCAGGCGGTGGCCGAGGCCGAGCGCGCTGAGCAAGGCGGTCGCGCGCGCATTGGCCTCGGCATGGGTGCGATCGCGGATCAACTGCGGCAGCACGACATTCTCGGTCGCGTTGAAATCGGGCAGCAAGTGATGGAATTGATAGACGAAACCCAGCGAATCGCGGCGCACGCGGGTGCGCCCGTCCGAATCGAGTTTGGCGACTTGCTCGCCCGCGATGCGGATCGATCCGCCGAAACCGCCTTCGAGCAGCCCGACCGCCTGCAACAGCGTGGATTTGCCCGAGCCCGATGGCCCCAGCAGCGCGACGATCTCGCCCGCGCCGACATGCAAATCGACCCCGCGCAGCACTTCGATCGTTTCGCCACCCTGGCTGAACGCGCGCGTCAGGCCGGCAACGCTGAGGACCGGTTCACTCATAACGCAACACCTGCACAGGATCGGTGCTCGCCGCCTTCAGCGCGGGGTAGAGCGTGGCGAGGAAGCTGAACAGCAGCGCCATCAGCGAAATGACCGTCACTTCGAGCGGATCGGTCTTGGACGGCAATTGCGTCAGGAAGCGGATCGACGGATCCCACAGGTTTTGACCCGTCACCAATTGCACGAAATCGACGATATTTTGCCGAAAATGCAGGAAGATGAAACCAAGGATCAGCCCCGCGACCACGCCCAGCGCGCCAATCGTGGTGCCGACGGTCATGAAGATACGGATCATCGCCCCCCGGCTCGCCCCCATCGTGCGCAGGATCGCGATGTCGCGTGTCTTGGCGCGGACCAACATGATCAGCGAAGACAGGATGTTGAACACCGCGACCAGAATGATGATCGACAGCACGGTAAACATCGCCACGCGTTCGACCGAGAGCGCCTCGAACAATTGTGCGTTCATCTGCCGCCAGTCCTGGATCACCGCGCGCTGCCCGACTTGCCGGGCGAGCGGGGCGAGGATCGTGCCGACGCGGTCGGCATCGTTGGTCTGCAGCTCGATCATGCCGACCGAATCGCCCATCATCAGCAGCGTCTGCGCGTCCTCCATCGGCATGATGACATAGGCCTTGTCATAATCGTACACGCCGATCGTGAAGATCGCACCGACGGTATAGCTGACCGCGCGCATCATCGTGCCAAATGGTGTTGATGGTCCCTGCGGACTGATAATCGTTATCTGACTGCCAACCACCGCGCCCAATTGGTCGGCCAGGCCCGATCCGATCGCGATCACCCCGCTACCCGGCTTCAGCGAGGCGAGCGAGCCCATCACCACCTTGCTGCCAATCGTTTTGTTGCTGCGAATATCGGACACTTGCATCCCGCGCAGCAAGATGTTTTCCACGCGGCCGTTATAGGTGGTCATCAGCGGCTGTTCGATCATCGGCGTGGCGCTGGTCACGCCCGGCGTCTTGTCGGCCTGCGCGACGATGTCGCGCCAATCGCGCAATTGCCCGGCATAGCCCTGCACCACGGCATGGCCGTTGAGCCCGACGATCTTGTCGAACAGTTCGGCGCGGAAGCCGTTCATCACGCTCATCACGATGACGAGGGCGGCGACGCCGAGCATCACCGCGACCAGACTGATGCCAGCGACGAGGAAGATGAACCCCTCGCCTTTGCCGGGCAGCAGATACCGCCGGGCGATCATGCGTTCATAGCGGGAGAGGATCATGGAGCCCGCTCTACGGCGCACATGCAGCGCTGGCAACTGTTGCCCCCTGTTGCGCAAGCGCCACAGCAGCGCCGCAATCGCTACGGATCGGCCATATTCCCCATGACAAGCCGCTCACTCACACTTAACGCTTCTGTCACTGACACACAGGCAACGGCCGTGGTTCGGGGAATGCTTTCAGCGCCGCGTAAAAGCGTGCAGCGAGAGCGAGATGGGGGCTGACGAGCGATCGTCACGCAGGCGTCCGGGTCGGAAACGGCCCGGACGTTTGCGTTTGGGCGAAGGTGGCCATGCGGGCCACCGGTCCGCGCAGCGGATCGCCCAAATCGGACGGCGGGTCGCCCCTGTGGCGAGCCCGACCGACGGCGGCTTTGCCGTCGGCGCTCCTCCCGTCACACCTCCCCGCCCCCGTCACCCCGGCCCTGTGCCGGGGTCCACCGTGCAGCACCCGCGTCGCTCGACTCCGCACGTTCTCCAAGCGGCAGAGTGGACCCCGGCACAAGGCCGGGGTGACGGCTACGCCTCAAAACGATGCCGAAATCGTCGCGCCAAAGGTGCGGGGGTCGCCCGGCTGCCCGACGATCAGCCCGGTGCTGCCCGATTGCGTCGACAACAATTCGAAATAATCCTGGTCAAACGCATTATGCACCCAGGCAAAGACGTTGAAGTCCTTCTTGCGATAGCCAAGCCGGAAGTTGGACAGCGAATACCCCTCGATCCAGGTGTAAGCCGAAGGTGACGGATTGGACGAAAAGCGCGAGCGCGCGCTGCCGTCATACCCCAGATACACTTGTCCGTCCCCGCCGCCGACCGGCACATTATATTCGCCGCCATAGGAGAAGGACCATTTCGAGATGCCGGGCAGACGCTGCCCGGAAATATCGCACACCACCGGGCTCAATGATCCCGGCCCCCCTGCCGGACCAGGCGTGCCCGTCGTCACCGTGCCGCCGGAGAGCTCGGGCGGGCACGGCGCGTTGGTGAATTTCTTGTAGATCGCGTCAGTATAGGCACCATTGAGATACAGGTTGAAGCGCTTGCTCGGGCGGAAGCTGGCGTCGAACTCCACCCCGCGCGAGCGCACCTTGCCCGCATTGGCGAGATAGCCACGGATCACGGTCAACTGGCCGTTATTCACCGTCGCCTGATAATCGCCGATCTCGGTCCAGAACCCGGCGACGTTCAGTGTCACGCGGCGATCGAAAAATTGCGTCTTCAGGCCCAGCTCGAACGCATCGACCTTTTCGGGCTTCACCGTCTGCGTGGTCAGATCGACCGCCGTCCCCGCCGCATTGAGCGGCAAGCCCGACAAATTGATGCCGCCCGATTTGAAGCTCTTCGCATAGGTCGCATAGCCATGCACATCCGCCGCAAAATCATAGGACAGCGTGACATCGCCCGACACGTTCCATGCGCTGAAGCGCGGCGCATAGCTTTGCGGGGCGAGCGTGGCGGACTGGTCAGAGTTCAGCGTGGTGCTGCCGCTGCCAGTGGTGACGACCGAGACATAGGAGCCGCTCTTCTTGTCATAATTGACGCGGATGCCCGGCTGGACGTGGAAATGGTTGAACGCTTCCCAGTTCAGCTTGCCGAACACGGCGAAGCTGGTGTTCTTGAAATTGATCGTATTGGTCGAGGTCAACCCGTTCAGCACCGCCGGGTTGCAGGCATTGGCGGTCGGGGACGCGCACCCGCGTGATCCCACCGGCACGTTGCCGGGGTTGAGCAGATACCGGCTCGCCGCCGATCCCTGCACCTGCGAGCCTTGGGTGTTGATCGTCTGGTGGAACAGGAACGCGCCAACCGTGTAATCGAGCTTGTGGGTTCCGTTCGACGCGAGCCGGATTTCCTGTGACACCTGTTCCTGCTGCGACGGGTTCTGCGACACGGTGGTGATCGGCAGGCCGATGAAATCGCGGTCATTGGCCGGCTTCCAGTCCCAATAGCGCCATGCCGACACCGAGGTCAGCGTGGCCGCCCCCAAATCCCAATTGGTGACGAGCGACGCCCCGCCCACTTCCTGCCGCGAATTGATCGTGGCATCGAGATCGGTGACGCGATCGAACGGGTTGGTGCTGGGCGGGGCATAGCCGAACGCCGCCGCCAGCGCCGCATATTGCCGGTTCGCCGCGCGCTGCGTGGTGCCGACGCGCGCATAATATTGCGCGCAGCACAAAGGGTTCTGCACGTTGAGATCGCCTGCCAGCGTCAGGCTGAGCGTATCGGTCGGCTTGTACAGCACTTGCCCGCGAAAGCCGATATTGCGCTGGCGGTGGAGATCGGTGTTGCTGGCCACATCGTAAATCGTGCCGTGCCGCGTCGTCGCCGAGGTCGACAGGCGGATCGCCAGCGTGTCGGTGATCGGCCCCGAAATCGAAGTCTTGCCCTGCACGAAATCATAATTGCCGACGCTGAGTTCGGCGCGCGCCTCGGGCGTGAAACTCGGCGCACGGGTGGTGATGTTGAGCGCGCCCGCCGTCGTATTCTTGCCGTAGAGCGTGCCTTGCGGCCCGCGCAGCACCTCGACCCGGTCGACATCGACGAAATCGAAGGTCGCGGCCCCGACGCGCCCGATATAGACGCCATCGATATAGAAACCGACGCCCTGCTCGATCCCGTCATTGGTCAGGCCGAACGGCGCGCCCAGCCCGCGAATGTTGATCGCCGAATTGCGCGGGTTGCTCGAATAGAATTGCAGCGAGGGCACTTGCTGCTGCAGCCGGTTGACGTTGAACGCGCCACTGTCCGCCAGCGTGCGCCCGCTCAGCACCGACAGCGCGATCGGCACGGTCTGTTCGGTTTCTGCGCGGCGGCGTGCGGTGACCACGATATCGCCCGTATTTGCCTGTGCATCGCCATCGGTCACCTCCGGCGCAGCGGGCTCCGGCGGCGTCGAGGGTGGCGCGAGCGTCGCATGGGCAAGCAGAATGAGCGGCAAGTGCGCGAGCATGAACGTCCCCTTGTTCCGGAGCTTTGCCCCGAGTCGGCACATAATGCCCATCGTTTGAGGGGATATTCACGCCCTCTCCTTCTTTGCGCCACCAAAGCTGGTCTTTAGCGCCACGAAATTCTGTACCGGCAGGTCTTGAACTGACGCCGAAGCGAACCAGATTCTGCGCGTGCGGTGCCCGTGGGGCCGCACCGGGCGGGGTCGCGCAGGTGGCGGGCCCGGCTCGACGTACCGACACTCGCTTGTAAAGGAGTTCACCATGCGTCAGTTCGATTTGACCCCCTATCGCCGCTCGACCGTCGGCTTCGACCGGCTGTTCGACATGCTCGAAGCCAATGCCCGGCAGCAGAGCGCCGACAATTATCCGCCCTTCAACCTCGAACGCCTCGACGGCGACCGCTACCGCATCACGCTGGCCGTGGCGGGCTTTGGCCGCGACGAGATCGAGATCACCGCGCAGCAGAACCTGTTGCAGGTAAAGGGGCGCAAGGATGAGAAAGAGGCCGCATCCTCCTCGTTCCTCCATATCGGCATTGCCAATCGCAGCTTTGAGCGTCGCTTCGAACTCGCCGATTTCGTGCGAGTCGAGGATGCCCGGCTGAACGACGGGCTGCTCACCGTCGACCTGGTCCGCGAAGTGCCCGAAGCGATGAAGCCGAAGACGATCGCGATCAAGACCGGCACCCCGCTGGTCGCGGTCGAAGATAAAGGCGCGGCGCAGGCCGCATAATCCAGAGTTCGTTTTTTCGGGCGTCCGGGTCCTTCCCGGACGCCTTTTCTTGGCCGAGTTCCCCGATCAAATAGTTTGCGCCTCAACCTCTTCGGAGATAGCCTCAGTTGGTGCAATGGGGGAGATGATATGGCGCTGACAATTTCAGAACTTTCGCTTGTTGAACAGCGCGTAGCCAATGATGGCCCAAGCACCGGTATCGCATATCTGCTTTGGTTTTTTCTTGGTTGGATTAGCGCCCATCGGTTTTACCTTGGCAGGCCTGGCACCGCCATATTGCAAATCCTATCGTACTTTATCCTGATTGGTTTTATCTGGTTGTTGATAGACGCGTTTCTCATTCCGGGCATGGTCCGTGACAAAAAGAACGAGATCCGAAATCATGTGATGACCCAATTGTCAGGACACGTGGCCTGATGCGGCCTGCGGTGGCGGACGTATCCGTCGCCACCGCCGACCTACCACTCGTTACCGCGCCTTGATTCCGTAGCGCGCATAATGCCGGTCGACGCTCGGGGTGATCCGCCGGGCGATCTTCAATTCGCTTGCCGCCTCGGCATCGCGGTGGAGCTGCTGCAGCACGATCGCCCGCAGGAAGCGGCTGCTGGCCTGTCCCGGCTCGGCGGCGAGAACCGCATCGAGATCGCCCAGCGCGTCCTCAAACCGGCCGAGCCGGAACCACACCATCGCCCGGCTATCCAGCGCGGCAGTGCTGTCCTCGCTCAATTCGATGGCCCTGGTGCAGTCCTTTACCGCGGTATCGAGCATTACGCTGCGCGTGCCCTTGGCCCAGCATCGCGCATTCATCAGGCTGGGAGAGCCGGGCTTGTCAGCAATCAAGGCGTCGAACTGCGCGATGGCCTCCGTCGGATCGCCATATTCCCCGATCAGGCTGGCCTTGACGGTGCGGAATGTCCTTCGCATCTCCCCGCCGAGCGCGATCCGCTGATCGAGCAGCGCGAGCGCGCCCGCCAGATCGCCGCTTTCCGCCTTCAGCATCGTCACACGGCCGATCGCAGCTTCCGATGATGGGTCGAGCGCCCGCGCCGCCTCGGCATCCGCCAGCGCGGCTTTGACATCGCCCATTTCGTAGCGCGACGCACTGCGCTTCAAATACAGGTCGATCGACGGTTCAATCGCGATCGCCTTCGTCCAATCGGCAACCGCCCCCACGCGATCCCCCGTATTCGCCCGGAAGGAACCGCGCGTGGCATAGGCGCTGCTGTCGTCGGCGGTGGTGGCAACGATCGCCTTGGCCAGAACCGCGTTGATCGCGGTGATCTGCGACGCGCCAGCGGGATCGCTTGCGCCAATGTCCCATTTGCGCGCCGTCGCCACCGGGGCGACCAGACGCGGTGCCCGCGCCTTCGCGGTCGCCACGGCATCGCGCTCGATCGGGATGCGTGCGACCGGCACTTCGCGGCCGACGGTGTCGATCCGCTCGTCAACCGTGACGACCCCGCCATCGAGCTTGGTCGTGCGTGAAATTTCGTAACCCGCGACGCGTTCTTTCATGTCGGGCTCGCCCTCGATCGCGAAGCCGCGCCCCCGGTCGGGCAGACGCAGCCGCAACCGATACCGCATCCCGAACGGATCGCCCGTCGCCACCGGAATCGTCGTCCACGCCACCTTGCTGCGGTCGGGCGCGAAAGTGACGTTGTCGAGCGCCCGCGCCAGCGCGCGCTTGCGCCGGCGGTCATCGGTCGTCCAGGCCGAATTGACGATGCCATGCGCCTTCAGCGTGACATCGCCCGTCGCGGGATCGGGGACCATCGCAGTATCGGAAAACTGCCCTTCGCCAAGGTAAGTGGTGAAAAACCCGCTGACCGAGTCGCGTTCTTCTTTCTCCCCCATCTGCGTCTTGGCCAAGGTCAAGGCCGCCGCATAACCGCCATGGACCACCGCCACCGCATCCACCGCGCTCGGCAAATCGACGCTGGCGCTCTCATCGACATCGACCGTCAGATCCACCATCGGCCGGGCGTTGGCGTGGGTCTCGATCTTCAGCAAATCGGCACCCGCCGCGCGCATCGGCAAGACATAACCGAGCGGCGGTGTGTCGTTGATATCGATCAGGCGCGCCCCACTGCCGGTGCCGTCCAGCCACAGCGTTTGTCCATCGATCGTCGCGCGCACCAGCACATGGTTGAACGCCATCGGGCTGGGCAAACGGTCAGGCACGATGTCGCCCAGCCCGATATTGGCGGACACAGGCTCAGCCTCAATCTTCATCGCCCGCAACAAGGTCAGCAACAGCAGCGTCTTGGCCTTGCAGTCGCCATACCGCACCGCCCAGGTCCGCTCCGGCTTTTGCGGGACATAATTGCCGCCGTTCATGCCCACCGCCAGATAGCGGATCTTCTGCTGAACCAGTTCGAGCGCCCGTTCCGCGCGGCCGATCGGCGTCGGGTCGGCCTTCATGATCGCGGCGGCTTCCGCCAGGATCGGGTCATTCGGATTGGTCGATTCGGGCGTCGCGTATAGCGGGGCCATCACACGCGAAACGTCGGCCCAATCCTTGAACGTCGCCAGTTCGATCAAGGGCGGATGGCGAAAGCGGACCGGCGCATCCGCGGGCATTTCGGGTTGCTTCGGGGCCGGCAGGGGGATGGTGACTTCGCTATAGGCACCGTTGCGCACCGGGGTGAGCGTAACGCCCTCGGCAAGCAGCTTCCATTTGGGCGGCGTCGCGGTCGGCCAGGAGAAGCGCATTTTGGCATAACCAAGCCGCGTTGGTGCGGCGAACACCGGCATCACGGTCTGCACCCGTCCGGCCAGCGCCGCATCGGTCGTCGTGGTCGACATCCGCAGCCGCAGCACGTCGCCGACCTGCAACCCCTCCACCGCCATCGTCGCGGTCAGGATGCCGGTCAGTTCGCGTTGCTCGAGCGTCTGCTCGCGCCGCAGCACCGTGAATTTCTCGCCCTTGGCGAGCAGGTCGATGTGCTCGGCCCCACGCTGGATGGAAAGTTCGTGGATGATCAGATCGCCCTGGTCGGGCACCCACGGCAAGGCGAGCGACGTTGCCTGCGCCAGCATCTCGGGCGATGCGATCCGCGTCGCGCTATCGACATAGGCCCATAACCGCCCATTCTCGATGCGTTGCTGGACATCGAAAATCAGGTTCGGCGGCGCGCCCGCGTCGAGCTTGGCGAGGTCGGGCATCGGCGCGGTGACGATCCAGCCCGGCGCAGGCTGATAGAGCGGGGTTTCATTTGCGAAAGCGATGGAAGGCAGCCCGGCAGCAATAACCGCCAGGCTCACCGAGTGAATACGTCGCAAATGATCCCCCTTACGTCTTCAAGTCCGGAGACAAGACTATGGGCGGACGCGGCGCGAAGCCAGTGCGATCTTTAAGGATTTTTGGTGCGGGCCGACGATTTCAGTCGCGCCCGCTCCTTTTTCGGACTGCGGCCGGCATTCCGCCAGACCGCATAAGCGCGATCAGACCAATCGCGACTGTTTCACCGCTGCGGCGACGAAGCTGGCGAACAAGGGGTGCGGGTCGAACGGCTTGCTCTTCAATTCCGGGTGGAACTGCACGCCGACGAACCAGGGATGGTCGGGCCGCTCGACGATTTCGGGCAGCATCCCGTCGGGCGACATGCCGCTGAACACCAGACCGCCCTTTTCGAGCACTTCGCGATAGGCGGTGTTGACCTCATAGCGGTGGCGGTGGCGCTCGGAAATGTCGGTGTCGCCATAGATGGTCGACACCACGCTGTTGCCGTCGAGTTTGGCGGCATAAGCGCCGAGCCGCATCGTGCCGCCCAGGTCGCCGCCCGCTTCGCGCTTTTGCACACCCTCGGCCGTCATCCATTCGGTGATCATGCCGACCACCGGCTCGTCGGTCGGGCCAAATTCGGTGGAGCTGGCATCCGCAATACCGGCGAGATCGCGTGCGCCTTCGACGCACGCCATTTGCATGCCGAAGCAAATGCCGAAATAGGGAATTTCGCGTTCGCGTGCGAAGCGCACGCTGGCGATCTTGCCCTCGGCACCACGTTCACCAAAGGCACCGGGCACCAGGATCGCGTGCATCGGCTCCAGCCGCGCGGCGATGTCGCTATCGGGCCCCTCGAACAGCTCGGCGTCGATCCATTCGACATTGACCTTCACCTTATTGGCGATGCCACCATGGACCAGCGCTTCGTTGAGCGATTTATACGCATCCTGCAGGCCGACATATTTACCGACCACGCCGATGGTAACTTCGCCCTCGGGGTTGGTCAGCCGATCCATGATATCGGTCCAGCGTGACAGGTCGGGCGCGCTGCCGGGCAGGATGCCGAAAGCGTTGAGCACCGCATCGTCCAGGCCCTCATGGTGATATTGCACCGGCACGGCATAGATGCTCTTCGCGTCCAGCGCCGGGATCACCGCAGTTTTGGGGACGTTGCAGAACAAGGCGATCTTCGCCCGTTCGCTTTCGGGCAAAGGCTGTTCGCAGCGGCACACCAGCACGTCTGGCTGCACGCCGAGCGCCGCCAGTTCGCGCACCGAATGCTGCGTTGGCTTGGTCTTCAACTCACCCGCCGCCGCGATATACGGCACCAGCGTCACGTGGATGCTGACCGAATTGCCGCGTCCGAGATCGTTGCGCAGCTGGCGGATCGCCTCGATGAACGGCAGCGATTCGATGTCGCCGACCGTCCCGCCGATTTCGCACAACACGAAATCGAGATCGTCGGTCTCGGCTTGCGCGAATTCCTTGATCGCATCGGTGACGTGCGGAATGACCTGCACCGTGGCACCCAGATAATCGCCGCGCCGCTCGCGCGTGATGATCTGCTGATAAATCCGGCCCGAGGTGATATTGTCCGACTGGCGCGAGGCGACGCCGGTGAAGCGTTCGTAATGGCCCAGGTCGAGATCGGTCTCGGCCCCGTCATCCGTCACATAGACTTCGCCATGCTGATAGGGCGACATCGTGCCCGGATCGACGTTAAGATACGGATCGAACTTGCGAATCCGGACGCGATAGCCGCGCGCTTGCAAGAGGGCGGCGAGCGATGCCGCCATCAGACCCTTGCCAAGCGAGGAGACCACGCCGCCGGTAATGAAAATGAACCGCGCCATGGGAGAAAAGACCTAGCGTGAAGAGGGGTGGCGCGACAAGCACGCGACTCCGATATTTTTGGAAAAGTGCGCGGACCGGCAGACGGCCCGCGCGCGACTTATTGGGCGAGCGGAACCGTGCCGTTATCGGCCCGCGCGGCGGTGTTGCCGGTCGGCGCGAGCGCGCTGCGCGCACCGCTGGCGAAGGGAACGCTCGGGTCGGTCTGCGCCGGTGCCTGGATCGGCGCGGTGGCGGCAGCGGGCGGCGGCGTGGTCGGAGCCACCACCTTGGCCACACGCCCCTGCGCTGCGAGCACAGCGAGCAGGATGCTGAGCGCGATGAACAGCCCGCCCAGAATCGACGTCGCCCGAGTCAGGAAATCCGCCGCGCCGCGCGCCGACATCAGGCCGCCCGGGCTGCCGCCCATGCCCAGCCCGCCGCCTTCGGAACGCTGCATCAGGACGACCGTCACCAGCGCCAGCGCAATGACGAAATGGACGACGAGGAGAAACTGGAAGAGCAGCATGAAGCGGGTTGAATCCTTGGGTGCGCCAGTGGCGAAGCCGGGCACATAGGCGAGGTGCGCCACGCGATCAACCGCGTGCCGCATCCAAGGGTTGTAAACATTCCGCAATCGAACTGAAACCTGATGCGGCGCGGCGCGTTAGGTTCTCAGGAATATCCCCAATTGTGGGGCTTTATTGCGTCATTTGCGGACACTTGCCGTGGCTTCACACACCAATCATGCACTCACCGAATGGATGGAGACCCTGATCGATTATGTTCGGTCGGGCGAGCCCGATTTGACCAATCGGCAAATGGCCCTGCTGCTGCTGGTATACCTCCAGCCGGGGCCGCATACCGTGCGCGGACTGGCGACCATGCTCAACGTTTCGAAGCCCGTTATAACGCGCGCCTTGAACAGGCTCGGCACCCTGGGCTATCTGCGCCGTCAACGCGACGATAACGACAAGCGTAATATCTTTGTCGCACGTACCTCCGAGGGGGCAGAGTTTCTTGACGATTTCGGGCAGTTCATCGGCGACAGCACGCCACAACACGCTCCCCAGCGAAGCCTTCGACGCGCCAGCACGTAGGAGCTTTGCGCTCCAGGGCGCATCCGTAACGCTCGATCCGCGGCGACACGCCGTGCGCCGCGATCTCGCCGATATTCGCCTGGCCGACCGCGTTTTTGCGCCGCATTATGCCTGCGCCGTCCCCCGCGTGGTGATCGCTGCGGCAGCCTTGCGTGAGGAACCCGCCCCCGATTCGGCGGTGCTGGTCGAATTGGAGATTGGCGACGTGTTCGAAGTGCTGGAATTCGTCCGCGGCCGCGCCTGGGGCCGCGCACCGGGCAAGGATCTGGTCGGCTATGTCGACGCCGACGCTTTGTCATGGCCCGCACCATGAGCATTTCGGTCTTCATCGACGGTGCGCACGGCACCACCGGCCTGGAAATCCGCGAGCGGCTTGCCGGACGCAGCGAAATTACGCTGATCTCGCTCGACGAAGCGCGGCGCAAGGACACGGTCGCGCGCGGCGAAGCGCTCAATGACAGCGACTTTGTCATTCTGTGCCTGCCCGACGATGCCGCCCGCGAAGCCGTCTCGCTGATCGACAATGATCGCACGCGCGTGATCGACGCGTCGACCGCGTTCCGCACCGCCGAGGGCTGGACCTATGGCTTCCCGGAGCTGGAGCCGGGCCAGGCCGCCGCGATCGCCGAGGCGAAGCGTGTCAGCAATCCCGGTTGTTATCCGACCGGCTTCCTCGCGCTCGTGCGCCCGCTGGTGCGCGCCGGGCTGGTGCCTGTCGATTGGGCGATCAGCGTCAATGCCGTGTCGGGCTATTCGGGCGGCGGCAAGGCGATGATCGCCGAATTTGAGGGGGTCAATCCACCGCCCGCCGCGCGTGCCTATGCGCTGGGTCTTGCGCACAAGCATGTGCCCGAAATGCAGAAGCATGCCCGGCTGGAACATCCGCCGATCTTCATGCCCTCGGTCGCCAACACCTATCGCGGGATGATCGTCGAGGTGCCGCTGGCGCTGCATATGTTTACCCGCCGCCCGACATTGGCGGTGTGCGAATCGACGCTGCGCGAGGCTTATGCCGACAGCGCGCTGATCACCGTCGGCGACGGTGATAGCGACGTGGTGTGCATCGAGGACGATGCCGGCACCGATCGGCTGACCGTCCGCGTGTGCGGCAATGCCGCCACCGGCCAGGCGCGCCTGATCGCGACGCTCGACAATCTTGGCAAAGGCGCTGCCGGGGCCGCCGTGCAGAGCCTCAACATCATGGCCGGGTTCGATCCTTTGGCAGGGCTGACGCTGTAACTTTTTGGTGCCCCGTGATACGTATTCACCTTGGCGGCGCGCTTGCGCCTCTTTAGGTGACCCCTTCCCCAGGAGGTCGATTTAGCATGCCCGTCCGCACGCCCGTCGCCAAGTTGATGTTGTTCGGCGCGACCGGAGATCTCGCGCAGCGGATGCTGCTCCCCTCGCTTTATGGCCTGCATGCCGATGGCCTGCTGCCCGAGGGATTGACGATCACCGGCACTGCCCGCTCCGATCATACCGATGCGACGTTCCGCAAGTTCGCCAAGCACGCGCTGGACCAGTTCCTGCCCGAGGATCGCAAGGACGAGAAAGCGGCCAAGACCTTCCTCGACCGCCTGCAATATCAGGCGCTCGATGCGACCGATCTCGACCATTACAAGCAATTGGCGGAGAAGGTCGGCGACATTTCCGGCGGGCTCGCCATTTTCCTGTCGACCGCGCCCTCGCTGTTCGAGCCGGTCATTCGCGGCCTCGAATCGGCGGGCCTCGCCGGAGAAACCGTGCGGATCGGCCTGGAAAAGCCGCTCGGCTACGATCTCGCCTCCAGCCAGGAGATCAACGACACCGTCGCCACCGCCTTCCCCGAGGAGCGGACCTTCCGCATCGACCATTATCTGGGCAAGGAAACCGTACAGAACATTCTCGCCTTGCGCTTCGGCAACAGCTTCTTCGAGCCGGTGTGGAATGCGCGCGGCATCGACAATGTCCAGATCACCATTTCGGAAACGGTCGGCCTGGAAGAGCGTGCGGCCTATTATGACGGCGCGGGTGCTTTGCGCGACATGGTCGCCAACCACATGCTGCAATTGCTGGCGCTGATCGCGATGGAGCCGCCCGCCCGCTTCGATGGCTCGGCGATCCGCGACGAAAAAGCCAAGGTGTTCCGCTCGCTGCGGCAGGTCGCCCCGGTCGACGTCCCGCAAATGTCGGTCACCGGCCAATATGCGGCGGGTGCCAGCGGCGGCGCGATCGTGCGCGGCTATAGCGATGAGCTCGGCAAACCCTCGACCACCGAGACCTTCGTCGCGCTGAAGGCGCATGTCGACAATTGGCGCTGGCAGGGCGTGCCCTTCTATCTGCGCACCGGCAAGCGCATGACGACGCGGCGTTCCGAAATCGTCATCCAGTTCAAGCCCGTGCCGCACTCGATGTTCTCCAATCGCGGCGGCTTGCTGCAACCCAATGCGCTGATCATCCGCTTGCAGCCCGAGGAATATGTGCAATTGCTGGTGATGGCCAAGGAGCCCGGCCTCGACCGCGAGGGCATTCGCCTGCGCGAAGTGCCGCTGAACCTCAGCCTCGATTCGGAATTTGCCGGCACCCGCCGCCGCATCGCCTATGAGCGGCTGCTGCTCGACCTGATCGAGGGCGACCAGACGCTGTTCGTGCGCCGCGACGAGGTGGAGGCGCAATGGACCTGGATCGACGCGATCCGCGCCGGTTGGGTCGCCAATGACATGAAGCCCAAAAGCTATGCTTCTGGCAGCTGGGGGCCGAGCGCCGCGGTCGCGCTGACCGAACGCGACGGGGTGACCTGGCAGGACGATTGAAATCCCCCTCTCCCCGCCGGGGAGGGTGAGAAAGCAAAGCGCGGGGGCGGCGTAGGAACGCAGACATATGTCTGGCGCACCGCGTCCCCCCTCTCCCCTACCCTCTCCCCGCCAGCGGGGAGAGGGAGATAAGGACAAAGATCATGAGCGAAGAAATCGAATGGTGGGATTATGACGATGCCGAGGAGATGGCGGATGCCGTCGCCGGCGACATCGGCTTCATCATCGAAGCCGCGATCGATGCGCGCGGTGCAGCCGTCATCGCCTTGTCGGGCGGCAAGACGCCGATCCCGATCTACGAACGCCTCGCCAAGGCCAAGATCGACTGGAAGCGCGTCACCATCGTGCCGACCGACGAGCGCATCGTGCCGCTCGGCGATCCGCTGTCGAACGTGACGATGATCGCCAAGACCTTCCTGCCCAAGGGCGCGCGCGTGATGCCGATCGTCCCCGCCGCGACCGCCGATTACAAGGCCGCCGGGCGCTCCGCCGATGCGCTGATGCAGGATCTGCACTGGCCGCTCGATTTGTGCCTGCTCGGCGTTGGTGCCGACGGCCACACCGCCTCGATCTTCCCCGGCCCCGATTTCGACGAAGCGCTGTCGGGTCCGAATGAGCGCCGCGCGCTGGGCGTGATGCCAGAGCCGCTGCCCAAGGAAGCGCCGGTCGCGCGCGTCACCTTGAGCCGCGCCGCGATCGTCTCGGCGCGCGCGCTGATCATCGCGGTCACCGGCGACGCCAAGAAGAAAGTGATCGAGCAAGCAATCAAGCAAGGCCCGTCCTCGGCTTACCCGATCGGCCGCGTGCTGGCCGATGCGGAATTGCCGGTCGACATTCACTGGGCGGCTGCGTGATGCCACTCTCCGTTCGCCCTGAGCCTGTCGAAGGGCCGTCGCTACACGCGCAGACCGTCCTGATGGCAGGCGGTGCTTCGACAGGCTCAGCACGAACGGAACAAGGAGCGATCGCATGACCCTGCACCCGGAAATCGCCGCCGTCACCGACCGCGTGATCGAGCGTTCCAAGGCCAGCCGCGCCGCCTATCTCGGCCTGATCGGCCGCGCGCGCGATTCGCATATCGAGCGCCCCGCGATGGGCTGCGCCAATGCCGCGCACGCTTATGCCGGGACGGAGGAGGACCGCCCTGCCCTCACCTCGGGCAAGGCGATGAACATCGGCATCGTCACCTCGTATAACGACATGCTCTCGGCACACGCGCCTTACTATCGCTACCCCGAGCAGATGAAGGTGTGGGCGCGCGAGGCGGGGGCCACCGCGCAGGTCGCAGGCGGCGTGCCCGCCATGTGCGACGGCGTGACGCAGGGCTATCCCGGCATGGAACTGTCGCTGTTCAGCCGCGACACGATTGCCCTCTCCACCGCAATCGCACTCAGCCACGGCGTGTTCGAAGGTGCGGCGCTGCTCGGCATTTGCGACAAGATCGTGCCGGGCCTGCTGATGGGCGCCTTGCGCTTCGGCCATTTGCCGATGGTGCTGATCCCGTCGGGCCCGATGCCCTCCGGCTTGCCCAATAAGGAAAAGGCCGCCGTGCGCGAGGCGTTCGCCGAAGGCAAGGTCGGCCGCGAGGCGCTGCTCGAGGCCGAGATCGGTGCCTATCACTCCAAGGGCACCTGCACCTTTTACGGCACCGCCAATTCCAACCAGATGATGATGGAAGTGATGGGCCTGCACATGCCGGGTGCTGCTTTCGTCAACCCCGGCACCAAGCTGCGCCAGGAACTCACCCGCGCCGCCGTCCACCGCCTTGCCGGCAATGGCTGGCATGGCGACGGCTATCGCCCGCTGGGGCTGTGCGTCGATGAGAAAGCGATCGTCAACGCGGCGATCGGCCTGCTCGCGACCGGCGGTTCGACCAACCATTTGCTGCATTTGCCCGCGATCGCGGCGTGCGCCGGGATCGTGCTCGACTGGGAGGATTTCGATCGCTTGTCCAAGGCGGTCCCGCTCATCACGCGCGTCTATCCCAATGGTTCGGCCGATGTGAACGGGTTCGAGGCGGCGGGCGGGATGCCCTTCGTCATCCGCGAACTGGTGTCGGCCGGGTTGCTCCACGGCGATCTGTTGACCGTCGCGGGCGGTAGCCTGGCCGATTATGGGCGCAAGCCGGTGATCGAGGGCGACGCGCTGGCTTGGGTCGATCCCGGCCCGAGCGGCGACGAGAGCATCCTGCGCGCGGCGTCCGCGCCGTTCGCGCCCGAGGGCGGCTTCCGCATCCTCACCGGCAATCTCGGCCGTGCTTGCATCAAGGTGTCGGCGGTCGAACAGGATCGCTGGACGATCGAGGCCCCCGCGCGGGTGTTCCACGATCAGGCGTCGGTCCAGGCCGCGTTCCAGGCGGGCGAGCTCGACCGCGACGTGGTGGTGGTCGTGCGCTTCCAGGGCCCGCGCGCCAATGGCATGCCCGAACTCCACAAGCTCACGCCCCCGCTCGGCGTGCTGCAGAATCGCGGCTTCCGCGTGGCGCTCGTCACCGATGGCCGGATGTCGGGTGCCAGCGGCAAGGTGCCTTGCGCGATCCATTGCTCGCCCGAGGCGCTCGGCGACGGCCCGCTGTCGCGCGTGCGCGATGGCGACGTGATCCGGCTCGATGCGGTGACCGGCGAGCTGTTCGCGTGCGTCGATCCGGCGGAATGGGCAGCGCGCACGCCCGTCTCGATGCCGAGTGAGATTGACGGCATGGGCCGCGAACTGTTCGGCCTGTTCCGCCAGAACGCCAATGAAGCCGAGCGCGGCGCCTCGCCGCTGCTGACCGGCATGGGATGGTAAGCATGGACATCGTTTCGGTCGATATTGGCGGCACCCATGCGCGCTTCGCGCTGGCGGAGGTGGCCGCGGGCCGCGTCGTCTCGCTGGGCGAGCCGGTCACGCTCAAAACCGCCGAATATGCCGGTTTCCAGACCGCGTGGGAGGCGTTCGGCACGCAATTGGGCCGCGCGCTGCCGCGTGCCGCCGCCATCGCGGTCGCCTCGCCGATCAGCGGCGACGTGATCAAGCTGACCAACAACCCTTGGGTGATCCGCCCGCCGCTGATCAAGGAGCGGCTGCACGTCGATACGTTCGTGCTGATCAATGATTTCGGCGCGGTCGGCCAGGCGGTGGCGCAAGTCGATCATGCCGATTTCCTGCATCTGTGCGGGCCGGACGTGCCCTTCCCCGATCACGGCGTGCTTACCGTCTGCGGCCCGGGCACGGGCCTCGGCGTTGCGCAAGTGCTGCGCGCTCCGGATCGCTATCACGTGATCGAGACCGAGGGCGGTCATGTCGATTTCGCGCCGCTCGACGGGCTGGAGGACCAGTTGGTCAAGCGCCTGCGCAAGGCCTATACCCGCGTCTCGGCCGAACGCGTCGTCTCCGGCCCCGGCATCGTCGCCATTTATGAAACGCTCGCCGATATCGAACATCGCGTCATCCCGCGCATCGACGACAAGGCGATCTGGGCCGCCGCGCTCGATGGCGAAGACAGCCTGGCCGTCGCCGCGATGGACCGTTTCTGTTTGAGCCTCGGTGCAGTCGCGGGCGATCTTGCCCTGGCGCATGGCGCGAACGGTGTGGTCATTGCCGGCGGGCTTGGCTTGCGCCTGAAGGACCATATCCGCAATTCAGGCTTTGCCGAGCGCTTCGCCGCCAAGGGCCGCTTCCAGAACCGCATGGCCGCGATTCCAGTCAAACTCATCACCCATCCGCAGCCCGGCCTGTTTGGCGCAGCGGCGGCTTATGCCCAGGAGTACACCTTATGAGCGCTTCGCCCACCATCACCGACATCATGCAGACCAGCGCCGTCATCCCGGTGCTGGTGATCGAGGACGCCGCCACCGCGCGTCCGCTGGCCGAGGCGCTGGTCGCAGGTGGCCTCAAGGTGCTCGAAGTCACCCTGCGCACCCCAGCCGCGCTCGATGCGATCCGGGAGATGAAGAAGGTGCCGGGCGCAATCGTCGGCGCGGGGACCGTCGTGAACCCTGACCAGTTCGGGCAGGCCGTGGACGCCGGCGCGGAATTCATCGTCTCCCCCGGCCTGACCCAACATCTCGCGCGCCCGATCATCGACTCTGGTGTGCCGTTCCTGCCCGGTATCGCCAATGCCGCCGACATCATGACCGGGCTTGACCTTGGCCTCACCCATTTCAAATTCTTTCCGGCTGAGGCGAATGGCGGGCTGAAAGCGCTGAAGGCGCTCGCCGCGCCCTTCTACCAGTGCAAATTCTGCCCGACCGGCGGCATCACCGAAGCAAGCGCGCCCGAATGGCTCGCCTTCGCGCCGGTGCTGTGCGTCGGCGGCAGCTGGGTGACGCCCAAGGGGGCTTCGATGGCCGAGGTGGAAGCCCTCGCGCGCGCGGCGAGCGGGTTGCGGGGGTAAACGCTTCCGTCACCCCGGCCTCGTGCCGGGGTCCACCGGCCCGCCAAGACAACTGCCCGCAGAACGCGCGGCCCGGTGGATGCCGGGACAAGCCCGGCATGACGGGAGGGGAGCGACCAGGACATTGTTCGACGCGCGCCACCCTCACTCCCCGTCAGGATCAACTGCCTTCTTGGCCAGATGCATCAGCAGCGTGAGCGGATCGCGGCCATTGCCATAGCCGTAAGCAGCCGCTTCGCGTTTGCTGCACCGCCGCTCCCCGGCAAAGATTCCGCAGCGACCCGATGGGGTGATGGCGCTCAGGCCACTCGCCTCCGCGCCGCCCGCAGCATCCGCATCTGGCGCGGGCCCCTCGCGCAGCGGCAGCCGGTATTGATCCCGCCTTCGCCCGCACACGACAATTTCGTCAGCAGAGAGTGTATCGTCGCACTTGGGAAGCGCATTTAGCCGGATGGGCTTGGTGGTCCCGGCCAAATCGAAGGGCTTCGCGACCGGGGCAGCCTCTGCTGCCTGAAGGGCGATGCTCAGCCACAAGGACATCCACGCTTCCCCAACCGACTGTTCCGCCGGAGGTACAGCAGATTGGGAACACTGCCAAGGCAACCACCCGCATGCCGTGCGGCCCGGTGGATGCCGGGACAAGCCCGGCATGACGGCTAAGACTAAATCCCGTGCGCCGCGCGGTACGCCCGCCATTTCGCGACATTGGCGTTATGCTGTTCAAGCGTGTCGGCAAAGACATGCCCGCCCGATCCGTCGGCCACGAAATACAGCGCATTCGATGATGCCGGGTTCAGCACCGCATCGATCGAGGCGCGCCCCGGATTGCAAATCGGTCCGGCCGGCAAGCCCACCATCGCATAGGTGTTGTACGCGTTCACCGCATGCACCTCGGACAGCAGGATCCGTCGCCCGAGCGGCCGCCCTTTGGTGATCGGGTAGATGATCGTCGGGTCGGCTTGCAGCATCATGCCGCGCTTCAGCCGGTTGGAATAGACCGCCGCCACCATCGCGCGCTCGCTCGGCTTGCCGGTTTCCTTTTCCACGATCGAGGCGAGGATCAGCGCCTGTTCGGGCGTCGTCACCGCCAACCCCGGCTTGCGCTCCGCCCACGCATTGGCGAGGTAGCGTCGCATCACGCTCTGCATACGCTTGACGATGAAGTCACGACTGTCGCCGCGCTGGAAGGCGTAGCTGTCGGGCAGGATGCTGCCTTCCTCGGGCACGGCGATCGTGCCGGTCAGCCCCGGCGTCTTGTCGAGCGCATCCTTGACCAGCACCGAGGGCCAGCCTTCGGGAATCGTCACGAAGCGCTGGATCGTCTTGGTGCCTTGCAGCACCTTCAGGATATCGGCCTGGCTGAGATGCGCCGGGATACGATATTCGCCCGCCTTGATCGGTGCATCCGCCCCGAACACCTTGGCAAACAGGCGGAAGCGCGACGCCGACGCAATCGCCCCGGCCTTCTCCAGCTGCACCGAAGCGGTTGCCAGGCTGCTGCCCGGCGCGATCTGCACCGTGATCGGGTGGGCAAGCGACCCGCGCCCGCCCCACATTTGCGCGACGCCGAACAATGCGGCGATCGCGGCAAGCCCGAGCAGCAGACCAAAGCAACCGAGCTTGCGCATGGCGCTACTTCCCGTTCGGGCTGAGCGTGTCGAAGCCGCGCCCGCAAAAAGCGGGGGCTCCGCCCGTGGCAAGCTGTCCTTCGACAGGCTCAGGACGAACGGATGCGGTCAGCATCAAATCGCCCGCATCACCAGGCTGGCATTTGTCCCGCCAAAGCCGAACGAGTTGTTCAGCACCGCCTTGACCGAGCGCTTCTTGGCGACATGCGGCACCAGATCGACGCCCGCGCAATTGTCGCTCGGATTGTCGAGATTGAGCGTCGGCGGCACGATCTGGTCGCGCAAAGCGAGGATGCAGAAAATGCTCTCCACCGCGCCCGCGCCGCCGAGCAGATGCCCGATTGCCGACTTGGTCGAGCTCATCGACAGCGTGTCGATATTGCTGCCGAACAGGCGGCGCACCGCGTTCAGTTCCAGCTCGTCGCCGAGCGGGGTCGAGGTGCCGTGCGCGTTGATGTAATCGATGTCGGACAGGTCGAGCCCCGACTTCTTCATCGCCATCTGCATCGAGCGGAACGCGCCCGAGCCTTCAGGGTGCGGCGCGGTGACGTGATAAGCATCGCCCGACAGGCCATAGCCGATCACTTCGGCATAGATTTTCGCGCCGCGCGCCTTGGCGTGTTCATATTCCTCGAGGCAGACGACGCCTGCGCCCTCGCCCATCACGAAGCCGTCGCGATCCTTGTCATAGGGGCGGCTGGCGCGTTCGGGGGTGGCGTTGAAGCCCGTCGACAGCGCGCGCGCCTGGGCGAAACCGGCAATGCCGAGCGGGCAGATCGCGCCCTCGGCGCCGCCCGCCAGCATCACATCGGCATCGTCCATCGCGATCATCCGCGCGGCGTCGCCGATCGAATGCGCGCCGGTCGAGCAAGCGGTGACCACGGCGTGGTTGGGCCCCATCAGGCCGTATTTGATTTGCACCTGGCCGGTGATGAGGTTGATCAGGCGGCCATGCACGAAATGCGGGGAGACGCGGCGCGGCCCCTTTTCGTGCAGTACGATCGATTCGCTGGCGATGCCCGGCAGACCGCCGATGCCCGCGCCGATCGAGCAGCCCGCGCGGAACTTCTGTTCCTCGGTCATGTCGAGCAAGCCGGCGTCTTCCAGCGCCTGGCCTGCGGCATCGATGCCGTAGATGATGAAGGGATCGACCTGGCGCTGCACCTTATGGTCGACGCGCTTGCCGGGGTCGAACCCGTACGGATGGTCGGCGGGCTTCACCTCGCACGCAATGGTGCAGGCATAGTCCGTCGCGTCGAAGCGCGTGATCGTGCCGGCGCCCGATTTCGACGCCAGGATATTCGCCCAGGCGGTTTCGACATCGGCGCCCAAAGGCGTCACCAGCCCCAGTCCGGTTACGACAACACGGCGCATGGCCATCTCCGTTTATTCAAATGCTCGTAAATGGGAAACGGCCCCACGCCCCCGGTCAGTACCCTGGGACGGGGAGCCGTTCCTGTCTTCAGCCGTGCGGCCGCGCCACGAGGCGTGGCGCTCAGCCCTTATGCTCTTCGATGAACGCGATCGCGTCCTTCACGGTCGTGATCTTCTCGGCGGCATCGTCGGGGATCTCGACTTCGAATTCTTCTTCAAACGCCATCACCAGCTCGACGATGTCGAGGCTGTCTGCGCCCAGATCGTCGATGAAGCTCGCGTCTTCGGTCACCTTGTCGGCTTCGACGCCGAGGTGCTCGACGACGATTTTCTTAACGCGCTCTGCGATCTCGCTCATTGTATTGTCCCTCTATCGGTGGGGGGGTTAGGTGTTTCCTGAACGCACGTAGAACGGGCGTCCGAACCGCGCAAGAGGGCGGCGCGGCCTGTACGGCTATTTGCCCGCATAGGCCTTTTCGGCATCGTGCTCGCCAATGGTCGAATAGACCGCCATATTGAGAGCCTGGCCCAGCGCCTGCACGTCGGCTGCGGCCATCCCGTCGATCTTCACCCCTGCGCTCTGCAAATGGGCGAATGCAGCCCGATTGAGCTCAGGAGTCACGCCGCCTTTCGCATAGATCGCGCGACCGTCCGGCGTGAGGCCATCGACATAACGGGCGACGATCTCCTCGTTCAGGCCGAACCGGCGACCGCGTTCGATCGCATCCTCGCGCAGGACGCGCATCGAAAAGAACTGCACTGCCGCATTCTCGCGCGGCTTGCCCCAGCCATAGGCCCTGCGGCAGTTCTGGACGACCTTGCTCACTACAGTCATCGCAACCTTGCCGCCCTTGCTGGTCGGCTGGAAATGCGCGTTGACCAGATCGACCAGATCGGCATTGGGCAACCGATCTGTATGCGTCACGATGCAGCCGACCGGTGGCAAATCCACGTTGGACGCCATCGCGGGCACTGGCGCAAAGCCAAGCGCAAGAAAGCTCCCGATAAAGACGATACGCATCCCTTATCCCCTACATTTGGCCATGCCGACGCAGCGCCGCTGGTCAGATCATCGCCATCCCACCGTTAACGTGCAAGGTCTGCCCGGTGACATACCCCGCCTCGCGGCTTGCCAGATAGACGACAGCGCTGCCAATGTCTGCGCCCTCCCCCATCTTACCCATCGGAATCCGTGCGTTAAGCGCCTCTTTTTGCGCATCGGGCAGAATGTCGGTCATCGGCGAGGCGATGAAGCCCGGCGCGACGCAATTGACGGTGATGCCACGGCTGGCAAGCTCCTGCGCCAGCGCCTTGGACATGGCGGTCAGCGCGCCCTTGGACGCCGCGTAATTGGCCTGCCCCGGGTTGCCGGTGGTGCCGACGACCGAGGTGATCGACACGATCCGGCCGAAGCGCGCCTTCATCATCGGCCGCGCCGCCGCGCGCGCGAGCCGGAAGGCGGCTTCCAGATTGACGCGGATCACCTGATCCCATTCGTCATCCTTCATCCGCATGACGAGATTGTCGCGCGTAATGCCGCCATTGTTGACGAGAATATCGAGCTTGCCGCCCAGCGCCTCGACTGCGGCGGGCACCAGCGCATCGACCGCCGTGCCATCCGACAGGTCGCACGGCAAAGCGACATGCTCGCCGCCGAGGCTATCCCGAAACGCCTCCAATTTCGCGACATTGGACCCGGAAACCGCCAACCGCGCGCCCTGCCCGGCCAAGGCCTGCGCAATCGCCGACCCAATCCCCCCCGAAGCGCCGGTCACCAGCGCGGTCATGCCTGTAAGGTCGAACATTGTCTTCTCCACTAGATTTAGTTCACGCGGAGGCGCGGAGACGCGGAGGGGCGGTGGTCGTTGACGATCCGTCGTACCCCTTCCTTCAGCGTTGCGCCGCCGAAATTGATCAGCAGCCCAACGGGCTGCCGAGTAAGGCGCAGGTAGGTCAAAAGTTGCTTCGCATGTGCAGCGTTCAACCGCTCGACCGATTTGATCTCGACCAGTAAGCGTTGGTCGACGAGCAGGTCTATCCGAAACGCGGCTTCGAACCGAAGCCCTTCAAACTCGATATCGACAGGACGTTGGCGCACAACCTCATAGCCAAGCGCCGACAGCTTCGCGGCCAGGACGGTTTCATAGACGCTCTCGAGCAGCCCCGGCCCAAGATCGCGATGCACGCGCAAGGCTATGTCGAGCACGTCCCCGCTAATCTCGTCGATGTCTCTCACTTCTTCTCCGCGTCTCCGCGCCTCCGCGCGAACAAAGAACTTTCTGCTACAGCACCTTCGCCAAAGCCTCGATATCACCCATGGTCACCACGCTGACCGCATCCACATCTGCCGCGATGCGTTTGACCATCGGGGTCAGCACCTTGCCGCCGAATTCGATGAAGCGCTCCACGCCGGTTTCCGCCATCGCCAGCACCGATTCGCGCCAGCGCACCATGCCGGTCACTTGCTCGACCAGCAGGCGGCGGATCGTGTCGGGGTCTCCCACCGGCGACGCCGTCACATTGGCGAACACCGGGACCAGCGGCGCATCGATGCGTGCCTCGGCCAGCGCCTTTTCCATGGCGTCGGCAGCGGGCTCCATCAGCGGGCAGTGGAACGGTGCCGATACCGGCAGCAGGACCGCACGCTTCGCGCCCATGTCCTTGGCCAGCGCCACCGCGCGCTCGATCGCGCCGCGATGGCCCGAGATCACCACTTGCGAGGGATCATTGTCATTGGCGACGGTGCACACTTCCCCCTCGGCCGCCGCCTCGGCGATCGCGCGCGCCTTGTCGACATCGGCCCCGAGCAGCGCCGCCATCGCGCCCACGCCGACCGGCACCGCCGCCTGCATCGCCAGCCCGCGATGCTTCAGCAGCAACGCCGTCGTCGCCAGGTCAATCGCGCCCGCTGCACACAAGGCGCTATATTCGCCCAGCGAATGGCCGGCGACATAATCGGCCTTGTCGGCCAGCCGAATGCCGCCCTCTTTTTCCAGCACGCGCAGCGTCGCAATGGCATTGGCCATGATCGCGGGCTGCGCATTCTCGGTCAATTGCAACTGATCCTCCGGCCCCTCGCTCATCAGCCGGAACAGATGCTGGCCCAGCGCCTCATCGACTTCCTGGAACACCGCGCGCGCCTCCGCGCTCGCCTCGGCCAGCGCCTTGCCCATGCCAACGCTCTGGCTGCCCTGCCCTGGAAAAATAAAAGCCCGCATCGTGATACTCCTTTGGCGCGGCGGTTAGGCGCTCCGCCAAAGCCGCGTCAAGAACGGGGACACCGCGCGCAACCTGAACGGGGCCGAAGCGGACGGGACACTTTGCGACCATTTCGGGTTCTATCCGCCACGGGTGTGCGACAACCGCACCCCAGATACCTGTTCGACGCCGGGAGTAAGGCGCCGTTTCAAAAAGGAGCCCAATCATGAAGAATCTCATTCTGGCCGTTCTGGCCGCCACCACCGTGCTCAGCCCGCTCGCCGCCAGTGGCGCGAGCGCACAGCAGCGCGACGAGCGGCGCAGCACCACCGTCGTGCGCCAGCAGCCCAATGGCCGCACCGTCGTCACCAAGCGCACGGAGGTCCGCCCCGAGCCCGGCCGTCGCTGGGCGCGCGGGCAGCGCTTCGACCGCCGCTATGCCACCAACTACCGCGAAATCAGCGATTGGCGGCAGTATCGCGGGCGTCGCCTCTACGCCCCGCCGCGCGGCTATCACTGGGTCCGCTCGGGCAATGATGCCGTGCTCGTCGCGCTCAGCGGCGGCGTGATCGGTGCGGTCCTGGCCGGCGCGTTCAACTAAGGCGCGTCTCCTTCGTCATGCCGGGCTTGTCCCGGCATCCACCGGGCCGCACACCCTGCAGTCGATCCGCTCGGACGACGGTGGCCCCCGGCACGAGGCCGGGGTGACGGAGGTCCGTACCGGGCTTGCCTTCCTCGCGAATTTCGCTATGGGACGCCGATCGGGGTGGAGAGCACACGCTTTCCGCCCCGGTTGTTATGCAAGACGATAGCCGGAGGGGCGTTTCGCATGGTGCGGGCGTCAGCGATCGGCCAAGAAGAGAGACGAGACACATGGCTCTATACGAGCACGTGTTCCTTGCGCGCCAGGATCTGGCACAGGCGCAAGTGGACGCTCTGGCGGAAATCGCCACCAAGATCGTGAACGATAATGAAGGCCGGGTCGTCAAGACCGAGAATTGGGGTCTGCGCAGCCTCGCCTACAAGATCGCCAAGAACCGCAAGGCGCATTACGTCATGCTCGAAATCGATGCCCCGGGCAGCGTGATCGTCGAGCTGGAGCGTCAGGTTCAGATCAACGAAGACATTATTCGCTACATGACCGTCAAGATCGACGCGTCCGAAGAGGGCCCGAGCGTGATGATGCGCAAGTCCGATCGTGACCGTGAGCGTCGCAGCGATCGTGAAGGCGGCCGCGAAGGCCGTGGCGATCGTCCCGACCGCGGCGACCGCGAGGATCGCCCCCGCCGCAGCTTTGACGGCGAATAAGGAGCTATAGATATGGCACGCCCATTTTTCCGCCGCCGCAAGAGCTGCCCCTTCTCCGCGAAGGACGCCCCCCGGATCGATTATAAGGACGTCCGTCTGCTGCAGGGCTTCGTGTCCGAGCGTGGCAAGATCGTCCCGTCGCGCATCACCTCGGTGAGCGCCAAGAAGCAGCGCGAACTCGCCCAGGCGATCAAGCGTTCGCGCCATCTGGGCCTGCTGCCCTACATCGTTAAGTAAGGGGCCCAACAGATGGACATCATCCTGCTGGAACGCGTCGAAAAGCTCGGCAACATCGGCGACGTCGTCAAGGTCAAGGACGGCTTTGCCCGTAACTACCTGCTGCCGAACAAGAAGGCGCTCCGTTCCAACGAAGCCAACCGCAAGGTCTTCGAAAAGAACCGCGAAAAGATCGTGGCCGACAACGCTGCCAAGCGTTCGGAAGCCGAGGTCGAAGCCAAGACGATCGACGGCATCACGCTGACGCTGATCCGTCAGTCGTCGAACACCGGCCAGCTTTACGGTTCGGTCGCCGTGCGCGATCTGATCGAAGCGCTCGATGCCGCTGGGCACAAGGTCTCGAAGTCGGCGATCGTGCTCAACAAGCCGATCAAGGCGATTGGCCTCTATGAGGTCAAGGTTTCGCTGCACCCGGAAGTGTCGGTGACGATCAAGGTCAACATTGCACGCTCGCCTGAAGAGGCCGAGATGCAGGCCAAGGGCGTTAACGTCATGGAAGCCATGTTCGAAAAGGACGAGGCTGGTTTCGTCGAAGCGTACGATCCCAATGCCGAGCCCGGCGCAACGGCGGAAGTCGGCGCGGACGATGCCGAGGCACCGACCGCCTGAGCTTCCCGCTCACCGCATACGAAAAGGGCCGTCCGGAGCAATCCGGGCGGCCCTTTTTCTGTGCCACTATCCTCCCCGGTACGGGGAGGGGGACCGTGAGCATTCAGCGAACGGTGGAGGGGGCGCGCCGCGAGCGGTGCGCGTGTGGAGGGCCCCCTCCACCATTTCGCCAGAAGAGGCGAAATGGTCCCCCTCCCCGTTCCGGGGAGGATTGCTTACCCCGTGACCGCGCAAGCGCCGACAAGCGCTGCAAACGGGATGAGGGCAAGGAATACGGGAAGAATCTTATTCATGAAACGGATCGCTTTGCGGTGATGGGGATATGGCCTGACAACGTCGCGCTTGAGATGCGTATGCACCCCACCCAATTCAATACGGCGAACCGTTCTTTATTGTAGACGAAATGAGCCGAACAGAGTTTCGCCGTTCATCCGTGCGCAAGCCACTCCCACCACGCGCCGCTCATTGCGAAGGCAGTGTCCCCGGCCGCACATAAGCGAACATGTGCGCGACATAATCGGCCTTGCCCAGCGCGACGCCCTCGGCCCGCAGGATCCCGTAGGCGGTCATCACATGGAAGAAGAATTGCGGCAATGCCCAGTCGCGGACGTAGTGCGCGGTCGAAAAGTCGAACACGATTCCCTGCGGCAACGTATGGGCGATCGGCGTCGCCGGATCGACGACAAGGGCGTCTGCCACGGCCTGCTCCACGATCGCCAGCGTCCCGGCAATGCGCGCTTGCGCCTCTGCGATCGTGCCCGGGTGTTCGCCCGCATTGCGCCCTTCGCTCAGCAGCACCGCGAGCGACTCCGGAAACGCTTCGCCGCGCAACCGATAGACGCCCTCCTGCGCCTGCACACAGGCAAAGCGCACTTGCGTGGCCAGCGGGAACATGTCCGGGGCGAGCCGCGCCGACATCAGTGCATCCGCCGCGCCGCCTGGCATCTGCCCCTCGGCCTTGGTCAGCCATCCCGACAGCGCATTCAACATCTGGGTGTAGGTGGGAAACAGCATATCGGGGAGGGTCATGACCATCTCTCTATAAGGTGCGCAGGCATTCTCGCCGGCATCGCCCTGTACGCCTGGCGGAACGAGCCCGCTACTGCGGTCAGCGCGTCATCCCGCTGCTATTTCCGCCCGAACAGCTTTTCGATGTCGCCGTGCGCCAGCTTGACCCAAGTCGGGCGGCCGTGATTGCATTGACCCGAATGCGGGGTGATCTCCATTTCGCGCAGGAGCGCGTTCATCTCGGCGACCGACAGCACGCGCCCGGCGCGGACCGAGCCGTGGCACGCCATCGTTGCGGCGACATGGTCGAGCCGCTCGCGCAAGCTCAGTGCCTCGTCGAACGCGGCCAGTTCATCGGCCAGATCGGTGACGAGGCCCGTCACATCGCCTTGGCCCAGCATCGCGGGCACGCCGCGCACCAGCATCGCGCGCGGGCCGAAGCGGTCGAGGTCGAGACCAAATTCGCTCAGTTCCGCCGCGCGCGCCTCGAGCCGGTCGCAGGCGCTCTCGTCGAGTTCGATCACCTCGGGCAGCAGCAGCGCCTGGCTCGCCACCCCGCCGCTCGCCATTGCCTTGCGCATCCGCTCGAGCACGAGCCGTTCATGCGCGGCATGCTGGTCGACCAGGATCAGCCCGTCGCGGCTTTCGGCGACGATATAGGTCTTGGCCACCTGCCCGCGCGCCACGCCGAGCGGATAATCGGCGGTTTCGGGCGGCGGCGCATACGCCGGTTCGGCGCGGGCTTGCGGGGGTGGGGTGAAGCTGGGGCGGCGGTCGTTGAGGGTGTAGCCCGGGCGCGTGGCCTCCCACTGCCCCTCTCCCCGGCCCTCTCCCCACAAGTGGGGAGAGGGAGATTGAGGCTCGACTGGCTCGCTTTGCCACGCCGCCATCGCCGTTTCCGGTGCCCGCTGGCTGCGATGCCCCGCTTCATCCAGCGCGCGGCGCAGGCCGCTGACGATCAGCCCGCGCACCAAGGCCGGATCGCGGAAGCGCACTTCGGTCTTGGCCGGATGCACGTTCACGTCGACCGCATCGGGCGGTACGTCGAGGAACAGCGCCACCACCGCATGGCGGTCGCGCGGCATCATCTCGGCATAGGCACCGCGAATCGCCCCGATCAGCAAGCGGTCCTTCACCGGGCGCCCGTTGACGAACAGATATTGGTGGTCGGCAATGCCGCGGTTGAAAGTGGGCAGTCCGGCGATCCCGCCAAGCCCGATCCCTTCGCGCACGAAATCGACGCCGACGCCATTGTCGACCAGCCCGCGATCGGTGAGCGCGGCGACGCGGTCGGGCAAGCTCTCGCCCGCGCTCACCCCGAAGGAGCGCCGCCCGTCATGCTCGACCGAAAAGCCGATATCGGGCCGCGCCATCGCCAGCCGCTTGACCACATCGATGCACGCCGCGAACTCACTGCGCGCCGAGCGCAGGAACTTGCGTCGCGCCGGAACGCGCTCAAACAGCGCCTCCACCCGCACCCGCGTGCCCGGTGGAATCGCGGCGGGGCCTTCCGACAGCAGCACGCCATTGTCGACCACCCGCGCCCAGCCTTCCGCGCCGCGCGGGCGGCTTTCCAGCGTGAGCCGCGCAACGCTCGCGATCGACGGCAACGCCTCGCCCCTAAACCCAAGCGTGCTGACCGCTTCGATCGCCTCATCGGGCAGCTTGGAGGTGGCATGGCGTTCCAGCGCCAGCGCCATATCGGGCGGAGTCATGCCGCACCCGTCATCGGTCACTTCGACCAGATCGGTGCCCCCGCCGGCCAGGCGCACGGCGATGCGCGTCGCCCCGGCGTCGATCGCATTCTCGACCAGTTCCTTCAACGCGCTGGCGGGTCGTTCCACCACTTCACCGGCAGCAATGCGATTGACGAGATGTTCTGGCAGGCGGCGTATTGACATGGCCTAGCCTCTAGCCCAATCGACGGCATCCCGCGACCCGCATTCAACCGAGCATCAGAGCGTGGAGACACCGCTCTGAACGCCCCGGTTGCAAGCGCAAGCGCGACCCTTTGTGCGACCTGTCGGCAGATCCGTAAGTCCGGCGTGAAACGGAACGATCCATGGGCTTTTTCTCGAATCTCTTCCGCTTTTCTTCTCATGACATGGCCATCGATCTCGGCACCGCCAACACGGTCGTCTATCTGCGCGGCAAGGGCATCGTGCTCAACGAGCCGTCGGTGGTGGCGGTTGAAACGCTCAATGGCGTCAAGCGCGTCAAGGCCGTGGGCGATGACGCCAAGCTAATGATGGGCAAGACCCCCGACAGCATCCAGGCGATCCGCCCGCTTCGCGACGGCGTCATCGCCGACATCGATGTCGCCGAGCAGATGATCAAGCACTTCATCCACAAGGTGCACGGCGGACAACGCCGCTTCATGCGCTGGCCGCAAATCGTGATCTGCGTGCCGTCGGGTTCGACCTCGGTCGAACGCCGCGCGATCCGTGACGCCGCCTCGAACGCGGGTGCCAGCCAGGTGTGGCTGATCGAGGAGCCGATGGCCGCCGCGATCGGCGCTGACATGCCCGTCACCGAGCCGATCGGCAGCATGGTCGTCGATATCGGCGGCGGCACCACCGAAGTCGCCGTGCTGTCGCTGCGCGGCCTTGCTTACACCACGTCGGTGCGCGTTGGCGGCGACAAGATGGACGAAGCGATCGTCTCCTATGTCCGCCGCAACCATAACCTGTTGATCGGCGATGCGACCGCAGAGCGGATCAAGCAGGAAGTCGGCGTCGCCAAGCCGCCGCTCGACGGAATCGGCCTGACGATCCACGTCAAGGGTCGCGATCTGGTCAACGGCGTGCCGAAGGAAATCCAGATCAACCAGGGCCAGATCGCCGAGGCGCTGAGCGAGCCCGTCGGCCAGATCGTCGAGGGCGTGCGCATCGCACTCGAAAACACCGCGCCTGAACTGGCAGCCGACATCGTCGACCAGGGCATCGTGCTCACCGGTGGTGGCGCGCTGCTCAAGGGCATCGATGAAGTGCTGCGCGATGAGACCGGCCTGCCCGTCACCATCGCCGACGATCCGCTGACCTGCGTCGCGCTGGGCACTGGTCGCGCGCTGGAGGATCCGGTGTTCCGGGGTGTCCTCCACTCGGCGTGACGCACTGAAATGACACGTCCTTGTGCCTGAGCAGCTAGGGTAGCCCCTACTCAGGCACAGCGACATCGCGTAAGGCGAAGACCGGTTTCTATAGGCGGCCCTCGGGCTTTTGGATGGGGTTAGCATGGCGCCGCCACACAATCGGCGCCCGGGTTTTTCGCGGCGGGCGCAATACGGTTTCTTCCTGGCATATGTCGTCGCGTTGGCGGGTGCGATCGTCAGCGCGGTGCTGCTTGCCTTGTCCTCGCTCGATCCGCCCGCCTTCGCCTCGCTCCGCGCCAGCCTGGCGGAGGTCACCACGCCAGTGTCTTCAGGGATTTCCGGGGTGGGCAACTGGCTGGGCTCGATCCCGGGCGGGATTGGCGATTATATCGCGGTGCGCGGCCAGAATGCCGCCTTGCGCAAGCAACTGGCCGACCAGCACGCGCTGTTCATGCGCGCGCGCTCGCTCTCCTATGACAACCGCCGCTTGCTGGCGCTGCTCCAGGTGCGCGAGCGCATTGCCGAGCCGGTGGTGGCGGCGCGTCTCGTCAGTTCCACGGGCTCGAGCACGCGGCGCTTTGCCGTGCTCAACGCCGGATCCTGGCAAGGCGTCGCCACCGGCCAACCGGTGCGCGGGCCCGAAGGCCTGATCGGTCGCGTCCTCGAGACCGGCCCCAACAGCGCCCGCGTGCTGCTGCTGATCGATCCGGAAAGCGTGGTGCCGGTGCGCCGCACGCGCGACGGCATGCCAGCGCTCGCCGCCGGGCGCGGCGACGGGTTGATCGACGTAAAGTCGGTTGCGCTTTCCACCACCGATTTCGGGCCGGGCGACGTGTTCGTGACCTCGGGCACCGGCGGCATCTATCCGCCCAACATTCCTGTCGCGCGCGTGCTCCGGCGTGGCCGTGACGCGTCGATCGCGCGCAGTTTCGCCCAAGCCGACACGCTGGATTACGCGCTGGTGCAGCGCGCCTTCATGCCCGAGCCGCCGCCCATTCCCGTGCCGATCCCGACGCCCAAACCCGCCAAGCCCAAGAAGAAGAAATGAGCCAGGTTCGCGGCCCGTTCGACGAGGCACCGGTAACCGGTTTTCAGCGCTTCGTGCCGGCGCTGTCGGTCGTGGTCGGCTCGGCGGTGACGCTGTGGCCGTTCATCGCGACCTTTCCGATCCTGCCGCCCTTCGGGCTGTTGATGCTGCTCGGCTGGCGGCTGACCAAACCAGATTCGCTCCGCATCTGGGCCCCGCTTCCGCTGGGGTTGTTCGATGATCTGATCAGCGGGCAACCGCTCGGCACCGCTATGCTGTTCTGGACGCTGTGCTTCTTCATGATCGACTTGATCGACCAGCGGATCGTCTATCGTGATTTCTGGCAGGACTGGTTGATTGCTGCCGGGTCGGTCGCCTTCTGCCTGATCCTGGGGCGCCTCGTCGCCGCGCCGCTCGGCGCGCATGTCGACACCGTTCTGCTGCTGCAGATCGTGATCGCAACGCTGCTCTTCCCGCTCGCCGCCCGCATTTGCGCCATGCTGGCGGGCGACGAGGAGCCGGAATGAAGCGCGCGACCTTCGCGCAATCGCCGCGCATGGTGACCGAGGCGTCGCAAAGCTACAGCTTTTCGCGCCGCGCGATCCTGCTGGGGGGCTTGCAGGGCGCGGTTGGCGTCGCGCTCGCCGGACGCATGGCCTGGCTCGCCATCGCCGAAAACGCACGGTACAGCTCGCTCAGCGAAAGCAACCGCGTCAACATGACGCTGGTGCCGCCCCGGCGTGGCTGGATCGTCGATCGCCACGGCGTGCCGATCGCCAACAACCGCACCGACTTTCGCGTCGACATCATCCCCGACCGGCTCGAAAATAAGGGCCATGTGCTGGGGTTGCTGCGCGATATCCTGAAGCTGCCGCCCGAGGAGATGGACCGGCTCGTCGCCGATCTGGAGCACGCCGCCGGGTTTCAGCCGGTACAGGTGGCGGAGAATCTCGATTGGGAACGCTTCGCCGCCGTCAGCGTGCGCCTGCCCGAGCTTCCCGGCGTCGCCCCCACCCGCGGCTTTTCGCGGAGTTATCCGGCGGGGGCGGCGGTCGCCCATCTGACCGGCTATGTCGGCGCTGCCTCCGCCGAACAGTATAAACAGACGCGTGACCCGTTGATGGTCACGCCGGGTTTCAAGCTGGGCAAGGATGGCCTGGAGAAGACGCTCGAAAAGACGCTGCGCGGGGTCGCTGGCCAAAAACGCGTCGAGGTCACCGCACGCGGCAAGCTCGTCGCCGAACTGGCGACCAAGCCCGACCAACCGGGCACCAACGCCCGCCTGACGATCGATGCAGGCCTGCAGGAATATGCCGCGCGGCGGCTCGGCACGCAGTCGGGCTCGGTCGTGGTGATCGACGTGGCGACCGGCGAGATGCTCGCGATGGTATCGATGCCCGCTTATGATCCCAACACTTTTTCCGACGGGATCAGCCATCTCGAATGGAAGATGCTGTCGGACAACGACCATGTGCCGTTGATGAACAAGGTGCTCCAAGGGCTGTATCCACCGGGCTCGACCGTGAAGCCGATGAACGGCCTCGCCCTGCTCGGCGCGGGCGTTCCCGCATCCGATCGCGTCGTCTGTACGGGGGCGTTGCGCGTCGGCACCGGCATCTTCCACTGCCACAAGAAGAGCGGGCACGGCGCGCTCGACCTCAAGAACGCGATCATGCAAAGCTGCGACATCTATTTTTACGAGATGATCCGGCGGCTCGGCTACGATCATGTCGCGCCGGTCGCGCGCAGGCTCGGGCTCGGGCAGAAGTTCGACCTGCCCTTCAACAGCCAGCGGTACGGCACCGTCCCCGACACCGCCTGGAAGCTGCGCCGCTACAAACAGCCATGGACCGTTCCCGATTCGCTCAACGCGTCGATCGGCCAGGGCTATGTGCTGACCAACCCGCTCCAGCTCGCGGTGATGGCCTCGCGCCTCGCCTCGGGGCGTGCGCTCCAGCCGAGCATCCTTGCCGACCATGTCCACGCCGACGCCCCTGCCCTGCCGATCCAGCCGGACCATCTCCAGACGATCCACGAGGCGATGTGGGGGGTGGTCAATGGCGGCGGCACCGGTGGCGCGGCACGGATGCTGATCCCGGGCGTTCAGCTCGCCGGCAAGACCGGCACTGCGCAGGTCCGCCGCATCACCATGGCCGAACGCGCCGGCGGCGTGCTGAAGAATGGCGCGCTGCCGTTCAAGATGCGCGATCACGCGCTGTTCCAGGGTTTCGCACCGCACGACAAGCCGCGCTATGCGATCGCCGTGGTGCTCGAACATGGCGGCCACACCGTTCGCAATCTCGACACGCCCGCGATCGCGCGCGACATCATGACCTATCTCTTCGACCGCGACCGCGCGCTCGCCTCGCTGGCCGAGGCCGAGCCGACCTGGGGCGGCGATATCAAAACCCGCATGGCCGCTGAGACCGCCGCCTATCGTGCGGCGGCGGGGGCACCACCGCTGGCGGTCGGCGCGCAGACCGAACTCAACGCCACTGCGCCCACCGATGCCCCCGCCGTCCGCGCCGCCTCCGCCGCCGATGTCGCTGCGGCGGAAGACCTCGCCAATAGCGCCGCCCCCGGCAACACCGTCGCCGAAGACGGGACGACCGAGCGGGACGTGCCATGAGCGGCCTCAACTTCGTCCCGGCCCCCTTGGCGCAATTGCCATGGCGGATCCTGCTGCTGGTCATCGCCATCGGCGGCTTCGACCTGTTCGTGCTCTATTCGGCGGCGGGCGGCAGCATCCGGCCCTGGGCGCTTTCGCAAGGCATTCGCTTCGTCGTGTTTCTGGCGGGGGCGATCGCGCTGTCGCGGGTGCGCGAGACCACGTGGAGCAGCCTCGCTTTGCCGGCCTATGGCGTGCTGTGCGTTCTGCTGGTGCTGGTGGAGCTGATCGGCGCGGTGCGCGGCGGTGGGCAGCGTTGGCTCGATCTCGGCATCGGCTTCCGGTTGCAGCCATCGGAACTGATGAAGCCGTGCATCGTGCTGGCCTGCGCGAAATTCTACGACATGCTGCCACCCAATGAGACGCGGCGTTTCGGCGCGATCTGGCCCGCCGCATTGCTGATCCTGGTGCCCGCCGCCTTGGTAATGAAACAGCCCGATCTCGGCACCGCGTTGATGATCACCATTGGCGGGGTGACGGTGATGTTCCTGGCGGGCGTGCCGCTGCGTCTGTTCATTGGGGGCGCGCTGGCCTTGGGCGCGGCGGTGCCGCTCACCGTGAATTTCGTGCTGCGCGGTTACCAGCGCAACCGCATCATGGTGTTCCTCGATCCCGAAAGCGATCCGCTCGGCATCGGCTATCACATCAGCCAGTCGAAGATTGCGATCGGATCGGGCGGCATCTTCGGCAAGGGCTTTCTCAACGGCACCCAGAGCCATCTCGACTACCTCCCCGAAGGCCATACCGATTTCGCGCTGGCGACGATGATGGAGGAATGGGGTCTGGTTGGCGGCGTGTTGCTGATCATCGCCTTTGTCGGCATCGTGCAATGGGGCTTGGCAGCATCGCTTCAGGCACAATCGCGCTTCGCCCGCCTGACCGCCGCCGGGCTCGCCGCGACGATCTTTTATTATGTCGCGATCAACATGGCGATGGTGATGGGCCTGGCGCCAGTGGTCGGCGTGCCGCTGCCGCTGATCAGCAATGGCGGGTCGTCGCAAATGACCTTCATGCTGTGTCTCGGCATCCTGATGTCGATCGACCGCACCAATCGCCAGACCACGCGCTGGTAATTTTTATGGGCTTTGCGCAAAAAAGGGTTTGCAACCCGCGGCGACACTGCTAACCGGCCACCTCCCGCAGCGGTCGCGCCACCAAGCGCCTCGCCAGATCGCCGGAAATGGACGCATAGCTCAGTTGGTAGAGCAGCTGACTCTTAATCAGCGGGTCCTTGGTTCGAGCCCAAGTGCGTCCACCATAACCTTTTATATGATATCAGTTATTTAAACCGGATCCAGCCGCGAGCTTAAGAAGAAATGGGCTCTCACTGTGACCATTTTTGTGACTTTGGCAGGGCCTTTCTCGCTGGCGCGCAGTGTGGCCTGATTTGCGCTCAAAACCCGCTGGTCTGCATAAGGCCGCAAATGGTTGACCGGCGCGTGACACGTTCTGCTGCGTCGATTCCCGGATCGCCTGGACAAGATCGCTCTCGCCGGTGAAGTGAGGCCCGATCCCACCCCGAACAGCGTCGACATGCGCGAAGGCCACCCGGCCGCGTCGCCACGGAAAAGTCTAAGATCCAGCAAGGTTCTCACGCCTTGGCGATGCATTCCCATACCACATGAACAGCTTACCCGAAAGCTTGAGCCAGCCGACTGCCCGCGATCCGATTTCTGCTGTTCCTCGGTCGGGTGGCGAGAACCACGATTTTCGCCCCTTGCACCGGACAGCCAGGAGACGGCCCGGTTTGAGCCGCTTTCGGGGATCAGAGGCCGGATAGCGGCCCGTCGCGGGGCGTGGCGGTGCACGACCTGTTTTAGCCGCCGACTGACCCACGGTACCGAGCCAAGCGGTCGCGGTGCGGGCACGACTCGGCGCTCAGCGATCCAGCATCAACCTGCCACTACCGCACTTCCGCCCCGTGGCAGCAACACCAAGTCGGCCGCCTCATCGGCGTCTGTGAGCAACGTCTTACGCGGCGTGCCCAGCTGTGCCCGCATCGTCAGACCTCGCGCGAGGTCGGTCACTTGGCTCGCGCGTGCGGCGACGGGAAAGTCGGACGGGAGCTCTCCCGCGCTGATTGCATCGCGAAAACGGCGTTCCACCAGCGCCGCACCGGCGGTGGTCGCGTCCTTCAGGAACTGCCTGACCTCGGCGTCGTCCACGAGCGGCGCGACGCACACCATCAGACATCCTGCTGCCGATCCCGCCTCAGTCGCACTCTCGACGGCGTGTCTCAGGAAGCCGGCGATCGCGTCGCGAAGCGTTGGCACCGAGAAAAGCGCCTTCGCAGCGCGAGCGCCCTTTGCGTCCGCGTATGCCCGCAGCGCGCGTAGAAATAGCGTCCGCTTGTCCCCAAAGACGGAATACAGGCTTTGCCGCCCCACGCCCATGCCGGCGATAAGATCGTCGATCGTCACCCCATCATAGCTTTTCGACCAGAAAAGCTGCGTCGCTTTTTCCAGCGCTTCCGCCTCGTCGAAGCTTCGCGGCCGTCCCCGCGTTCGAGTGGAATTTGTTAGCATTTAGTCCAAAAGTCCTTGACCGTGCCGAGCCGTCGTTTATGTGCGGTTTCAGTCCAGAAATAGCAAGTCGGCGCTCGGTTCATAGCCCGCCGGACCAACCCTTTTACAGCGGAGCCGCCCATGGAACATTCGATTGCGCTTATCACCGGGGCGACGTCTGGCTTGGGGCAGGCGGCAGCCCGCTCGCTTGCCGCGGGCGACTGGCGGGAAATCATCATCACCGGACGCACGGCGGCGCAGATTGGGGAGACGGCCGCACAACTCGCGGCGGAGACCAACAAGAAGGTTTTCACGCCGTTGGAACTGGATTTGGACAAGCCGGCCAGCATCAAATCCGCGCTCGCCGAACTCATCAAGCGAGGTCGGCCTGTCGACTTCCTGCTGCTCAACGCCGGGATGGTCCCGGGCAAGGAGCGCGTCCTCACTGCGGCAGGGATCGAGGCGTCTCAGGCCCCGCTGATCGGCCATCATCAACTGACGGTCGGCTTGCTTCGCGCCAACCTCCTCAGCCCCGACGCGCGGATCGTTATCGCCAGTGCGGAGCCTGCCCGCGGCGGCGTGCCGATGTTCAAATATACCGACGCACCCGCTTTCGCAGCCAGATACTTCCGCGACGACCAAACGGCCGCTGTCGAAGCCCTGATCCGCAGCGGGCCGCACGTGCAGTACGCGCCCAACACCGCCTATGCCGACGCGAAGCTCATTGTCGCATGGTGGGCGGCGGCGCTGGCACGGCGGTTGCCCTCCGGAATGGCCGTCTATGCGGTCTCGCCAGGTGCGTCGAACGCCACCAACGTCGCACGCAACGCTGGCCCCCTGCTGAAGTATCTGATGATTCCGATCGTGAACCTCATCCCCGGGATGAATCAGACGCCGGAGGTCGCGGCCAGCCGCTACCTTCAGGCGTCGGCGTTCGGGACCGACCTCTCAGGGCAATTCTTCGCCTCGGCGCAGGGGAAGTTCTCAGGCCCAATGGAGGTGCAACGCCACCCCCACCTCCTCGATGGCACCAACCAGGAAGCGGCGTGGCAGGCCGTCGTCAACGTCTCCGGAGTCGACGTGATTTGAGCTGCAGCCGCGACAGCGGGCGCGCGCCGGGCACCACTACCCTGCTGCCGGCGTCCGTCGCGGCGATGTCAGTCCACCTTTAATCAGACCATATCATCCATAATTAGGGGGCAACCATCGCCCCCCACAGAACGGACATAGGCAACGACATGAAGATACGCAGCGATGCAGCCCCCGCTCCGGTGCGCGATCCTCAGAAGGGTCGATTGCGGTAGATCACATAAATGGCCACCAAAAGGACCAGGCCGCTGAAGATGCGATTCAGGAGGTTCTTGTGCGACGACAGCTTTGTCGCGAGCACCATGCCAAGGATGCCGCCTCCAAGGCCACCCGCGATGAACTCAATGGCGACCTGCCAGTCGACCAGGTCGGCCCGAGCATAGTTGAGCGCCGTTGCAAGGCCGAAGGTGCCGACGGCGAGCAATGAGGTGCCGATCGCGCTGATCATGGGCATGCCGGTGGACAGCATAAGCGCCGGCACAATGAGGAACCCGCCGCCGATGCCGAAGAAGCCTGAGGCCGCGCCGGTAAGGAGCGCCGCGAGCCCCGTGTCCAAGCACATACGAAGATCGACCGGGCGCTGCCGGTCAACTCGATCACGCCCCTTACGCAGCATCAGCAACGCCACCACGATCATCAGCAGCCCGAACAGGAACAGCAGCCGCTTGCCGTCGATCAACATGCCGAGGCTCGACCCCAGCGCCGCGCCGAGCGAGCCCACAAGCGCGAACACCACCGCGCAGCGCCACCAAACATGCCCCTTGCGCGCATGACCGATGAAGTTGGCATAGGCATTGGCCGAGACGGCCAGCGCCCCCGTGCCGATGGCGACATGCGGATTGGCGACGCCCACGGCATAGAGAAGGAGCGGCGTTGCCAGGATCGACCCACCGCCGCCGATCAGCCCCAGCGTGAAGCCGACAAGCCCACCTGAAGCTAAGGCGGCCAGGTCATGCCAGGAGATCATGGCAAAACCTTCTGCAGGGCGCGGTCCTGCAGGATCATGCCCGCTGCCATGGCGCAAACGAACAGCGCGACGGTGGCAAGGCCGGTCGTCAACGCGGAGAGTGCAGGCCCGGGGCAAAATCCAGCCAGCCCCCATCCAATACCGAAAATCGCCGAGCCGATCACCAAGCGCGCATCAATCCCCGTTTTCTCGGGCAGATGAAACCGGGCATCGAGGACGGGCTTTGCCATCTTCCGCTGAAGCAGGACCCCCGGCACCGCGACGATCACCGCGCCGCCGAGCACGAACATCAGGCTCGGATCCCATCGGCCGCTGGCGACGTCGAGAAAACCGGCGATGCGCGCCGGATTCATCATGCCGGACAGGGCGAGACCGAAGCCGAAGATCGTGCCGACCAGCAGCGCGACCAGAAGACGAAGGAGGGCGTGACGGCTCATCGGAGCAAACCCATTATTGTCGCAGCAACGATGCCGCTGGTGAGGAAGGTCGCCGTCGCGGCCAGCGAGCGCTTCGAGAAGCGGGCGATACCGAGAATGCCGTGGCCTGAGGTGCAGCCCGACCCCATGCGCGCGCCGACGCCAACAAGGAGACCGGAGACGAGAATAAGCGGCGTTGAAGCGACGATCGTCACCACAGGCGGTCGACCGAACGCTGTGGTGTAGAGCATCGGGCCTGCGAGAAGGCCAACGACAAAGGCGATGTTCGGTGCAATCTGCTGCCCGCCGAGCAGACGGCCAACGATGCCGCTGATGCCGGCAATCCGGCCATTGACGACAAGCAAAAGCGCCGCCGACAGGCCTAAGATCATGCCACCGGCCAGCGAAGCCAGGTAGGGTGTCATAGCGGTTGCTCGGGAGCGCAGAAGATGGCGTAGAGCGCGTGGATCAGTTGCGCGGCCTTCGCTTCGCTGAGCCTGTAGAAGATCTGCTTGGCGTCGCGCCGGGTTTCGACCGCACCGGCCTCGCGCAGCACGCCGAGCTGCTGCGAGAGGGTGGGCTGATGGATGCCAAGGTGCTGTTCCAGTGCGCCGACCGAATATTCACCCTCGGCCAGCGTGCAGGCGAGCATCAGCCGAACCGGATGGGACAGCGTCTTCAGCAGTGCCGCCGCCTCGCCAGCGTGCTTCTCCATCTGGGCGAGGCCTGCGGCGGATTGGCCGATGGTGTCGTCAGGCGTCACCATGTCGTCACCCCGAGCGCATCCAGCGGAAATTTCAAATAGCGCGTGCCATTGGCTTCGGGCTCGGGCAAACGGCCGCCGCGCATATTGACCTGAATCGCGTGAAGGAGGAGCTTGGGCATGCCCAAGGTCCGGTCGCGCGCCTCGCGCTGCGCAACGAAGCGGGTCTCGTCGCTGCCCGAGACATGCAGATTGCGCTTTTGCTCGCGCACGGTGCTTTCCCAGCGCGGATGACGGCCGCCCGGCTGATAGTCATGGCCGGTGAACAGGCGTGTGTCGTCCGGCAAAGCGAGGATCTGCTGGATCGAACTCCACAATACGGTCGCGCTACCCCCCGGAAAATCGGCGCGCGCGGTGCCCCCATCCGGCATGAACAGCGTATCGTGGATGAAAGCCGCATCGCCGATCACATAGGTGATCGACGAGAGCGTATGGCCCGGCGAAAACAGGACATGCCCCTCGATCGAGCCAACATGGAACGTCTCGCCGTCCGAAAACAGCCGATCCCATTGCGAGCCGTCGGTTGCGAGCTCCGGCGCATTGTAGATGCGCTTCCACAGCGTTTGCACGTCGGTGACATGGGCACCCGTCGCGGTCGGCGCGCCCGTCTTCCCCTTGAGATACTGCGCGGCCGAAAAGTGATCGGCATGGGGATGGGTGTCGAGAATCCAATCGACCGTCAGCCCCTCCCTCGCCACATAGGTGAGGATGGCGTCGGCGTTCATCGTGCCGGTGGCACCCGATTTCTCATCGAAATCGAGGACCGGATCGATGATGACGCAATGGTTCGTTGCTGGATCGGTGACGATATATTGGACGCTCGATGTCCGCGGATCGAACCAGGCCTTGACCTTGGGCACCCGCGCGTCTTCGGCATCAAGCCAGCGGACGGCGGCGGTCAGGTCGAAGCCATGCTTCTGGCCGAACGCTTCGATCTCCCCGCGCTGCATGCGGCCCTCGCGGACTTCGCCAAGGACATAGAGCATCAGCGCCCGTGCACCGCTTTTGCAATGGGCCAGCACCGGCCCCTTCGCGCTGCCAACGGCAAATTGGAAGGCCGTAATATCGGCCTCGGTTATCCCGGCTGCACCCGTAACCGGGATAAAGCTGTAAGACAGCCCGGCAGCGTGGGCAGCTGCCTTCTCGGCGGCATTGCCGGGCTGGTCGGGCTGCTCGCCGTCGGGGCGGACGTTGATGAGGGCGCTGTAACCGTGCGCCGCGAAGGTCGCGAAATCCGACAGCTCGGGTTGTGCGCTCACTGACAGCCGGTCATTGATCCTGATGGTATCCATGCGCTTGTTCCTTGTTTCGCTATACATAATATAATAATATATATTGATTAGATTTCAAGGCCCCTCCCGCCAACTCTCGGCAATGGCTTTCGGGTGGGCGATGCGGAGTCGTTCCGATGAAGGACACCCTAAGATAGATGCCGCCCCCTGCCCCATGATCTAAGGCACACGACCGTGAGAGCCGCGGCTCTCCTAGGCAGCCGACTTAGGTGATGGTGGCAGAACCAAGCCTACCGCGTCTTCGGCGTCTTTAAGCAGCGTCTTGCGCGGGGTGCCCATTTGCGCACGCATCACCAGGCCGCGGGCAAGATCCATGACTTGAATGGCGCGGGCGGCCGCGGGAAAGTCGGGCGGTACTTCGCCCGTGACCATGCCGTCTTGAAAGCGGCGTTCCACCTGTGCCGCGCTCGCCGCCGCGACGTCCTGCACGAACTGGCGGACCTCTGCGTCATCCACCAGCGGTGCGACGCACGCGAACAGACATCCGGGAGCCGTTCCCTCCGCAGTCGCGCTCTCCACGGCGTGCCGCAGGAAGCCGACGAGCGACGCACGCACCGTTGGTGGCGAGAAGAGCGCCTTTGCGGCGAGCGCGCCGTACGCCTCGGCATAGGTTTTCAACGCGCGTAGGAAGATCGTCCGCTTGTCCCCGAAGACGGAATAGAGGCTCGGCCGTCCTACGCCCATCCCGGCGACGAGATCGTCGATCGTCACGCCGTCATAGCCCTTCGCCCGGAACACCAGGATTGCCTTTTCCAGCGCCTGCTTCTCATCGAAGCTACGCGGTCGCCCGCGCGATCTGGTGGCATTCTGCAACATGAGGTTTTCGACTCCTAAGCCATCTCTCTTCCATGAATATATAACCATATAGTTTTCATTTCACAAGCCATCCCTGAGAGAGGCGCGCCCCCAGTCGATCACCCCCTCGCATCCTCCTGGAGCGCACAAGACGTCAAGCGCGCTCGCCACCACGGCTTTGATCAGGGGCTTTCCGGGCCAGAACGCTCGATACATCCCTCGAAAGCTGAACGAAATCGCGGCCAATGTGCACAGGCAGCCTGCCCCTCCAAGCGGCGATGCCGCAACGAGTCCGCCCAGGGCCCTTCGATAAATTAAAATCACATAGTTCAAAAATACCTTGACCGACGTGCTCTACCTAATTACGTACGGAATAGTTCAAAACGAACGCGGCACTTCTGCCACCAACAGGGACAAAGCACATGACTCGCTACGACGGTAAAAAGGTTGTCGTCATCGGTGGCACAAGCGGCATCGGCCTCACGACGGCGAAGGTGCTGCTTGCCGGCGGTGCGCGCGTTCTGGTGACGGGGCGCTCGCAAGCTGGCCTCGAATCCGCGCAGAAAGAGCTTGGCGAAGACGCTCTGGTCGTTGCGAGCGACGCCGGTTCCCTAACCGATATCGACGCCCTCGCCACGCACGTGAAGGACGCGTTCGGCAGTTTCGACCTTCTTTTCGTCAATGCCGGCGTCGGGGTCTTCGCGCCGTTCGAACATACCACCGAGGCCATGTATGACGACGTGTTCAACGTGAATACGAAGGGGGCCTTCTTCGCGGTGCAAAAGCTCGCGCCCTTGATCCACCGGGGCGGTTCGGTCGTCCTCACGACCGCGATTTCCAACGTCAAGGGAATGCCGATGCTGGCCGCGTCCGGAGCGACCAAGGCGGCGCTGCGATCCTTTGCGCGGACGTTCGCGGTCGAACTGGCTCCCCGCGGCATCCGCGTCAACGCGGTGTCGCCCGGCCCGATCGACACGCCGACCTGGGACAAGTCGTTTCCCGACAAGGCGACAGTTGCCCATATCACTGGGCAGATGCGCGAAGCCAATCCGATGCAGCGGATGGGAACAAGGGAAGAAGTCGCCAATGCGGTGCTCTTCCTCGCGTTCGACGCGACCTACACCACCGGTGCCGAGCTTCCGGTCGATGGCGGGCAGTCGCAACTCTGACGCAGATTTTTCCAGCCCAACGCTTCCCGAATTGAAAGGACCTGATCGTCATGAACGCCGAGATCGCCATGTATATGGCGCAGATTTTCAACACCCTCGCCTTTACCGCTCTGGGGGTGTGGTATGTCGTGCCGCGACTACAGAAGCTCAGCCGCGCAGCAGCGCTGATGGCATTGACGGCCGTCCATTTGGGCCGAACGCTGTGCCTGGAGCTTTATTCCTCGCAAGACGCCGGCCTGAAAATGGCCAATGCTGTTCGTGATCATATCGTCATCGGGGACATTGCCGGGTGGGCCCTGGCGTTGGTGATTCTCTTCAGCCTCCGCTCACGGCTCAATGTGTCGATCGCCCTGATATGGCTGCTCGTCACGGAGACGGTTCTCGATTTCGGGTCGACCTTTGTCACCATTGTCCGTGCCGGCACAATCGGCGACATAAACGGAACCTCATGGATGATCATCGCCTTTTATCTGCCAATCGTCTACGTGGCCCTCGGTCTCACGATTTGGCAGCTTATTACACGACGTCATGAACCCCTGTTTCAAGACGAAGGTCGATAGTGGCCGCCATCAAGTAAAGCTAAAGGCCGCCTTTTCTTTATCGATATGCTTGGTTTCCCGCCGGACTGAAGAGGCGCAGGTCCTTCCACCCCGCTCCTGCTCCGTCATCCGATTTGGGCCGTAGGGCGACTATGGCCGGGTTTCGGATGACGGACTTCAAAGGCTGCCTTTCGCCCAGCACGTTCGGCGATCAGGACGCCCAAGCACGGACGCTCAAAGCCTCTTCGCGGCTCCCAACTTCCGCCATTTGCTCGGCTTCGCGATCGTGCCCGTTCGACACCCCGCTGTCGCGCCATCCACAAGCGATACCGCACCGAAATTCTAGGGAGGGTCGCGGGGCTGCCCTATTACGGCCGCGATGACCCACAAAGGAACCGTTATGGCCAGCATCCTTGTCATCGAAGACGATCCAGCCACGGCAGACCACATCGTCGCGTCGCTGCAGGCGCATGGCCATGTGACGACCCACGTCGCGGATGGTGCGCTGGGATTGGAGCGTGCGACGCGGGAACCGTTCGATGCGGCGACGCTCGATCGCATGCTGCCGGGGTGTGATGGTTTGTCGGTGGTGGAAGCCTTGCGCGCACGCCGCATCTCCCTCCCCGTCTTGATGATCAGCGCGCTCGGCGATGTCGACGAGCGGATTGCGGGCTTGCGCGCGGGCGGCGACGACTATCTGGTGAAACCGTTCGCGCCCGAGGAAATGGCGATGCGGATCGAGGTGCTGCTGCGCCGTCGCGAAGGCCCGGCCAACACCGCGACGCTGCAGGTTGGCGATCTCGTGATCGATCTCCTCCGGCGCGAGGTGACGGTCGCCGGGCAGCCGGTGCGCTTGCTGCACATGGAGTTCCGCTTGCTCGAATTTCTCGTGCGCCACGCGGGCGAAACGCTGAGCCGCCGGATCATCTTCGAACAGGTCTGGGGCTATTATTTCGATCCTGGGGCCAATCTCATCAACGTCCATATCGCGCGGCTGCGCAAGAAACTCGACCGGCCCGATCGGCCGTCGGCGATCGTCACCGTCAAGGGCGAAGGCTATCGCTTCGATGCCGATTGAACGGCTGCATCTCGGGCAGATCCGCCGGACCAGCACATTTCGGCTAACGGCCCTATTTGGGCTGGTGTTTGCCGTGGGCGTCATCGCGCTGCTTGGATTGATCTACGGCCTGTCGGCGCGCGAGCTGACGCTGCGCACCGATCGCATCCTGCGGGTAGAAGCGCGCCGGCTGCGCGCGAGTTCGCCCGAGACGCTGCCCGAACGGATCACCAGCGCGCTCGCCCACAGTACCAGCGGCCTCAACTATTTTGCGCTGCAATCGCGGAGTGGCGAACCGATCGTGGGCAACCTCACCCTCGTTCGCAGCTTCCGTTTCGACCATCCTGTCAACATCGCCGCGCAACCCGGCGCGCATGGGCCGCTGCGCGTGCTGGCGATCGAAGCCCCGACCGGTGAGACGATCCTGATCGCGCGCGACATCGCGCCGATCGTCGACCTGCGCCGCCGCATTCTCGAAATCCTCATCGGCAGCGGCATGGCGATCGTGGTGCTCGTGCTCGGGGCCGGCGTGCTGCTGAGCCTCGCGCCGCTGCGTCGCGTGCGCGACCTGCAGGCGACCAGCCGCGCGATCGCAGCAGGGCGCTTCGACTTGCGGATGCCGGTCAGCACACGCGGCGACGAACTCGACCTGTTCGCAGGCACGGTCAACACGATGATCGAGGAGGTCGAGCGTGTGGTGGCGCAGGTCAAGGGTGTGACCGATGCCGTCGCGCACGATCTACGCACGCCGCTGGCGCATGTCCGCGGACAGCTCGAACGCGCGATCGCGCTGCCCGATGCCGACCCGCGCTCGGTCGCGCTCAACCGGGCCGCGATGGTCGATCTCGATCTCGTGCTCGAGCGGTTCGGCGCTTTGCTGCGCATCTCGCAGCTTGAGGCGAGTGGTCGCCAGGCGGGCTTTACGACCATACCGCTCGCGCCGCTGCTGGACAGCCTGTGCGAGCTCTACGAGCCGCTGGCCGAAGATGCGGGCGTCGCGCTGCGGCTCGGGCCGATCCCCGACGCGACGATCCGCTGCGATCCGCACTTGTTGTTCGAGGCGATCAGCAACCTGCTCGACAATGCGATCAAGTTCAGCCCTTCGGGCGGCGAGGTCGTGCTGGGGGCGGCGCTCGATCCCGAGGGGGTGAGCCTTACCGTGCGCGACACTGGGCGCGGTCTTGCCCCGCATGAACGCGCAGCGGCGCTGCGGCGCTTCTATCGCGGGGTCGATGCGGCGGGAATCCCCGGCAGCGGGCTGGGCCTCAGCATCGTCGCGGCGATCGTCCATCTCCACGGCTTTACGCTCGAACTGGGCGACGCCGCCCCCGGCCTGATCGTCCGGATCCGAGCCCCCGCCGCCGCCTGAGGTGAAATTCATTTAATTAGCGCTGCACCGCAACACGCATAAATGGAGCCCCGTCTTTCCTCTGGAAACATCGGGTCCACCGTGCTGCAGATCGTCAAACTTGCCCTCAGCAAGCCCTATACCTTCGTCGTTCTGGCGATCCTGATCGTGTTGGGGGGATCGATCGCCTGGCTCGAAACCGCCACCGATATCTTCCCCGACATCAAGATCCCGGTGATCGCGGCGGTGTGGACCTATCGCGGCCTGCCGCCCAAGGACATGTCGGGCCGCGTCGTTTACTATTACGAGCGCTCGCTCTCCAGCACGGTCAACGATATCGACCATATCGAAAGCCAGTCGCTCAACGGCGTCGGCATCGTGAAGATCTTCTTCCAGCCCGGCGTCGACATCCGCACCGCCTCGGCGCAGGTCACCGCAGCCTCGCAGACGGTGCTCAAGCAAATGCCGCCGGGCATCACCCCGCCGCAGATCCTCAATTACAACGCCTCGACCGTCCCGATTTTGCAGCTCGCGCTATCGTCGAAGGATCTGAGCGAGCAGAAGATCTACGACCTCGGCCAGAACTTCATCCGCCCAGCGCTAGCCTCGGTCCAGGGTGCCGCAATCCCCTCGCCTTATGGCGGCAAGGAACGCCAGATCCAGATCGATCTCGATCCCGCAGCGCTCCAGGCGCGGCACCTCTCGGCGGGCGATGTCGGTGCAGCACTTGCCGCGCAAAACCAGATCGTGCCCGCGGGCACCGCCAAGATCGGCCAATACGAATATAACGTCCGGCTCAACAATTCGCCCGAACTGGTCGATCAGCTCAACGACCTGCCGATCAAGACCGTCGACGGGACGACGGTG